>Ga0134125_10001649_pt1 | contig 27313 bp, 24 predicted proteins | sample KB31751_FD_96464 | JGI IMG/M metagenome (GOLD analysis project Ga0134125, IMG submission 96464) | Terrestrial soil microbial communities with excess Nitrogen fertilizer from Kellogg Biological Station, Michigan, USA - KB3-175-1 | ecosystem: Environmental > Terrestrial > Soil > Unclassified ... | reverse complement strand
CAGCCGTTCCGTGATGGGAACATCGTTGCTCAACGAAAATGTCAACCTTGTTTCCGACGGGACTTCCGCCGGCTTGCCGCGTGTTACCAGAACCGCTCCAGTTCCTGCCGCGCCTCCGGCTCCGGCGCCGATAGCAGCGCCTTTACCTCCGCCTGCAATGGCTCCGATAATGGCTCCGAGCGCCGCTCCGCCAGCCATTTTTGCCGCGTCGCCTTTCTTGCTAGTCGGCCCTTCCTGATCCCATGGCGTGGTCTGAATGGCGACCGTCTGGCCGTCGGTGGTATGAATTTGCGTTAGAGCGAGCGACAATTCAGACCGCCCCTTTACTCTTCCCGCTTTGTCCGCGCGCAAAACTTTGCCCAGCACTCGCGAGCCACGATCGGCGATTACAAAGCCGTCGATCACGATCGGCTTATCGAGGCTGGCTGTGAAGGTATCGCCTTCGTAATTGGTCTTAGTCGAAATACTTTCGTTAATACGGACGGTAATCGGCATTCCCGCGGTTAACGTGACGGTTTTAGGTTCGCGAGGCGGGGGAGGCGCGGTCTGTGTACCGGGCGGGGGCGTGAGAGTTTGGGCTGTTGCAGCTGGTTGCGGCGCGGGCGGCTCCGCGGGAGCGGGTGGCGGAGTGTTTTGGGCAGCTTCAGCCTGAACCGCCTGAGGCGCCGGCTGTGACTCGTCTTCGCTAATCCTGGCGGGATTCGATGGCCGCCGGGCTTCGCGCCGAACCATCGGGTGAGGCTTTGGCTTTCTTACTTCGGCCGCTGCCGGGTGCGGTTGCGGTTCCGGCGCGACTGCTTGAGTTGCTTCTGCCGGTGCTGGTGCGGGCGGGTCGGGCACTGGGGTTACTGCCGCTTGCGGCTTTACCGGCGCTGTCGCCGCCACCGGTTCGGCGGCAGGTCTATGCAGGTTCGAGACCACGTAAGCGGTCCCTCCGGCCAAAACAATTCCCGACAAAAACGCGATCAGGATGGTGCTGGTGGTGTTCTGCACAGGAAACTCCCATATAGTTGAACGTTCGTGGGCTCTCGGGCGTTGCGGCAACGGCGCGGCTTGCTTCCAGTATCGACGAGAGCGGGAATCCCCTGGAGCTGCCTTACTCTTAAGAAGCCTACGATGATAGTACTTCTCAGTACGAAGATACCGTCCGATTTCTTGCACGTACTGCGCGAGCTATGTCACTCTTTTGAACATAGTTAACTCGCAATTCTCTATATTTCTTAGAAAAGCGGAGGAGTAATGTGCAGTCAGCCAAGGAATTAATTTCTGAGCCGAAGCCGCCGCAACTCCCGGCAGGGGGAGAGCGCCGTTCCGGATCGGAAATTTCAGTGGCTCCAAAGCTTTATCGCTGGGAAGGCGAAACTCTCGATCGCCATCCCGTGTTTTTAAGCTTTCCGGGAGTTAGTGAACAAAAAAACGGCGTACTTCAGTATGTCTTCGTATTTTCCGTTACCCCATTCTGGAAGGGATGGCTACAAGTTCCTGAAAATGGTGTATCCTTCCGGATGGCTACCCGGCCGGAAGCTAAGGCGAAACTGTGGGAGATGCTTCGCGCGGAACGCGAGGCGTTCCAAAATGCGCCGGATTGTTCACGCTGGCTGGGCATGGTCTCGTCCGACGGGTCTTTTCGCTTGTTAGTAACATCTTCAAAGCGCAAATTGGCGGAATGCCAGGCACGCGCCGAATCATGCAGGGATGCTTGCGTCGATAAGCACCCCAGCCGTCCTTTGTTGCAAGCGTTCGTCGAATCGTTCCAACATTTGCTCTCATCGCGGCTCGCGCCGGCGGAAGCCGAGCCGATAAGTAATGTGATGACTGCCCGCTCCTCATTGCAGCCCAATTTCAGCTCGAACGGTTCGAATAAGGCGGACCGTGTATCGGTGAGCCGGAAAATATCCGCGGCGGAAAGCGCGCAGTTGCGGAATTTTGCCGAAAAGAATGGACTGAATGTTGAAAGCTTATTCGCTGCCGCCTGGGCTCATTTGCTTTCGGTATTTTCCGGGACGGAGTCGGTTCGGTTATGGCGCGCGTACACACAATTCCAGTCGGGTATTACGAGCCGTTCGCTTTGCCCGGCTGCGCTGCCCGCGGGTGGTACGGAATGCGTAGCCGAATGGCTTCAATCGATCTGCCAAACTTTAAACGCTCCTCCCGCAGCGGACAGCTATCTAAAGGCAGACGAAAGCCTCGAAAGCGTTTTACTCTTTACGCAGCCTGGCGATAGCGAGATCTTGCAAAAGCTCTTGCTTGAATCGGATACCCGGCTGGTGCTTCACGTGCGGAACGAGGCGTTGCTCTCGTTTTCGCTGTCCTATGAAAGAGGGCAATTCGTCGAGAGCTTTGCGCCCATGCTGCTCGCGTGCCTGGAGACACTTGTCGCGCAGTTACCGTACTCCAGCCTTAAAGCGGTCGCCGAACTGGATTTAATTCCGGGCGCCTTGAAGGCGCAGTACGTCGCCGAACCCCAGGGGTCTGATTCCAATCTATCTGGCCGGCGACAACTGGTACACGAGCTGATTGAAGACCAGGTGCGCCGTTCGCCCAATGAACTGGCGGGAATAGGAACGGGCGAAACCATTACTTATGCCGCCCTGGATCAACGCGCGAACCAACTTGCACAACGGCTACTTCGGATGGGCGCAAAGGCCGATCAGGTCATTGCGGTGCATTTAGGCCGCTCCGTCGATCTTCTTGTTGCCATTGTTGCCATTCTGAAATCGGGCGCGGCTTATTTGCCGCTTGACGCTTCGCTACCGCCCGGCCGTGTCGAAACCGTATTGCGCGAATCCGAAGCTCCCCTGTTTATTACATGTGGCACGCTCGCATCGCGATTCTCCTCTCTTTCATGCCATGTGCTTTGTGTCGACGTGGAGCGCGACGCGTTAGCGCGGGAGAGTACAGCGCCTGTCGCCGCATCCGTGCAGCCGGAAAATCTGGTTTACGTTACCTATACGTCGGGTTCCACCGGAAAACCAAAAGGTGTGATGGTCGAGCACCGGAACCTGGTTGCTTCATTTGCCGGTATGGAGCAGATGTTTGGCTCCGAGCGGGGCATCTGGCTAGCTGCGGCGAATATCTCGTTCGACATTTCAATCACAGAGCTGGTTTGGACGTTGACCAAGGGATCGACCATCGTTTTCCACGAAGGCGATGAGGGGAAACCGATTATTTCGGGGAGCCGGTCGATTCCGGAGCAGTTCGTTGAACATCGCATTACGCATTTTCAAGCCACACCCGCTCTTGTGCAGATGATTCTGAGCCACCCCTCGGCGGAAACGGCGCTCAAAGGTCTTCGGAAGATGAGCGTTGGAGGCGAGGCATTTCCTCCCACGCTCGCTTCCGCGCTTTTAAAAAAGATGCCGGGCGAAGTAATGAATGCCTACGGTCCAACGGAAACAACCGTATGTTGCACGTTCCATCCCGTCCGACAGGTGAACGGTCCGATACCCATCGGTCAATCGATGGTGAGCGCGCGCCTCTACGTACTCGACAAATGGGGCCGGTTGGTTCCACCTATGGCGCCGGGCGAACTCTATATTGGCGGACCAATTGTTACTCGTGGATATCACCGGCGGCCGGACTTGACCGCCGAACGCTTTTTGCGGAATCCATTTTTGCCGCGCGATTCCGAACGCATGTATCGTACCGGAGATATTGTTCGCAGAAATCCCGAGGGCGAAATCGAATTTTTGGCCCGCAGAGATGCTCAGGTAAAAGTTCACGGTTATCGGATTGAACTCGGCGAGATTGAAGCGGTTCTAAACAGCCATCCTTCCGTCCGACAATCGGTCGTAGTTTTGCAGACGACAGGCAATGGTCAACGTCTGGTAGGTTATTTTCAAGTTGCGCCGGGCGCTGCGACGGCGCCGGCTGAACTGCAAGAGCATCTTCGGAAGATGCTTCCGGAATACATGGTACCCGCCGTGCTTCTATCGGTCGAGCAGTTTGCGCTTACGGGAAGTGGCAAAGTGGATCGCTCGCGGCTGCCGGCTCCCGACCTCGCAATGCCGGGCACTGGTGATGATGACTCGCGGCTGGCGGCGGAATTGCCGCAGGATTCGGCTTTACGGCAAATTGAAGGCGACCTTTGCGCTTGGTGCCAGGAATTGTTGGGCCTTCCTTCCATATCTCCGCTGGACGACTTTTTTGCGGTGGGTGGGCATTCGCTCGTTGCCGCGGAGTTGGTCCATCGTGTAGCGAAAAAATATGAAGTTCATCTGCGGCTCAGCGGATTTGTAAAGGCCCGGAGGTTTCGCGCTATTGCAAAGATGATTGATGACGAGCGCGCAGGCAACGAGGTGAACTCGTCTCGCTATTCTCCGCTCGTTACCATTCGCGCAACAGGCTCGAAGCCGCCGGTGTTTCTGTTGGCGGGCATAGGCGGCAGTATCGTGAACTTCGAGTTGCTGGCCCGTTCTCTTGATCCCGATCGCCCGGTATATGCGATTGAGACGCACGGTCTCGACCGGAACAACGGCGTGCTGACGACGATCGAAGGCATGGCCCGTATGTATCTTCAGGAAATACGCAAGATACAGCCCGCGGGGCCGTACCATCTGGTCGGATATTCGTTCGGCGGCGTTGTGGCTTACGAAATGGCTCATCAGTTGAATGCTTCTTCCCAGGAAGCGGGAATCATTGGGCTGATCGATACGTCCGAATATCGCTACCAGCAAAAGGTAATTGCCGGATTAAAGCCAACCGAGCGCTGGCATTCCGTCTACCGGAGCCGGTTCCGGAGGCTGCTGTTTGGCCCGCGCCGTTTCAATGCTTTCTCGGAACGGATGCGCATCAAACTCGTGAAATGTTTGTTCGGCTTATCCGGAAAATTGGGGCGGCCGCTCCCACAGAGTATCGGGAAATCGGAAGACCGCAACTTCTACGCTCTGAATCAATACACGCCCAAGCCGTATTCGCAGCCGGTTCATCTGTTCCGGTGTCTGGAGACGGATCGCTTTGATGGTCCGGATCCATTGCTCGGCTGGGGCAGTCTCGCCAAAAATATCGTTGTTCATGGTGTACCCGGACAACATGGCGAGGTAGTTCGCGAGCCCTATGTCCATACGTTGGGTGCAATAGTTGAGAATTGCCTGCAGACGGCGGAAAGCGCGGTCCCGACCCGGCTGACACCGGGCCGCGCGGATTCACCGCTACCCAGTTCGCCACTTCCCGCGTCCGCATAACCGCGTCCGTTTGTAGGGGCAAGGCCAGGCAGTTCTTGCCCTCTTCCTTCCTCCTCCTGAAGTTCTTACTGGCTACCATAAAAATCGAGTACCGGCGATAAGCACATAATGAAATTACGCCCTCATCGTCTCGCGGCACTTTTGTTGGCCGCGTCCGCCTCTGGGTCGCTCGGGCTGCGAGCCCAGGCCATTACGCCGGCTGTGTCCGAGAGTGCCTGGCCATCGCCCGTAGCAAAAGCCAATAGCAAACTACCTTGCTGGCTTCGTTTTGCCGGTGAGGAGCGTCTGCGCGGAGAGGGGACCCTCGGTATCGGCTTTAAGGATCAGACCGATCGCTATCTGCTGAATCGCGTTCGTCTGGATATGCAAATTCTTCCATCGAATTGGTTGAAATTTGAATTCCAGGCGCAGGATGCCCGCGCGTTTTGGAGGGAAGAACCCGGGAAACCGCCATATCAAAACACCTGGGATCTACGGCTTGCCTATATGGAGCTGGGCAACCTGGATCGCTACCACGCGATGTTTCGCATGGGCCGCCAGGAACTTGCTTTCGGCGATGAACGGCTCATCGGCAACTCCAACTGGACAAACGCGGCGCGCAGCTTCGATGGCTATCGCGCCGCGGTTCGCTTCAAGAAATTTCGTGTGGATGCGTTTGCCGCTTCGGTGGTAGTGCTTTCAAACGGCGATGTCGGCCGGCACATGCCGGGAAACTATACAGAAGGCCTTTATGGCGAAATCGATCATGTAATTCCCAACGCAACGGTACAGCCCTATTTCATATGGCGTCGCAATCCCGGACAAAAGCTGGGCAACGGAATTCTGGGAACGGAAGCATTTGGAACCACGGGTGTTCGATGGATCGGGAAGCTCCCGGCAAATTTCAGTTACAACTCTGAAACCGCGATTCAGCGCGGATCGCTCGGCACCGATAGTGTTGCCGCTTGGGCGACTCATCTTGAGATTGGACATCAGTTCCCGACAACCTGGCGCTGGCAGCCGAAATACGTTGCCGAGTATAACTATGCGAGTGGCGATCGCAATGTGAACGACACCACGCGTGGAACTTTTGATACACTTTACGCCTCCTCGCATAACAAGATCGAGTTTGCCGACCAGGTTGGCTGGAAAAACGTGCAGGAGTTTCGGACCGGTCCCGATTTTAAGCCGTATCGCAAGCTGCTGATCGCGATCCGTTATGCCGATATCTGGCTGGCGAATGCTCACGACGCGCTCTATGCCTCAAATGGCACCCCTACGGTGATTCGCGCGGACGGTTCAGCGGGCCGCTGGGTGGGGCAGGAGTTCGATGGAACCGCCATCTATTCCTTCACCAAAGCTAATCAACTCGGCGGGGGGTATGGCTATTTGCTGCCGGGAACATTTCTGAAAACCGCGGCCGGCGGCCACGCCTACAGCTATCCGTTCCTGTTCTACAGCACGAGTTTTTAGCCCTCGTTCGTAAATTGTTGAAACCTAAGGGTCAAATGGCGTTGGGTTCGTTTGTTCGTCCGTGCGTTTTTGAGGACACGCGGCCTCGCATGCTACTCCGGCAGCCGTAAAACGGCTTCCGCCGGCGCCGCGCCACCTTGAAGTTCCTGCTCCTTATATTGCAGTTGATAGAGCTTCCAGTAGATGCCACGCAGGGCGAGTAGTTCCTGATGCGTACCCATCTCGCGCAGTTGGGCTTTGTGCATCACCAGAATGCGGTCGGCCCTCTGAATAGTCGATAGCCGGTGGGCAATTACCAGCGACGTCCGTCCGTAGACGAGCCGCGCGAGGGCTTCGCGAACACGGAACTCAGTTTCGGTATCGACGCTCGATGTAGCCTCGTCCAGAATGAGGATGCGCGGATTGTGGGCGAGCGCCCGGGCGAAGTTCATCAACTGCTTCTGCCCGGTGGAAAACCCATTGCCGCGCTCGCGCACAGGATGGTCGAACAAGTTGGGCAGAGTTTGCACAAAGTCCAGAAAGTTCACCTGTTCGGCTGCGTTAGAGATCTCTTCGTCCGAAATCCGTTCGGTCCCCAGCCGGATGTTGCTGCTGATGGTGCCTGTAAATAGGTATGGATCTTGCAACACCACGCCAAACTGCCGCCGCAGCGTGCGCACATCGAGGTGGCGCACATCTACGCCACCGATTCGGATCGCTCCTCGCTGAACATCGTAAAAGCGAAGCAAAATGTTGGTGAGCGTTGTTTTGCCCGCCCCGGTGTGGCCTACGATGGCAACCGTCTCGCCGGGTGCGATCCGGAATGTGACGTCGCGCAGCACCCAATTCTCGTCGTTGTACGCAAACCAGACGTGGTCGAATTCGATGCTCAGCGGACCCTCGGGGAAGATTACCGGATCGGGTGGGGAAATGATTGATGGCTTGGTATCGAGCAGCTTAAATACACGCTCCGATGCAGCCATTGCCGATTGCAGGATGTTGTATTTTTCGCTGAGATCCTGAATGGGCCGAAAGAACCGCAGTCCGTATTGAAAGAAGGCGACAAGGATGCCGAGCGTAAGCGCGCCTTCGCGGATGCGGAATCCGCCGTAGGCGAGCAGCAGGCCGAGGGCCAGCATTCCCAAAAATTCCACAACAGGATAGAACCAGCCATACGCGTTGATGGAATCCTTGAAGGCTTCCATGTGAGTACGGTTGATGCGGTCGAATTCCTGCTTACTCAGTTCTTCGCGATTGAAAAGCTGAAGAACGGTGATGCCTGCCACGTGCTCCTGTAAGTATGCGTTGATTTTCGCGATGGCGACACGGATCCGGCGATAACTCTGCGCGGCGGTTCGGCGGAACTGTATGGTGACTAGAACGACGAATGGCATTACGACCAGCATCAGCAGCGTCATGCCGGGACTCAGGCGGAACATGACGATGATGACGAACGAAAGCATGCAGACGTCGCCGATAATGGTGACCAAACCCGATGCAAAAAGATCATTCAGCACATCAACATCGGTGGTCACCCGCGTCACCAGGCGGCCCACCGGGTTGTGATCGAAGAACTTGATGTCGAGAGTCTGCAAATGCGTCATCAATTCCCGGCGCAAGTCGAACATCGCCTGTTGTCCGGTCAATTGCATCAGGTACGTTTCGCCGAAGTCGAAAACAAATCCGAACAGAATGGCGATGAGATAGATAGCCGAGAGCTGAAGAAGACCGGTCCAGGGATCGTGTGAAAGCCAGCCGTCGATGGGCGTTTTGCTAGGATGCGAAACGGGAACCAGATAACGGTCGATGGCCAACTTCGTGAGCAGGGGGCCGATCACTTGCAGGAGCGAGTTAAGAAGGAGCAGGATCAGCGAAGCCGTCACGGCGACCTTGTACGGCTTCATATAGGTCAGCAAGCGCCGCATCAGGCGGCTGTCGTATGCCTTGCCTATTACTTCTTCTTCCAAACTCCAGCCTCTGCCTTTTCCAGTTACCAGACTAACCTACGCCGCTGCCTGTAATATTTTCCAGTCAGCCGGCGCCGAGTAGAATGAACGGACTAGTATTACTCGACAAACCGAAAGGCATCACCAGCCACGATGCTGTGAATCGATGGCGCAAGCTTGCAGGCACTAAACGAGCCGGGCATCTGGGTACACTCGACCCGATGGCCACCGGCTTATTGATGCTGGTGAGCGGAAATACGACGCGGCTGGCGCGATTTTTTGAAAAGCAGGAAAAGACGTACGAGGCGGAAGTGCGCTTTGGATTCGTCTCGGATACCTACGATGCCGACGGTGAAGTCTCGCCCACGGGAATCGCGTCTCCGGACCCCGTTCAAATCGCGGAAGCGCTAGATCGTTTCCGCGGCCCACTGCTACAGAAGCCGCCGCCTGTATCGGCGAAGAAAATCGGAGGCATTCCCGCTTACAAGCTTGCCCGCAGCAACAAACCTGTCGATTTGCCGCCGGTTCCGGTCTCCGTCCATCGGCTCGAATGGCAGATGACAGCCCCTGGTACATGCCGGCTTCATGTTACTTGCTCAGCAGGCACCTACATTCGCAGCCTGGCGCACGATTTGGGGCAGGCGCTCGGATGCGGCGCTATTCTCACCGGATTAAGGCGCACGGCCAGCGGAGCTTTTCAAGTGTCGGACGCACGGACTTTCGAGGCATTGGATCAACTGAAACAGGAAAATAAACTTAGTACTGCGTTGATTCCTCCGGCGCGGATGCTGCCGGAGTTCCCGATTGCCTATGTCGATGCCGCAACAGAAGCGCAGATTCGCGTGGGCCGTGAATTTCGCACGTCGCCTTTTGCCGTTCCATCGGGTGCGCCGTTCGTCAAAGCTCTTTCCTATGCAGGCGACCTGGTGGCGATCGGCGAACTTAAGTTCCCGAACGTTTATCACCCGATGATGGTTCTTTAGCCTCGCGCCGCTTTTTCGCCCAGCCGGGCTTCACCGTCTGGCGCTCGCGCCCGATCGCGAGAGCGTCGGCTTCCACATCGCCGGTAATCACAGAACCGGCGGCAATATACGAGCCCTCCCCCAGGCGAATTGGAGCTACTAATGTCGCGTTGCTGCCCACAAAAACATTGCTCTCAATCACGGTGGGATGCTTGCGCGCGCCATCGTAGTTACAGGTGATGGTTCCGGCGCCGACGTTCGTGCGTTCGCCAATGCTCGCGTCTCCCAGATAGGCCAGATGATTGGCTTTGGCGCCGTTGTCCATCGAGGTATTCTTCAGTTCAACGAAATTACCAATGTGTACGCGCTCGCCCACTCGCGCCTTCTGCCGCAGACGCGAAAAGGGGCCTGTTTGCGCGCCCTTCCCGATGGTCGAATCCTGCGCCACAACGTAAGCGAAGAGCGTAACGTCATCCTCCAAAATGCAGTCGCGCAAAATAGAGCCAGCGCCTATCGTGCAGCGCTCGCCGATTCGCGTTGTGCCGCGCAACTGCACGTTAGCACCAATCGTCGTCTCGGCGCCTACGGTTACGCCGGCATCGATCAGAACACTCGATGGATTTTCGATCGTGACGCCGCTCAGCATCAGCTCTTCATTCTTGCGCGCGCGGAGAATGCCGTCCGCCACAGCCAGTTCTACTCTCGTGTTGATGCCGAGCAACTCAGTCTCGTCTTTCACCAGAAACGGCCTCACCGGATGACCGTGCCGCGAAAGAATCTCCACCATGTCGGTTAAGTAGTACTCGCCGGTCGCGTCGTTCGGCTGAATCTCGTTGAGGCAATTCCAGAACGCCCCCGCATCGAAAATGTAGACACCAGTGTTGATCTCGTGAATTGCGAGCTCGTGCGGCCGGGCCGATTTCTGTTCCACGATAGCGGCGATGTTTCCCTCCTCATCGCGCACAATGCGGCCATAGCCTTCCGGATTTTCCACGTCGGTGGTTACGACATGTCCGCCGACTCGCGCGGTCTTCTGCGCCTCCAGCAAACAAGCGAGAGTTGCCGGTTTCAGCAGCGGGCCATCGCCGTTCAAAATCAGCAGGACGCCATCGCGATTTTGAATTTCACGGCTCGCGCAAAGTAGCGCATGGCCTGTTCCTTTCTGCTCCGTCTGCTCGGCGAATCTCACGCCGCCGGTGATAACACTCCCTTTCACCTCCGCCGCCTGATGCCCGATTACTACGACCGTCTGCTCAGGAGAGGTTAGGGTTGCAGCGGCTCGGAGGACATGGTTCAGCAGCGTATCGCCGCCCGCTTCGTGCAGCACCTTGGCTTTGTTCGATCGCATCCGCGTGCCCAATCCGGCCGCGAGTATCACTACTGTCGGTTCATTCATCGGAGTTTGCTTCTAAACAGGAGATTGCTCAGCCAGCTACCTCGGCCACAACGGCGGCGAGATTCGATTTCCTGCCGCTGCGCGCGCGAGCCGCCAACTCTACTATTACTTTGGCGGTTGTCGCCGGATCGTGTCTCACTAATTTCGATTCGCCCACCAGATCTGCCGCCAAAACCTTCACCCCCAGCGCGTTAAGCCTTTCAAAATCGTTTGCTACCGGCTGTACATCCTGAGCGGCATATTTTCGCTTGAGCGAGGCGGAAATTGGCGCGGTATTCAGCACCACATAGTCCATCACGCGTCTCCCGGCATGCCGCATGATGGCTTCCACATGCTGCGAAGCTGTGAGATTGATGGTTTCGCCGGGCTGCCACATCAGGTTCACGAAATAGAGCTTCAATGCCGGCGATCGCTCAATCGCCTGTGGAATTCCAGAAACGAGCAGATTCGGAATGACGCTTGTATACAGCGAGCCGGGACCAAGTGTGATGACGTCGGCTTCCGCAATTGCTTCCAGTGTTTCTTGAAGGGGGCGGCAGCGGGCTGGGCGTAAACTAACGCGGTCGATCGGCGAGCGACTCTTGCTGATTTTGCTCTCGCCAGCAATCACCTTGCCGTCCACCAGCCGCGCCTCCAGCGTCACGTTCGAAGCGGTTGATGGAAAGATTCGACCGCGGATGGCGAGAATCTCAGAAGACAATCGGACCGCATGCGCAAAATCACCGGTGATATCGTTCAGGGCGGCTAGGAATAGATTGCCGAAGCTGTGCCCTTTCAGGCCATACCCGGAACGAAACCTGTACCGGAATAGCTTCGATAAGAGCGCCTCGTCTTCGGACAGAGCTACCATGCAGCTTCGGATATCGCCCGGAGGCAGGATGTCGAAGTCCCGCCGGAGACGCCCGGAACTGCCCCCGTCGTCCGTTACGGTAACGACAGCGGTGAGATCCGTCTCGTAGCCGTCCAAAGGGGTGCTGTGGACACCACGAGCGTAGTGCTTCAATCCGGATAGAAGGGTGGACAGGCCCGTTCCGCCGCCAATCGAGACAATTTGCAGCGGCTTGCCCACGGCATCGAATTCTAAGCTGCTTAGAATTTTCCTGCCGGGCATATTGCGCCACTTGCTAGTTCAATTCCCGGACGAAGATAGACGGAACAGGCGAATGCCCACTGGCTAGCGTCGATGATGATGTGCTTGAGTTCGCTTTGGTTGAGGCTCATCGTCCTCGTCATAAACCGGAACCGAATCCAAATCTTCTGCCTCAAAAACCTGGCCGCAATCGAGGCAGCGCACGTAATCCACGCCGTCTCGTTTGTAAAGGAATTCGGTTCGCTCGTGCTGACAACCTGGCATAGCGAGATTTTCCTTATTCTAGTCTCCACTGATTGAGTGTCAAGTCCCGGCGGATTGTATTCATTCGTTTCAACACAGCTTACAATCAGACAGGATTCACGCGCCTTTAGCTGATGATACCGCTCCCCGAAATCCTGTACCCCGCAAGCGACGATTTTCGGAATGCTGTTGCCCGTGTACCCAATGCACTTGGTGTTTATCTGTTGACGCCGGAATCGGGAAATCCGTATCTCGGGTGGAGCGGGTATTTATCGAAGCGCCTGGCCCGGCTGCTCTTAGGGCCGCGGGATGGGGATAGCAATCTATTCGCCAAACTCCGCGCCGGACTGGTCCGGGTCGAGTATTGGTTGACTGCTTCACGCTTAGAGACATCGCTTCTTCTCTATTGGCTAGCACGCCGCCACGATCCAACACAATACCGCAGGCGGTTAAAGCTGAGGACGCCGTGGCTGGTGGAACTTCTCACTCAAGACCCTTTTCCCAGGCTTTTCGTACAGAGTCGGCATCTGAGCCCGAACACTCTGAGCTATGGGCCTTTTCCTACCAGGGATGCGGCCGAGCGGTTCGAGGCCGGCGTTGAGGGCTTGTTCCAGATACGGCGTTGTACCGACCGCCTGATGCCACACGAGGACCATCCCGGCTGCATCTATGGCGAAATGAACCAGTGCATGCGCCCTTGCCAACTTGCCGTGACTCCTAAAGAATATGCCACTGAAGTGGACCGCGTGGCGGACTTCCTCGCTTCGAACGGCCGGCATATGACGACGGTGCTTACAGCGGCTCGGGAACATGCCTGCGAAGCGACGGAGTTCGAGCAGGCCGCACGCATCCATCGCGAAATGGAACGCGTGAAAGGTGTTATGAGCCTCCGCGATGAAATTATTACCGAGGTCCATGCTTTGAACGGTGTTGCGCTCACGACAGGACGCGCGGCACGTACGGTGACTCTTTGGCCCATGTTATCCGGCCACTGGCAGCCCTCGCTGGCGATCGACTTTTCAAGTCCGGATTCCTCCGCGAAATCGCTTGACCGACAACTCCGCGAGCAGCTTAGCGAGCACCTTGCCGCCCCCAACCTGGAGGGCGACCGGATGGAGCACATGGCCTTGCTTTCGCGCTGGTATTATTCCACCTGGCGCGACGGGGCATGGTTCGCCTTTCGCGATCTTACGGATTTAGATTATCGGGCGCTAGTCCGGCGTATATCGGCGATGGTGCGCGAGATGGTGGCTGATGGAACGTGAAAACGCTCCGTCGCGGTCGCGGCCCGGCAGCGCACTACGCCGATTCGGCTTTGAGCGGTGTGCGATTCGAACCCGCTCCGCGCAGCAACTCCGGCGAAGGAATGGTCAGCAACCGGCGTGACAACTTCACCAATCCCTTCCGTTCGAGTTGATTGAGCGTCGTTGAGGTGGTCTCGCGCGTTGCTCCAATGAGATCAGCCAGTTCTGCCTGTGTGATAGGAAGCTGATAGCCGTCGTCGTCGGATGGACCTACCAGGGTCGCCAGATCCGCCAGGTAAAAGAGAATCCGATACTCGACATCGTGCAGGCATAACAGCTCTACCTTCTGCGCGAGCATCCGCCGGCGGCCCAACAAAAAATCGATGACGGCTGCGGCTAGTTCTCCGTTTTGAGCAACTACCCTTTGTAGTGTCTCTCTTGGAATTCGATATAAAGTTGCCGAGGTCAATACTTCGGAATCCGCCTGATAGAAAGAAGATTCCGCTGACATTACTTCTTCCCCAATAAGATCGCCCGGCCCCGAAATCGATAAAATAATTCGCTCGCCCGATTCGTTGGTTCTTGTTAGCTTTACCAGGCCGTCCTCGATGAAATACAACGCATCGGCAGCCTGCCCTTGCGTGAAAATAGATGTAAACCGTCTGAGCGAAGACAATCGGCTGACGTCTGACAGCGTCAGTAAGTGTGTTTTTAGAACGTGCGCTAGTGTACTCACGCCTGCACATCCCCCTAGTTTTTCTCGATTATAAGCACTTTAAGGAACTTATGGATAGCGAAAAAGCGCTCAGAACAGTATTGATAGGACTATGTGGTACTGCTCACTTCCTGTGATCGGTTTGCTTTCAAAACTGAAGTTTTGAGGAGTTTTTGTTCGTTTGGCTTGCGCTAGTACTATTCAACACGTTTCGATGTGCGCAAGCTCTCGGCAAATACTCGTCCCGAACGAAATTGTGCATCGAGGCTGCCCTCGATGAGCGCTTCACGCAGTTGCCCAAGACAACCGGCGAAGCTGTCAAGCGCTTGCAGAACATTTTCGCGGTTGTTGGCCAGAATGGCCGTCCACAATTCCGGCGAACTCAAAGCTAACCTGGTCATATCCATCAGGCCCGGCCCGAACACGTTCCCGAAGTTCTCGTTCTTTTGCTCGTGGAGGGTGGCTGCGAGCGCCGTTGAGAGAAACTGCGGCAGGTGCGAAGTGAAGGCGGTCGCATGGTCGTGTTCTTCCGCGGTCAACTCCACCAGGTGCGTTCCCATACGACCCAAATACGCTCGAAACGTGGCCTCGTATTCCGATTGTGGGCCTTGTCGCGGCGTCAGCACATAGGGGCGGCCTTGAAAGAGATCCGGGTCGGCTGCGGCGGCCCCGCGCACTTCTTTGCCGGCGAGAGGATGCCCGCCGATAAACGAAAGGCCGGGCAATGTTGCCGCCTTCTTTGCAATCACGGCCTTCACGCTGCCAGCGTCGGTAACCAAGGCGCCGGCGCGAACAAAGCCAGCAATTAAAGGCAGAGTTTCAGTGATTCGATCCACCGCCTGCGAAAGATAAACCAGGTCAGCCGATTTGCACGCTTCTTCAAGAGTTGCGGAAGAGTCGATGGCCCCGGCGGCCTTTGCTTCGGCGAGCGCTCCCGGAGAACTGACGCCGATGATTTTGCCGTCGAATCCAGCTTTGCGCAGCGCCAGTCCAAACGAGGCGCCGATGAGACCGGTGCCGACAATGGCTACACTCTGCATCAAACTACGCTGCCCGGCCCACTGCGGCCGCCACGGCTCGAATGCCCTGCATCAGCTCCAGGAACTGCTCCGGCCCGATGGTCTGGGCACTATCGCTCACCGCGCGATCGGGGTCATGATGCATTTCGATCAGCAATCCATCCGCGCCGGCCGCAATCGCGGCTTTCGCCACTGGCGCGACATAATTCCGATTCCCGGTTCCATGCGACGGATCGCCTATTACGGGCAGATGAGTCAGCCGCTTCAGCACGGGAATTGCGGAAATATCAAAGGTGTTGCGAGTGGACGTTTCAAACGTGCGGATGCCGCGCTCGCACAGGATGACGTCGTAGTTGCCGCCGGAGAGGATGTACTCGGCGGAAAGAAGAAGCTCTTCCACGGTGGCCGCGATTCCGCGCTTCAACAGCACCGGCTTGCGAATGCGCCCCAGTTCGCGAAGCAGATTGAAATTCTGCATGTTGCGCGCGCCCACCTGGAGAATATCGGAATAGGTGAGCAGCAGCGGAATCTGCGTGTGATCCATCACTTCGCTGACCACGAGAAGCCCGTGCCGGTCCGCCGCTTTGCGCATCAGCTTTAAGCCTTCCTCGCCGAGGCCCTGAAAGCTATAGGGCGAGCTTCGCGGTTTGAATGCGCCGCCGCGAATGACCTGTGCGCCGCCTTTGGCTGCGATTTCCGCCGCTTTCTCGATTTGGTCGGCCGTTTCCACCGCGCATGGGCCAGCCATGGTGACGACGTGTTCGCCGCCAATCGACAGTTTGCCAGCGCGAATCACGGTGCCAGCGGGATTAAAGTGCCGGCTGGCCAGCTTATAAGGCGATACGATGCGGTGACATTCCTTTACTCCCGCCATCACTTCAAAATCAACGGGATCAAAATCGTCTACCGGCCCCACACCGCCCAGGACGACATGCCGCACGCCTGTGGAACGGTGGACGGTGAAACCCATGCCGACCAGGCGGTCGATAACTTCCTGAATGTGCGCCTCCTCGGCGCCTTCCTGCATTACAACTAACATTGAATGTCTCTACTTGCTTCTACTTTCCTGAAGCGGTTGCGTCGCTGTTATTTTTCTGCGCTTCCAGGATCTTCATTTTTTGAAGCGTCCGCATTTCGTCCATAATCCGCTCGAATACGCGCTGCACAGCGTCGGGCGGGAGCGGGCCTTCGTTATGCTTCTGGACGTTGGCAATCACCGCGCTTTCGCGCTTTGGTTCATAAACCGGCGACTGGAGGGATCGTTTAATGGCTCCAATCTTCTCCACGACTTTGGTCCGCTCATTGAGCAGGCGCACGAGTTTCACGTCGATTTCGTCGATTAGCTCACGGCATGAAACGAGGTCCTGCTCGGAGAACTGGCCCATCTACTGTTTCCCTCGAACCGGCGCGCTCAAATTCCGCGTAAATATTTCTACCGCCTCGTTTAGGTTTCCTGAGGAGAGATTCGCCTCGATTGTTTTCACAATCGCACTTCCCACTACGACGCCGTCTGCAAATTGCGCGACTTCGGCCACATGTTCCGGCTTGCTGATACCGAAGCCAACCGCCAGCGGCAGCGAAGTATGTTTCCGCATCCGCTGAATGAGAGGAATGGCTTGTTCGGAAAGCGAGGCTTGTTCGCCGGTGACACCGGTGCGGGAGACCAAATAGACAAAACCGGACGAATGCCTGCCAACCAATTCAAGACGTTTTTCCGTACTGGTCGGAGCGGCAAGAAACACCGGGTCGAGCGAATGCTCCCGCAGGCGCCGCACGGGTTCTTCGGCTTCTTCCACGCTGAGATCCGTCAGCAGCACGCCGTCCACGCCGGCTTTTGCGGCATCGCGAGCCAGCTTATCAAATCCGTAATGCATCACCGGATTTAAGTAACTGAACAGTAGCACCGGGATCTCGGATTGCGCGCGGATTTCGCGCACCATGTCGAGAATGCGCGAGAGCGTGGTGCCCGCGTGTAGGGCACGTTCCGAAGCTCGTTGTATCACGGGACCATCTGCAATGGGATCGGAAAAGGGCACGCCGAACTCGATCAGTTCCGCGCCGCCGCGCTCCAACGCGCGAACCAAAGGAACCGTTGCTTCCGGTTTTGGATCTCCGGCGGTGAGATAAGCGATAAATGCTTTTCGCTCCTCGGCGGCGCAGCGCTCAAACAGGCGCGAGATTCTCGACGCGGTAATCGTCGTATTCATCAGGAATCCAACTCCGGCATGTTTTCACGGAAGATCTCCGTGTCTTTATCGCCCCGGCCGGAGACATTCACCACATAGACCTTGCCGCGCTCGCTTGGGGCGCGGCGCACGGCCTCGGCAATGGCGTGAGAGGATTCAAGTGCCGGTATAATACCTTCGGTTCGCGCGAGCAACCGGGCCGCGGCCAGCGCGTCGGCATCGCTTGCCGAAACATATTCGGCGCGCTTCTGATCGTTCAGCCAGGCGTGCTCGGGACCAATGAGCGCGTAATCGAGCCCGGCGGAAACAGAATGCGTTGCGCTTACCTGGCCGTCTTCATCCTGTAGTAAGTAGCTGTAAGCTCCGTGCAGTACGCCCGGCGAGCCGCCCTGGAGGCGCGCGGCATGCTCTCCGAGCTGCAAGCTGCGGCCGCCCGCTTCGACGCCAATCATATGAATGTTAGCCTCTGGGACAAACGGATAAAACAAGCCAATGGCGTTGCTGCCGCCGCCGACGCATGCAATCAGGGTATCCGGGTAGCGGCCGATTTGTTCTTTGGCCTGGGCCTTCACTTCCTCGCCAATCACGCGATGAAAATCGCGCACCATCATCGGGTAGGGATGCGGTCCCAACGCGGAGCCAAGTATGTAGTATGTGGTCGCGACATTGGTGACCCAGTCGCGCATCGCTTCGCTCGTCGCGTCTTTTAGTGTTCTACTGCCGGCCGATACCGGCGAAACTTTTGCGCCGAGTAGCCTCATGCGGAAGACGTTCAAGCGCTGCCGCCGCATATCGTCTTCGCCCATGTAGACAGTGCAGTCCAAACCGAAAAGCGCGCAAACCGTCGCGGTCGCCACGCCGTGTTGGCCAGCGCCAGTCTCGGCAATGATTCGCTTTTTACCCATTCGCCGTGCCAGAAGCCCCTGGCCGAGGCAGTTGTTGATTTTATGCGCGCCGGTGTGCAGCAGGTCTTCACGCTTGAGCCAAATATCAGCGCCCCCTAGCGCAGCGGTCAATCGTTTCGCAAAGGAGAGCGGCGTTGGCCGGCCGGCATAGTTCTTCAGCAGGTACGCGAGTTCCTGGTGGAATGCCGGATCCTCGCGCGCGGCCGCATAAGCATGCTCGATTTCTTCGAGCGGCGACATCAGCACTTCCGGCACGTAACGGCCGCCATAAGGACCGAAGTGTCCTCTTACATCGGGCAGGGAAGTAGTCATAACAGCTTTTTATCGAACCAATTCGTCAATTTCAGCGAGCGCCTGGAAAGCGCGCTCGGCGGCTTCCACAAACTCGCGCATTTTCTGCCGGTCCTTTTTGCCGGGCGCTGATTCGAGCTTCGAGCAAGAATCTACACCCCATGGTTTCACGATAGCGATAGCGTCCTGCACATTGGAAGCATCCAAGCCTCCGGCGAGCAGGAACGGCACGCGTATATTCGTCACGCGGTTCCACTCAAACGTGCACCCCGATCCGCCGTATTTCGGTGTCGGGCTGTCGAGCAGGAATGCTTCCACGCCGTCGAGAGACAAAGCGTCGCTCGAAAAGGAGGAGTCCACCATCGCGGCTTTCCATATTCTCAGTTCCGCCACCTGCTCAGGCATGGAGCCGTGTATCTGAGCGACGTCTAAGTTGCTCTCCGCCACAGTCCGAATCAGGTTTTCGGCTGACGGATTGACAAATACTCCGACGCGCAAAACGGAATCGGGCAAAGCCCGTGAAATTTTCGCCGCTTGCTGCAGGCTGACGTAGCGCGGACTGCGTGGCCAAAAATTCAGGCCAACCGCGGTAGCTCCGGCATCGGCGGCTGCAAGCGCATCGCCTTCCGTGCTTACGCCGCAGATTTTGATCACGTATCGGAGATGGGAGGGCGGCGTCATGTCCTGCTACTAAACGAGAGCTTTGAGTGCGGCTACCGGGTCTCCCGCTTTCATCAGCGATTCGCCAATCAGAAATGCATGGAACCCCGCGCCTTGGAGTAGTTCGATATCGCGGCGTTGGAAAATACCGCTTTCACTCACGCGCGTTACATTGGCCGGCATCCGTTCACTGAGGCGCAGCGAAGTTTCTAGCGTAACTTCGAACGTCTCCAGATTCCGGTTATTGACGCCGATGATTTCAGCACCAGAATCGATAGCGCGCACTAACTCCTCTTCATCGTGTACTTCCACCAGCGCGGCTAGATGGAGACGCGCAGCGAGTTCACGGTAGGTCTTTAATTGGTTGTCATCGAGAATTGCCGCGATCAGAAGGATCGCATCGGCCCCATGTGCGGCGGCTTGATAGATCTGGATCGGATCAATCGTAAAATCTTTTCGCAGTACGGGTAGCGCAATGGCCGCGCGTGCTGCTTCAAGATCCTGTAGGCCGCCCTGAAAATATTTGGCATCCGTTAGCACGGAAATGCAGGCTGCGCCGCCGGCTTCGTATTGGCGGGCGGTTTGCTCAGGGTGAAAATTGTGTTGCAAAAGGCCCTTGCTCGGCGACGCCTTTTTAACTTCGGCGATAATAGCGGTTTTGTGCGCGCGCAAAGCAGCGGCAAAGTTCCGGCGCGATGCGCGGGTAACTGCTGCAAGTTCCTCAAAATGGGAAAGTTGCGGTCGCAGTGCTCCTAGTTCTTGCTGCTTAGATAGCACGATTTCGCCAAGGATTCCTGCTGCGACACGGGTAGTCATCGAAAAAGAGCAGCTTTCTTGCCTATCCTAGCATTTTGAGTCACTTCCAAAGAGTTTCGGGAGCCCGGCCCGAGCCTAAGATGTTTCCGGGAATTTGAGCGCCGTCGTATGTTGGATCGTGGCTTCCGGGACCACTAAAAAACGCGTACGGCCAACAAAGCGCACGTCGAAGCAGCGCCCGCGATGGGGTCACTATATTCTTTGGGCCCTTGGCGCGCTCGTCATTTGTTTTTATGGTGCTGTGGTCCTGAGTCTCGTGCTGCTCCGGTGGATCAATCCGCCAACTACCTCGGTGCAGATGGAGCGTCGCGTCGAGTCCTGGTTCAGTTCCAATCCGTATCACAAGCGCTGCACGTTCATTCCGTTACGCTCCATTTCTCCTGCGTTTCAACACGCGGTGATCGCGGCGGAAGACGCGAGGTTTTATCAACACCACGGATTCGATTGGAGGCAAGTGGAAAAGGCCGCCAGGCAGGACTTAGAAGGCAAGCGTCTGCGTGGGGCATCGACTATCGACCAGCAGCTTGTGAAGAATCTATTTCTGACGACCTCGCGCTCGATTGTGCGTAAGGCGACCGAAGCGACGATTGTTCCCCTTGCCGAAGCGATTCTGGGCAAGCAGCGGATTCTTGAACTTTACCTGAATGTGGTGGAGTGGGGGCCTGACGGCATTTACGGAGCGCAAGCCGCGGCGGAATATTGGTATCACGAGCCCGCTGCTCGCATCAATCGCGATCAGGGCGCGCGACTAGCGGCAATACTTCCCGCGCCCCACCGCCGTCGTCCGCAGAGCATGACGCAGTACAGCGGCATTATTCTGGGACGGATGCGGCAGGCGGGGTGGTGAAAATGAGTTTACTTAAGAAAATTGCTGGAGCCAGGGGCTCGTTAGTTTTGCGCAAGATCTTGAAACGGAGATGGAAGCGTAAGCGACCGCAGTATGGAAACAATGCAAATGCTCTTAAGTCAATGACATTGGGACCCGCGGCGCTGCGCCGGGCGCCTCGCCCGGCTTCTAATGCCGTGAGGCAACGATAAGGACTACTCCGCCCATCACCGCAATCGAGCAAAGAATCACCGAGGTGCGGCCTTTCCACCGTCGCAAAAAACGAGCAAAGGTCGGTATGGGTAGAAATAGCAGCCGGAGAGCGACGATAAGAACGATCAAACCGATTGTGATCGCTAACGCCATGACGTCTCAATCTTAACGCAAATTCGTAACTCCGGCGGTTTACCCGGGATTATTTGGCTCAAGAGCTTTATTCCTCCACACTCGGTGAAGCTGCGCGAGCGTGAAGACCAACAGCACGAGCGAGAGCCAGGCGAACCAATCGCCCAGCAGAAGATACACAGTTGCACTGTGGCCGGCGGGGACATCGGTGATCAGTGTCGCGAACGGTGCTGAGTCGCTGCGTGTCTCCGCCACGATCCGGCCGCGATTGTCGCTAACCGTGAGATAGCCATTCTTCGCGGCGCGCGCAAGGCCGAAGCCGTCTTCCACGCCGCGCATGATAGCGATGTGTCCGTGCCACCACCGGTCGATGGTGAAATCCCATGCGGGTGCAAGCATCAGGCCCGCGCCAGCGAGACCATAGCGGCGTGACGGCGACGTAAAATCAAGATCCTTGCAGATGGCTACGCCGCAAGTTTCCGCTCGTTTTGGAAGCAACGTGATTGTAGTGCCAGGTCTAAATTTCGATTCAAACGGTGGTAGCATGTGCTCCTTGTCATAACTTCGCGGCGGAACGCCGGGCGTATAGACGCGGGCCTCGTTGTACTCCACCGGCGAAGATACGTGGACCATGCCGGCAACAATAGTTGCGTTTGTCTTATTGGCTAAGGATTGAAATGCAGCATTGCCAGATTGCGCATCGGAATCCGAAACTGTGCCGATTTTTTCGGGGAGGACCAAGATGCGAGCACCGCTTGCGGCGAGCTTTAGCGCTTCACCGGCGTAATCGCGAAACAGGCGCTGAGTTCTTACGCCGTCGGGCGCAGTCCATACGTCCCCTGTTGCATCGGATGCGATGAGCCCTACTCTCATTTTCGGCCCAGATTGCGGCACTGCTAAACGCACAGCGCCGAAGATCAGCACTACCACGATAATTGCGATTGAAGTGACAACCACCCGCCGCGCTTGCCTGCGCGCGTGCCATCCGATGGCCAATGCTGAAGGAAATAGTAACAACAGGAAACTCATGCCCCACGGACCAGTGACAGAGGCGAGTTGCAGAAATGGCAGAAAGTTTAACTGGGTATAGGCCAAGCTGCCGGCGGTGCCCCCTGAGGTGGCGAGATTGCGGATGTATTCGTAGGAAACCCAGACAGAGGGGATCGCCAATAACGCACTCCACCACGCGCCGCGCCGCAGTAAGGCTCTAAAGAGTAGCACTGCGGCAGCGAACACGAGCGCGGCAATGGAGTACACGCTCAGCCACGCGATAAATGGCGCTCCTAGTAAGTGGAAATAGCGCCACATACCAAAGCCGCCGGCCATCAGCGATAAATAGGCAACGATTGCGGCGCTCCACCACGAGCTTCGAGACGCGAACACTAGCACAGGCAACGGGGCAAACCACAGCAGAGGCCACCAGGGATTCAGGTCGTTGCCGAACCAAAACAACAACGAGGCGCAGACGATCGCCAGCAGTCCAAAAATGCCGCGGCGGAAATTAAGCGCAGATGCCATGGAGATACCTCCAGAAAGATCGATGACAGAACGCGCGAAAACGCGCCGGGGAGATGGCCATGCGGCTCCCCGGATAGAGCATGACGAGGCCTTGCAGCAAAGCGCCCATCTCGAAGACGATTTCCCATTCGTCCTCCTGCCGGAAATAGCCGGCCTGGACATTATGGGATGGAGATAGCTGTAGAAACGGAGATGGAAGCGTTAGCGAGCTAGAGGGCTCGTACGGAACTTTGTCCATCAGTCAGCACATAATTAATCGCGGCCCGCAAAATCACCATTATTCCAGAGATAGCCCGTGCTCGGCATGCTGGGCCCAAATATCGCCGGCGCTGGATCTTCGGTCTTCGACTTGCTTCCGCCGAAATAGCGACCGCAACCGTAGCGGAATCGTCTATAGCCAATGCTCCAGGCGCATTACTAGGCCTCTTTTAATCGGATGACGGCGCTGATGGCGCTGGATAGGCGCTCCCAATTGGCGGCCTCGCCTTCGAGATGGCGGCGGCCAAGGCGCGTGAGTGAATAGAACTTTGCCCGGCGGCCCATTTCGCTCGTTTTCCACTCCGCCGTGATCCATCCTTCCTGCTCCAGTTTGTGGAGAGCCGGATAGAGCGAGCCGTCGCTGACGCGCAGAATGTCGCCCGATACCTGGTTCAACCGCTGGCTGATCGCCCACCCGTGCATGGGTTCGAGCGCGAGGATTTTTAACAAAAGCAGATCGAGCGTGCCTTGGACCAGATCGGACGGTTTGCTCATTGAGTTGGCCTCGATAACCGAGGGCATTGTAGCGTGGTTGCCCTCGGTAAGCAAGGATCACCCAAAGAAGACCAAGAGCGCTATGCGTTCTGCAACTCGAGTTCGTCTTCTTCGACAGGCGCTCGCATCGGCAGGATGCCTCCCCCTTCGTTTCCGTCGAGGTCGAGAATTTCCCGGAAGCACGCCTCGATTGTGCGAACGCCATTGCTCATCTCGTGCAGCCACATACTCCAAAACTGCTCGATGGAAGGGACTTCTTTTGTTTTACGAATTTCGCGCTGAATATCTTTACGAAAGGCGGGAACATCGAAGCTGCGCAACATCGCCGCGCCAGCCTCTGTCAGATTGATTTGGTCGTTAAGCAGGAACTCCACAAGATCTTTGCGGAACGTAATCTCGCCGCCTCTTTTGCTCTGCGTCGTGATTCTGTCCTGAAATGTGATGGAACCGGACACAACTCGGGCATCATTCGTCATTCCGAGCAGCGTGGTTGCGCTCGTTGGCGATTTGACGGCAATGGGTTGACTAGTGAGATGCAGACGAACCTGTGCCGGCGTTGAGATGCCTACCCAAAGTTCATTTGAGAGTTGCGACATGGAGAAGTAGTTGGACACGATGGATTCCAACTCCCGATCATCCAGCCTCTCGATCTCCTTGGCACGGAAGCGCGTCGTTTCATCAGCCCGCTTTTGAAGGTCGCTGATGTAATGACTCCGCTCATACAGCCGGTTCAGGATTTCCGATGGCCAATCCGGAAGATTGTAATTCCAGCCAACCGCCACAATTTCAGCGCCTAGCTGCCGCAGCGCTTCTTTGACCAGATAGAGCGTTTTCTGATTCGTGTTCTCGATGTAGACGCGGCCCTCATGGAAATCCAACAACACCGGAAACTGTTTTCTCACTGCAGCCGTGGCGCCGCGTACATCTTTGTCCACGTTCCTTTTGTCGGTGGATTGCAGGAATTTGTAGGGCCGGTCGAGTGCTTCGTAGGAATGATGTTCCTTGATCGACGTCAGATCGCTGATGTCTTTCCATTGATTCGCAACCGCCCAGAGGCCGAACCAATCCATGTTGGGATGGATCTGGAACTGCTCGGAGCCGAAAGCGTAGCTTTCGTGTGCGACCACTTCGGGCGGAAGGGTTTCCTCGGACCGCTGTTCCTGTTTGGTTGTTGCATACCGGACAAGGTGCTGCTCGTGCTCCAAAGCCATCGACTGTTGTTCATCGAGTCGAGGACCACTGAATGGATTAATTCCCAGTCGATCGACGGTCAGATGACGAGTGATGGCCGATGCCGCCAGTTGCGACAAGGCGATCATGCGCATTTGATCTTCGAGACTCGTTTTGAAGGCGTCGAGCGACTCCTTCGCAAGGCCAACAATAGCCCAGTTGCCACGTACAAACAATTCGGGGAAACCTCTCTCTTATGACTAGTAGGAATAGCCGCGGAGTGAACATCGGAGAAAGCACTATTCAAAAGGCCGTTCACTGGAAGGGCGAGATCTCAAACGCGGCCGCCACACCTTTTTACCACGGGCCGCAGCCGTTCCGCGGCAGCGCTCTCCGTCACATTATGGACCGGGAGAGCTTGCGTTTCTAGGATAGCTCTGGCTTCGTCAGTAAGCAGTCGATTCTCGAAACGTAACGCGGGTGGTCTCGTAATCTGTTGCAGGTGTAGAATCAGCACAACGGGTTTCAATCTTCAAATTTGTAAGGCGGAGCACTTGCTCCGCGTCCGGGCGGCCCCGCACGGCCCTAACCTACTGGTGATGGCCGGCAGTCTGCCACGTACTGCGGCGCTCAAGCTATTCCCAAATCGATAGCCGCGTGTTCGAGCCGCTTATCCAGCGTCCATAAATAGCTGCCGGAAAGCAGGGACGAAGCCAGCAAGTGCATATCGATCCAGCCTAAGCCGCGTCCCCAAAGGTTACGATTTTCGACAAGTGCCAACACCTCTCTGTTATCTGCAACTGTTGCAGTAGGGAGAGTGTTCAGGTTAGAAAGAATCGCTGCGCGATTTTTCAAATTGCCACATGCCAGTTCGCCCGAAACGAAAGGATGCATTAAGATGGTCCCCTCATTGAGAAAATTCGCCAGCATGGGTACACCTCTGCGAAAGTGATCCACCCAGACTGAGGTATCTGCCAATACCATTAAGCGGAACGACGTCGGGGAATATGAGATAGCTTCGGTTGCGTTCCTCCGAGGGTCGCGAGGCGCCTACCAGCTTCTCGTGCAATCAAAGCCTCTAACCCTGCTCGCACCAAGGCCGTCTTCTCCTTAATGCCCGTTAACTCACGCGCGCGTTCCAGCAGTCGTTCGTCAATAATTAACGTCGTCCTCATATGTACCAGTATGCACAAAAAATATGCATTATTTTGGCTGCCACGTTATTGTAGAGCTTTTGAACCAAGGACGCGGTAGCTTTCTTAACTCATGCTCCTGACCGGACTTCTGTTCGCCCTGCTCTCTGGCGTCTGCAACGGGCTGTTCAGCGCGCCGATGAAAATGATTCCGCGCTGGCGATGGGAGAACATCTGGTTCGTCTTCATTGTCACGGCATGCCTGCTGATGCCGGTTTGCTTTGCCGCTCCTGCGATACCGCGCTGGCCCGACCTCTGGCTGCAAGCGCCCTCATCCGCGCTTGCCGCCGCGATTGGCTTCGGCTTCGCCTGGGGATTTGGAGCCATCTGCTTCGGCCTTAGCGTCGATCGCCTCGGCGTTTCCATCGCTAATAGCCTGGTGATCGGGTTAAGCTCCGCGTTCGGTTCGTTAGTACCGTTGTTGACAAGTGGCGCGCTGCGATTCGATGCCAGGCAGAACACGCTCTTTGCCGGCATTCTGGCTTTCCTTGTTGGCGTCGTTTTCTGCGCGCGCGCCGGTCTGCTCCGCGACGGCAGCGGACCATCCAAAACCTCTTTTAGCGGTTACCTGCTCGCCATTGGCTCGGGCATCATGTCGGCTGTCTTCAACATTGGTTATTCATTAGCGCTGCCGATCGCCGCAACCGGCACCTCTCTCGGCCTGTCGCAATTTACCGCCACGAATTGCATTTGGGTGTTGATGCTTGCCGCTGGAGCTATTCCCAATCTCGTCTACTGCGGCTTGCTAATGAAGAGGCACACAACCGGCCGACTTCTCGCCGCTCCTCGTTCGACGCGCGCCTGGTCTCTCAGCGTCGCCATGGGTTTACTTTGGGGCGGCAGCATCTTTCTCTATGGAGCAGCCACACCCCGCCTGGGCGATATCGGTCCTTCTATCGGTTGGCCACTGAGTCTCGCCATCGGCCTTCTTGTAGCAAACGTTATGGGCATACTGCTGCACGAATGGCGCGATGCTAGCGCTGCGGCGACGCGACGGATGAAACTAGGGATTGTGATACTTGTCGCCGCTATTCTTCTTTGCGCCTTCTCCACCAGGATCGCCGCATGAGCATTCCGCAAGACATTCTCGCGATGCGAGGGAAGTTGATTGCTTCCTGCCAGGCTCCCGACGGTGACGCCTTTCGCGATTCCGAATCCATGGCGCGCTTTGCGAAGGCGTGTTTAGAAGGCGGCGCAGCCGGCATTCGCGCTAACGGAACCGCCGATATTCGCGCCATTCGCCAAATCACCGGGGCTCCTATCATCGGCATCGAAAAATGCGTGATAGACGATGGCCGCATCCTGATCACGCCGGCGTTTGAAGCCGCGCGCGATCTTGTCCTCGCCGGAGCCAGTCTCATCGCTCTCGATGTTACGGCTCGCGGCCAGCGCCATGGCGCGATCGATCGCCTAAAACGCAT
>Ga0134125_10001647_pt1 | contig 27318 bp, 29 predicted proteins | sample KB31751_FD_96464 | JGI IMG/M metagenome (GOLD analysis project Ga0134125, IMG submission 96464) | Terrestrial soil microbial communities with excess Nitrogen fertilizer from Kellogg Biological Station, Michigan, USA - KB3-175-1 | ecosystem: Environmental > Terrestrial > Soil > Unclassified ... | reverse complement strand
GCGAGCGCCTGCGCGCAGTCGGTAAGCGCATCCTGGAGAGCTACGACGCCGCCACCGCCGCGGCGCTCTACGCGAAGCTCAAGGCGAACGGCACCTGGCAGGTGCCGACCTTCACCGTGCTGCGCTATGGCGCCGACCCGCTCGCGCCGGAATACGCGAACGACCCGCGCCTGCGCTACATGCCGCTCTGGGTGCGGAAAATGTGGAACGAGGACTTCCGCAAGCGCGAGCGTACCGCTGCTCAGGCCGCGAGCCAGATGCGCCTGTTCCAGCGGCGCCTGGAGCTCGTCGGCGAAATGCACCGCGCCGGCGTCGGCATCCTAGCTGGCTCGGACGTGCTGAATCCGTACTGCTTTCCGGGCTTCAGCCTGCACGACGAGCTCGAGTGGCTGGTCAAGGCCGGCCTGCCGCCGATGGCCGCGCTGCAGGCCGCGACCCGCGGCCCGGCGCTGTTCCTGGGTCGCGCCCAAGAATCCGGGACGGTGGAGCCAGGCAAGCTCGCCGACCTCGTGCTACTCGACGCCGACCCGCTCCAGGACATCGGCAACACACGGCGCATCGCCGCGGTGGTGGCCAACGGCAAGCTCTATTCGCGTGAAGCGATCGACAAGATGCTCGCGGGGATCGAACGCTTGGCGGGTTCAAATTAAGTGCTAAGGCTCGAAGGCGTCACCAAGCGCTTCGGCGCGCGCACGGTCCTGAAGGCCGTCTCGATCGAAGTCGCTGCAGGCGAGTACGTCGCAGTCCTCGGCGATTCGGGCATCGGCAAGTCGACGCTCCTCAACGTGATCGCGGGCCTCGAACCAATCGATTCTGGAAGCATCAGCTTCCTTGGCCGTGAAATTGAAAAGCTGAACGACGACGATTTGTCGCTGCTAAGACGCGAGCGCTTCGGTTTCGTGTTCCAGGCCTTCCACGTTCTCCCCCACCTCACCGTCGAGGAGAACGTCGCTTTGCCGCTGCTGTTGAGAGGAATTACTTCGAAAACCAAACCCCGAGAGATGATTGCGGCCGTGGGGCTTGCAGGACGCGAGGCGAGCCCGCCGCGCGAGCTTTCCGGCGGCGAGCTGCAGCGCGTGGCGATTGCGCGCGCGCTGGTCGGCGGTCCGAAGCTCGTGCTCGCCGACGAGCCGACCGGAAATCTCGATCCGGAGAACGCGCGCCAGGTGCTCGATCTCTTCAGGAAGGAAGTGAAGTCGAACGGCGCCGCGGCGATCCTCGCCACGCATTCCGTCGAAGCGGCGTCCGGATGCGACAGGGTCTACCGGCTTACGGCCGATGGATTGATCGCCGCTACACGCGCAGGCCCTTAATTCGTCCGGGAAAAACCGGTTTGTCAGGTTCGCTGTGGCCGATCGGTGACTCGGGCATCGGAATTGATACCTGTACCGGCATGGAGGTGCCTATGCCGGTACCCGCAACGAAACGTCGGATATTGGTCGTCGACGACAACCTCGATGCGGCGGTTTCGCTATCGAGGTTGATTGCATTGCTGGGACACGATGTGAAAGTCGCCAGAGACGGCAACTCGGCGCTCTTCATCGCGCGCAGCGTGAGGCCGGACATCGTTGTTCTGGATATCGGGTTGCCCGGATCCGACGGCTTCCAGGTCGCCGAGGCGCTCAGGCGCGAGCCCGGTTTGGCTGCGCTCAAGATCATCGCCGTCACGGGACGCGGCGAGCAAGAGGATCGCGAGCGCTCGCAGCAAGCAGGTATCGACTACTACCTGCTGAAGCCGGTGGACGTGCCGTTCCTCGAAAGCCTGCTCGGAAAGGCTATTCCTTCGGATTGACGCTGCGCAGGTCCTCGACCAGGGCGAGCAGGCGCGCGCTCTGGCGGTCGACCACGTCGACCAGCTTGCGGCACTCGTCGTCGAGGCCCTCGCGCAGCTTGAGCACCTCGACCGAATTGCGGATCGGGCCGAGGATGTTGCGGAACTCGTGCGCCATCATGGCGAGGAACTTGCGCGTGCGCTCGTCGGTCGCCTCGTGGCGCTTCTGCAGGCTCAAGTCGCTCACCAGGCACATCTTCTGCGAATCGGCGATCGCGGTCACGGTGATCAGGGTGGTGACGTATTCGTTGTCGGCACGGCGCAAGCGCACCTCGGCCTGGGCGCTCGAGCCCTGCTCCGCGCCGGTGCGGAGCAGCGACGCGAGGCTCTCGGCGTCACCGTTGCGCGCGCGGCTGCGAAGCGATGTTCCGAGCAGGCGCTCGCGAGCCGTCCCGAGAAGGGCGGCCATGCGCTGGTTCGCGTAGCTGATGTTGCCTTGAGCGTCGACGATGACCACGCCCTGCTGCATCCGGTCGACCGCCGCCTGGTAGAAACGCTGCGCGGAATCGAGCATCACCACCTGCTCGCCGGCGACGACGAGCGCGTCGACCGAGCCATTGCGGATCGCGTCGACCGTGGCCCCCGCCTCGTCTTCCTTCTCGTCGCGCCCCGTGACAAGCAGCGTGTTGAACTCGTCGCTCGCGGTGATGAGCGCGATGCGCACAGGGCGTTGCTTTCCGTTTACCCCGCGCAGCGTCGCCTTGATCTCGGCCTTGCCGGGATGCGGCTGCAGCAGGATCGCGGCCTCGCCGGCGTCGGCGGCCGCGAGATAGCGCGTGAGCGGCACGCGGAAGATGTCGATCGGCGCGAGGCCCACCATGGCGGCGAACGCCTGGTTCGCGAACATGATCTCGCCCGAGCGGCTCACGGTGACCGCGCCCTGCTGCATCTCCTCGACGAGCTGGCGGTAGCGCGCGTACGCGCCCGAGAGCATGAGGACGCGCTTGCTGTCCTCGGTCGGGCCGACGATGAAGGCGTCGACCTGTCCATGGCTGATGGCGTGGCGCAGCTCTTCAGCCTCGTGGAGCTGCGCGCGCAGCGACTCGATCTGAAGCTCGAGGTCCATTGATTCGATGCGCGATTCGATGCGCTGGTCCATGTTCATGTTCGCTCCTAGCTCTGTTGCCGCAGCTGCAGGCCCACCAGCGTGCGCTCGGTATCGGAAAGGTCGCCGATGATCTTGCGCACCGGCTCTGGGAGCTTGCGCACCAGCGTCGGGATGGCCACGATCTGGTCGTCCTTGGCAAGGCGCGGGTTCTTCAGGAGGTCGATGATCTCGATCTCGTAGCGCCCGGCGAAATGCTCCTCGCACACGCGCTTCAGGTTCTTGATCGCCGCCAGCGACTTGGGCGTCTGGCCGGCGGTGTAGAGGCGCAGCTCCCATTTGTCCGAATCGTTGGGGCTGCCGTTCTTGCGGGTGTTCATTTGCGATTCCTTTTTGCTGCGTCTGCACCGCGGCGGAGCGCTGCGGCGCTTCTGTCACTGGCAAGCTGCTGCTCGCGTGCCCGGTCGTGCTCGGCCACAATCTTGCTTTCGTCTTCGGCCGCCTCGAACTCGACGCGCAGCGCCGCGATCTGCGCTTCCAGCGCCGCGCGCTTGCGCGCGAGGTCGCGCTGCTTGCGCTCGATCTCCTGTCCCCGCGCTAGGGCGGCGGCCTTTTCGCGGTCTTCCTGGGCGGCGCGCATCGAGCCGGTGAGCACGCCTTCGGACCCGATGTACACGTCCTGCAACTGGATGCCGTCGCTCGTGAGCAGGAACTCGCGGATCTGGTTGGAGTGCTTCATGCCGCGCGACTTGAGCACGTACAGGCCGCGGTTTCTCTCGCCGGCGAGCTCGATGTCGCGCAACAGGATCCAGGTGTCGATGAGCGACGAGACGCCGACGTCGGTGTGCTCCCAGGCATCGCCGCCCGCGGTGAGGTTCACGAACATGGCGGTGATCTGGCGCGACTTCAGGAAGTCGATCAGGCGCAGCACCATCGCCTCCGCGTCGGAGCCGCTGCCCGCGGAGGAGAAATTGCTGACAGGATCGATGATCACCACCTGCGGGTCGAAGTCGTTCACCATCTTGTGGATGACGGCGAGGTGCATCTCGATGCCGTGTAGCGTCGGGCGCGAGGCCTCGAGGCGCAGCAGTCCCTTCTTGATCCAGGGATTGAGGTCGAGGCCGATGCTCTTCATGTTGCGCACCAGCTGCGCCGGCGACTCCTCGAATGCGAGATACAGGCAGCGCTCGCCGCGTGCGCAAGTTGCGTTGGCGAAATGCGCCGAGAGGCTGGTCTTGCCGGTGCCGGCGGTGCCGGAAATCAGGACCGAGCTGCCGCGGTAATAGCCCTCGCCGCCCAGCATGCTGTCCAGCCGTGATACGCCGCTCGAGATTCGCTCGGTGCTCGCCGCGTGGTTGAGCTTCAGCGAAGTGAGCGGCAGGACGTGGATGCCGTTCTCGTCGATGAGGAACGGGTACTCGTTGGTGCCGTGGGTGCTGCCGCGATACTTGACGATGCGCAGGCGCCGCGTCGACACCTGCTCGGTCACGCGGTGGTCGAGCAGGATGACGCAATCGGAGACGTATTCCTCCAGCCCCTGGCGCGTGAGGCTCCCTTCGCCACGCTCGCCGGTGATGATCGCGGTGACGCCCTTGTCCTTCAGCCAGCGGAAGAGGCGCCGCAGCTCGGCGCGCAGCAGCCCCTGGTTGGTGAAGCCGCCGAAGAGGGCCTCGAGCGTGTCGAGCACCACGCGCTTGGCGCCCACCGAGTCGATCGCCATGCCCAGCCTCAGGAACAGGCCTTCGAGGTCGTATTCGCCGGTCTCGTGGATCTCGGCGGGCTCGATGCGAACGTAGTCGACGGCGATCTTGTGGTCGGCGACCAGCTTGTCGAGGTCGAAGCCGAGCGAGCGCACGTTCTGCGAGAGGTCCTGCTCGGTTTCCTCGAACGCCATGAACACGCCGGTTTCGCCGAACTGCTCAGCGCCGCGCAGCAGGAACTCCATGGCGAGCAGTGTCTTGCCGCAGCCGGCGGCGCCACACACGAGCGTCGGCCGTCCGCGCGGCAATCCGCCGAGCGTAATTTCGTCGAGACCCGAGATCCCGGTCGGCGCCTTGGGCAGCGCTCCGCGCTGCCCTTCGCTCCGCTGCGGTTTTGCCCGGGACGGTAATGCCTCCGGCTTGCCCACCTGTAGCCGCTACCTAGTCGTAGTGATTTTCCGGACAGATTCTAGGCGACCTGATTCTAGGGCGGTAGGCCCGCGCGCACTTTCTTCACGTAGCGCATTGCACCTCGATGCCGCGTTTGAAGCGTTTCCAGTGTTAGCCCGGCAAGCTGTGGGGAGACAACGACATTCTTAGACCGAAGCAGCGGTTGGTCGGCTCGCGCCGGGTGCTCGGCCGAAGACGTCTAGCCCAGCAGCCGCAACCGCAGCGCCCTGTAGTGCATTCCACTACAGACTCTCGAAAAAGTGGTCCGTCCCGATTATCGGTCTGGAAAGAGCTTGCGGGCCGGGTAGGGCAGCGCCTTCGCGCCGAGGGCCTCCTCGATGCGCAGGCCCTCGTTCCACTTCGCCATGCGCTCCGAGCGCGAGAAGCTGCCGACCTTGAGCTGGGGAACACCCCAGCCGACCGCGAGGTGCACGATCGAGACGTCCTCGGTTTCGCCCGAGCGCGCCGAGACGATCGCGCGGTAGCCGCACTCGCGCGCGGCCTCCCAGCAGGCGAGGGTTTCGCTCACCGTGCCGACCTGGTTCGGCTTGAGGAGCACGGCATTGCAGGCGCCGGCGGCCTTCCTCACCCGCTCGGCGGAGGTCACGAAGAAGTCGTCGCCGACGACCTGGACCCCGGGAGCGGCCTTGGTGAAGGCGCGCAGCGCGTCGGCGTGGTGCTCGGCGAAGGGGTCCTCGATCGACACGATCGGGTAGCGCTCGATCCAGCGCAGCAGCATCGCGTGCAACTGCTCGGCGCTTAGCGCGCGCTTCTCCAGGGCGAGCTGGTAGCTCCCGGAGCGGAAGAGCTGATTGGCCGCGATGTCGAGCGCGATCGAGACGTCGGTCCCGGGCTCGAGGCCGGCATCGGCGATCGCGCCGACCAGCTCCGCCAGCCCTTCCTCGTTCGACTTGAAGGCGGGCCAGTAGCCCCCTTCGTCGGCCACGCCGTGCAGGGCGCCGCGCTTCGCGAGGCGCTTGCCGGCGGCGGCATAGACCTGGGCGGTCCATTCAAGCGCTTCGGCAAAGCTGCCCGCGCCCGTGCAGATGATCATGTAATCCTGGATGTCGACGCGCGCGCCCGCGTGGGCGCCGCCCCCGAAGATCTGGATTTGCGGAACCGGCAGCGCGGTGCGTCGGTCTCCCGCGAGCTTTTTCCACAGCGGCACCTTGCGCACCGCCGCATCGGCGTGGGCGCAGGCGAGCGACACCGCGACGATGGCATTGGCGCCGAGGCGGCGCTTGTCGGGCGTGCCGTCGAGCTCGATCATGCGCTGGTCGAGTGCCTGCTGGTCCGAGACGCTCATCGTGCGCAGCGCCTCGCGGATGCGCGTGTTGACGTTCTGGACCGCCTGGGCGGCGTCGAGCGCCTTGGCTTCGCCCGAGCCGGTCGAGGCGCCCGCCGGCGCGATCGCGCGGCCCACGGCGAGCGCGGTGGTGCCGCGGCCGGCGAGCACCTCCGCCTCGACCGTGGGCCGGCCGCGCGAGTCCCACACCCGGCGCGCTCTTACGTCGACGATCCTTGCCATGCTTTCGCCACCTCCGAGAGCCTCGAGACCGGCCTTTCCAGCAGCGGACGCGCGGCGCTTCGCACCTGCTCCTTCTGCGCGTCGCGCATCAGGTACTCGACCGGCGATTTCCCGTCGACCCGCGCGAGGAGCAGCGCCGGCAGCAGCGACGCGGCGCGCGACTCGACTTCCTCGAAGGGGATTTCCTCGAGGTACGCGTCCGACAACGCATTGAAGCAGCGCAGGAAGGCGGCCTTCGCCTGCGGCACCCACAGGCACTTCAGGAGAAGATGGTTGAGGCAGAAGGCGAGGTCGAAGGCCGGGTCGCCGTACCACGCGCATTCGGCGTCGAGGAACACCGGCCCTCGCGGGCCGGCGAGGATGTTCTTGGGGCTGACGTCGCCATGCACCAGGCAGACCTTGGTGGCCGCGGTCCTCTCCACGAGGGCTTCCAGCCTGGCCTTCAGTGCCGGGTGCTGCGCGCCGGTGGCGAGAAGATAGGGCTCGAGGCGAATGGCGAAGAAGATCGCGTCGGTCGGAAACGCGGCCGCGAGCGCGGTGGTGGCGGCATGGATACGTGCAAGCGTGCGGCCCACCTGGGCGGCAAAGCCCACATCGGCGCGCCCCTCGCTCAGAAGCGTCTTCCACACCGGGTACGCTCCGGCGTCGAGGTACTCCATGACGAACGCGCCCTCGTCGCGCGCGATGACCCGCGGCACGGCGTCCGGCGCCGCCGCACCGGCCGCGCGAAACCACTCGTATTCATAGCGGTTTCGCTCGATCGGCGCCTGCCAGAGCTGGGCCACCCGCAGGCGCGGCAGCGCGCGCTTCACGCACACCGGTCCGCGCGCGAGATCGACGCGCCAGATGTCCGAGGACACGCCGCCGGAGAGCGCTTCGGCGCGCGGCGTTTCCGCCGGGCCGCACAACCCCGTGCGTCTCAGGAGCGCGAGGATCTCAGGGGGCAAGCCGCTCGATCTTCCAGCCCGCCTCGCTCGCGGTATAGAGCAGCCGGTCGTGCAGGCGGTCGGCGCGGCCCTGCCAGAACTCGAGGCGCCGCGGAATGACGCGGTAGCCTCCCCAGTGCGGCGGTCGCGGCGGCGCTTCGCCGTGGCGTCGCCTCGCCTCCTCCATCGCATCCTCGAGCACCTTGCGGGAAGCGACCGAGGCGCTCTGCGCCGAAGCCCATGCGGACAGCCGCGCGCCCAGCGGGCGGGAAGCGAAATAGGCGTCCGATTCGGCCTCGCTGACCTTCTCCACCTCGCCCTCGATGCGCACCTGGCGCTCGAGCTCCGACCACTGGAAGACGAGGCAGGCGAGCGGCCGGGCATCGATCTGGTGCGCCTTGCGGCTGGCGTAATTGGTGTAGAACGCGAAACCGCCGCGCTCGAGCCCTTTCAGGAGGACGATCCGCGCGTCGGGCGCGCCCTCGGCGCTCACCGTCGCGAGCGTCATCGCGTTGGGCAGCGGCAGGCCGGCGCGCACCGCGTCCTCGAGCCAGGCGCCGAAGAGCCGCAGCGGATCGGCGCCCGCCTGCTGCTCCGAGAGGCCCGAGCGCATGTATTCCTGTCGTAGCTGGGCGACGTTCATTGGAACGCCGATTCTATGCAAATGCCGCTCGAGGGGTGGCTGGATTCGCAACAGCAGAGCGAGCGCGGCGCATTTTCCCTCTGAAAATCGTTGACATCGGTCCGCCATATCGTGCATCTTCTCGTCACCGCTAGCCCGTAGCGGCAACAACGCGTCCGGTCACACCGACAATCTTCAGAGGAGAAATCGAGATGGCGAAAAAGAAGGCGAAGAAGAGCGGCAAGAAGCGCAAGCCAAATGCGGCCTTCATGAAGCCGATGACCCCGAGCGGCACGCTCGCGGCGGTGATCGGATCGAGCGCGATGCCGCGCACCGAGGTCACCAAGAAGATCTGGGGGTACATCAAGCGCAACGGCCTCCAGGACAAGAAGAACAAGCGCATGATCAACGCCGACGACAAGCTGAAGGCGGTCTTCGGCGGCAAGGGCTCCGTCTCGATGTTCGAGATGACCAAGCTGGTCAGCCGGCACCTGAAATAACCGATTACCTGGGAGAGGACAAAAGGCCCCGAACGGGGCCTTTTGCTTTTCTACCCGGGAAAATCGTTCTACTTGCGGTGGTAGCTCGAAACCCGGTCGACCTCGTTCTTCGAGCCGAGGATCACCGCGCAGCGCTGGTGGAGCCCCTTGGGCTGCAGGTCGAGGATGCGCGTCGCGCCGTCGGTGGCCGCGCCGCCGGCCTGCTCGACGATGAACGACATCGGGTTCGCCTCGTACATGAGGCGCAGGCGCCCGTCCTTGTTCTTCGCGTCGCGCGGGTACATGAAGATGCCGCCGCGCGAGATGACGCGGAATACGTCCGCAACCATCGACGCAACCCAGCGCATGTTGAAGTCCTTGCCGCGCGCGCCGTCCTTGCCCGCGACGCATTCGTCGATGTAGCGCTTTACCGGCGCCTCCCAGCGGCGCGCATTGGACATGTTGATCGCGAACTCCTCGGTGTCCGCGGGAATGCGGATGTCCGGATGAGTCAGCACGAAGGTAAAGTTCTCACGGTCGAGCGTGAAGCCGTGCGCGCCGTCTCCCACCGTGATCACGAAAAGCGTGGTCGGGCCGTAGACCGCGAAGCCCGCGGCGACCTGGTTGCGTCCGGGCTGCAGAAACGCCTTCTCGTTGGGCTCGCAGTACGCGCCGCTCTCGGTCTTCGGGCAGGGCAGGACCGAGAAGATGGTGCCCACGGAGATGTTGACGTCGATGTTCGACGAGCCGTCGAGCGGGTCGAAGAGCAGCAGGTACTCGCCGCGCGGGTAGTGGGTGGGAATCGGCCGCGGGTCTTCCATTTCCTCGGAGGCGAGCGCGGCGAGGTTGCCGCCCCACTCGTTCGCCTCGAGCAGGATCTCGTTCGAGAGCACGTCGAGCGTCTTTTGCGCCTCGCCGTGCACGTTCTTGGTCGCGGCGGCTCCGAGCCCTTCGGCAAGCGCGCCCTTGTTCACGCGCGTGCTGATGCCTTTGCACGCGCGCGCGATCGTTTCGATGAGCAGCCGCAGGTCGGCGTTGATGAGCTTCTTGTCGCGCTGGCGCGCGACCAGGAACTGGCTGAGCGTGATGCGCTTCATGGCGGCGCTATTCTATTCTCTGGCGCGCGAACCAGGCGCCGCCGAGGAGAAACGCGGCCAGCAGCCAGAACACCGGCCCCATGCCGGCCACCGCCGACAGGGCGCCGGAGGCGAGCGGGATCAGGGTGTGGCTGCCGTTCAGGAGCGAGGTGCGCATGCCGACCGCCTCGCCCTGGCGTCCCGGCGGGGAGGCCTCGTAGAGGAGCGACATGATGATGGGCTGCGCGCAGCCCAGGCCGAGCCCGAGGACGAACGAGAGCGCCATGAGGAGCGGCACGCTGGAGAAAAGCGGAAAGAGGATGTACGCGGCCCCCGCCACCGCCATCGCCGAGCTCATCACCACCCACTGCCGCAGGCGCTTCACCACGTGCGGCATGATGAGCCGCACCGCAAACGTCGCGAGCGCGAAGGTCGACATGATCACGCCGATCGTCGTCGCCGCGAGGCCGAGGCGCGCGCCGTAGAGCGGAGTGAGGAACGTGTACAGGTCCCAGCCCATCGCGAGCACCAGGCTGACGATGAAGGTGTTGCGCAGCAGCGGGATGCGCAGCAGGTCGAGCACGCCCGAGTGCCTTGTGTGCGCTACCGGCTCCGGCCGCGGCAGCGGGCGCCGCATCCGCCACACCAGCACGCCGCCGAGGACCGGAAAGGCGGCGAGGATCAGCATCGCCTCGGCGTGGCCGAGCTGATCGATGGCGAAGCCCGCGACGATCGGGCCGATGGAGCTCGAGATCGAGAAGCCGAGCGCGAGCCACGAGAAGGTCACCGCGCGCTCCTCGGGCGTGCCGTAGGCGCCGAATACGCTGTTCATCGCGATGTGGATGAACATGAACGCCGTCCCCACCAGCGTGCACGAGATATACAGCGTCGTCATTTGCGGCGCCGCGAAGGGCAGGGCGGCGCCAGCGGCGAGGACCGCGAACGCGGCGAGCAGCGGCCGGCGCGGCCCGATGCGGTCGATGAGCCGCCCGGCGCTCACCGAGAGTAGCATCGGCAGCAGCGCGAAGAGCGACATCAGCACGCCGACCGCGGCCTCCGTGCCGCCCAGGCCGAGCGCGAAGAGCGACGTGGTCATGCGCACGCCGACGAACGCCAGGTGGCCCAGGCAGTTCAGGACGACGAAATAGACGATTTCCAGCGTCGGCTCCAGACTGTCAAAGCCACTCCCAGGCAGGTGATCGCGAACCCGGCGAGAGCGAGCGCGCTCGGCACCACGCCGAAGAACGCCGCCTCCAGCCCCACTGCAAACACCGGCGGAAGGTACATCATGCCGGCCACGCGCGTCGCCGCGCCGTGGCGCATGAGGTAGTTGAGCACGCTCACGCCGAGGATCGAGGCGAAGATGACGAGAAAGGCGATCGCGGCCAGGAGCTCGCGCGACCAATCGACCTTGAAGCCCTCCACGCCGGCGGCAAGGGGCGCGAGCACCGCGAGCGATGCGGCGAACTGGACCACGGCGGCCGCCTTGAGGTCCGCGCGCGGAGAGAACCTGCGCTGGTAGAGCGTCGCGGCGGTGACTCCGACGAGACCGAGGAGCGTGCCGGCCAGGCTGCCGGGCGTGACCTCGCGGATGTCCATCTTGTGCCAGACGACGAGCGCCACGCCGGCGAGGCCGATCGCCACGCCGGCCCACTGCCGCGCCTGGAGCTGCTCGTGGAGCCAGCGCGACGCCACCACCGCCGTCACGAGCGGCTGGCAGGCGATGATCAGCGCCGCGACTCCCGCCGACATGCCGAGGTACTGCGCGTAGTGGCTGCCGCCGAGCTGCACCGCGTGCATCAGCAGTCCTGCCACCACGAGATGACCGAGCTCCCTCGGGCTCGACGGCCAGCGGGGCGGCCAGAAGAGGATCACCGGCAAGAGGCAGAGCAAGCCGAAAGCGAAGCGCAGGCTGAGGAAGGTGAAGGGCGGCGCGTACTGCAGGCCGATCTTCGTGGCGACGTAGCCCGCGCCCCAGACGGCCACGAAATACCAGGCGAGGAGCGCGTTCATCGGCAGGCGCGGATTCTAAGGCTTGTCTTTCGGGGTACCCGGGCGTAGCGTACCCGTGGAGAAATTCGACGGCTTCCTGTTCCTGGAGGAGGAGGCATGAAGGCGTTCCTGTTTTTCGTCCTGGCGGCGTGGACGGCTGGCGCCGCGCACGCGCAGACCGATTACCCGAACCGGCCGCCGCGCTTCATCGTCCCCTTCCCGCCCGGCGGATCCGTGGACATCGTGACGCGCATCGTCGCGGCGAAATGGGGCGATCTGCTCGGGCAGCCGATCGTGGTCGAGAACCGCGCCGGCGCCGGCGGCAACGTGGGTGCGGATTACGTGGCTCGAGCCGCACCCGACGGCTACACCCTCCTCAGCTGCGGCATCGCCTCGCACGGCGTGAGCCCGGCGCTGTACAACAAGCTGCCATACGATCACATCCGCGACTTCGCGCCGATCTCGCTGATGGGCAAGACGCCGAACTGCCTGGTGGTGCATCCATCGGTGCCCGCCCAGTCGCTCAGGGAATTCGTCGCCCTGGTGAAGGCGAATCCCGGCAAGTACAACTATGCCTCGCCCGGCTTCGGCACCTCACCGCAGATGACGATGGAGCTCTTCAAGCTCACGGCCGGCATCGACCTCTTCCACGTTCCTTACAAGGGCGGCGCGCCGGCGCTCGCGGATGTGATGGGCGGGCAAGTCGCGGGCATGTTCGGCAACCTGCCGGAGCAGCTCGCCGCCATCAAGAGCGGCAAGGCGCGGGCGCTCGCGGTCAGTTCGTCTCGGCGCAGCGCTCAGATTCCCGAGGTCCCCACCGTGTCCGAGTCGGGGTTTCCGGACTTCGACGTGACGGTCTGGTATGCGGCCTGCATCCAGTCGGCGGTGCCCAAGCCGATCGTCGACAAGCTGCACGCCACGCTGGTCAAGACACTGCAACTCCCCGAAATCGTGGCGCGCCTCGCGGAGAACAGCATCGAGGCCACGCCGACCTCGCAGGAGGAATTCGCGGCCTTCATCCGCGCCGAGACCGAACGGTGGGCGCGCGTGGTGAGGGACGCGAACATCCCGAAGCAATAGGGGTTGATTACCTTACTGAGCCTGGAGGGCGGCGATGCGCTCCTCGATCGGCGGATGGCTCGCGAAGAGGCCGAGGAAGCGCGACTGGCTCTGCTTGATGCCGTGGGCCTCGAACGCCTGCGGCAGCTCGCCCGACTGCAGGCCGCCCAGGCGCGCGAGCGCGTTGATCATCGGGCGCTTGTCGTGGAGAAGCTGCGCGGAGCCGGCGTCGGCGCGGAACTCGCGCTGGCGCGAGAACCAGGCGACGATCATCGAGGCGAGGATGCCGAGCAGGATCTGGGACACGAGCGAGGCGATGAAGAAGCCCGGTCCGACGCCGCGCTCGGTGCGGAAGATCGCCTTGTCGACGATGTAGCCGATGATGCGCGACAGGAAGATCACGAAGGTGTTCACCACGCCCTGGATCAGGGTGAGCGTGACCATGTCGCCGTTCGCGACGTGGGTCACTTCGTGTCCGATCACCGCCTCGACCTCGTCGCGGTTCATGCCTTGCAGGAGCCCGGTGGACACGGCGACCAGCGCCGAATTCTTGAAGGCGCCGGTGGCGAAGGCGTTGGGCGCGCCCTCGAAGATCGCGACCTCCGGCATGCCGATGCCGGCCGTGTCGGCGAGCTTCTTCACCGTGGAGACGAGCCAGTATTCCGTCGTGCCCTCGGAGCCGTCGATCACGCGCGCGCCGGTGGACATCTTGGCCATCGGCTTGGAGATGAGGAGCGAGATGATCGAGCCGGTGAACCCCACCACCGCCGAGAACACGAGCAGGCTGGAGAGGTTGAGGCCCTCCGCGGTCAGGAAGCGGTCCAGCCCCAGCACGTTGACGATGATCGAGATGACCACCAGGACCGCGACGTTGGTAAGCAGGAAGAGGGCGATGCGTTTCATATGGGCCGTTATTCTCCTTTGTCCAGCGTTAGATCAGGGCCGCCGGGTTTGGTTTCAAGATGGCCCGGGCGCCTTTCTCGGCAATGACATAGGTTGGCGCGTTGGTGTTACCGGAGGTGATTCTAGGGAAAATCGAGGCATCGATGACGCGCAGGCGCCCGATTCCGCGCACCCGCAGCTCGTCGTCGACCACCGCCATGGGGTCGCTGCCCATCTTGCAGGTTCCCACCGGGTGGAAGATGGTGGTCCCCAGCTCGCCCGCCGCGCGCGCCAATTCATTGTCATTCGCAATGGATGGCCCGGGACGGAATTCCTCCGGCTGGTACTTCGCCAGCGCCCTGGCCGCCATGATGCGCCGCGTGAAGCGCATGCCGGCCACCGCCACGCGCCGGTCCTCCTCGGTCGAAAGGTAGTTGAGCCGGATCTCAGGGTGATCCAGCGGGTTGCCGGTCCTGATCCTGACAAACCCCCTGGAAGTGGGGCGCAGGTTGCACACGCTCGGCGTGATCGCGGGAAACGAATGCAGCGGGTCGCCGAACTTGTCGAGCGAGAGCGGCTGGACGTGCCATTCGATGTTCGCCGTGCGCTGGGAAGGGTCGCTCTTCGCGAAGGCCCCCGCCTGCGACGGCGGCATCGTGAGGGGTCCGGTGCGGAAGAGGAAGTACTCGAGCGCCATGGCGGCCTTGCCGGCCAAGCTGTTGGCGACGCCGTTCATCGTCTTCACGTTCCTGACCTTGTACTGCATGCGGATCTGCAGGTGGTCGTGCAGGTTTTCTCCGACTCCGTTGAGTTCGTGAACGACCGGAATGCCATGCCGTTTCAGAAGCTCGGCCGCGCCTATGCCGGAAAGCTGCAGAAGCTGCGGCGAGCCGATGGCGCCGGCCGATAGGATGGTCTCGCGCTTCGCTTCGGCGAAGAATTGGGTTTCTCCGTGAGTGAAGTGGACCCCGGCCGCGGCCCGGTCTTCTATGCGAATTCTCGAGACATGAGCGCCGGTCATCACCGTGAGGTTGGGGCGGCGCATCGCCGGACGCAGAAAGGCGTTGGTGGCGCTCCAGCGCCGGCCGCGCCTCTGGTTCACCTGGAAGTAGGCGCAGCCGAAGTTGTCGCCGCCGTTGAACTGCTTCACCGGCGGGATGCCGCACTCGGCTGCGGCTTCGCGCCAGGCGTCGATGATGTCCCAGCGCACGCGCGGGTTCTCGACGCGCACCTCGCCGCCGGCGCCATAGCCGTCGACCGGCCCTTCCTCGTAGTCCTCCAGCGACCTGAAGATCGGCACCACGTCGTCCCAGGACCAGCCGCGGTTGCCGAGCGCCGCCCAGTGGTCCCAGTCGTCCTTCTGGCCGCGCATGTGAATCATGGCGTTGATGGAAGAGCAGCCGCCGAGAACCTTGCCGCGCGCGTAATGGATCGAGCGGCCGGCGAGGTGCTCGTCGGCCTCGGTCTTGTAGCACCAGTCGGTGCGGGGGTTGGCGATGGTGTACAGGTAGCCCACCGGCACCGAGATCCAGAAGTAGTCGTCGCGCCCGCCCGCCTCGAGCAGCAGGACGCGCGTCCCCGGATCTTTCGACAGGCGGTTGGCGAGCAGGCATCCGGCGCTGCCGGCGCCGACGATCACGTAGTCGTAGCTTGCGAGTGTCTGCAACGCCCGAGCCCCGGGAGCGTATTGTAGTCATGTGGAAGGCAAGCTCATGGAGGCCTTGGCCGCCGCCAAGTCCGCGCATTTCGACGCGGCGAGCGGCGCCTGCGACTACGCGGCGCTGCAGGCGTCGGCCGAGCGGGCAGCGGTGGCCGCACGCCTCGCCGAGCTCGAGGCGTTCGACCTGCAGCGCGTGGCGATTCCCGGCCAGACCGCGTTCTGGCTGAACGTCTTCAACGCCGTGGTGCTGCGAGACTCGGCCGAGCTTGCAGCGGCGGGCAGCGCACGCGCTGTGGGCGCGTTCTTCGAAGGCTCGCGCTTCAAGGTGGGTCCGTTCGAGTATTCCCTCGACGACATCGAGCACGGCCTGCTGCGCGGCAACCTGCCCAAGTTCGGCGCGCGCCGCGCGCCGATGCAGCGCGACGATCCGCGCCTCGCCTTCATGCCGCTCGCCTACGACGAGCGCATGCACTTCGCCATGTTTTCGGTGTCGCGCTCTTCGCCGCTGCTGCACGCGTTCGGCGCCGGCCGTCTCGACGCCGAGCTCGAGGACGCGACCGCGCGCTACCTGCGACGGCACGTGCGGGTCGAGAATGAAGGCGCGGTGGTGGTGCTGCCGCACCAGTTCCAGTGGTACGCGGCCGACTTCGGCGGCGAGCGCAACGCCCTCACGTTCGCGCTCGCGCGCCTCGACGACGAGGCGGTCGACCTCGTCGACCGGCGGCGCGGGAGCGTGAAGGTGCGCTACGCCGAGTTCGATTGGCGGCCCAACGTCCCGGGCTAGAATTCATTGAAAGGAGAGGCGATGACTACCCTAGAGCAGTTCGCGGCCGAGTGCCGCACCATCCTCCAGTCCGAGCCCGGCCCCTCCGGCCGGCGCAAGATCTGCATGCGCCTCGAGGGGTTGCTGCGCGATCCCGAATTTGTCTCGTCGAGTCTGAACGCGCAAACCCCGGAGCGCCAGATCCTTTACGAAGACCCCAACCTCGGCTTCTGCATCCTCGCGCACCAGTACAAGGGAGCGAAGGAATCGCCGCCGCACGACCACGGGCCCTCGTGGGCGATCTACGGCCAGGCGAAGGGCGAGACCGAGATGACCGACTACGCGCTGGTCGCCGCGGCGAGCGCGGACAAGCCCGGCAAGGCGAAGCCGCTTCGCACCTACAAGCTCACGCCCGGCACGGCTTATCTCTACAACGAGGGCGACCTGCACTCTCCGCGCCGCACCGGCCCGACGCAGCTCATCCGCCTCGAAGGCATGAACATGGATCGGATCAAGCGGCTTCGGTTTGAGGCGGTCTAGACCAGAATCAGGGACAGACCACGCTTTATGCCCCCCGGCACCCAATTTCTCTGAGAACTAGATACCGCAGGGCCTTGAGCCGCCGGCCCGGGCAGCGTCGAGTCAGGATAGCAGGCGATCAGATTCTCGCTTGACCACCGCGTAGCATTCGCACACGTGCGCCTCCAGTGCGGGGCGGTCAAGCACGGTAATGTGACCGCGGGCATAGGTGATCAGCCCGGCGGCCTGGAGCTTGCCCGCGGCCTCAGTGACGCCCTCGCGTCGCACCCCAAGCATGTTGGAGATGAGTTCCTGAGTCATCTCAAGCTTATTGGACGGCAGCCGGTCCAGGCTTAGCAGCAGCCATCGGCAAAGCTGCTGATCTACCGAATGGTGCCGGTTACACACCGCGGTCTGCGACATCTGCGTGATCAGCGCCTGCGTATAACGAAGCAGCCGGTGCTGGAGCGCGCCGCCGCGTTGGAATTCATCCTTCAGCACCGACGCGCCCAGCCGGTAGGCATAGCCGGCGCTCTGGACGATGGCTCGGCTTGGCGTGGTCTCACCGCCCATGAACAGGGCAATACCGACGATGCCTTCGTTGCCCACCACCGCGATCTCAGCGGAACTCCCGTTCGCCATGACGTAGAGCAGCGAAACGATGCCGGTAGTTGGAAAGAAGACGTGGCGCTGTTTGGCGCCGGACTCGTAGACCGTCCCGCCAAGGGGCATGGGAATCTCTTCAAGATAGGGCGCAATGCGGGCCAGCTCACCGGCCGGCAAGGCCGCAAGTAGACCGTTCCTGCGTTCCTTCATCCAGACCGGCGCATCGGGAGTCATCGCGGGTTCCTTTCCGTCGACCAGACTGACGCCCTTGCAGCAAGGGAGAAAAGGGAACTCGGTCGCCGTAGACCATCTACGTGAAATCGCCCCACCGCACCCTCCCTTCACGGAAAGCGCGCCAGCGACCGAGCAGCCATTGTAGTCGCCGACACTACACGGATCTGTTCGGAAGCGCACATAATGCATCACCCTAGTGGCGTGGTTTGGGGACGTCAAGGCATCTTAAGTGCGGAATCAGACATATAGGAAATGGTGCCACTCCAGCGACATCAAGTCGTGCCTTGGCGACATGAGTGTGTCCGCCAGCGCACAGACCCGCTGAGTGCCTCCCCCCCACGATGCGACACCGTGGGCAGCGTATTCACCCAGGCTTTCCATCTAGCGGTTACTAGACTCGGAAACGTCGACGCTCTCGCGCAGCAACTCGGCGTGGAGGCCAGCACAGTCCACAACTGGCTCTACGGCACCCAGATGCCTCCCTTCAATTACTTCCTGAAGGTGATCGACATCATTACCTCCGACGTGCCCGAAGACCCATACATCCGGGCTGCGCCCGATTCGGACGAACCGCCACCTAGATGATGAGGGCCGCGCGTGCGGCCAGGTCTCAGACGGCGGCAATTAGCACCACCTGTCGCCGCCTAACGTCAGTGCCGAATGGCGGTGTGCGATTCGTTCGGTACCGAACGGAAAACGCACCAACCCCTGGCGCATTCTCAAACTTGCCCTTCCTTGAGCCGCATCTAAAGGCCGTGCCAACGGTTTACACAAGGACGCTCGCGCGCGCTGCCGAGATTGTCGGCGGCGAAGAGGAACTCGCGCGGATACTTAGGGTGGTCCCGCGTCGCCTTTCGCTTTGGGTACGCGGCGTTGTAGCCCCGCCTGGGGATGTCTTCTTGATAGCGGCGGACATCGTGTCCGAACACGGCGTTCAAGAGCTGTCGACTGCGCGGCAGCGCGCGCGGCAAGTAAGCACCCTGTAAAGCGGCATGCTGTACAGGCATACGTGCTGTACAGGCATACGGTAAGAAAGCGCGAGGTCCCTAAGGACGCCGTCTACGAGTGCGGCAGCGAATTCGACCTAGCGCGTGCATTGGGAGTCACGCGCGAGCAATTGCGCGCTTGGATTAGCGGAGAAGAGGAAACGTCCTTATTTGTCTGCCACAGAGTGGCGGATTTGCTTCACTCGAGATAGCTGAGGTAGAAGTGAAGGGTTGTGCTCGGGGCGCGCCCGGCACCAACTTGCCGCAGACGTTGCGCATTCGTTGAGGAAAGCAATCTGGATCCGGAGGGCCGGGGACTGGTCGCCTCGGCCGAGCGCGCCAGCGCTCCCGACCCGCGCGTGGTGCGCATCATGGTGCGCTCGAGCGTCAACTCCTCCGCCACTTCAGCGAAGAAGAAATCCTCGAGCTCGGGATGCTGTGCGCCCAGACCGTCGGCGTGGGACGGCTGGTGCACTCGCTAAACATCCCGTCGTGGGATGAGGCCTTCGAGCTCCATCCCGCACTGCTGGAAAGAACCTAGCCGGCGGCCTCTACGATCCTGACGTCGCGCTCGGCCCCTTTGCCGAGGGCTTTCAACGCCGCCTGATAGCCGGGGCTGTCGTGCGCGGCGAGCGCCTTCGCCACGCTTTCCCACTCGGTGACGACGGTGCGCTGGCTCAGGCCGTGCTCGTAGGTCTTGGCGGGATTGCCGCGCACGAGGAAGCGGCCGCCGGCGGCCTGGATCGCCGGTCCGGCGAGCTTGGCGTAAGCGGCGAGCGCGTCAGGGTCGGAAATCGAGCGATAGCAGGTGATCCAGTAAGCCTTGGCCATGGCGTCTCCTCAGGAAATAGATGGGGTCCGTCCCTGATTATGGGACAGGACGGGGCTACTGGAACGCGGCGTCGACCTGGGAGAGGATCCTGCCGAGGATCTTCGCGAGCTGCGTGCGCTTCGTCTTCACCGACAATCCGTAGACGCCGGGGTAGCGGTCGAGGAACGGATAGTCGTGGAACACGTTCAGCATCACGCACCACTCCGGCGGGCGCACCGCGATGCTGAGCTTGCTCGGCGCCGTGGCGCTCGCCTCCGCGGCCGTCCGCCACAGGTTGATGAGGTCGTGACCCTTGCGCCGCACCGGCGCGGGCAGGCCGAGCTTGGTGAGGTACGCCTTCAAGGTGCACTCGAGCGTCTGCGCGGCGAGGTACACCCAGACGCTCAGGGCGGCATGCTGGTGCTCGGCGAGGACCTCCAGGACCGTGAGGAACTCGCGCGCGACCTTGCGGTAGCCCTGGGGCGAGGCCTCCGGCTTGGTCGCCGCCGCCCAAGCGGCCGCCTCGACGAGGTCGAGGAACTGCGAGCACTTGAACGTCGCGACTTCGACGTTCGTGCGCTCGGCTGATGCGGAGCTTTCTTCGGAGTTTGCGGCGGGGGAGAGGGAATCGAAGTGCGCAGGCTGCGTGGGCTGGGCTAGCAGCTCGTCTTGCGTCTCAGCTTGCCGGCTTGCACCGATCTTTTTCAGTGGCCCTTTCCTTCTTTTTCCTTCTTCTGTGCGGCCCCAGCAAATTGCATTCTAGCGCCTCGCAGTCTCAGGCGCAAAAAAGCCCGGACCCCGCAAGGGGCCGGGCTTTTCGGGGTAGTTGCTACGCGGTTACTTGTTGTGCTTGTCGTACGCCTCGCCGGCCTTGTCGCCGATGTAGCCGCCGGCCGCCGCGCCGCCAAGGGTCCCTAGCGTGCCGCCGCCGGCAGCATTGCCGATAGCGCCGCCTGCTACTGCACCTCCAACGGTACCCACTTTCTCGGATCTGCTCTGGCCGGCGCAGCCGCCGATGCCGAGAATTCCTGCCAATACAACGGTCGCCAAAATGAGCCTAGGCATATTATCTCCACGGAAAGTAACGGGTTTCTGAGAGCAAGAGCCATGCCGGTGCACGGTTCGGGCCTCGGTCAACCTGCTGCAAGCCGCGTACCTGCGCCGCATCCATGCGTCCGTGCAAGCCGTAAACAATGCAGGATGAACGCATGCGCATTGGGGTCGACCTGGGTGGCACCAAGATCGAGGCGATCGCGCTCGAGGGCTCGCGCGAGGTGGCGCGGCGGCGTGTGCCCACGCCGCGCGGCGACTACGAAGCTACGATTTCCACCGTCTCCACGCTCGTCAGCGAGCTTGGCGCAGGTACGGTGGGCGTCGGGATTCCCGGCGCGTTGTCGCGCGTGAGCGGCCTGGTGAAGAACGCGAACTCGACCTGGCTGATCGGGCGCCCCTTGAAGCAGGATCTCGAGCACGCGATCGGGCGCGAGGTGCGGCTGGAGAACGATGCGAACTGCTTCGCGCTCTCGGAGGCGACCGACGGCGCGGGCGCGGGCGCCGAGGTCGTGTTCGGCGTGATCCTTGGCACCGGCGTCGGCGGCGGCATCGTCGTGCACCGCAAGGTCCTCACCGGGCCCAACGCCATCGCAGGCGAGTGGGGTCATAACCCTCTCCCGGCCCCGGCCGCGGAGGACCAGCCCCTGCCGGCCTGCTACTGCGGCCGCTCAGGCTGCATCGAGACCTACCTGTCCGGGCCGGGGCTTGCAGCCGATCATTTGAAATTGACTGACGAAAGGCTGAAGGCCGAGGAAATCGCTGCCCGAGCGGGAAAGGCCCTGGGAAGATATGAGGAACGCCTGGCACGCGCGCTCGCTTCTGTAATCAACGTGCTGGACCCGGATGTGATCGTGCTCGGCGGCGGAATGTCGAACGTCGAGCGGCTGTACACTGAAGTGCCGCGCCTGTGGTCGAAGCACGTGTTCTCGGACCATGTGGCGACCCGCCTGGTGCGCAATGCCCACGGCGATTCCAGCGGCGTGCGCGGCGCGGCCTGGCTGTGGGATGGATAACCGGGGGGGGGGAGATGAAATACAGCATCCTGATATGGACTGTAGGGGCTGCGCTTGCGGCGAACGCGTGGGCAGGGCCGGAGAAGATCAAGTTTCCGAACGATTACTTGAGAGGCGTGCTCTACCAGACGGTCGATCGCGCCGACATCAAGCAATACCGCGAGCTCTATACGAAGGCCGACGTGGTCGACGCGGTGCGCAAGGGCAAGCCCATTCCCGACGCCGCGGTCATCACGCTGGTGCAGTGGAGCGTGGAGCAGGACGCGAACGGCGTGCCGCTCAAAGGGGCCGACGGCCGCTTCATCAAGAAAGAGGTCGTCGCCCACACGGTGATGGAAAAGCGCTCCGGCTGGGGCGCGGACTACCCCGCCGACTGGCCGCGCAACGGCGAGTGGGAGTACGCCGCGTTCACCGCTGACGGCCTGCCCAACGCCAAGGCCAACGCGAACAACAAGGCGTGCTTCACCTGCCACCTGCCGCACGCCAAGCAGGACTTCGTGATCTCGCTCGCCAAGCTGAACAACACCTTTCCCGGACAGCAAACCCTGGTGAAAGGCCTCAAGGGCGACGTCAACATCGCGAGCTTCGCGTTCCTGCCGGCGAAGATCAGCGCGGCGGTGGGCAAGCCGCTCACCTTCCTCAACAGCGACGACACGCCGCACCAGATCGCGGTGGCCGATGGCCCGAAGACCGGGGTGTTCCTGCGCGGGCAGCGCGCCTCGCTCACCTTCGACAAGGCGGGCGAATACGCCTACATCTGCGGGCTGCACCCGACCATGAAAGGAGTGATCGACGTCAAGTAAGAGCATGCTTTCGGCGCGCGCACGCGGCGCGTTCGTCGCTGCAATCGTGGTGCTCGCGGTCGCGTGGTTCGCCGGACTGGAGTTCCGCGGCCTGTTCCAGCCCGACGAGGGGCGCTACGCCGAGATCTCGCGCGAAATGCTGGCCTCCGGCGACTGGATCACGCCGCGGCTGAACGGCCTCAAGTATTTCGAGAAGCCGCCGCTCCAGTACTGGGCGACCGCGGTCAGCTTCGCCCTCTTCGGCCAGGACGAGTGGACGGCGCGGCTGTGGACCGCGGTGACCGGGTTCCTCGGGCTGCTCTTCGTGGTGTTTGCCGGGAACCGCATCGGTCCGCCGGCCGCAGGCAGCATTGCCGGGCTGGTGCTCGGCAGCAGCTGCGCCTATTTCCTGTCCAGCCAGTACCTCACGCTCGACATGGGGCTCACCGTTTTCATGTCGGCCGCGCTGCTCTCGTTCCTGCTTGCCCACGCGGACGGTCCGCCCGCAAAGCGCGGCTGGATGCTGCTCGCATGGGGCGCAATGGCCTGCGCGGTGCTCACGAAAGGCCTGATCGGAATCGTCCTGCCCGGCATCGTGCTCGCCGTCTACGTCGTGGTGCAGCGCGACTGGCGCTTGCTGCGCGGCCTTGAATGGGGCCGCGGGCTGTCGCTCTTCTCGGTGCTCGCGCTGCCGTGGTTCATCCTCGTGCAGCTGCGCAACCCGGAATTTTTCGACTTCTTCGTGCTCCACGAGCACTTCGCGCGCTACGCGCTGCCGGGGCACAACCGCCCCGGGCCGTGGTGGTACTTCGGGGTCGTTCTCTTGCTCGGCATGATGCCGTGGACGCCGGCGCTGGCCGGCGTCCTGCGCCGGGCGCTCCCGGCAGGCAAGGGATCGCGGCTCGACGTCGAGCGCCTGCTCGTCATCTGGGTCGGCGTGGTGCTGGTGTTTTTCAGCTTCTCAAGGTCGAAGCTGCCGGCCTACATCCTGCCGGTCCTGCCTGCGCTCGCGCTGCTGATCGGGCGCGACGTCGCCCGGCGCGCACGCATCGAGCTGAAGTGGCCGGCGCTCTCCAGCGCCGCGGCCGGCGCTGCGGCGCTCGCGTTTGCGCCGCCGCACCTTGTGAGCCTGGAGCAGATTGCGACCGACGCGATCGCGTACCTGCCGTGGTTTCTCGCCGGCTCGATCACCCTGGTGCTGTGCGCGCTCGCGGCCTGGTGGCTGAGCGAGCGCCGCGCTGCGCTCGCCTTCCTCCTGCTGTCGTTCGGCAGCGTGGCCGGCCTGCAACTCTGCCTCTCCGGGCTGCACGACGTGGACGAGAACTGGTCCACCGAGAAATTCGCCGAGCAGTTTCTCGGCGAGGGCAAGGACTTCGCGCCGGAGCTTCCCTTCTACAGCGTCGGTGAGTTCGACCCGAGCCTCGCCTTCTATCTCGGGCGTACCCTCACGCTCGTGGGCTATCGCGGCGAGCTTGGACCCGGCATTGCAAGCGAGCCGGATCGTTTCGTCCCGACGGTGGAGGAATTCAAGCGCCGCTGGCTGGACGCGGAGCACGCCTATGCCACGATGCGTCCCGAAATGTACGAGCTGCTGCGCAACGAGCGCCTGCCGATGCACATGCTCGCGACCGACCGCCGTCGCGTGATCGTGTCCCGGCAGGCAGGCGAGCCGCCGCTGCTCGCCAAGCCGGAAGGCAAGGTGATGGCGCTGCTGCGGCGCTAGCTGAGAAAAGAGCCGAAAACGCGAAGCCCCGCGGCTGCGGGGCTTCATTTTTGCCACTGTCGTGGCGTATGCCGGTCAGTTACCCGGCGTGAAGGTGTTGCTGTCCGTAGTCGTCATCGATAGGGTCGCTCCTCTTCGATCTGCGTACCGGACCTGTTGCGGATGCGTGTCAAGCGTTCCGGTCAACCCTTCAGCGCCGCCCTTTCTTCACGAACGCGATCGATTCCCGGAACAGCTCGAGGTCCTTCGCGTAGTCCGCGGGATCGGCGCGGTTGACCTGAACCCACTCGCGCGTCGCGGGCAGGCCGCGCGGCTGGAATGCCGTGACGTGGTCGCGCGAGAACTGCAGCTCGGTCGCGACCTGCGCGGGAAAGCGCAGGCCCACGCCCGCGCCGCTGATGCACGCGAACATCTTGTCGGCGACGAAATAGGCGTCGAGGCCATGGACGCTGCGCGCCTGGACGCCGGGGAGCGCGAGGAGCAGGGCGTCGAGGTGGGATTTGAGCGTCGGTTCGTCGCTCGTCATTCGCGGTTCGCGGACGTGATCCAGAGGTTCGTCCGCTAGGCGAGGGCTCCCGGTCGCTTCAGGTATCGCGTCTTGATCGCGTCGAGGGTGTTGAAGGTGAGCGCCCCGACGGTGCCGGTGGGGTTGTAGCCGCCGTTCTGCGGGAAGGCGCTGGCGCCGATCACGAACACGTTCGGCACGTCCCAGCTCTGCAGGTACTTGTTCACCGCGCTGGTGGCCGGATCCGCGCCCATCACCGCACCGCCAGTGTTGTGCGTGCTCTGGTAGGGCACGATGGTGTACTTCTCGGTGCGCGGATTCACGTTCATCTTCGACGGCCCGATCGTCTTCGCGATCTCGGCGGCCTTGTTGGTGATCCAGGTCGACATCTTGTGCTCGTTCTCGTGCCGGTCGAAGGTCATGCGCAGGAGCGGCAGGCCCCAGAAATCGCGGTACGTCGGATCGAGGTCGAGGTAGTTGCCGCGGTAGCTCTGGCAGGCGCCCTGGACCGCGATCCCGAACGAACGGTTGAAGTACTTCGCCACGGCCGCCTTCCATTCGGCGCCCCAGCGCGGCGTGCCGCGCGGCACCGGGCGCACCTCGATCGGCCGCGAGCCGGTGGTGGCGGCCGACATGCCGCCGCCGCCGATGAAGCCGAGGCCCGAGTGGTCGAAGTTGTCGCCGTTGAACTCGTCGATGGTCATGCCGAGGCCGCCGGCCGCCATGAACTGGTTGAACACCTTGTCCTCGAAGAACAGCGTCACGCTCGAAGGCGTCTGGTAGGCGTAGTTGCGCCCGACGACGCCGGTGTTGGCGACGGGGTCGTAGGGCTTGCCGATCCCGGACATCAGCATCAGGCGCGTGTTGTTCAACACGTAGGACGTGAGCAGGACGAGCTCGGCGGGTTGCTCGAACTCGCGACCGCGCGAATCGACGTACGTGACGCCGACGGCGCGCTTCTTCGACGAGTCGAGGTTGACTTTCGTGACGTTGGCGTGCGTACGAAGCTCGAAATTCTTCTGCTGCATCAGATTCGGCAGCACCGCAGTCTGCGGGCTCGCCTTGGCGCCCATCTCGCAGGCGTGGAACTGGCAGTAGCCGCAGTACACGCAGGCGTTGATGGTCGCGCCGTACTCGTTGGTGTATTGCCGCGACAACGCGCCGGTCGGGGTGGGAAACGGCTTGTAGCCCATCTTCTCTACGGCCTGCTTGAAGAGCGAGCCGGCGTAGGTGGTCTTCAGCGGCGGGTTCGCGTACTCGCGCGAGCGCGGGCCCTCGAAGGGGTTGCCGCCGGGAATGGTCTTGCCCTTGAGGTTGCCGGCCTTGCCGCTGATGCCGTAAAGGTACTCGAAACGGTCGAAGTGGCGCTCGAGCTCGTCGTAGGTCACGCCCCAGTCCTGGCTGGTGCAGTCGGGCGCGATCTGCTCCTTGCCGTAGCGCGCCAGCGTGCGGCTTCGCGTCTCGAAGTCCCACGGCAGGAAGCGCCACGTCACCGCGCCCCAGTGGACCGCGGCACCGCCCACGCCTTCGCCCGGGCGGAACGAGCCGAGCTGGCGCATCGGCAGCGCGGTCTCGTTGGCGTTGTTGCGGAAAGTGATCGTCTCGCGCGAGAGGTCCTGCATCAGCTCGTGGCGCTTCACGAAGCGCAGCTCATCGTGCGCGTACGGCATGCCGAAGTCGGGATCGGTGTCGCGCCAGCGCCCGCGCTCGAGGCCCACGACCTTCAGGCCGGCTTCGGCGAGCTCCTTTGCGAGGATGGTTCCAGTGAGGCCGACGCCGACGATCGCGACGTCCACGGGCTTCAGTCGGGTCGCCATGGTCACTCCTTTCGCGTGATCGTCACGTGCTTCGGATGGCCGTGCTCGTCGGCCGCGACGCGGCCTTCCAGCATGTCGGCGATCGACACGGGCTCGGCGTTGTAGGGCACGCCGTGCTTGTCGACCAGCGTCGTGTAGACGGCGGCGACCCCCGGAAAGCCGACCAGCTTCCAGCCGACCTTGTCGCGGTTGCCGCCGTAGATCGGGTCGGCGAAGAAGCCGTCGATGGTGCTCTCGAGCAGCAGGTTGAAGAAGAAGCGCGACGGCACGCTCTCGAGCGCGAGCTTGCCTTCCTCGAGGTTCTTCAGGACTTCGTCCTGCTCCTTTGCCGCGAGCTTTTCGAACGGTTTTCCGAGCTGATGATTGACCTCGCGGATGGCGACGCGAAAGACCTCCTGCGGCGTGAGCGGGGACTGGTAGCCCTGCTGCGGCGTGCCCTCGGCGTACGGCCCCTGGCGGTACATCTTCGCCATCGCTCCCCAGCCGCCGAAGAGCTGCTGGTCGATGAAGTACGTGACGCCGGCCTCCTTCGCCCCGGGGCCGAGCTCGTCGGCCGGGATGAGGCGCGCGACCGCGGCGTCGACGAACGCCACCTCCGCGGCGCTGAAGAACATGTACTTCGCGGCCTTGGCGTTGCCCGGATGGGCGTGCGGTTCCGCCGCCGAGGCGGGATTCGAAACGACGGTTGCGGGACCGGCGGCGGCGACGCCGATTGCGCCGACCGACGATTTCAGGAAACGGCGGCGGCCTGTGGGCTCTCCCATGCTCTCCTCCCCGGAAAGACGGAGCTCGATTCTATGCCTGTGGCCCGCGAATGGGGCGCATCACGACGCGCGCGTAGCGCTGGAAGGTCCAGTAGGCGGCGGCGAGGTCGAACATCACCACCAGGCGGTTGCGGAAGTTGATGAGGAAGTAGATGTGCGCGGTCAGCCACACGAACCAGGCGGGAAAACCGGAGAGCTTGAGCTTGCCGAGCATCGCCACCGCGGCGCTGCGGCCGATGGTCGCGAGCTGGCCGTAGTCGCGGTAGCGGAAGGGTTTTCTTTCCTTTCCGTGAAGCGATTGGAGGATATTCAACCCCGCCAGGCGCCCCATCTGTTTTGCCGCGGGCGCGATGCCGGGAACGCCCGGTACGGCGGCGAGGTCCCCGATGACGAAGATCTCGGGGTGGCCGGGTATGCTGAGATCGGGCTCGACCGGGACCCGCCCGGCGCGGTCGAGCGCCACCCCGAGCGAGCGGCCGAGCGGCGAGCTCG
>Ga0134125_10001645_pt1 | contig 27347 bp, 27 predicted proteins | sample KB31751_FD_96464 | JGI IMG/M metagenome (GOLD analysis project Ga0134125, IMG submission 96464) | Terrestrial soil microbial communities with excess Nitrogen fertilizer from Kellogg Biological Station, Michigan, USA - KB3-175-1 | ecosystem: Environmental > Terrestrial > Soil > Unclassified ... | reverse complement strand
CCAAACGCCATCCACATGTGAAGGTTTGGCCGCGGGCACAAATGTTTCACGAATGAACTTCAACGGTTGCGGACTTCCCTGGTCCCACGTCCCCGATAAGGACTTGCCATCCTCCGCGACGGTGCCCTTCCATAAACCGTGTACGCTGGGAACTTTGAAGTTAAGCGCGGTCCCGGTGAGATGGAAATCGGAGCAGGGAATTCCTGAAGCGCCCTGGTCGGGGCTGTCCAATGTGCAATTCAGAGCGCCATCAGGTCCCCTGGCAATGTGCAGCTTCACATGTAAAGGACCCAAAGTTCCGGCGTAATTACCAGCTATGTCCGGTTTCTGCTGTGCACCCGCGCAAACCGCGAGCCCTAACGCCAGAAACGCTAACGTCAAAGTTCGGGGGAGGGGCAGACAGATGCCGCGCCGAAGCGCTTCGAAGATTTGCCCTGCACGATTGAAATAAGTAATTGTGGTAACGCTGGCAGCAATATTAAAAAATCGGACCATCCATCGTTGCATATTCATGGACACACCATTCCTTTTCCGGGCGAATGCCCTCAGGCCAATGCCTGTTTCTCGATGCGTGAAAAAGCGCTCTGCGCCGCGCACATATCAGCGGCGTAAGGTTCGAGAGCTAGACCGAAAAGATGGGTGGGGGGCGCTGAAAAAGCTGGGCAAGCGATGGTTGCTGGGGAATAGTAGCGCTGGGCAGCGGCCATTCTGCGCGTCGCGAATGAACAAGCAGCGAGAACAGCGAAAGTCGAAATGCGCGGAAGAAAGCAATCGCCACGCGGCGAATTTGCGAAGAGTGCGGAACAACGAAAGCAAGCAAACCAACAAACAGAAACAGGAAAATCAGTTGATTCAACCCCGCGATTGCGACTATCGAATAACAATTGAGAAGACTGCAAGAGAGCAGGCACGAAACGACATTGAAAAAGGGTCGCGTGTGGAAAGTCCGTTGCATCATGCTGTGCTCGCAGCAAGTATACAACTCCTTGCCCAACGGTAAAGCGAAAACTCATGCGTGGTGTGAACGCTGAAGCTGCCAAGCGAATGCCACCTCAGCACTCAGCGACTTCCCAACTCGCACACGATCCCACCTTCCTCACGAACACAATTCCAATATGTTGTCCCATAGGTCCCCGGAGCCAGCCGCCGGTTGAATCGCGCACGATATACCTGCGAGTGCTCCTCCGTGTCGTTTAAGTCAGACACGCCCCCTGCTGAGCAATCCAGCGACACAGAGTCCTGCGTAGAGCATTTCCGGGTCTCTCCGATTCTCCAGTCGCCATTCATAAAGATGGAGACTTGGCGCTCATACGGGATTCGTGCCTTTATATACGGATAGGCGAGCAGCACGACAACCATTAGGGCAAACAACGCCCCCGCCCACAGGATTCTCGTCACTAATCCCTTTTCAACCGGATGCTCTCTCATAACTCGCTCATCACATTACGTCCCACGCGCGGGCTGATTCGCGTCCGGCGCGCGCACATGTTCAGGGCGAAATCCCAGGCCGAGTGCCCGTGCAGGAATCCGGCGCAATACCGGAAATCGCTGCACGAGCCGCAGGGGCCAGGGAAGTCTCCGAATGGGAGTTCGGCTTTTCAATGCCGGACCAACAACACCTCTGTGCGCCAACACCTGGAATCCCTGCGTCATTCGCGTAGGAAATGTGCGGCGTTTCTGCACGTCGCGCAACTTGCCGTCAACTCCCGTGCCCCGCAATAACGGTTGCCACAAAATGTTCGCGGTAGCCACGGCATCCTGAATCGCCAAATTGATGCCCACTCCGTCAATGGGAGACATGGCGTGGGCGGAATCTCCAATGCAGAGGAGTCCCGGCCTCGACCACTCGCGCAGCCGGTCGACCGCGACTGACAGCAACTTAACATCGCTCCACTCTTTCAATGCGTTTGTACGACCCTTAAGAAACGGAGCCACTGACGCAAGCTGTTCGCGAAATTCCGGCAGGCCTTTTCGCTGGATCGCTTCGAATCCACTCTTCGGAATCACATATGCGCACTGCCAATAATCGCCTCGGTCAAGCGTAACCAAAAATTTACCAGCCCGGAAACGCCCAAGAGTGAGCTTCGCTGGATCGCTGGCGTCTCGCGGCAGCCGCATCCACAACACATCAATCGGAGCGCCGAGGTCTTCGACCTCCAGCCCAGCTTCTTTCCGAACAATCGAATGCCGTCCGTCCGCCCCTACCACCAAGTCTGCGCACACTTCGAGCGGGCCCTGTGGCGTATTCACGCGCACGCCCGCAATGCGGCCATGCTCATGATTCGGGCCATCCACGAGCAAGCCAACCACCTCGGCTTCCATCCTCAAATGGAATTGCGGGTAAGCCTTCGCCTTTTCGGCAATGAAGTTCAGGAAGTCCCACTGCGGCATGAGCGCGATGAACTTGCAATACGTGGGCAGATGAGAAAAATCGGCGACGGTCACCGCGAAGTCATCAATGAGTGCGTCAATCTCGGTGAGTTCCTGATGCGGCCGTTGCAGGAAATCTTCGAGCAGGCCAAGTTCGTACATCAGTTCGAGCGTCGAGGGATGGATGGTGTCTCCGCGAAAATCACGCAAAAAATCCGCATGCTTTTCGAGCACTAGCACTTCAACACCGGCGCGTGCCAGAAGAAATCCCAGCACCATGCCCGCGGGTCCGCCGCCCACAACGCAGCAGACGGTCTGCAATTTCTCAGAAGAATAATTCCTGGGGAATTGAATGCTTCACCACCAAACGAATCCTAATAGCTCCGGTTAAAAATGGCTACGCATCCCCAGATGACCGCCAGACAGTTTAAGAAAATGCTGCTCCAAGTCCGGAAGAGATCAACTTGTAAACCAGATAAACAATGACCACGGTCCAGATGGCCGTGCCCCGCTTTACCTTGCTGTTGCAGGCGAACCCGATGCCCATGAGCACGATTCCCCAAATGATAAAGATGTTGACCGCCGAGGCCATACCATAAAGAAATTTGTTGCCCATCGGATCCATGAAGTAGGCAAGATTGGTCGCCACCGGATTCTGTATGTTGAACGCCTCTCTGTCCAGCGAGCCGGACGTCCCTCCCACGACTACCGAGATGGTGGCCAGAATGCTTCCTATAATCCCGGGCAGGCCGCTGTATGCCACGATGGCAAGCGAGATTTTGTAGGGAACAGAAGTGCCCAATCCCAGGTTGAAAACTCCCATCAGAACGCCCGCCATCAACAGCCACGCAATCACGATGATGGCAGGAACCGCATAGCTGATATAACGCGTGGCGGCCGTCCGAACTTGCATTTGACGAACTTGCTGGTCAGCGGGCAACTTGTCGAATTGGTCGCTCTGCTTGGGCGATTGAGCCAGCGCATTTCTGGCGATCTGCTCATAACCTACATACCTGCCCACGCTGTTGATGAAAATGAGGGATACGATGGAAATCAGCAGCCAGGGCATCCACCAACTGGCGCTGCGCCGCAAATCATTAAAGATCTTGCTGGGCGCGATAAACGTGTTTACAACGCGCGCGCTTTCCGACAATGGCGCTGACTCTGGGGCAATCGCTGGGGTCTCCGCTGTGCTCATTCGCCTCTCCTTGAAATTGATCGGCGAATCTTAATTCCGTGAGCCCGTGAAAGCAAGTGAAAGTTGCGGACATGGATCATTCCCCTTCACCCGCCGCGGTTCAAAACTACTATCCTACCCATAAGTCTTTCCCTGCTATGATTGCCTACAAATCGGGACGAAGTCTGCGCCTTTACATCCATGAAAATCCTTGAGGCCATTCGCATCGCGCTGCAATCCCTATGGGCCAACAAGCTGCGCTCGGTGCTCACTTTGCTTGGCATGATGATCGGAGTCGCTGCCGTCATCGCCGTGGTCACATTCGTGAACGGCATCAACGGATATGTTTCCGAAAAGATTTTTAACCTGGGCGCAAATGTTTTTCTCGTGTTCAAGGTTTCTCCCGCCGTCACCAACGTGGACCACTTTCTAGAAGGCCAAAAGCGCAAAGACCTCACCATGGAGGACTACCAGGCGGTGGTGGACACCTGCCGTCATTGCCAATACGTCGGCGCTGCCCTCCGCAATTCAGCGGGGAAAGTGAAATATGAGGCGCAGTCCATTGATGACACCACAGTGCAGGGAATCACTCCCTCCATGGCGCCTATCTACGACACCGAACTGACCTCCGGACGAATGCTGAACGAAACCGATTTGAACAATCGCTCGCCAGTCGCCGTCGTGGGCACAGATATTGTCGACAACCTCATGCCCGGTGAAGATCCGCTGGGCCGCGAAATTCGCGTGGATGGATGGACCTACCAGATCATCGGCGTGGGAAAGAAAAAGGGTAAGACGCTGGGCCAGAGCCTGGACAACTACGTCATGGTTCCCATCACCGCCTACCTCAAGCAGTATGGCGCGCATGCCGCCAGCATCACCATCTCCGGTAAATCCGACAGTGCCGGGCCCGTGCTTGATACTGCCATGGACGAAGCTCGGGTCGCCTTGCGCTCCCGCCGCCATGACCTTCCCGGCGCGGAAGATAGTTTTGACATTGAAACCAATTCAAGCTTGTTAAGCATCTGGTCGAACTTCAGCCAAACATTTTTTATTGCCATGATCGGAATCGCGGCAGTGTCGCTGGTGGTCGGCGGCATCGTCATCATGAACATCATGCTCGTCTCAGTGACTGAACGTACGCGTGAAATTGGAATCCGCAAGGCCCTTGGCGCGCGAAGTGAAGATGTATTGCTGCAATTCCTCATCGAGTCGGCAACCATGGCGATGGTGGGTGGAACTTTGGGCGTGCTCGTGGGCGTCTCATTGGCAAAGGGAATTACCCTGGCCATCGGAATGCCCTCGGCCATCAAGGCGTGGGCGGTGATTTCCGGATTGGTAGTCTCCGCCAGCGTCGGCGTATTTTTTGGTGTGTACCCAGCGCGAAAGGCGGCGCGGCTGGATCCCATTGCTGCGCTGCGCTTTGAAATGTAGTGTGCAATGCCGAACAAGCTGTATCCAGGCAGTCTGAATTCTCATGATGCGTAAACGCGATTACGGTGAAATTCTCAGCATGGCGATGAACACCATCCGCAGCAATAAGCTGCGTTCCTCGCTCACTGTGCTGGGCATTGTCATCGGCGTCGCCGTGGTCATCGCTATTTCCTCAATCGTGAGCGGGCTCAATGACAACGTTTCGCAAGTCATCAGCAGCTTGGGATCGAACATTATTTTTGCTTATCACATCGAACCCTTTACCTTCTCCCGGCCCACGCAGGAAATGCGTACGCGCAAGGAACTCACTTACGAAGATGCTGAAGCCATGAAGGGTTTGCCTCACGTGCAAGCCGTCTCTGCCGGCATTCGTTACTTTCTGCCGCAGCTGGGAGTGGGCACTTTTTCCGCCAAATACAAAGGACGCAAAGCGAAGAACACCATTCTCGAAGGCGACGCCTCTTCGTGGAAAGACGTTTACGATCTGCAGGTCGCCGCAGGCCGCTGGTTTAGCGAGGTTGATGACGAACGCCGCGCTCCGGTGATCGTCATAGGTTCCGATACCGCCGAGGAACTCTTCCCCGGCGAAAGCCCTCTAAATAAAGAGATCAACGTGGAAGGCCAGCTCTTTACCATTGTCGGCGTCATGGCGCAGCGCAAGACCGTCTTTGGAGGAGGAAAAAATCCTGACGACAATATCATCATCTTTCCCCTCAGCACATTCCGCACGCTGCATCCTGAACTGAAAGACGTATGGATCAGCATCAAGGCCACCTCGCACGCGGCCATGCCGCAAGCCATTGACGAAGTCCGCGAACTGCTGCGCCGCCGCCGTAAAGTTGCCCCCGAAAAGCCCGACAACTTCGCCGTCTTCACTCAGGACTCTCTCTCCGACGTATGGAACCAGGTCACGGGCATGGTTTTTGTTTTCATGTTCGCGGTTTCCAGCGTGGGGTTGATCGTGGGCGGCGTGGGTGTCATGAACATCATGCTGGTTTCAGTCACCGAGCGGACCCGCGAGATTGGAGTGCGCAAAGCCATCGGCGCGCGCAAGCGCGACATCCTGCTGCAATTCACGCTTGAGGCCATGGCGCTCACTGGGGCCGGAGGCATCATCGGAGTGCTTACCGGAGCAGCCATCACCTGGATCATCCCCGCAATTTGGAGTTCGCTCCCTGCGCGGATGTCACTGTTCTGGGGCGTCTTCGGCCTTGTCGCCGCAGCTATCGAAGGACTCTTCTTCGGAATCTACCCCGCCTGGAAGGCCGCGAACCTCGACCCGATTGAATCTCTTCGCTACGAGTAAAACTTCCAATACTGTCATTCTGAGCGAACCGAAGAATCCCTATAACCGGCAGAAACTTTCAATCTGGAGGTTTTCACACCGCGAAAGCCACACGTAGCTCAATTATTCCGCAACCAATTCCGAAAAGAATGTCATCCCGAGCAGCATTTGCGAGGGATCGTACGGCGGATCGAACCATCCATGCCGCCATCAGGAGTTACATTCCCGCCGATCGCTAAGTGCAGGCTGGCCGTCGTAAGGTCCCTCCGTCTTCGCTGCGCTCAACGTCCGGATGACATGTTGGGTAAGCCTATTCAACTTGCACTACTACGAAAGGCTTCGGGAAGGGCACGGCTTCAGCCGCGCCGAACAGAATGCTAAGGGGAGGGCTTTAGCCCCCGAGGGCACTACTCCGCCGCGACCACCGGCGTCGAATTGTCCACCTTGATCGTATTCCCTGGATGCAAAGTCCGCAGCACCTTATACGGTCCCGTCACGATCTCGTCACCTTCTTTCAATCCGTCCAAGACCTCTGTGTCGTTGGTTCCGCTAATCCCCGTCTTTACGGGAACGAATTCTACTTTGCGGTTCCGCACCACAAACACTCCCTGAATTTCAGTCTTCGCGTTGTTCTTCGCATCGGGCTGCGCGGGTGCCGCCGCCTCAACCGCTCCCTTGGAATTCACCGGCTGCAACTCCGACGGCTTTCGCACGGTGACCGCCTGAATGGGAATGGAAAGCGCGTTGCTTCTAGATGCGGTTGTGACCTTGGCCGTGGCCGAAAGCCCAGGGCGCAAATTCTCCGGCGGATTCTGCAATGTGACCACGACTTTGAACTCCTTCGCCTCATCGCTCGCGGTCGTCTGCTGCGATGTGGCCACACCAGTCGAACGAACAATGGCGTTGTCGCCAATCTCGGTGACTACGGCCTTGAACGTCTTATTCGGAATCGCGTCAATGCTGACTTCTGCAGGCTGGCCCAGCTTCAAGTCCACAATGTCGGTCTCATCCATTTCCACTTCCGCTGTAATGATCGACATATCCGCGATGCTCATCAGCGTGCTACCCGGCGAGTTCTGGATTCCGATCACCACGGTTTCGCCTTCACGCACCGGCAAGCTGGTGACTACGCCATCGAACGGCGCAACGTATCGTGTCTTTTGCAGGACGTCCGTTACGCGCGCCAGGTCAGCCTCGTTCTGCGTAATGTGCCGCCCCGCTGACTCGTGCTGCGCCTTTGCTTGCGCAAGCGTCGCCTGCGCCTGTGCCAGACCGGCTTGCGCTGTTTGCCACGCCGCCTTTTGCGTGTCGTAATCGGACTTTGGAATCAGTCCTTCCTTATAGAGTCCCTGGCTCCGTTCCCAGTCCAATTGCGCCTTTTCCGCGTCAGACTTCGCCTTGTTCAGGCTGGCGGTGGACGTATTGGTCGCCGCTTCCGCCGCGATCTCATCGCTCCGGGAGGCTTGCAGCGCGGCCTGCGCCGCATTCACATCGGCGGCCGACTGCACGCTCTCCAGTTGCGCCAGGATTTGGCCCTTCTTTACCTTCTCGCCTTCTTTCACGTACAGCTTCACGATCCGGCCAAAGGCGTTCGCGTCAATATTCACGTAGGTCTTCGGCTTGATCTCCCCCGAGGCGCTCACCACCGACGAAAGTTCCATGCGCTGCACCTTGCTGGTCTGCACCGTGGACACATTCTTATTACTCTGGCTCATGGAAACGCCGATGATGATCAGCATTACCACCGCCGCGCCCACGCCAATTAGAATTTTTCGCGTAGTAGTCATAGCGCTTCCATCCCTGGAAATGTCCTCCTACAGTGAACTTTGGGGGTGATGTAGTAGTTTACTCGTCCGCGGCGTTCCGCGCCTTAGAAATTTGGGGTTTGGATGAGTCGAGCCCCTGTCGGCATGCCCATTTGAGTGCGGTGGCCTAGCTTTCAGGGGATTTACAAATCTTTACTCTACCTTTTAACAACCATTCCGGCACAATCACGTTCCCACACAAAAAAGGGAGCATCCATGCAAAAGACGCATAGGCCAGTTCTTCGCATGGCCTTAGTCACCAGCCTGATCGCAACCGGCATCTCAATCGCCAGCGCCCAATCCACGCTCGACAAACCCGCGGACGTCTCCGTCAAGGTGAATGTCGTCAACGCGTTGGCCACTGTGCGCGATAAACACGGCGCACTTGTCAAAAATCTCGCGAAAGACGATTTCGTCCTCACCGATAACGGCTCGCCGCAGACCATCCATTATTTTTCGCAGGAGAGCAATCTGCCGCTCACCCTCGGCCTACTCGTGGACACCAGTCTGAGCCAGCGCAATGTGCTTGATGACGAGCGCACCGCCAGCTATAAATTTCTCGATCAAATGCTCAAGCAAGAGAAAGACGTTGCCTTCATGATCCACTTCGATCGCGAGGTCGAACTCTTGCAGGATGTAACCTCTTCGCGTCCCAAACTCGAAGATGCGCTGCATTCGCTGCAAATCGCGCAATCGAATCCGAATTCCAATCCGAATGACGATCCCAGTGACGACAGCGACGGAAATTCTCCCCAGGGCCCCGGACAGCAGCCCGGCCAAGGCCGCCAGCGCATGCGCCGCGGCGGTACGCAACTCTATGACGCCATCTATCTGGCTTCCAATGAATTGATGAGCAAGCAGCAGGGCCGTAAGGCGCTGATCGTGCTCACCGACGGCGAGGACCGCGGCAGCAAGGAAACGCTGCTAAGCGCAATCGAGGCCGCGCAGCGCGCCAACAGTGTTGTTTACTCAATTTATTTCAAGTCCAAAGAGGATGAAGATTTCAACCGTGGCGGCTATGGCCATCGTCACATCGGCATGGGCGGAGGAGGATATCCAGGCGGCGGCTACCCCGGCGGCGGAGGACGATACCCCGGAGGCGGTAACGGGCCGCGGCAACGCGAAGCTCGCGTGGACGGAAAGAAAATCCTCGAGCAGATTTCCAAAGAGACAGGCGGCTGCCTCTTCGAAGTTTCCAAAAAAGATACCGTCGAACAAATTTACAGCCAGATCGAAGATGAACTGCGCCACCAGTACGACTTGGGATTCACTCCGACAGAAGAGGCTGGAGCCGCCGGTTACCACAAAATCCAACTCACCACAAAAAAGAAAGACCTGACCGTGCAAACCCGAGACGGATATTACTCAGATCGGTAGAAAGTACTGTTGTCATTGGAAGCGCAACCGAACCGACTAATCGCTATTTCGAGCGCAACCAAAACTAAACCATTGTCATTTCGAGCGAAACAAAAAGGCATGGAACATGGCCTTTTGTGAAGTCGAGAAGCCTTGTGGTTGGAATGCGAAGGAGTTGCGCGTGCTTCCAGAAAATTACGCCGCGAAAATCTCGAACGCCGGATACTTCCCAGCCAGCTCCACAAACGCCGAAACCGGCGATCCCGCTTTTACCGGAAAGAACTTTTGGACTGCGCCCTTGTAGCTGTCCAAATACGTCTTCAGCACTTCCGGTTTTTCTCCATCAGCCAGCGGGCGCACACGATATTTATGCCGCCTGCTCCCACGCTTCAGCGTCACTTCGCCGGCAGCTTCGGCGTTACGCGCCCACTGCGTTTGCCCGCGAGGCGCCACCAGAAATTTCTTCCCTCCCAGTTCCAGCAGACTCACCGGAGTGGAAAAAAGTTTGCCGCTCTTGCGTCCGCGAACTTCCAGCAGGTAGCTGTAGGAAAATCCAAGGCCTAAGCCGACAAAAAATCCGTAAGCGCGATTAAATGCCCGGTCCGTCGCGCTGACCTCGCGAACGTTCATGTTTTGAGTACTCATAAAAATGATTTCCAGAAGAATAAGAAGTTGATTTGAATGCCGGCGCTTTCTTGAACCTCGTCTTCTAGTACATTAACATCACCCACAATGTCCGTGCTCCCCCGCCACTGGTACCATGATCCGCTCATTCTGCTGGCTCTAGTCGTTTGCCTGGGCACCTTCGTTGCGCAATCCGGAGAGCTTGGCTCCGCTGACACCATGCACCGCCTCCAGACCGCGCACTCTTTCTGGACCTCAGAGCCGCCAGTCTTTCCCCAGGAATATCCCGAATTCGGCGTCCACGGACGCGGCGGAAAACTTTACGATTGGTACGGAATCGGCCAGCCACTGCTCTTGCTTCCGACCGACATCGTCGGAACCTGGATCTCGCGCCTCTCAATATTTTCCGCTTACGGCGACACCGACCCCACGGTGCGCGATATTTTCGTTACCTATACGACCAACATCTTCATATCGCTGCTCACAGCGTTAATTTGTTTTCGTTTTCTGCGCCAGTTGGAGTTCACCTCGCGCGAATCCATAGCGGGCGCGCTCGCCCTGATCTTTTGCACCACGCACCTTCACTACTCGCAGAACATGATGGAGAACAACTACATCATGCTTCTCGGTCTCATCGGATTTTCCTACCAATACGAATGGCTGCGGGAAGGGAACCGCCGCGCCCTGTTCATCGGCTCTGCCGCCTTCGGCCTGAATCTGCTCACGCGCCTTACCACCGGCCTGGATATCGTCATCGGAGGCGTCTTCCTGTTGCTGGTCTTGTGCTTCGAGCAACGTAGCCCTCGAAGCATGTGGGAGCGTTTCCTCGGCTACGCAAAAGTAGCGTTTCCTGTTTACGGATTCTTCTTCTTGCTCGATCGCCTGTATCAGTTCTATCGTTTCGGGAACTTCTTCAACACTTACGTTCATTACTTCACCATCGAACATCGCCTGCAAGACCCGGCGTTGCCAGCAAAGTATCCTTGGGAAACGCCTTTCCACGTGGGATTTCTCGGCCCACTCATCGCGCCGGAAAAATCCATCTTCCTCTTCGACCCGCTCATCATCCTCGCCATCGTTCTCGCCGTATGGTTGTGGAAGCGCCTTCGCCCCGAAGTGAAAGCCTACGTCGCCGCGTCATTCCTGCTACTGCTTGGCTATATCTGCCTCTACGCGCGCTATACCGTCTGGAGCGGCGACTTTGCCTGGGGAGACCGCTACGTTTCCACCGCCGCCGAAATGGCTGCTTTCATTTCCGTCCCATTGCTTCTCCGTTTCCGCAAAGAGCTCGGCAAAGTTGTTTGGACGGCAGGCCTCGCGCTCATCGCCATCAGCGCCGTCATTCAAGTCGCGTCGCTGGCGTTCTGGTTGTCGCTGGAAATCTATCAACTGGAAACGCTCGGCCATCCCACGTTCGTTGTTTTCCTGCGATTCAAAAACATCCTCGCCTTCGCGCTGGGAAAAATGAACGCATGGGGATTGAACAATCAGGCTATGACCCAGGATCCATGGGACTACGTCCACATCACAACGTGGAATTTCTTGCCCTTCGTTTTGCGAAGGGTCGGCGAAGCGCCAGCGTGGGTAACAAAAATTATTTCTCTGATCTGGGGATTTGCCCTTGCGGCATTCGCGTTCGCGTTTGCACAACTCGCACGCGTCCTATCGAAACCAACGCACCTGGAAGTTTAGCGGACGAAGCTGCGACTCCATTTCATCTAGAGCTGGGGTGTAGCGCCGGGTCTTGGACCCTGCGGCGGGAGCAAAGCTCCGCTAGCCCTCCACAACCTAGACTTTCTTTTTTCTCGGGGCAGTTTTCCGGAGAGCGCGTTTTTTCGCCACAGAAGATGAAGCAGAAGAAGACGACGCCCTCCTTTTTGCCGCTGCTGACTTCCTGCCCGCCTTCATCGTCGCCCCGGCGGCTTGCGCCGCCACCTCGGTAAGTTCGGCTGTTTTATTGACGATCAAGCCAGCCGTAGTTCCCACCGTGCGCGCAATAGTTGTCAGCAGACTACCCGTGATTGTAGGCGCATTCTTTTTTGCCATATTTCTGCTCCGAATCCTATGAAGAATTGCCGCCAAAGCCCCTGGAGTTCGGAGCAGTGTAGCACGGCCACACGGCCGCAGCTGTCGTTTTATTCAACAAAATCAGAAGTTCACTCGTCACAACCAAGCGGGCCCCAGATAGATATACTTCGAGTTCGGGCCAGAACTTGAGGTCACAAATTGTGACCTCAAGTTGAAGTGCGAATATTGAAACTTGAGGTCGCATTTTGCGACCTCAAATGAATGAATGCGATGAATAAAAAAGCTATTATTGTCGTCAAACAAACCGAATCGAAAATACAGTTTATCCGTGGCCAGAAAGTCATTTTGGATGCGGATTTGGCGGTACTTTATGGGGTTCCGGTGAAGCGTTTGAATGAACAGGTCAGACGCAATTCCGATCGGTTTCCGTCTGATTTTATTTTCCGTTTATCCAGCTCGGAGTATGAAAACTTGAGGTCGCAAGTTGCGACCTCAAGTTCTGGCTATGGCGGCCGCCGCTATCTTCCGTATGCCTTTACCGAGCATGGCGCAATCATGGCCGCCACCGTTCTGAATTCCGAGCGCGCTGTGGAAATGAGCATTTTTGTAGTGCGGGCTTTTGTTCGCATGCGCCAAGCTTTGACCTCCAATCAGAAGATCGTCGCTAAGCTTGGGGAACTCGAACGCCGCCTCGAAACCCACGACTCCGATATCCAGGATCTTGTCGAAGCCATCCGCGAACTCATGACGCCACCCGCTCCCGATCCTCGCAAAATCGGATTCCAACTCCCCTCTGCGCAAGCCAAAGCCCACCACAAGAAGAAGTAAGCACCTGGTAAGTTGTGCCGGTCACAACCATCAGCGTTCTCTGGGTGGCACGGATTGTGCTACCCAGCGCCACTGGGCGATTGAAATCGGGAGGATTTAAAGGTGAGCTTGCATAACTAAACTAAACCGTTTAGTATGCATAAATCCCAAAACAGTGGAGCCATTCAAATGAGCGCCATCCGGGTTGAAAACCTTGAAAAGACCTTCGGCGATCTGACCGCCGTCAAGAAGATTTCCTTCCAGGTCGAAAAGGGAGAAATTTTCGCCTTTCTCGGTCCTAACGGAGCAGGGAAGACAACAACCATCAAAATGCTGACTACGTTGCTGAATCCAACCAGCGGCAAAATTGAACTGGACGGGCTGGACCCAACAGTGAGTCGCAATGAAGCCCGGCAGCGTTTCGGCATCGTCTTCCAGGATCCAAGCCTCGATGCTGAGCAGACTGCCTACGAAAACATGGAGCTGCACGGGATCCTGTACAAAGTGCCACATAAACTCCGCGTCCAGCGCACCGAACAATTGCTCAAGCTCTTTGAACTTTGGGAGCGCCGCAACGACTACGTCAAAACCTTTTCCGGAGGCATGAAGCGCCGCTTGGAGATCGCCCGCGGATTTCTGCACACGCCCAAAATTCTCTTTCTCGATGAGCCTACGCTGGGCCTTGATCCGCAGACTCGCAATCAACTCTGGACTCATGTGAAGAGCGTGAATGAAAAGGAAAACACAACGGTTTTTCTCACCACCCATTACATGGATGAAGCAGATCGCGTCGCGCACCGCATTGCCATCATTGATCACGGCACGATCGTAGCTATGGGCACTCCGCAAGAATTGAAACAGCAAACCAACAGCGAATCTCTGGAACAGGCATTTCTGGCTCTCACCGGTTCCACCATTCGCGATGAAAGCGCGACCTCTCAGGATCAGTTGCGGCGTTTCGCGCAGATGTGGAAGAAGTGACGATGAGCAGAGAGAAGACGATGAGGAGGAAAAGATGAGTGCAATCTATATTCTCTGGCTGCGCGAACTCAAGCGTTACGTGCGCTCGCGCGCGCAGATTGCGGCTTCATTGGGCCAGCCGTTGCTATACCTGCTCGCCCTTGGCTTTGGCCTGGGACCTGTCTTTCAAAAGGCGGGGAATGGCAGCTACTTTCAATTCGTCGCGCCGGGAGTGGTCAGCATGACCATCCTCTTCTCGTCGGTTTTTTCCGGAATCGCCATGCTATGGGACCGCCAGTTCGGTTTCCTCAAGGAGACTCTGGTGGCGCCAGTGCCGCGCATTCAAATTATGATTGGCCGCACCGTCGGAGGCGCGACCGTGGCTGTCATTCAGGGGCTGCTGGTGTTCGTCGTCGCTGTCATCGCCGGTTTTCGTCCCCACCATTGGGCCAGCTTTTTCCCGGCGCTGCTGTTCATGATGCTTATTGCCATCGTCTTCGCCGCGCTGGGCACGGCCTTTGGCTCTATCGTGCAGGACATGCAGGGCTTTCAGCTCATCATGAACTTCATGGTGCTGCCCATTTTCTTTCTCTCCGGCGCGCTCTTTCCCCTGGACAATCTCCCGAAGGCATTGGTCATCATTACGCGTATTGACCCGCTCACCTATGGTGTGGACGCCATGCGAGGCGCGCTGATCGCGAACATCCAATTCGGATTCACCGTGGATACAATCGCGCTCTGCCTTATAGGCACCGCATTTCTCAGCGCGGGCGCGTATCTGTTCTCGCGGATACAGTTGTAGCTATGGCCAGGACACGAAGCGCGAAGGCCCACGGCAAAGTGCTTGATGCCGCCATCGAATTGTTCGTTGAGAACGGCATTGATGCCACCAGCATGGACGCGATCGCCGGGCGCTCCGGCGTCAGCAAAGCCACCATCTACAAGCATTGGCCCGACAAAGACGCCCTCGCGCTCGAAGCCCTCTCGCACCTCTTCGGATTTTATGAACAGGCCCCCAAGTTCGATTCCGGTGACCTGCAAAAGGACTTTGTGGACGCGCTGACCTATCAGCCAGCCCAGGCCAGGCAAGAATTAAAGATGCAATTGATGCCCCACGTGATGGGCTATGCCGCGCGCAATCGAAAATTTGGCGACCAGTGGCGCTCGCGCATGATTGATCCTCCGCAGGCGCGGCTTAAGAGTTTGATCAATCGCGGCATCAAGCAAGGTGAGCTGATCAAGAATATCAACCTGACCATTGGCGTCTCATTGCTGCTGGGGCCGGCATTCTATTGGTACATTGTCATCGGCAAGAAGAACACCGCTGCGTTCATGCCCCGCACGATGGCGGCTGACATCGTACGGGCTTTTTTCAGGGCATACAGCCGCACCAGGTAATTTAGGTTTTGTCCCCGTTCTGGCCTGAATTGCCGGGATCGAATCGTTACCAAAGGCCTTGCTGGGCGCGGCTTTTGCCTGTGTACCATGTGCATCTGGAGCGGCCCCTTTACCCCGGCTAGACTCTTGCGGATCGCGTACATGGATTTGCCCTCCCCCGACTTTTAGTAACCAGGCCATGCTGGATTGTGATTTAAGAGTTGCGCGAAAAAAGTTGCGCTAAAAGGCAGCCCTCCTATGCACAACTGGTTCAGCTCTCACGGAGTAATCTTTTCTGCCATCGTGGATTTCATCCCGCTCGCCGCGACGGTCATCAGTTGTCTTTTGAGTGTGGTGCTGGCGCGGGCGACGTTGCGCTACGCCGAGGCAGCCGACAAGGGATTGGCCCTGGCGCGCGACGAGTTTGAGCGAGAATGGTCGCCTGAACTGCACCTGAAGTTGGAGCGCGCATCCGCGACGGAAGCGCGGATCGTCGTCACCAACCTCGCGAAAATATCGGTGCTGCTGCAACTCATGCAGCTGCGCAAGATTTCTCACGCGGTGCCCTTCGAGCGTGCTTTTTTGAATGATCCTCTGGTTGGCGGTATGACCTGGAGTCAGGACGTGGGCAAGCGTCTGATCACCTGCACGGGAGAGGACTACGAAGGACTGGTCGCCGCTTCCATGAATTTCTATTGTTCGGGACGCATGTTCCGCACGGACTGGTTTCGCTTTTATATCCAGGTGCGCAACGGCCACATCATTCGCATGGGCCCAACCAACACACCCGCGCGTCGCGTGCGCGTCCTTGAGAACTATAAAGGCCCCGAGCGGCGCAAGAGGCAGCACGCCCAGGACATCACCAAGGACGTGCTGGGCATCAAGCGCGAAGAAGCGCCAGTATAATCTTCAACACAGGGGCGTCTTCCTGGCGCTTGCTTCGCACCAAGATTTCCACAGATGTTCCCTAGCATCGTCTATCAATACAACGGTTGCCTTGTCGCCCGGAACGTATAACACTGTCCTACAGGCATGGGGCAAATGCGGTCATATTGGCAAGAGCTACGCGCCATTGCTGTGCATTGAGTTGACTGGCTGGTACGGCGTGTATGAAAAGACTGGCGGGCGCACTTCTCTTACTTTTACTATTCGGCTCGCCGTTGTTTTCGCAAAGCAATAGCGGAGAGCTTCGCCTTACCGTTCTTGATCCAACCGGCCATGGAGTAAGAACTGCCGTTCACATCGTGAGCGAAGCGAACCAGTACCAGGTCACTTTGAGCACGACCGATCAGGGTAAGCTCGATGTTCAGCGGCTGCCCTTCGGGCTGTATCAGGTGTCTGTTGCAGTGGCTGGATTTTCTGAGGTGTCGCAGTCTCTTCGGGTTCGTTCTTCTGTGCCTCTGAACCTTACCATCCAACTTCAGATCGCGGCGGCAAAGGAATCCGTTACTGTGAATGCGGAAGCGACCTTGATCGACAGCGATCAGGCTGGTGCGGTGGATCAAATCGGGGCCTCGCAGATTCAAAATCGCGTGAGTTCGATTCCGGGGCGATCCGTGCAGGATCTGGTGAATTCCCAGCCGGGATGGATTTATGAAGGCAATGCGGTGTTGCATCCCCGCGGCTCTGAGTATCAGACGCAGATTGTAGTGGACGGAATTCCCCTTACCGACAACCGCTCCCCAAGTTTTGGGCCGCAGATTGAGGCTGATGATGTGCAATCCATGAGCCTTTACACTGCGGGCATTCCCGCGGAATATGGGCGCAAGATGGGCGGTGTTGTCGAAGTCAACACTTTGCGAAATCCGCAGCAGGGCTTTCATGGCCAAGTTGTGCTCTCCGGCGGAAGCTTTGATTCGGCCGGGGCCTTTGCGCAAGGACAATACGCGTGGGGGAAAAATGCGATGGGCGCAAGCGCGAGCGGCAGCATGACCGACCACTACCTAAATCCGGTGGTGCCGCAGAATTATTCCAATACCGGAACACTGGGCGATTTTTCCATGAACTATGAGCGCGATTTAAGCCCTCGGGACCGCATCCGCTTCATCGTGCGCCATGAACTCTCGCGTTATGAAATTCCAAATGAGCAGGTGCAGCAGGCGGCAGGCCAGCGGCAAACCGCCGACAATCTCGAGACGATGGGCATTGTTTCCTACCAGCACACGTTCTCTTCAAGCGCCGTCGCCGACTTTCGCGGAATGGTGCGAGACAATGCGAATGATTTCAGCTCCAATGACGATTCCACGCCGATCGAAGTCTTCCAGCACAATCGCTTTCGCGAAGGATATTTCAAAGGCACCGTCACCATAGACCACGGACGCCATGAATTTAAGTTTGGCGTCGAGTTCGACAATACCTTCCTGCATGAAAATCTTAACTTCCTGATTACCGATCCCGATCGGTTCGATGACGGCACGCCTCAAACATTCAACTTTATGGGAGGCCGTCCTGATCTTGAGCAGTCTGGCTTTGCTCAGGACTTAATGCATTTGGGGAATTGGGCCATCAGCGCGGGGCTCCGTTGGGACCACTACCAGCTTCTATTGAACCGCCAGGCAGTTGATCCACGCTTTTCCATCGCGCGCTATATTCCTTCCGCCGGATTGATGATCCATTTTTCTTATGACCGCGTGTTCCAGACTCCGTCGTTCGAAAACATTTTGCTCTCAAGCTCGGATGCGACAGAAGCCCTGGCTCCGAAAGATTTTTTGCGGCTGCCCGTCGAACCTTCTGAGGGAAATTATTACGAAGCTGGATTGAGCAAATCGCTTTTTGGACATTTACGGTTCGACGCCAATTACTTCCGTCGTCTGGTAAGCAACTATGCCGACGACGACCAGATTGATAACACAACGATCAGCTTTCCAATCGCATTCCAAAAATCCGTGGTTTATGGCGCGGAGACAAAAATCGACGTCCTAGACTGGGATCGGTTTTCGGGATTCCTGAGCTACTCCTACATGGTTGGCAATGTGTGGTTCCCTGTCACTGGCGGGTTGTTCCTTGGCGATAATGCCGATGCTGCAGAATCGCAGATCAGAGGACATTTTCCTGACTCCCAGGACCAGCGCAATACAGTCCGCGGACGCGTCCGCTACCAACTGACGCCGCGTTTTTGGATTGCCAGCGGCATTCAATATGATTCCGGCCTGCCGTTTGAATTTGTGGGTGATCCGGCGACGGTGCTGGCGCAATATGGGCAGCAGGTGCTCGACCGCATTAATTTTGATCGGGGAAGAATTTTTCCTTCGTTCCAGGTGAACGCCTCGGCGGGACTGGATGTTTATCGTTCCGAGCGAATGAAAGTGCTCTTGCAGGCGGATGGGGAAAATCTTACCAACGTGCTCGATGTGATTGATTTTGGGGGACTGTTTTCGGGGAATGCGATTGGGCCTTCGCGGAGTTTTGCTTTGCGGCTTGGCACTGAGTTTTGAGGGTGGCGATGTTCCCACATCTCGAAAGGCGCGAGATTGCGTACCCCGTGAAAGCAAGACCGGCCAACGCTGAATCTTGCTTCTGATCCGGGATGAAGGAACAAACCGTTCAATTGGATTGAAACGATATGCTCTAATTCCTCACCATTTAATGAGGTGAAGCATGATTGTTGATCGGGCTTGGGCGGAACGGAATCTTGGGTTTGATCCGATAAAGACGCCTGCTCCGGCGAACACCTTCAGGGTGAAGAAGGCCGCGAAGCCGTCGGCGCAGGTCGAGGACTTTCAGCGTGAAATCATTGACTTTGATTCCGAGGCGGCCGAAGGCCGTGAGTTCCTTTCTTTTACGACTGCCACGGGGCTTTCGCGCTTCTCAGAAATTCCATGGCCAGCAGGGCTTGCGCCGGTGACGGATGCGAAAGTCCGCACCGGCACCGCCGGCCGGTTGCCTTCTGCCGACGTGCTGGTCGTCACATGGACGGTGGATGAAGGGCATGCGCTGAGCCGGGTGCTTACGCCGGGCAAGGATTCGCACAACGACTACAAGTCATACACGCGCAATTATGCGACGATCTCGCGGAGGATGCGGGCCGGATGCCCCGCACGCGAGGCCAAGCGTCTGGGAGCGTATTGGACGGCGACGATCGGCGGAAAGAAAGTCGTCGTGTTCAAGTCCGACTCGCACATGTCGCAGGATGGGCCGAAGCTGCCGAATCTGGATGTCTGGAAGCAGATCATTGAAGATACGAAGCCGACACTTGTCCTGACGACGGGCACGGCCGGAGGCATTGGAACGGAGTTTGAAGTTGGTGATGTGGTGGTGAGTCCGATTGTGCGCTTCGATTGCACTTCGAAATTCAAGAATGAGCCGTTCCACAGCGCGCACTACGGGAGCAGAGCGCCCGACACGAAATATTTTGCCAGGGCGAAAGAACTTTTCGCGGCGAATTCCGGGCAGCTTCCGAAGGACAACACGCGTCCACCGAAAATTGCTGTGGTGGCAGGCAATGAGCTGAGCCATTGTGTAATGACGACCGACTTTTTTGGTTTTGACACCTCGGACGATCACTACAAGCTGCAGGGGCTGGCGGATGTTTCAGAAATGGGAGACGCGGTGCTGGGGCTTGCCGGCAGCCAGATGCAGAGTGCCCCGGCGTGGCTGGCGGTGCGGAACGTTTCTGATCCGCAAATCAAGGCGGAAGGAACGTTGAAAGAGCAAGCACAGCTTGCAGCGCAAATCTATAAAGGCTTTGGGCGGTGGAGTTCGGTGTGCAGCGCGATTGTATGCTGGGCGCTGATCGCGGCGGCGAATTGAGGAAAGACAACAGTCCACATCGGCGGTTCAAAGCCCAGCTCGTATTTTCAACGTCAACTATTTGACCACGAATTTTCGAAGCTGGCGCAGCAGCGACTCAGGGGCCTCGGTTTCGAGCTCGACGACTGCGTCCTTGTAGCGGCGCGAGTAAATTCGAGAGCGAGCTTCTGCGAGGGCCAGGAGCTTTCCTTCTTTTTGTGGAATGCGCAGAAGAACGCGCGAGATCGTATCTTCGGTGAGAGCCTGATCAATTCTTTCAAGCAGCGTGGAAATGCCGATGCCTTGCGCGGCGGAAACGTGGACTGTGTGTGCATCGTCGCGCAGACTTTCTCTTTGCGCCGGGGGCAGCAAATCAATTTTGTTCATGACGCGAAGGCGCGGCTTGGAGTCGGCGTCCAACTCTTTTAGGACGCTTTCGACTTGGGCGTCCTGCTCGGCCGAGAGCGGGCTGCTGCCGTCGGATACATGCAGAATCAACGCGGCGCGTTGTACCTCTTCCAGAGTCGCACGGAATGCCGTCACAAGTGTGTGAGGCAGATTTCGGATGAAGCCGACGGTATCGGAGAGCAACACTTGCCGCTTGGATGGGAGCGTGACGCCGCGGATGGTGGGATCGAGCGTGGCGAACATGCGCGAAGAGGCGAGCACTCCGGCGTTGGTGAGCGCATTGAACAGCGTGGACTTGCCGGCGTTGGTGTATCCGACCAGAGCGATGGTGGCGACGGGGACGGATTCGCGGCGCTGGCGCTGTTGGGCGCGGGTGCGGCGTACGTTTTCGATTTGCTCCTTCACATGGCGAATGCGGCGATGGATCTTGCGCCGGTCGGTTTCGAGTTGCGTTTCACCGGGGCCGCGGGTGCCGATTCCGCCTCCGAGTTGAGACATCTCAACGCCGCGTCCGGCGAGACGCGGGAGCATGTATTCGAGCTGGGCGAGTTCCACCTGTAACTGGCCTTCGCGGGTGCGGGCGTGACGGGCGAAGATATCGAGAATCAGTTGCGTCCGATCAATGACACGCACGTCCACAATTTTTTCGATGTTACGCTGCTGCGAGGCGGTGAGGTCATGATCGAAAAGGAGAAGATTGGCTGACACCGAGGCGGCGGCCCCGGCGATCTCTTCCAGCTTCCCCTTGCCGATGAGCGTTGCGGCGTCGGGCTTATCGCGGTACTGCAGAAAGTCTCCGGCGATTTCAGCCCCCGCGCTGTGCGCCAGAGTGCGGAGTTCTTCGAGGGATTCTTCGGCGCTGAATTTGGGCGCGGGCGGCGCTTTGGATGTGCCGCTCATAGTTGCTGCGGTATGAGAGGCTTGTGCGCCCGAGGTCAGCGATTTTTTGGGGGCGCGCTTGCGATAGTCCACGCCAACCAGGAAAGCGCGTTCTTTTTCTTGTAGCCCACCATTTGGCGAATTCGTTCTCGATGCCGTGCCGACACGGTCAAGTCCGAGCACCTCGGCAGCGTCCGCTGGCTGGGCCGGACGTCGCGCGGCGGCAACAAGAGAGTTCCTGTATTGAGGACCACGCGAGCCGCGAATAGCTTATCCCTCAGTTCCCGATGGCTGGGTTGCGACCGCGTGTTCGGGCGGCGCGGCGTGAGCGGCCACCGGGACGGACCTGTCCGCATGGCTATGCGAACTTCTCCCCATGGCGATGGTTGAGATCGCGTGCTTGAAGATGAGCTGTTCCTGGTTGTTGGTCTCCAGCACCACCGAATATTTATCGAAGGAGCGAATGCGCCCGGTCAGCTTGACCCCGCTGAGCAGGTAAATGGTGATGCCGGTTTTTTCCTTACGGGCTGTGTTAAGAAAGGTGTCCTGAATGCTTTGTGCCGGCTTGTTGTCCATCGTGCCGATCTCTCCTAATTTTTTATATACAACACTGCTTCCCTCAAACGCGTGCGTACTCTGGGGAATTAGGTACCGGGGCCCCGCTGTCCTGCTTCTTTAGGACAACATTCCACAATACGGCGTTCTCGCTGTGTTTTCAACTTGGTAGTGAAGTTGAGCTATCGCGCAGTTATAGTCCGAAGTGTAGCCGCGGTTTTCACTTTAGACAAATAATTTGTGGAGATGCCCGCGACGACGGCGTGCGTGGCTGTCCCTTACGTGAGCGGTGTGCATCTGAGTGTTTGTCTGGCGCGAGCAGAAGAGACTTGGCTTCTTTCCCGCTAAAATGAAGGTTTCTTTGAGGTGAGTTGCCGTGAAAGCCGCTGTTCTGAGGTCGCCGGGGAAGATTTCCAATAGGCCGCTTCGTATTGAAGAGATTCCCCGGCTAGGATCTGCCGCTGGGGAAGTCCTTCTTCGGGTGCGGGCGTGCGGTGTGTGCCGCACGGACTTGCATATTGTTGAAGGCGAGCTTCTGCAACGCCGTCAGCCACTCGCCCCCGGGCACCAAATCGTTGGTGAAATTGTGCGGGGAGAGGCGGCGCAACTTCCCGTCGGCACGCGAGTGGGAGTTTCGTGGATTGGCGGTGTGGACGGGAAATGCTGGTATTGCCAGCATGGCATGGAGAACTTGTGCGACGCGCCGACCTTTACCGGGTACACGGTGAATGGAGGGTACGCGGAGTATGCCGTGGCGCGGGCTGATTTTGTGTTTCCGCTGCCTCCGGAATTGGATGATCTGCATGCGGCGCCGCTTTTGTGTGCGGGCATCATTGGCTTTCGCAGTCTTCGCGTGGCGGCAGTGCAGCAGGGCGAGCGCGTGGGATTATTCGGATTTGGCGCCTCCGCGCATTTGGCGATTGAAGTATTGAAGGCGTGGAAGTGTGAGGTGTACGTCGCAACGCGCGGAGAGTCGCACCGGAAGCTTGCTGCTTCGCTTGGGGCGGCCTGGGTGGGGAGTGAGAACGAGAAGCCTCCGGTGGAATTGGACCGGGCGGTGACGTTTGCTCCGAGCGGGGATGTGGTGATCGCAGCTTTGTCGAGCCTGCGAAAGGGCGGCGTGGTGGCGATCAACGCGATCCATCTGGACCGGATCCCGGAATTCGATTACGACCGCCTGCTTTGGGGAGAGCGGCAGTTGCGCAGCGTGGCGAACATGACACGGGAGGATGCGCGGGATTTTCTGAAGATCGCGGCGGAGATACGGCTGTCGCCAAAGGTGACCAAATTTTCCCTGGAACAGGCGAACGAGGCGCTATTGGCTGTAAAGAATGACGGGATCGATGGGGCGGCCGTGATCGTGGTCTAGGGGTGTTTTGAGCAGGTTCTTTCGGAAATTCCTTCCGACCTTAGCACGGGCGGGACACCCGCGCCTGCGCAACCTCTACCGCGCCCGTGCAAGCCGGTCTTTATGGGAAAGCTTCAATGTTTTCGTCTAAAGGTGAATAGTTTTGCGGCTTCGGTGAAGGTAACCACGAGGAAAACCAGGGAATATGGAGCGGGGCCCGGCTACAGAAGCCTGCCAAGGTATAGTTAAAGTTCATATAATCAGCAACTTACCAGCCAGTAACCTTGAAGTAATCCTCAAATCGTAATTGCCGATGGTGTTTGGAGTAACTTGTGCAACTTATGTAGCTCGACGACACTGGCCAGTCCTCAATATGAAAACTTTTACAAAAACTCTTTCGATGCTCGGTTGCCTTGCGGTACTTTCGATCGCTGCATTCCCGCAGGATTTGCCGGAGGCACCCAAGCCCCAAACGCCCAAGACTTTTTGGATGATGACGGGAGCTTATACGGCCAGCATTATCGCCGACGGCGAGACGACTCTGCATCAGGTGTCGCAGGGGTGCGTGGAAGTGCGCAGCCCGATGCTCTATGGGGCGCGTCCGACGCGAGCAAGGTTTTACATGGCCAGTGCGCTGGTGGATGGTGGAACCATGCTCCTGAGCCATCGCCTGGTGCGGTCGCAGAGCAAGTTTATGCGGACCGTGGGTTGGTCGCTGATGAGCTTTGGCACCGAGCAACACGCTCATGGGGCGATTGCGAATTCCCAAGTCAGCTGCCGGTAAGTTGGATCTTCCTTCCTGTTCATTTCGTCGAGTTCTTTTAACTTTGATCAAGATCATGTTCCCACATCTCGAAACGGTGCGAGATGTGGGGCACGCCACTCTAGAAATTTCCGACAAGCGAAAGACAAATCCCTTACAACGAAAATAGACCCGGCCGGAGTAAGCTTTCAGGAGCGCTGATGCGTCTTGCCGGATGAATGTAAAATCCGGCGGAAGGAGTTCCCATGCGTTCTGCATTGAAGGTTTTTGTCCCATGCGTGCTGATCGGATCGTTCTTCGTCGGGTGCCATAGCTCTTCTTCGTCCATGCAGAGCTCTTCTCCGCCGTCGAATCCGCCAACGAGCAGCGTCATCACGGACGTGGTGACCTACCACAATGACAATGCGCGAACGGGGCAGAACCTCAGCGAGACTACTCTGACGCCAGCCAATGTGAACTCCACAAATTTCGGCAAGCTCGCGGTGTTTTCGGTGGATGGAAAGGTGGATGGCGAGCCACTGTATCTTTCCGGCCTGAGTGTTGCCGGAACCAAGCACAATGTGTTGTTCGTAGTTACCGAGCATGACAGCGCGTATGCGATGGACGCCGATAGTGGAACAGTGCTGTGGAAAGTCTCCATGATGCAATCGGGAGAGACGACCAGCGATGCGCGAAGCTGCTCCCAGGTGGTGCCGGAAATCGGGATCACGGCAACGCCGGTAATTAACAGGAGTGCGGGACCACACGGGACGATCTATGTGGTCGCGATGTCAAAGGATGGCTCTGGGTATCATCAGCGGCTTCATGCTCTTGATGTGACGACCGGAGCAGAGGAGTTCGGCGGGCCTACGACGATTCAGGCATCGTTCACGGGAAGCGGCGACAACAGCGCTGGAGGCAAGGTGGTATTTGATCCGGGACAGTACGAAGAGCGGTCGGCGCTGCTGCTGATGAATGGCGTGATTTACACATCGTGGACATCGCATTGCGATAATCGTCCGTACACGGGATGGGTAATCAGCTATGACGCGGTGACGCTGGCGCAGAAGAGCGTACTGAATTTGACTCCTAATGGAAATGAAGGGGCGATTTGGATGGCAGGTGCGGGGCCGGCGGCCGACAACAGTGGGAATATTTATCTGCTGGATGGAAACGGGACGTTCGATGGCACGTTGGACAGCAATGGCTTTCCGGCACAGAGGGATTTTGGGAATGGGTTTCTGAAACTTTCCACCACTGGTGGGCAGCTCGGAGTAGCGGACTACTTTGAAATGTCGAACCAGATGCAGGAAAACGACACCGATATTGACTTGGGTTCGGGAGGCACGCTGCTGTTGCCGGATTTGACGGATGGATCGGGCAATGTGAAGCACCTGGCGGTGGGCGCGGGAAAAGACTCAAATATTTACGTGGTGGACCGCGACAACATGGGAAAGTACAACCCGAGCGCGAACAATATTTATCAGCAGGTGCCGGGACAGCTCTCGGGATCGGTATTTTCCATGCCGGCCTATTTCAACGACACGATCTATTACGGTTCCGTGGGAGACAACGTGAAAGCGTTTCCCATTACGAATGCGAAGCTGGCAACAGCGGCGAAAAGCAAGACATCGGCCGCGTTTGGATATCCGGGCGCGACCCCTTCGATCTCCGCAAACCAGAGCAGCGATGGGATTGTGTGGGTCGCGGAAAATGCGGATCCCGCGGTGTTGCATGCATACGATGCAACCGATTTGTCGAAGGAGCTATATAACAGCAATCAGGCCCAGGGAGGACGAGACAATTTTGGGACTGGCAATAAATTCATTACTCCCATGATCGCCAACGGGAAGGTTTATGTGGGAACCACGAACGGCGTGGGTGTGTTCGGTTTGCTGCACTGAGGCGTTGCAGCTAGAAGTTTTATTCGCGATCTTTATCGGATCCCCGTCACGAGTTTCGCGGTCGTGATGGCCTGGCCGGTGTGGCGCTGCGCGTGGTCGGCTACGTGGACGAGCAATCCGGCGACAGTTGTGGGCAGTTGTTTCTTGCCAACGCTGCGCGGGTCGCTGAGTTGGGCTGGCTGGAAGGCACGAATGCGGGAGGCTGCGTCGGCGAGCGCGGCCGTTAGCTCATCACACAGTGCTTGCGAAGTGGCTCTGGGATCAAGTTCGGTTTTGAGCAGCGCAAGCTGTTGTTCGCCGAGTTGTTGACCTTCCGCATAAGTCAGAAGTCGGTCGGAACTGCGGCCGATGTGGCGGATGTGGAATGCAACCGGCGCGATTCCTGCGGGGCGGGCATTGAGCTGTTCTTCTGTGAGCGTGGCGCACCAGCGTTCCAGGTCTTCTTTGGCGGCTTCAAGAGCGTGGAGAACGGCGCGCTGCGTCGGAGCGACATCGGTGAGCGTGCCTCGCAACCACGGTTCAGGGAGTTTTGGCTGGTTCATTGGATCGTCCTCTCGGATATTTTCTGCGCTGAATAGAAAATGTTTAGGGCTTTTTCAAGGTGATAGTTTCCAGAAGAGGCGTGCACCCTTTAACAGGCGTCCAGGAGAAAGTTCCGGCGAGTTCGCCTTGCTGGGCGTCAAATTCCAAAGCAAATTTCGTTTTGTCGGGGAGGCCCGTGAATTTGGCCTTGCCGTCCACATTGCTTCCGACCTCAAGATCCGTCTTTTTCACGCCTAAAAATCCTGTGGCGATATGCACGCGAACTTTGGCGTTGTAGAGCGGCGAGCCAGTGGAATCTTTGGCAGTGAACTCGATGGAGCAAGGCCCGAGGCCACCGTCCACGACGGGAACTTCGTGGGGATTGGGAGCGTCGGCGGCGAACGATGGCGCGGCTAAGACACCGGAAATCAGCAGGAGTAGAAAAACTACGCGGCACATACGGTTCATAAGAGGCATGCTGAAGAGCATATCGCACCTAGGCTCGGGGTGGGCAATGGATTCTTCGTGTAGTGTTCCCAACTGTTGTGAATGCCTTTCCAAGTAGAATCAGCGAGCAGTAATAATCAAAATCAGTGAAGTCCAACCATTCCAGCGACGACGTTCTTGATCCGGTAGCCGCCTATGATCGTGTGGCCCCGGTCTTTGGAGACCTGTCGCGGCGCAGGGAAGCGTATTTGCGAAAGATTGAGGCGCTGGTGGCTGCTCGAGTGACGACGAATTCGCAATCTTTATTGGATATTGGCGCGGCTGATGGGCGACGTGCAGTCCGTATTGCCCTCGCTGTCGGAATTGGCAAAGTTGTGCTGCTTGAGCCGAGCGCGAGGATGCGGGAAGGTGCGGATGCTTCCTGCGAGATATGGCCGATTCGCGCGGAGATGTTGGCGGATGCTGCTCCGGCGGGAAGAACTTTTGATGTAATCATCTGCTTGTGGAATGTGCTGGGACATATTCGGTCGCAAGAGCGATTGAATGTTCTGAAAGCTCTGAAACAATTGCTTTCGCGGGATGGCGCGTTGT
>Ga0134125_10001644_pt1 | contig 27372 bp, 24 predicted proteins | sample KB31751_FD_96464 | JGI IMG/M metagenome (GOLD analysis project Ga0134125, IMG submission 96464) | Terrestrial soil microbial communities with excess Nitrogen fertilizer from Kellogg Biological Station, Michigan, USA - KB3-175-1 | ecosystem: Environmental > Terrestrial > Soil > Unclassified ... | reverse complement strand
TTTCGGGAATAACCTTAATCGGAACGATTCTACCGAGGCGCATATCGCGCGCGAGGTAGACCTCACCCATGCCACCGGACCCCAGAAGGGCCTGGACCTCATAAGGACCCAGCCGCGTCTTGGCAGAAATGGGCATTTGCGAAATTGAGTCTGGACTTTAATTGTCTCTAATCTGTAGCAAGATGCAAGCTATTTGGAACTAAGTCATACTCTAAGCTCATATCCGGCGGAACGCATACCATCTATCATGCGCGATCTTACTTCACTTACTTCATCGTTAGTTAGTGTACGATCGAGCGCCCCGACTTCAATACGGTAGGAAACGCTTTTTTGGCCGGATTCGAGCGGCGGTCCCGCATATTGGCGCACAAATTCGACCGAGACAATCGCATCGCCGCCGAGGCCGGTCAGCCGCGATTGTAATATGGCAACCGGTTCGCGTAGCGGCGCGATTACGGAAAGATCAAACGCGCTGGTGGGATAACGTCGCGGCGGCTGGTATTGCTGCGGAGCTGAACCTAGGCTTTCCGCTAAATCAAGATTGACATTAAAGAGAAAGGCGCGACCTTCCACCTTTTCAGCTTCGAGCAGCGACGGATGCAGCTCGAAGAGGCGGCCAATAGTGGATCCGCGCCACTCGATTTGCGCGGTCCGAAACGGATGTTCCCAATCGCAGGCATCCGCGGCGGCGAGCTGAATTCCGGGGAAGACACATTCGGCCACGCGCTTCAGCTCGAAAAAATCGCGGTCATCGGCATGGGCGCCATAGAGCACGGCGACCGCACGATGAATTTCTTCCGGAAGCGAGCCTTTACGGGGATGAATCTCACGACCGATTTCGAAGAAACGGAACTCGCCGAAGTGTCGGGCGTTGTTCAGAATTACGTCGAACGCGGCGGGAAGAAGGCTGCGGCGCATATGCGTCAATTCGGAAGCAATGGGATTAGCGACGCGCAGATGGTCTGCTTCGTCCAAGCCAAAACGCTTCCATTGCGATTCGTTTACAAACGAGTAACTATAAACTTCGGTGAATCCTTGCGCGGAAAGCTGCGTCCGCACTTTGCGCTGGTAAAGACGAGCGGAACCGGCCGGAGGAACAACGGCAGCCAACCGAGGTGCTGTGGGAGTAATTTCACCATAGCCGATGATTCGGCCAACCTCTTCGACTAAATCGGCTTTCGAAGAAATGTCCTTGGTAGCGCGCCAGGAAGGCACCGTAATTTGGAAGACATCATCGCCCTCGGGCTGCACCGTGAATCCGAGCGATTCGAGAATGCCGTGCACTTCGGCGGCGGAGAGTGTTTTGCCGAGCCTGCGGGAAACCAGATCCACAGGCAGTGTCACGACGGGGGCGGCGGGCAGAGGCGCGTGCCGGTCGGCCAAGCCGCCTACCAATTTAATGCCGGGTGAAACTTGCTCGAGCAATCGGACGGCTCGCGCCAACCCGCGCAACGTGTTTTCCGGATCGAGCGATTTTTCAAAGCGAATAGACGCATCGGTGCGGAGTTTATGCCGCTGAGAGGCGAGGCGAACGCCGGTAGCCTGGAAGTTCGCGCTTTCGAGCACAATGCGTTTCGTTTCGTTTGAAATAGCGGTTGAGGCTCCGCCAATGACGCCGGCAATTGCTACGGCTCCGGAAGAGTCGGCGATGACAAGATCTTCCGGCGTGAGCTTGTACGATTCGCCGTTCAACGCGTCGATGCTTTCGTCATTTCGCGCGCGGCGGACAAAAATCGAGTGGTCTGCGAGCTTGTCGGCATCGAAGGCATGCATCGGCTGCGGCAACTCGGCAAGAATAAAGTTCGTTACGTCGACAATGTTGTTGATTGGATTCAGACCCGCAGCCAGTAATCGCGCCTGGAGCCAGAGCGGCGATGGCGCGACCGTCACGTTTTCAAACACGAGCGCGCTATAGCGCGGGCTCAGTGTGTAGTCTTCTATCTCGACGCTAACGGCTCCGGGCTTGCCTTGCGGCAGAAGATCCATATGGACCGGATCGATCAACCGATTGTGCGTTATCGCCGCCACTTCACGCGCCATGCCGTAGTGGCCCCAAAGATCGGGCCGGTGCGTGAGGCTCTTATTATCGATCTCGATCACCCAATCGTCTTGCGGCGGTGGCTCGCCGGCCGCCGGAAAGGCAGGCTGCCAGTGTTCAATACCCTCACATTCGGCTGTTTTCATCGTGATCAGCCGTTCGAGGCCCGCCGGCTCGGTGGACAGGCCGGGAATCATTTCGCTCAACCAGCGGTAAGAGAACTTCAAGACCGGTACCTCGACGCGATGGATCCGCGCGATGCAGATAGAGATTTTTGAAAATTGCGCTGTCTCATCAGAACTGATTCAGGAAACGAAGATCGCCGCCTTGTAGTTGCCGGATATCGTCAATGCCGTAACGCATCATGGCGAGACGTGTCAGTCCAAGGCCGAATGCGAAGCCATTCCACTCATCGGGATCGATTCCGCTTGCGCGAAGCACGTTCGGATGCACTAGGCCGCACGGCAGCAATTCTACCCATCCGCTTTGCTTGCAAACCGAGCAGCCGGGTCCTCCGCAAATCAGGCACTGTATATCGAGTTCGAACCCGGGCTCGACGAATGGAAAATAACCGGGACGCAGGCGGACGGTGACTTCGCGATGAAAGATGCCGCCCAGCAGCGTCTTCATGAAGTAGATGAGATTCGCGACCGATACGTCGCGATCGATCATCATACCCTCAAGTTGATAGAACGTATGCTCGTGCGAGGCATCCACTTCTTCGTTGCGGAATACCCGGCCAGGGGCGATCATGCGGAGCGGCGGCCCCAGTTTGCGCATCCCGCGAACCTGCACCGGTGAAGTATGCGTTCGCAGCAGATTGCCGTCACTCAGCCAAAAGGTATCCTGCATATCTCGGGCGGGGTGAGTGGGAGGAATATTCAGAGCGTCGAAATTATGCTCTTCCGTTTCCACTTCCGGCCCATCGAGCACCGCAAACCCGAGCGAAGTAAACAGGTCTTCAATCTCCGCTTGAATTTGAGTAATAGGATGAAGGCTGCCGGGATGAATTCCGGGTGCGGGCAGCGTCACATCGAGCCATTCTTTTTCGAGCCGCGCGGAAAGTTGGTCGCGATCGAACCGCTGGCGCTTTTCAGCAAATGCTGTTTCGAGTTCCTGCTTTACCGCGTTCAGCAGCTTTCCTGCCGAGGCCCGTTGATCGGGAGCGAGCTGGCCGAAGTCTTTCGTAATCCGCGCAAGCGTTCCTTTGCGGCCCAGGGCGTCGACCCGTGCCTGCTCCAGTTCGTCAGGTGATCCGGAGCCGGCAAAGCGCGCTAGTGTAGAGCGCCGCAACTCTTCGAGTTGTGCTTCAAGCATTATCGTGTGGAGCGCCGCCAAGCTGATCGAGCAGAGTGGCGATTTCCTGATGGCCCTTCATCAGCGCCAAATCAAGCGCGCTCTGGTTGTTTTCGGCGCGAGCCTTTAAGTCGGCTCCATGCGCCAGCAGAAGTTCCAGCATTGGAGCGTTCCCGCTTTGCGCCGCGGCGTGCAGCGCTGTCCAGCCGCCATGCTGCGTAGCGTTGACATTAGCGCCTTCTTCCAGGAGCAGGCGGACCAATTCGATCTTGCCTCCCGCGGCGGCCGCATGGAGCGGCGTGTTATTCATCGCATTCGTCGAGCGCGCATCCACTTCCGCGCCGCGTTCTATCAGCTTCAGCGCAAGATCCTTATTCCCAAAAAAGGCCGCAAGATGCAGCGGGGTCCATCCGTCCGTGGAATGCTCGGCCAGCAGCGCCGGATCGCGATCGACTTCACGGAGCACAAATGTTTCGTCTCCGATAGCCGAAGCATTGAACACATCCAGCTTCGGCGCCAGACTGAGGAGATGCACGGTAATGTCCGCCCGACCGTAGTATTTCGAAAGCAGCAGGGCGTCCTGTCCGGCTTCGTTTCGCGCATCGAGCAGCGACGGGTCCTCGGTGAGCGAGGTGCGCACCGACTCCAGATCGCCTCTTTTTACACTCTCGTGAAACGTTTTTATGTCGCTCATGCAAGCACTTCCGAATGAGTTTACGCCGCCGGGAGAAATACTTTTTCGGGCTTGTTCAATTCCCAATCCAGATGGTTGATATAGAACAACAGAGCCGATTTCGGGTATTTGCCTTCAAATTCCTTGTATGCTTTTTCCTGCCAGCCTTCAGTTAGATATTGCTCCGGTTTCAACTCCTTTTCGAAAAAACCGTCCTGATGTGGGATTTGGAAAAAGTTGAGCACCGCAACAATCATGTCGAGGTGCGAGATAAGCAGCACCTGCGACAGGTCGGTGGCGAAATCCTCCTCGCCCGCCTCGATGCGCGCCCATAAACGGGTGTGCGCTTTTCGCAAACTCTCGCTGTTCAGCTTATTAAGCCGCGCGCGTACCTTAAAACGGTCGTAAATCTGAAAGGTTTTCAGTTTCCCCATCGAGACATGGCGCAGCAGGTCTTCAAAAACATCAGGTCCCAGCGCCAGGAAGACGCCACACATCCGCATCGTGACAAGAGTATCATAGGCAGCGGCGTGGAAACGCTCCAAATGGCCTGTTTACAAGGGGTTTGAGAGCTGTAGGCTACAATCGGAAATTTGGGTGTTTTTTTACGCCTTGAGTCTTACATGTCCAATCTTATTGTTCTTGGCGCGCAGTGGGGTGACGAAGGTAAAGGAAAAATCGTCGATCTGTTTTCGGAAAAGTTTCACGCGGTAGCGCGCTATCAGGGCGGGCATAACGCGGGGCACACGGTCTATATCGGCGAGCGAAAGTTTGTTCTCAAGCTGATTCCCAGCGGCATTCTACGGCCGGGCGTACTGGCCGTGATCGGCAACGGCGTCGTGATCGATCCGGCCGCGCTGCTCGAAGAGATAGCGGGACTGGAAGCGGCGGGAATCAATGTTCGCGATCAGTTGCGAATCAGCAACCGCGCGCATGTCATATTTCCTTTTCATCGAACCATCGAGAAAATTTCCGAAGGCCGCGACAACCGCACTGCCATCGGCACCACTTCTCGCGGCATCGGGCCGTGCTACGAAGACAAAATTGCCAGGCGCGGCATCCGCATTGCGGACTTGACCGATGTCGATTTTGGCACTCTTTACGATGCGCTTGCCGAGGATAAGGCGCTCATCGCAAAAGCGTTCAATATCAGTGACGCCGCCGATTTCGGCCAGATACGCGAGCAGTATAAGGAATTTGCCGCGCGCATCCGACCGCTCGTGTGCGATACCGCGCATTTGCTGAATGCGATGATTCGCGATGGCAAAAGCATTTTGTTTGAAGGGGCGCAGGGCACGATGCTCGATGTGGATTTCGGCACCTATCCTTTTGTGACCAGTTCCAGCGCCGCGGCCGGAGGCGCGTGCACCGGCACCGGCGTTGCGCCGACAAAGATCGATGGCATTGTTGGCGTTTCGAAGGCTTACATCACGCGCGTAGGGGCGGGACCGTTTCCGTCGGAAGATCACGGCGAGGCGGGCGAGAAAATTCGGCGGGCCGGAAATGAGTTCGGCTCCGTTACCGGCAGGCCGCGCCGCTGTGGATGGTTCGACGTCCCGCTACTGCGGTACACAGCCGAGATGAACGGTTTCGACAGCCTCATCATTACGAAACTCGATGTGCTGGACGATCTGGAGCAGATTCCCGTATGCGTGGCGTATGAAGTCGACGGGCAGACCATCGGGCAAATGCCGGCGAGCACGCGAAAGATGGAAGCCATGAAACCGGTCTTCGAGTATTTACCTGGCTGGCGCAAATCCACGCGCTGCGCGACATCGCTGGAATCGCTGCCCGCGGAAGCCGAAGCATACTTACGCTTTCTCGAAGAACGCACGGGCGTGGAAGTCGGTTCGGTCTCAATCGGGCCCGAGCGCAACGAAACAATGATCGTCCGTGGATCGAAGCTCGAAAAGTTGTTGGCCTGAAAATGTGGCATGAGTGACGATCCGGCTCGCCATCTGACCGTCGAGTCCCGGAAACTAATACACGCGCTTTGGGACGAACTGGCGCATTTTTCGGCGGCCGATGCCGATGCCGCGTGCAAGCATTTGATGCACACACTTGGGGGATGGGTTGGCGCGGACAATGCTGCGTGGATAGGCGCGGCACGCATATTGGATCTGGCAGATGCGCGGATCGATCCGCTAGTGGGGTGGCGAACCAAGGCCATCCTTTTTCTGCATCCGCCGCAGCCGAATGAGCTGTTGCTGGTGAAGCAAGCGCTCCGCGGCCGCATAGAGGAACCGGGCATGACCACCGCCGCGATGGCCAGGCTAGCCGGTACTTTCCGCGTCCATCGCTTACGCGATGGTTTTGTGGATTGGGCTGCGTTTAAAACGACGCCGCATTATTTTGCGTATTACCGTCAGTTGGGCATCGACGACCGGATTTGGGTTGGATCTCCTATCAGTTCCGATGCCGAATCCTTTTTTATTTTCGACAAGCGGGAAACGAAGTCGCGATTCACGAAGCGCCATGCGGCGCTTGCCGGTTATGCTATTCGAGGCCTCGCCTGGTTGAATATCCGCCTAATGTGCAGTCACGGGCTGTCGCTAGTGGAATCGCCGCTAACCGAAATGGAGCGCCGGGTGACGCGGCTACTGCTTTCCGATAAATCAGAAAAAGAAATCGCCGCAAGTCTTGAACAAAGCCCTCATACCACCCACGGCCACATTAAAGAGATCTATCGCAAATTCGGCACGCAGGGCCGCGCGGGCTTAATGGCAATCTGGCTGTCGAATCGCTAACTCCCAGTACGTTGGAATCCCCCCTGATTAGGGGATTGGCTTTCTTCCCTCGGCCAATTTACGATCAGGTGCTCATGTACAACCACCGACTTCGTGTGGGGCCGAGGCGTGCCCCCAGATTCATTTTGTCTCTCCTGTTTTCGGTTGGGGCCGCGATATTCGCGTTACCCGCGATGCAGGGCCAAAGCGTATCCTTCACCGGTACACAGTCAACAGTGCTCAGCGAAGTTCCCGCTTCAGGTGTAGCGCTGGATGGATCCGGCAATCTCTTCATTTCGGATTTGAGTGGCCGTGTATTGAAGGTTGCGGCGAGCGATGGCGCACAGACTACGGTAGTCGATGGGTTGTTCGGTCCCTTTGGCCTGACCGTCGATGCGGCAGGTAATGTCATCATTGCGGACACATACAACTCCCGCGTGCTAGAGGTCGCGGCGGGAACGGGCTCCCAGATTACGATAGCCTCGGGATTGAACAAGCCGCAGGGAGTGGCGGTTGATAGAACGGGTAACCTTTTCTACGCGATGTATGGAGGCCCCGTGGTAAAGATCGCGTCCGCGGGCGGGTCGTCAAGTGAGGTGGGCAGCGGTTTGGCACACCCTGAGGGTTTGGCGGTCGATGCGGCGGGTGATCTCTTCATTACCGATGCGAGCAACAACATTGTCGTTAAGGTTCCGGCGGATGGCAGCGCGCAAACCACTATTGCTAGCGGGTTAAATCAGCCATACGGTGTGGCGGTGGACAGCGCTGGCAATGTCTTCATCGCCGACTATAGTCGCATTGTGAAGGTCCCAGCGGGCGGAGGATCTCAGATTACGCTGGCCGGCGGCCTCAATCGTCCCATTGGATTAGCGGTGGATGCAACGGGGAATGTCTTCATTGCCGATACGGGCAACCATCGCTTACTGAAGCTGCAAACGTCGGATTCCGCGAACTTCGGAAACGTAAGTGTCGGCTCAAGCACGACGCTGACACTGAATTACAGCATCACCGCCGGGGGCACGCTCGGCACGCCCAAGGTCCTCACGCAAGGCGCGCCGAATCTCGATTTTACGCTTTCCAGCAGTACATGTACCGGCGACGTTACCGCGGGCTCGGCCTGCACCGTGAACGTGGCTTTCGCGCCCCGCGCGCCCGGAGTGCGCATGGGCGCAGTTCAGTTGACGGATGCATCGGGGAATGTATTGGCCACAACCATGATTTATGGCCGGGGCCAGGGGCCCGCTGTCGCGTTGGGCCCCGGCGTCCAGAGCACGTTAGGTAGCGGCCTCAGCCGCGTCGGTGGCTTGGCAGTGGATGCAGCAGGCAATGTTTTCATCGCGGATAATGGCAACAACCGGGTACTAAAGATTCCGGCTAGTGGTGGAGCCCAGACAACGGTGGGTAGCGGACTGCTTTACCCCATGGGCTTGGCGGCGGATGGCGCGGGCAATCTCTTCATTGCGGATTCCGGCAATAACCGTGTCGTGAAAGTTTCCTCCACTGGCGCTCAGAGCACGGTGGGTAGCGGATTGAACTTGCCCGAAGGTGTAGCGGTGGATGGGGCAGGCAATGTCTTTATTGCGGACTACTTCAATGGCCGCGTGGTGAAGGTTCCCGCCGACGGCGGGCTGCAGACCACTGTACTCGGCGGCCTGAATCTTCCCCGAAGTGTAGCGATAGATGGAGCAGGCAATATCTTCATTACGGATACCTTCAACAACCGCGTGGTGAAGATTCCCGCCGGTGGAGGTCCCGAAACCACCGTGGGCAGCAATTTTAGTTACCCCTCCTATGTATCGGTAGATGCGGCGGGCAATCTCTTCGTGGTGGATGGTGGTACCAATCGGGTACTAAAAGTTGCCGTTAACGGCGGCCAGACCACGGTAGTTGATGGGCTAAACTCACCGGCAGCAGCGGTGGTGGACGGAACCGGAAACATCTTTGTTGCCGATTCCTACAACCATCGTGTGCTGAAGCTACAGCGCTCACAACCGCCCACCTTGAGCTTTCAAGAGACGCCGGTAAATGGCACCAGCAGCGATAGCCCGCAATCGATCGAAATCGAAAATATCGGCAACGCCACGCTCGCGGCGATCGCGCCCGGACTCGTCGTGGGAGCAAATTTTGTACAAGGCCCCGGTTCCGGTACGCTACCCGATTGCGCTGCCGATTTCTTACTTGCTCCCGGGGCGGGCTGCAATCTGAGTATCAGCTTCATGCCGCAGAGCGCGGGCGATCTCGAAAGCGCGGCTGTGCTGACCGACAACTCGCTGAACGGCAATCCCGCAATGCAGAGCATTGTGTTGAAGGGCACCGGCACGGCGCTTACGCAAACAATCACTTTCGATGCAATCCCGAATCAAGTGCAGGGAACACCGCTCGCGCTCAGCGCTTCAGCCAGCTCCGGACTCTCTGTTACCTTCACTTCATTGACAACCAGCGTGTGCACGGTTTCCGGCGAGACAGCTACTCTGACCGCTGCCGGAACCTGCACCATTCAGGCATCGCAAACCGGCAATGATGTGTATGCGGCGGCGGCACCCGTTTCGCAAAGCTTCAACGTGGCTCCGGCCGCCAACTTCACTGTCACGCCTATCCCGCAGTCGGAGACGGTGCGGCGTGGCGTGTTAGCGGGCTTCATCCTGCAGCTCAAGTCGGTAAACGGCTTCAACGGTGTTGTGAGGCTGAGCTGCTCTGGCGGCCCAACCGGATCTTACTGCCTGGAGTTCCCGCAGACCGTTCACGTTCATGGCACGGCGTTTTCCGTTGCGGGGATACTATTCCCCAGGAAAACGAAGCCCGGCACCTACCTCATCACGTTCACCGGCGTATCCGGCGCGCTTACGAATTCCACGACCGCGAAATTTATCGTCAAGTAGAATACCGGCTGGCCAATTCTTTGTAGTGGCCGGGCAGGCCCGGGCCTGTCCGGCCTTGGCGCTCAATTGCATTGCGCTCAATGTCCGCTTTATTCAATCGCTACAATAACCATTTCAATGACCGAAACCGTTTCTCCGGCCTCAAGTGTCAGCGGGGCTATTAGCGTGCCCGGCGATAAATCCATCTCGCACCGTTTCGCAATGCTGACGTCCATCGCGGAAGGCGAATCGCGCATTCTGAACTATTCCACCGGGGCCGATTGCCAATCCACGCTCTCCTGCATGGCTCAGCTTGGTATCCGCCACGAGTTTGCCGAGCGTGACGGACGCAAAGAGTTGATCGTTCACGGCAAGGGCATTCACGGCTTAACGGAAGCCGCTGCTCCGCTCGATGCCGGTAATTCCGGCTCCACCATCCGCATGCTTTCGGGCATTCTTGCAGCGCAGCCGTTTACTACGCGCATCTTTGGCGATGACTCGCTTTCCCGCCGTCCGATGCGGCGCATTATGAGTCCGCTCGGAGAGATGGGCGCCTCCATCGAAGCAACGAATGAGCAGTATCCGCCCCTGACAATCCACGGCCGCCGATTGCACGGCATTTCGTATGAGCCTCCGGTTGCCAGCGCGCAGGTAAAAAGTTGTGTGCTGCTCGCCGGGCTGTATGCCGAAGGGGAAACCTCCGTATCCGAGCCCATTCGAACGCGCGACCATACCGAAATTGCTCTGCGCGAGCTTGGCGCCGATATCCGGATCGAGCGGCGAAGTGTGACTGTGCGCGGCGGTGTTCCTCTGCAGGCCAAGAATCTGGTTGTTCCCGGCGATATTTCCTCCGCTGCTTTTTTTTTAGTGGCCGCAATCATCGCGCGTAACGCGGAACTGGTGATCGCAAATGTCGGTTTGAATCCTACACGTGCGGCTCTGCTCGATTTTCTTGCTTCTGCCGGCGCGTCAATCAAAATTCTGCAAGTGGATAGCTCTAACGGTGAATTGATCGGCAATCTCCAGGTGACGGGCTCCAAGCCGAAAGGCGGCGAAATTTCGGGCGAGCTTTCGGCTGCTCTCATCGATGAAATTCCCGTGCTCTCGATTTTAGGAGCCCTCAGCGAAAACGGTCTTGTGGTGCGAGACGCCGCGGAACTCCGTGTCAAAGAAACCGATCGCATCGCGACCGTTGCCGGGAATCTCGGACGCATGGGAGTCAAAGTGGAAACGCGCCCCGATGGCTTCACTGTGCCTGGCAAGCAGAAGTTGCACGCGGCCGCAATCGATTCGTACGGAGATCATCGTATTGCGATGGCATTCGCGGTAGCCGCTCTTGCTGCCGACGGTCCCTGCGAAATACGCGACGCCGAAGCTGCCTCGGTGTCGTATCCTGAATTCTACGCGACTCTGCGGGATATTGCTCATTAGGTTGATGCCAAAGAGGAGCCCGGAGCGTGAGCGACGGGTTTACCATTTTTCACGATCCTGAACCCGAGTTATGAAGCGCGGCTTGCCGGCTGGTTGGAAGGACCCGGCCTCCTGCTATGGAAGAATCTGTCGATCCGGATCTCACCCACGAATGTCTGATACACGATCTCAATAATGTCTTTGAAACGATTACAGAGGCCGCCGAACTGCTGAACGCCGATCGTCACTGGCGTACCTTGGCTGCCACTTTGCGGCGCAGCGTCGCGCGGGGGAAGCGGCTGGTGGGCGCCATCCCCGACCACACTCCGGATTTGGCGACTGTGGTGGAGGATGCCATTCAGTCCGCTCAGGATTTCTGCCTTACCGCGCGGAAGCCGCACATCGAGTTCTTGCGTAAACTGCCACCGGGAATTCCGCTGCCTGGTTCGGCCAAGGAGTGGGAGAGGGTTTTCGCGAATCTTTTTTTGAATGCCGCGCAGGCTTTTCGCAAGCCGGGTCGCATTGAAATTACGACCGAACGCGTTGACGATGCGCTGAAAATTCTTGTTGCGGATAATGGACCGGGAATTCCGGTAGAGATTCTTCCTCGAATTTTCCGCCCTAATGTTTCGACCAAGTCCGGTTCCACTCGCCGGTCAGGTCTTGGTCTGCATATTGTTGCGTCTACTGTGAAGCGATACGGAGGCAAAGTCACCGCCGCAAACAGAGATACTCGAAGCGGTGCTATTTTTCAGATAGCCGTTCCCTTAACGCAGGCGCGCGCCTCCGCCGCGGAAGCTTAGCTCAGACGAATGAAATATTTATGTATTCACAGCCATTTCTATCAGCCGCCGCGAGAGAACCCATGGCTTGAAACCATAGAACTCCAGGATTCCGCCTACCCGTACCACGATTGGAACGAGCGTATTACCGCCGAATGCTACGCTCCGAATGCAAGCGCGCGTATTCTCGACGGCGACAAGCGTATCGTGCGCATTCACAACAACTACAGCCGTATCAGCTTCAATTTTGGGCCGACGTTGCTTTCCTGGATGCAGCGGTATACGCCCGATACCTACAAAGCAATCCTCAAAGCGGACAAAGAAAGCGCAAAGCAGTTTTCCGGCCATGGTTCCGCCATCGCGCAAGGCTACAACCACATGATTATGCCGCTAGCGAATACGCGCGATAAGCGGACCCAAATTTTGTGGGGCATAGCCGATTTTAAATGCAGATTCGGCCGCGATCCCGAAGCGATGTGGCTGCCTGAAACCGCGGTCGATCTGGAAACGCTCGATTTGCTTGCCAGGGCGGGCATGCGCTTTGCGATTCTCGCGCCCAATCAAGCGAAAGCGGTGCGTCCTTTGCAGGGCGGCGCGTGGACCGATATGAACGGAGGGAGAATCGATCCGTCGCGGCCGTACCTATGTAAACTGCCGTCCGGCGGATCCATTAGTCTGTTTTTTTACGACGGTCCGGTTTCGCAAGCCGTCGCATTTGAAAAGCTGCTGGATAACGGCGAAAAATTTGCTAATCGCCTGATAAGCGGGTTTTCGGAATTCCGTCCCGGACACCAGTTGATGCACATTGCCACGGATGGTGAGACCTATGGCCATCACCATACCTATGGCGAAATGGCGCTCGCTTACGCGCTTGACTACATTCAAACCCGCAAACTCGCCAAAATTACGAACTACGGAGAATTCCTCGATCAATCGCCCGCCGCGGACGAAGTGTTGATTCATGAAAACAGTTCGTGGAGTTGCATCCACGGCGTGGAGCGATGGCGCGGCAATTGTGGCTGTAATTCAGGCCGACCCGGCTGGCATCAGGAATGGCGGCAACCGCTGCGGGAAGCGCTCGACTGGCTGCGTGACTGCATCATCCCGCGGTTCGAAGAACAAGGCGGCAAAATGTTTCACGATCCCTGGACAGCGCGCGACCTCTACATCTCCGTGCTGCTAAATCCGGACTCGGAAACCACGCGGAACTTCGAACAGCAGTGTTTTGTTCCCGGCCTTGATGCCGAACAGACGGTCCGGGCCTGGAAGCTGCTTGAAATGCAGCGCCACGCCATGTTGATGTTCACAAGCTGCGGCTGGTTCTTTGATGAGCTTTCCGGGCTCGAAACCGTGCAGGTGATTCAATATGCCGGGCGCGTGGTTCAGCTTTATGGAGAAGTATTTGGTGAGTCGCTTGACGCCGAGTTTGAACGGCGCTTATCGCGCGCTCATAGCAATCTTGCCGAGCAGGGCGATGGAGGTTCCATTTTCCGGCGATTCGTGAAACCGGCCGTCGTGAACCTCGAAGATGTCTGCGCTCATTACGCCATCAGTTCGTTGTTCGAGCCTTACGGCCAGGAAACCGAAATCAATTCGTTTTCAGTGAAGCGTCTCGATTTTCACGCGCGCGAATCGGGTAAATTCCATCTCGGAATGGGCAAGGCGGAATTTGCCTCGAAAGTAACAAGAGAAATGCGCGTGCTGATGTTCAGTGCGCTCCATTTTGGCGATCACAACATTCTTGGGGCGGTGAAGCCATTCACAAACGAGCAGGAGTACACTCAGCTAATTACTCTTCTCGCGGAGGCCTTTTCGAAAGCTGATACGCCGGAAGTTGTTCTGCTCCTCGACCGCCGGTTCGGCGAAAAGACATATTCTCTGAAATCGCTTTTCCGCGATGAACAGCGCCGGATTCTGAAAAAGATTCTCGCTTCGACCCTTGCCGAGGCCGATACTGTTTATCTGAATTTGTTCCAGAATCATGCTCCGCTGATGCGCTTTATCGCCGGGTTGAACACGCCCATTCCGAAGGAACTGGAAGCGAGCATGGAATACGCGATTAACAGCCTGTTACGCCGGGCCTTGGGAGATCCTGTGCTCGATTCGCTGCGTATCGGGATGCTGCTCGAAGAGGCTTCGGAAAATCAGGTCACGCTCGATTTCACAACGCTCGAGTACACAATTCGGCGAAACCTGGAGTGGATGTCGGAGCGTCTTCTCGAAAATCCGGGTGATCTGACAGTGTTAGAGACTTTGCGCGACGGGCTGAAGGTTGCGCGATCTTTGCCGTTCCCCGTGATCCTCTGGTCTGTTCAAAACAAGATCTACGAGATCTACCAGCGTTACTATAAGCGGATGGCGGGGAAAGCGGCGCGTCAGGATGCCACGGCTATGGCTTGGGTAACTGTCTTTCGATCGCTAGCGGAACTGGCTGACGTGAAAGTGGAGTAGGGCCCTGCCTTGGTCTTTAATTTAAGCCTGCCTTGCGTGCCGTCGAATCGAGACGGGTTGACGGCGCGAGTAAACACGATCGCCAAGTACGAACGCAAACAAACGGCGATCGCATAAGCTGAGCGATGGAGTTTGCGCTGGCGGTTCAGCGCGCGTGACCACCAGTTCCAAATCCACTTCGGAATTCGGCGGGGCAACGGGCAGTTGCAAATGGACGACGCCGTAACTGTCCGCCTTCGTGTGCAATTTCATTACCTTCACGGCAAGCCTCCAAACTATTAGGACTCCGTAAATAGACCCAGGGTTCCCATTTTCCCCTTCGGCCGCCGTCCCGCGCGTGTGCGCTAATCGATAGCGGCTAGAACTTCTTCGGCGTGTCCTTCCACTTTTACTCTGGGAAAGATCTTCTTAATCATTCCCTTCGGATCGATTACAAACGTTGTCCGCTCCACGCCCATGTACTTGCGGCCGTACATATTTTTTTCTTTCCAGACACCGTACGTTTCCGCTGCCTTATGCTCGGAATCCGCAAGCAGCGTAAAGGGGAGATCAAACTTTGCCTTAAACTTCGCCTGATCCCCCTCGGTATCGGGTGATACTCCGACAATCACGGTATTGTTCTTCGTAAATTTCTTCGATGCATCGCGAAAGGCGCAAGCTTCTTTTGTGCAGCCCGGTGTATCCGCCTTCGGGTAAAAATAGAGCACAACATTTTTTCCCTTCAACTGCGAAAGCCGGAATGGCTCTCCGCTGTCGGTCAAGGAAGCAATTTCGGGGGCGTGATCGCCCTCATTCAATTCTCTTGGCATGATGAATGTCCCGATAATATCGTAGAAAGGCTCGCGTGATTTGACTTTGTTGTGGGGCGAATCGGCATTTCTCCGTGGCGGGGAAGCCCAGGGATCGCACGGGAAAAAATCGCGGGCGAAACACTTAGTTTTTCGGTAATTTCGCTCAAAAACGATGTTTGCCACTGCTTGGTTGTTGTGCTATCGTTGTTGATAGCCTCATTGGAAAACCTCCTCCGAGGCATAGCCTCAAAAAACCTTCCCCAATACGGAGTTGATAACTGTAACGAATGAGTTTCACGGTATTCCTCGGAAATCTCCCTGTCTGGGTGACGGCCGACGATATCAAGTCGTGGCTTGCCGCCGACAACTTGGTCGCTGACGCGGTCAAGGTAATTCGTAACCCCGAAACGCAAGAATCCAAGGGATTCGCGTTCATTGAAGCGCCGAACCAGGAAGAGATGGGATCCATCATCCGCCGATTCGACCGCGCACCTCTCGAAGATCGACTTTTACGCGCTAATCCTGCCCAGCCCCCGAAAGGCAAAGGACAGGTTCCCGCTAAACCCGTGCCATCCGGCGATCGCCCCAAGCGGTCCCATTTCAATGCGCCGGCTTCTTCCCCGGCTAAGGAACGCAAAGCGGGCAACGCCCGTCGCCACTCTCCTGCTGGAAATAGCGTATTTGCGGAGGAGCTCGCGAAGGTTCTATAACCAACGCGTGCTCCTCGCTGCTTACCCCTCTGCAAAGCTCCCCGCCCGTTCCTTATTTCCTCGCCTCCTATTCTGCAAACGGTGATATACTTCGCTCGACTTCCGCATTGCCGGTGGAAGTGAGGTTGCGCCCGCTTGTAGCTGTGAACGCATTCTCAGGCTAACGATAGTCGGAGGAATGACTCTTGGATCACATTAGAACTACTGACGTTTGGATTGTCCGAATTGCGTTCGTCGCAATTCTCGGCGCCGTATCTGCTGTTCTTCATCCTTTTCTTATTTCCTCGCCGCTTGCCATTGTGGCGGGACTTTTATTGGGCTGCCTGGTCATCGCGCTCGAAATGCGTCTGCGTAAGGTTGCGTTGCAGTATCTGGTTGGTGGCGCGGTTGGAATGCTGGTGGGGGCAGTTTTAGGAATACTTCTGGTTCTGATGCTCGATCTGGCATCCCTGCAAACGTCCGCTAACGGACGTTTTCTGGCGCTGGCGATTCCTCTCTCCTGCGCTTATCTCGGCATGCTGATTGGATTCTCCAAAGCCGGCATCCTGAATCTGAATGCTGTATCCATTTTTAGCGACGACCTTCATCCGAAGCAGTCCATTAAGCTTCTCGATACGAGTGTAATCATCGATGGGCGTATTGCCGATATTGCCGAATCCGGATTTTTGGACGGGTCGCTCGTAGTCCCTCAATTCGTCTTGCGGGAATTGCAGCTTGTGGCCGATTCCGCCGATTCGGCTAAACGGAACCGTGGCCGCCGTGGACTCGATGTGTTACAGCGGCTGCAGAAAATGCCGAATATCGATGTGCAACTGTCCGGCTATGACGTGCCCAGTGTAAAGGAAGTCGATCTGAAGCTGATTGAATTTGCGAAAGCCCATCACTGCCGCATTGTTACCAATGACTTCAACCTGAACAAAGTAGCCCAGGTCCACGGTGTGGAAGTGCTGAATATCAACGAGCTGGCGAACTCGTTAAAACCGGTTGTCCTTCCCGGCGAAATCATGCGCGTGTTCATCCTTAAGGAAGGAAAGGAACACAATCAGGGCGTCGCTTATCTCGACGACGGGACCATGGTGGTGGTCGATAATGCAAAACGCTATATTTCTCGCACGATAGACATCACCGTGACGAGCGTACTGCAGACGACAGCCGGCAAAATGATCTTCGGAAGATTTGACGAACGAGGCGACCGCAATCTCCACGTCGCGGTTGCCGAAAAACACAGCGTCGGCTCCGCGGCGCAGCACGCATTAGCTGAGCCGCGCCTCTAACTGAGCGATTTTCGTCCGGCCCGTAAACGACAATGGATTCAGATCCAATGTCGGCTCTAAACACGGACCTGTATGAACTAACAATGGCGGCCGGCTACTTCCTGGCCGGTAAGACAAACGATCGGGCCACGTTTGAGCTGAGTGTACGACGGCTTCCGGCAACGCGCAATTTCCTGCTTGCCGCGGGCATGGCTCAAGTTGTTGACTATCTGACGGGCTTACGGTTTACGCAGGATGAAATCGAGTACCTCCGTTCCTTAGCGCAGTTCGTACGCACTCCGCCCGAGTTCTTTTCCTATTTGCGCGATCTTCGTTTCACCGGCGATGTGTTTGCTGTGCCCGAGGGAACGCCCATCTTTGCCGGCGAGCCGCTGGTTATCGTCCGCGCTCCTTTGATCCAGGCGCAATTGATCGAAACCTATTTACTGTCCACTGTCGCGTTTCAAACGTCGATTGCCTCGAAAGCCGTGCGTTGTGTTTTAGCGGCGAAAGGCCGCTCGATTGTCGAGTTCGGCAGCCGGAGGGCTCACTCGCCCGAGGCCGGGCCGCTCGCCGGACGCGCCGCCTTTCTCGCCGGTTGTGCGGGCACCAGCAACACGGAAGCCGGATTGCGCTATGGCGTCCCTGTGTTTGGCACGGCTGCGCATTCCTGGGTCATGTCTTTCGGCGATGAAGAGACATCCTTCCGGCAACTGCAGAAACTGCTGGGTGATGACACCGTTTATCTGGTGGATACCTACGATTCGTTGGAGGGAACCAAGCTTGCGATTAAACTTGGGCCGCCCATGTGGGGCGTCCGTTTAGACAGCGGAGATTTAGCGGCGCATGCGCATGGGATTCGCCGCCTACTCGATGCGCACGGCTTCGGCGCCGCGAAGATTATGGCAACGAGCGACCTCAATGAACACCGCATCGCGGGCCTGCTCGCCGCCGGCGCGCCTATCAATTCATTCGGTGTTGGCACTGATCTGGCCACCTCTGCCGACGCGCCGTCTCTTTCGGCGGTTTATAAGCTCGTCGAACTGGAAAGCGGCGAGTCCCATGCATACACCGCGAAATATAGCGAGGAAAAAGCAACTCTTCCCGGCGCGAAGCAAATCTACCGGTACGCCGACCACGATGTGATTACGCTCTATAACGAGTGCAACAGCGAATACGGCGGCGAGCCTCTGCTGCGGCCCTTGCTGATAAATGGCGAACTTGTCGAGGCCTATCCGGCGCTCTCCAAATTGCGCGCACGCACCGAACAGGCTGTAGCGAGGTTGCCCGCCGAGTTGCGTGAACTTTCGCCCACACCACCTCGCCGCATCGCTATCAGCGAGCGTTTGTTGGAACTGACGGAGAGCACCCGCAGATCGCTCGGAATGGTGAATTCATGAATACGGTCTTTGTCGATGTCGATACGCAGTTGGATTTCCTTTGCCCGGCGGGCGCATTGTATGCACTCGGAGCCGAGAAGGTTGCGCCCGCTCTTGCCGCGCTTACAAGCTATGCCGCGGAGCACGGCATCAAAATTGTTTCCACCATTGACGCGCATACGGAAAACGATCCCGAATTTCAAATCTGGAAGCCGCATTGCGTGGCCGGCACCGCAGGGCAGCAGAAGATTTCATTGAGCCTGCTGGAAAAACGCTGCGTTATCCCCAACGAAGGACAATTTGACGATGCCGCCGCTAACGCATCGCAGCAGGTGATCGTCGAAAAGCAGACTGTCGATCCCTTTACGAATGCGCATCTGGTGTCGGTTGTTCAATCGCTACACCCCTGCCGGTTTGTGGTCTATGGACTCGTAACGGAAGTTTGTATCCATCACGCTGTTCTCGGCCTGTTGCGGCACAATCCCACGGTCGAGATCGTCACCGATGCCATTCGGCCATTTTCGGAAACTGCAGGTGAACAGGCCATCATCAAACTTGTCGCCGCCGGGGCAAAACTCACGAATGTAGCGGCAATCACCGGCTGACCGGCTGGTCCGCCACGTAATATCCGGTTCGTGCTGAAATGCTAGCGCGTGGATACTTGCGTTTTGCCGCCGGCACCAAGTCCACCTTGATCTTTCGAAATGTGCCGGGTTGCGCGGCGTTGGGAACCCGGTACATCAGAAGATAGCGATCGCGAATCCGATTGAGCATATCGCCGAAACTTCCCCTCGGCCTTTTCGCGGTTATCGCCTCGCCGCCCGTTTGGGCCGCGAGAAGGAAAACATCGTCAAACGCGAAATCCGGGTTAATCACGGAACCCAGTCGAGGAGGCGGCGGGTGCGGATGCTTTCCGATTACCAGCGCGTCGAGCGTACAGTTGGCCTCGTAGAGCGAGCGAAGCGCCATATCCCGGTGAACGCTATACGACATTCCGCTGTTATCCGTCACAATCAGAATGGCCCGCCGTCGCAATTGATTTTGTCTCTCAAACCCGAGATACCGCGCCGCCTGCACCACTGCCGCGTAGATGCGGGTTCCTGAACCGGGTGGTTCTTCGCTACTCGCCTTTCCGATAGCGAGTTGTATCTCGCCGGCCCTGTTGGTGAATTCCTGTTCAATCAGCGAATCCCGGCTGAAGATCATCACGCTCACTCGATCTTCCGGCAATAGCTTTCCGAGCGCTGCGCGACTGATCGCCGCCATCTGGGGCAAATATAGCCGCACACTTCCGCTAACGTCAAACAAGAGCACTATGTCGAGCGGCGTCGAATCCTGGGCAAGTGTAAGTATCGGCTGCGTTTTGCCCTCATCCTTTACTTCGAAATCCTTCGCCGTGAGGCCGCGCACCGGATGCCGCGCGTTTATCACATCCACGTCGACTTGAACGTTGGCCGTTCCGCCGCGAAAGACAGGCCGCTTTTCTGGTTGTATGGTGTCCACCGGCGAACTGGAGCTTTGGCCCGCAACTTGCGTACTGTAGCCCGTTACCGGAATACCGGAAATGAGTAACGGGACTATGAAGAACGCAAAGCGTGTCATCTCAGATCCATCCGGCAGAAAGCCTAGCGTTGTTTTCGGAATTGCCGGTCATCGCGGTCATGGAAAAACAGCTCTGTTCCGAGCGCTCACAGGCCAGAATGCGGTTCCCTCAACGGAATTCGGCGTAGCTAATTTCGAGCTGTCAAATGGCGCCAGCACTGTCATTGTAGACGTGCCAGGCGATGCCGGCGCCATGAAAAATGCGCTTGCCGCAATGGGCGGTATTGATGTTGCACTGCTTGTGATTGCCGCCGATGACGGGATCCAATCGCAAACACTCGACCAGCTCCGCACCTGCCAGTTGCTGAATGTTCCTCAGGGCATCGTCGTTTTTACGAAAACCGATTTGACTACTACTGACCGGCTGCGCCAGCTTGAGTTGGAGGTTCAAGATCTTGTTCGCCATAGCTTTCTGAAAACTGCTCCACGCATTCGTGTGAGCACGGAACAAGCTTCCGGTTTTGTGGAGTTGAGGGAAGCCATGGCATGTATAGCCGCACAGCCGCAGACGCTTCAGCCGTGCTCGCTTGCGCGTCTGCCTATCGACCGCTGCTTCAAACTTGAGCACTTCGGCACGGTGGTGACGGGGAAGCTGCTTGGTGGCATTCTGCGCCAGGGGGAAATGGTCGAAATCCATCCGCTGCGCCAGCTTTGCCGTATCCGCGGCGTTCAGGTGCAGCGAAAGCCGGTAATTGAAGCCGTCGCCGGGCAGCGTGTGGCTATCAATCTATCGGGAATTGAAGCGCTGCGCATTCAGACAGGATCGATGCTGACTGTTCCCGATATGCTGGAGTCCACCGATATCTTCGATGCTGCTCTCCAGTGGGTTAACGCCAAATATGTTCTCCGCGCGCGGCAGCCGCTGAAATTGTACGCGGGCGGCGCTGAAATGGCTGTGGAGGTCCGTCTCATTCAGACGTTAGATGAGCAGCATACGCTCAGCCGTATTTCTTGCCGTGACCAGTTGCTCGTGCTTCCTCACGATCGATTGATTCTGCGCAATTCCGAGATGACGGTTGCCGGCGGCCACGTGCTCGACCCTGAGCCGCCCATACGGCTGCGCAGGGAGAAGACGATAGCACGTCTTCAAACCCTTCAATCCGGTGGTGATGCCGGGCGGCTTCGTTTATTGATCGAAGAGAGTAGCCAAGGCAGGAAGATCTCAAACATTATTCGCCTTACCGGCTGGCCGGCGTCGAAAATCAGAAAGCTTGTCGCTGCCGATGAAGGGCTCGTCCTTTGTGAACTGGAGCAGCGCGTTATCACGATAGAGTGGCTGGAACAAAAGCGCCAACACGTGGTCGCCTGGATGCGGCATAATTGCAACCGCGCGGCAAAGGGGACAGGCGTTCCGCTCTATCAGGTACGAAGCTCGCTCATGTCGGGTATCGAACCGGGAATTGCGGATTTCATCCTCCGAACCATTCCCCAGATCGTAGTAGCGCATGAGCAGGTTACTCTTGCCGGCGATGTTGCGGAAGGTTATGGTTTCACGAGTGAGCCATCCATTCCTCGCACCGTCGTCCAGGAATCGCCGGGGCGCATTGGTTCGAGCGGATACTTCGATGCTAAGTCTTCCTGTACGTCGATACCCAGTCCCGGTTCGTCATTGCCATAGAGATAGCCGCCGCGCAGTTCCGCCGTTCCTGGCAGCATCTCGTGAACCAGTTCGGGGAAATGATTCTCTTCCTGAATTCCGAAGCTGGAAATGGAGAAATCTACGTGATAGGCGGCGAGTTGGTTCACAGGGTCGTTATCTCCGCCTTCCTGCCATGCCGTGCGAACGCCAAAGTCTTCACATAGCGCCGCTATCTTCTTGGCCTCCGTAATGCCGCCGATTTGGGAAACGCGGCAACGGATAAAATCGATCGCTCGTTGCGAGATCAGCGGTACGTATTCCCGCGGGCTGGTAAATAGCTCACCCATGGCGAGAGGCGTCGTGGATACCTCCTTGATGCGCTTGAACCAGTCGATCTGTTCCGGCGGCAGAATATCTTCCACAAAAAACATGCGGTATGGCTCCAGCCGCTTGGCCAGTTCCACGGCGCCGGTAGGCGTAAGGTGTTCATGCACGTCGTGCAGCAGCTTTACTTCCCAACCCAATTGCCCGCGAATGTATTCGAATAATTTCGGAATGGTTTCGATGTAGACATCCTCATCAAACGCGGGCCCCTTGTAGCCGTTCCGCGGCCGGCTACCCTTTCCGGGCGGTATCATTCCGCCGCCGCCATATCCGCCCATCTGCGCTCGAACATGGCGATAGCCCTGCTCCATAAATTTATGAATGTTTTCGACCACCTCTTCTTTTGTCTTCCCGTCCGCATGAGCGTAAAGAGGGACTGCATCGCGAGCCTTACCGCCGAGCAATTCATAAACCGGCATCTGCGCACGCTTGCCTTTGATGTCCCAGAGCGCCATGTCGAACGCGCTCAAAATATTGTTCTGGATGGTGCTGTTGCGCCAGTACGCACGAACATTGGTGCTTTGCCAGAGATCTTCAATTCTGTCCACCGTCTTGCCGAGCCAGAACGGCGTGTACTGTTCCTTGATCGCCTCAACAATGGCCGGACATTGATTCACATTGCTCGCCGAGCCGATACCGTAAAGCCCGGGCTCGCTTGTCATTACCTTGAGAAACACCCACGAATAATGGCCGCCTGCACTAGTGGGAATAGCCTTAATACCTGTGATCTTCAGCTCAGGCAGCGACCGCGCCGCACGGGCGTATTTCTCCATGGCGAGCAACAGCGCTCCACTTACAAACTCGCGACGCAGCATTCAAGATATCTCCTTGTGTGTTGACATTTATATCTCATGCAGCCGTCGACACGCCGCGACGCTCCACCACAGCACTATTGCCACCATGGCCGCGAGCACGATTACTCTCCAGTTGAACATTACATCGCTGTGGAGCAGCATCAGAAGCCGTAAAGGTATGTGAAACGCGATTACGAGTCCGGCGGCGGGAATCCACAGCTTGGGTCGATCCGCCGCATAGATCCACAGCAAGGCGAGCAGTGGGATGATGCCTACGTAGTCGTAGATGTGCGCCATAAGAAACAGGAGTTGCAATCCCAACAGGAGAGCGAGAGCGTCTTCGTTCATAAAGCGTCGGCGATACGCCCAAAGCACAATAACCGCCGCCACTCCCACAAGCGACAGATCGGGACTCGGAATGCCCGCGCTTACGAGCAGACTTTGCAGGTTTTGGGTATGCGCCACATCGTTGAATTGCGAATACGTGCGAATGCTCCTCATCCAATCGATGAAAATTTCTGCCAGGCCAAGTTTTGCAGCCGGATAGGCGCAGAATGCCAGAATCGTGCCGCAGGCGCAGGCGAGTGTTTTCCAGTGCCGCTCCAGAAGAAACCATAAAAAAATAAAAGCGCATTGTTGGGGCTTCATGCTTGCGATAGCGAGCGCGATGCCCGCTGCCCAATATATTTGCCGCTCCGCCAACAACCAGGCCGCTATGCCTGCCGCTAAAAAAATGAGCGAGGTTTGGCCGGCCCAAACGGTGTACAGGCTATTCGGATTGGCGAGCGCAAAGGCTGCCACCAGCGCCGCGCCAAAGTTGGCCAGGTTGGAATCGCGCGACCGTTTCCAAATCATTCGTGTCGTGATGGCCACAATCACCGCGAGCGCAATAAGCTGCAGCACCGTCCAGCAGGCCCTTGCAGCCGGCCAACTTAGGGCAGCGAGCGGAGCGAAAAATGCGGCTGATTGCGGCGGATAGCTGAACGCGCCGGTATTACTGTAGGGCTGCACCGATTCAATAGCCGCGCGAATCTGGCCCGCATCGTAAGGATTGGCTCCTTGAATCCAGCAGCGCCCGGCGGCATACATCCAAATGAAGTCCGGCGCTCCTCCCGGCCATCGGTTCAGAAATTTGCCGAATATTCCTGAAACAATTAGCCCGGCGAGAGCAACCAGTAATGCAGCTATCGCGATAACATTGCGCGCTTTGTTCCAAATTGTATGCGTCACTTGCAAAGTGATATGGTAGCCCTGAATTTCAATGGCCCTTGAAAGACGAGACATTCTGAAGCTGCTCGGAACCGCTGCCGTATCGCCCCTCACTGCTTCCTCATCTGAATCTCCGAGCGCGAAGCCCAATATTCTGGTGTTTCTCACCGATGACCACGGACAATGGCTCCAGCAGGCGTACGGAAATTCGGAAGTTCGAACGCCGAACATGACTCGCATTGCCCGCAATGGCGTGCGAATGACAAATGCTTTCACCACTTCACCGGTATGCTCTCCGGCCCGGGCCAGTTTCTTTACCGGCCGCATGCCGTCGCAACATGGCATCCACGATTGGATTGAAGAAACCAAGCAGGCCTATGCCTATCCGTGGTTGAAAGGGCAGACGCTTATTTCACAGTTGTTGAAAGAGTCGGGCTATCATACCGGTCTGGTTGGTAAATGGCATTGTGGAGAAGAACGGTATCCCCATCCTGGATTCGACTCCTGGTTCAGTTACTGGGTGAGCCAGTATCCACATTCGGGACGGCAGAACTTCTCCGACAACGGGAAACACATCACAGCGGACGGATTCCAGTCGCCATTTCTTACCGAGCAGGCGATTCGCTTCCTGAAGAACCACTACGCAGGCAAGGACACCGCGGATAAACCATTTTTCCTTTTTGTCGGGTATACCGACACGCACAGCCCTCATGAGCAAATGCCCGACGATCTTGTTGCCGGATACGCAGAAGCGACTTTTCGCGACATTCCTCGCGAGCCGTTCCCAAGCGTCCACGGCCGGGCGCTTATTCCGGTTTCGAACGACCCGGAGAAAGAACGCCGGAAGCGCGAAGAATATTATGCAGCCGCATCGTCCATAGATACAGAAGTGGGAAAGGCATTGGATGCGCTCGAATCGTTGGGACAAATGGACAATACGATCGTTATTTATACCGGAGACCACGGGCTCAATGCCGGCCATCACGGCATGTGGGAAAAAGGGAACGCCACAATCCCGCAGAATTTCTTTGAGGAATCCATTCGTGTCCCCTGTTCCATCGCATGGCGTAACGGCGGAATCCCGCAGGGTTTAGAATCCGATCTGCCGGTGAATCATTGCGATCTTTTCGCCACTCTGCTGGAAGCGGCGGGTGCTACTCCCCACCGGGATGCCGCGGAGCGGATCAATTCTCCGGGGCGGTCCTATTTGCCGCATCTGCTGGGCAAGTCTACAGAGCCGTGGAGAGACGACGTCGTTTGTGAGTATGGAAATGCGCGGATGATGCGGCACGATGGCTATAAACTCATTCTTCGATATCCCTACGGAGGGGTCGAATTCGCGAATGAGTTCTACGATCTGAGAGCCGATCCGCGCGAAACCACCAACTTATACGAGAAGCCTGAGTATAAGAAGGCGATTCAGCAGATGACAGCCCGGACGGATGGGTTTTTCGCAAAGTACCGTGACCCCGCCCATGATGGCCTGCGGCTGCAGGATCAGCCGCTGGCGACTCCCGCAAGCCCGTGGCTACAAGCATTGAAATCGAAGACCAAAGGGTAAGGGTACGCTCAGTTTCACCCGTCGACTTTACAGAACAAAGTTCAGGGCGTATACTCTACGCATGGCATTGGGTTCCCAAGTTCGGGCACTCTCCAATCCGATACCCATCGATCGCGGCGCGGCTGATAACCTGCGCTTTATTCGCGACACGATGGAGCGCGCTTCCGCCTTCACCGCTGTTCCCGGCTGGGGCGGAGTGGCCATTGGAGTCACCGCGTTGATTGCCGGTGTTCTGGCTGCCGGACGGAGTTTGGAAGGTCAGTTTTTTGTCTGGCTAACGGAAGGTCTGATAGCCATGGTGCTGGGTGTTATCGCTCTGCAATGGAAATCGCGGCGTATCGCTTTGTCGCTCGCCTCGCGCCCGGCCAAACGCGCGCTACTGAGCTTTGCGCCCCCACTGGTGGCTGGAGCCGTTCTGACACTCGCGTTGTTCGATTTGCACCAATTCGGCTTAATCAATGGATTATGGCTGCTGCTCTATGGTGTGGCCGTATGTACGGCGGGCGCATTTTCCGTTCGCATTGTGCCCTTCATGGGAATCTGTTTCATGATTCTTGGAGTGCTAGCGGTGTTAGCTCCAGCCTGGGGAAACTGGCTTATGGTCGCCGGTTTCGGAGTGGCACACATCGGATTTGGTTTTGTTATCGCAAGGAGGTATGGTGGCTAGAAGTTCTGCCGCCCGGGTCGAAGCTGCAACAACGACGAGACCCGGAAAACCCATCAAATCGGCTGGCAATTCCCTCGCCGACCGCACGCTGCCGGATTTCGATCGCATTATTCACGAACGGATGCGCCTTGGAATTGTAAGCGCGCTCGCGGTTAACGATTCGCTAACGTTTAATGAATTGAAAAAACTGTTGCAAACAACAGATGGTAATTTAAGTGTTCACGCCCGAAGGCTCGAGGAAGCGGAATACGTGAGCTGCACGAAATCGTTCGAAGGCCGTATGCCGAAAACCGAATACAAGCTGACGCCGCGAGGCCGCAAAATGTTCGAAAAGTATCTCAGTCACATGGAGGCGCTGATCCATGCGATGCGCGAGAAGTGAGCGCCGACAAGTTTCGATCTGATCGGAAGTAAAATTTTTTGCCCGTTGACTTTATTATGAAAAGTACTTTTCATTTGGCTGTTATCATGGACGGCAATGGCCGCTGGGCCCAGCGCCGTGGTCTCCCTCGCCTCGCCGGGCATCATGCCGGCGAACGCGCCCTTCGCCGCGTCGTAAAGGCTGCCGCTGAAAGCGGAATCTCTACTCTTACGGCCTATGCTTTCTCTTCCGATAACTGGAACCGCCCGCGGGAAGAAGTGCAAGGACTGATGTTTTTGCTTCAGACTCACCTCGCGCGTTCTGTCGAGCTTTCGAAGGAGCACGGCGTCCGAATTTCCATCATTGGCAGACGCGATCGCATTTCGGGTGATGTGCGAAGCGCGATCGAGCAGGCCGAGGCAGAAACAGAACCGCAGTCACGGCTGCATTTACGCCTGGCGATCGACTATTCGAGCCGCGATGTGCTGCTTGCCGCCTTGCGAAATGCCGGTTCCGACGTGAACCGCCAGTCTGTCAGCCAGTGTCTCGGTGCATCCGATGTCGATCTGCTGATACGCACTGGGGGCGAACATCGGTTGAGCGATTTTCTGCTATGGGAGTGCGCCTATGCCGAACTATTATTCACACCTTGCCTCTGGCCGGATTTCGGCGAAGATGAATTGAAAGGCGCTCTGCGCGAGTTCGCCCGCCGCGACCGGCGATTCGGCGGACTACCGAACAGCGCGTATCCTGCCGCTGGTTCGCAGCTCTCTGTTGTAGAGTCGAGAGGATGACCCGTCGAAGCGTTCTTACCGGAGCAGCCATGTCAGCACTCTCGTCCGCGAGCC
>Ga0134125_10001643_pt1 | contig 27375 bp, 22 predicted proteins | sample KB31751_FD_96464 | JGI IMG/M metagenome (GOLD analysis project Ga0134125, IMG submission 96464) | Terrestrial soil microbial communities with excess Nitrogen fertilizer from Kellogg Biological Station, Michigan, USA - KB3-175-1 | ecosystem: Environmental > Terrestrial > Soil > Unclassified ... | reverse complement strand
TCGTCCTCTCGGGTCCCGAGGCGGCCGAGCTGGCAAAGCTCCTCGAGAACATCTTCCGCTCGGTCAATATCGCCTTCGTCAACGAGCTGGCCCAGCTCTGCGACCGGCTCGGCATCGACATCTGGGAGGTGATCGACGCCGCTTCGACCAAGCCGTTCGGCTTCATGCGCTTCGACCCGGGTCCCGGCATGGGCGGCCACTGCCTGCCGATCGATCCCTTCTACCTTGCCTTCAAGGCGCGCGAGCACGACTTCTACCCGGAGTTCGTCGAGCTGGCGGGCAAGGTCAACCAGGCCCAGCCGGAGTTCTGCGTGCGCCGCATCGAGCGGTCGCTGAACGAGGCCGGAAAGCCGGTGAAGGGCTCGCGGATCCTGATCCTCGGCGCCAGCTACAAGCCGGGGATCGGCGACACCCGCGAATCGCCGGCGCTGCGGATCATCGCCCTCCTGCGCGACCTCGGAGCCGAGATCTCCTACCACGACCCCTTCGTCCCGGAGCTGCCCGATCAGGGCCTCAGATCGGTCGACCTCGCGGCGGGCCTCGCCGCCGCCGACCTGCTGGCGATCGTCACCGCCCACCCCGAGGTCGACCACGAGGCGGCGGTCAAGGCCGTGCCGCTGGCGATCGACTTCCGCGGCATCAGCTGCAAGTTCGCCGACCCGGACGGCGCCGAGCGCCTTTAGATCCCGCTCCAGGGATTGCGGTGCGTCGCGCCTGCGGCGGGCCGCGCTCTAGCCCCGCTCCAGCGGGGCCATCGTGAGCCCGGCGGAGTCGAGCATCTCCCAGTAGTGCTCGGCCGGCTCGCGCGGGCCGCTCCAGACGATCGCCTGGCCGGTGTTGTGGATCTGCTCGGCGATCCGGTGACCCTGCTCGAGGCTGACTCCGGGCAGCACCCGGGCCAGCGTCTGGGCGACATGATCGAAGGTGTTGTGGTTGTCGTTGCGGACGATCACACGCCAATTCCCGCCCAGGCCTGAATCGGGGCCTGCGGAGCGCGGTTTCTCGATCGTCGCGGAGGACACGTCCGCGATTATGCACCGGAAGGAAGGATGAGCAGGCCGAAGGACAACCGCTTCCCCTACATGCCGGGGATCGACGCGATGCGAGCGCTCGCGGTCCTTGCCGTGTTCGGCTACCACGCGGGCCTCGACTGGGTTCCCGGCGGATTCCTCGGGGTCGACGTCTTCTTCGTCATCAGCGGTTACCTGATCACCTCGCTCCTGCTGCGCGAGTTCCGCGGCAGCGGCCGCATCGGGCTGGCCCGCTTCTGGATCCGCCGCGCCCGCCGCCTCCTCCCCGCCGTCGGCGTCCTGATCGCGGTGGCGATGATCGTCTCCGCGATCGCCGAGCCCGACAAGATCGGCCAGATCCGCGGCGACGCGCTCGCCTCGCTCTTCTACTTCGCCAACTGGCACTTCATCTTCGATCACAATTCCTACTTCGAAGGGTTCGGCCGGCCGAGCCTCTTCACCCACCTCTGGTCGCTCTCGGTGGAGGAGCAGTTCTACCTCTTCTGGCCGCTGGTCTTCGCGATCGGGATGAAGGTCTTCGGCCGCGGTCGGCTCCTGCTCGGGGTGCTCGCCGGGGCGATCGGCTCGGTCGTCCTCGCCTGGATCCTCTTCGACCCCGGCCACGATGCCTCGCGCGTCTACTACGGCACCGACACCCACGCGATCGGCCTGCTCGCCGGCGTCGCCCTGGCGATGATCTGGAGCCCGACCGAGCTACGCCTCCCCTCCCATCGGTCCGGTCCGCTGGTCGGGCCGATCCTCGATTCGCTCGGGGTGGTCGCGCTCGGCTACCTGATCCTCAGCTTCGTCCACGTCCATGACTACGACCTGGCGCTCTGGCACGGCGGCTATCTCTGGATCGCGGTCGCCACCGCGCTCCTGATCGCCGCCCTCGCCCACCCGGCGGCGCGACTCGGCGGGATCCTCGGCCGACCCGCCCTGCTCTGGCTCGGTTTGCGCTCCTACAGCTTCTACCTCTGGCACTGGCCGGTATTGGCGATGACCAGACCCGGTGTCGACGTCGACCTGCCGCGAGGGATCCTGATCCCGCTGCAGCTGCTGCTCTGTCTGGCCCTCGCCGACCTCTCCTACCGGTTCGTCGAGCTCCCGTTCAGCGGCAAGGCAAGGTTGCCGCAGCTGAGCGACCGCCGGCTCCGCGCCGCCCGTCCCGCCCTGCTGGTCGCCGTGCTCGGCGTGATCCTGATCGTCGGCTGGAGCGGCATCGTCACCGCCGGCAGCTCGAACCCCGAGTCGGCCGCCGCCTCGACCGCGACCGTGGCCAAGGTCCACGCCAAGCTGCCGTCGGCGGAAGCAACCGATCCGAAACCCTCAAAGCAGCCCCACAAAGCGCAACCAGAACAGCTGCGCCTCGCCAAGCACTGGCCGCGGATCGTGATGCTCGGCGACTCGGTGATGATCGGCGCCGAGAAAAACCTCGCCGCCCGCCTCGGCCCCGGCTTCTCGATGGACGCCAAGGTCGGGCGCCAGGCCGACGAATTCATCGCCATCGTCAAGAAGATCAAGCACGACGGCCACCACCCGGCGGCGATGGTGATCCAGTGGGGCAACAACGGCCCGCTCTACTCCGAAGACATGGAGGCGCTGCGCAGGGCGACGACCAACGTCGGCCAGCTCTTCCTGATCTCAGACCACGCCCCGGTGTCCTGGCAGGCCGAGTCGAACGCGGCGATCGCCGAAGCCGCGAAGCTCTGGCACCACACCACCGAAATCCCCTGGGCGGCGGTGGCCGAAGAAGACGGCGAAAGCCTCTTCTGGGACGGCATCCACCTGACCCCGAAGGGCGCCGGCGTCTACGCCCGCCTGGTCAGCAAGGTCGTCCACGAAAAGGTCCCCTTCCCCCACCGCTGACCGTGTTGATGGGCCGAAAACTTGCCTATATGGCAAGTTTTCGGCCCATCAACACCGTCCCTAGTGGGCGCGGAAGGCGGTGCGGAGGCCGAAGTGGGGCTTGGTGATGTGGTGGCGCTTCGGGGCGGCGCCGCAGTGGGAGCCGAACTCCTGAGTCCAGACGTGGGCGCCCGAGTGGCCTTCGAGATCGCCGACCGAGAGGGCGATGCCGATCTGCGAGTAGCGGCCGAGCAGGTTGGCGCGATGCTCGGAGGAGTGCAGCCAGGCGACGAAGATCTGACGCACGCTGCCGAGATCACCGGTGCCCCAGGCAAGGTTCTCCCCCGCTCGCCAGCAGCGGGCGGCGAGGTAACCGGAGCGCTGCATCCAGTAGGTGAACTGGCGTCCGCAGGCGTAGTGGCTGAAGGCGTCGCAACGGAGGACGTCATCGGTCTTGCGGACCGCGGAGTGGTCGAGGCTGGCGGCGTTGCCCAGCTTGCCGAGACCGGAATGCTGTCGGGCGAAGTTGGTCATGCAGCGCATCGCCTGCTCCTGGACCCCGTCCGGCAGCGACATGTCGGTCTGATGCGGGCAGACCGAGGTCGGCGCGACCAGGGCGCTCAGCCGGCGGGCCTGCGCCGGGCCGGCGATCAGCGCGCCGACGAGGGCGAAGGCGGTGAGAGCGACGATCAACTTGCGAGTCATGCAGCTTGACTCGCCAGGACCCCACCCTGGTTTTCGTGCCGGCCCTCATTCTGGACGTTTGTTCGAGCCGCGCTGGGCGAGGCCGCCCAAAGGCGCGGTTCAGTGGGTCCGCGCGCCGAAGTCGACCGTGTAGGTCGCCGCCCGGGCGCCGGAGCCGTCGAGCGGGAAGCCGCGGGCGACGCCTACGCCGGCGTCGCGGAACTTCGGATCGAGGATGTTTGCTCGATGGACCGGGCTGTGCATCCAGTCGCGGACGACCGCCATCGGCGAGCCGCGGTGCCCGTCGCCGCCGCCGATGTCCTCGCCGATCACGAATTCACCCGCCGAGGCCAGGTAGCCGGCGCGCGAGATGCGGTGGTCCATCGAGCCGCCCGGGCCTTCGTGGGCGAAGTAGCCGTGGACGACCATCGAGGCCGAGTGGGCGGAGGCCGAGTCCCGCAGCGCCTGGTTGTAGACGAGCGGATGCAGCTTGTGGTGGCCGCGGATCCGGTTCAGCAGGCAGAGGACCGAAGAGCGCATCTGGTGCAGGCTGAGCTGCCGTGGGGCCGCCGTGGGCCGTCCACAGGGCGCCTTGGCGGTGGCCGCGCCGGCGCCGGGCGAGAACCCCGCCGCCAACACCGCGATCGCCAGGATCAGGGCCGACAGAGAAAGAATTTTGGAGTTTTTGAGAGCTTTTTGTTGGCTTCTACTCACAATTGATGTCGGGACTATACGGACCGCATAGCCGGTCAACGTGAAACATTGGTGTTTCCGATGCGCCGCCTCGCCCACATCGCCTCGATCGCGCTGATCACCGCGGGCCTGGTCGTGGTGGTCGACGTCGGCATCACCCTCGCCTACCAGGAGCCGCTCTCCTCGATCTACAGCTCGATCAAGCAATCGGAAAAGGCGAGCCAGCTGAAGACGCTGGAAGCCGAATTCCTCACCGCGGAAGAGGCGCAGGAAATCCAGCAGGCCTCAGAACAGGCGACGCGGCGGAAGGACCCCGAAGCCCTCCGCCAGGACTTCGCCCGCCTCGCCGAGCGACTGGCGGACGAAGCGAAGCCGGGCGACGCACTCGGCCGCATCGAAGCCCCCGACATGAACGGCCTGAACATGGTCTTCGTCCAGGGCACCGACGAGTCGAGCCTCGAGCTCGGTCCCGGCCACTACCCCGAAACGGCGATGCCGGGTCAGGGCAGGACGGTCGCGATCGCCGGCCACCGGACCACCTACCTCGCCCCCTTCCGCCACATCGACTCGATGGAGCGAGGCGACAAGATCACCTTGAAGATGCCCTACGGCACCTTCGTCTACGCCGTCCAGAAGACCGACATCGTCGATCCCTCGGACGTCGGCGTGATCCACGAAACCGGCTACGAGCGCCTCGTCCTCTCCGCCTGCAACCCGCTCTACAGCGCCGCCGAGCGCTTCATCGTCTTCGCCAAGCTGGTGAGCGCGGCGCCGCGGACCGGTTAGGGGCGAGGCCGGGGGGCGGGCGGGCGACGGGAAGGGACGGGGAAGGGACGGCTGACGGACGGGTGAGGGACGCGGCCATCTCGGAGGCGACCCGGGCAGGCTGAGGCCGCCTCCGAGATGGCCGGGTCTGTGGGGGAGGCGGAGGGTGCGGGTCCCACGGGGAAGCGCACGGTGAGGTGTGGGAGAGGTGAGGAAATCCACGTCTCTTCATGAGACGTCACGTTTGTCCCATCGGTCAGCGCTTTGCTGTGGAGAGAAACTCGCTCTATGCGCGAGTAAAGCTCCACAGCGCGCCTGGGCCACCGATTCCGCGACCCTCAGGCGTGACGTCTCCGTGACGTTCGCGGGATCTCCGTGCCCCCTCTCCCCGCAACGTGCCGTCCCTGTGACGTGCCCCCGCAGGGACACCGTCCCTGCGCCAGTCCCCCCCGAAATCCTCCCGACCCGGGCGTCTCGGAGGCGGCCTCAGCCTGCCCGGGTCGCCTCCGAGACGCCCGGGCCCGCCGTCCCCCGGCCGCAGGGGCCCGGACCCTCGCCCGTCCCCGGCCGCAGGGGCCCGGACCCTTACCCGCCCGCGGGCGCGCGCGCCTAGAAGCGGACCGGGGTGCGGACGACGATCGCGGCGAATCCCGCGACGACGCCGACGCCGTTGTTCGGCGCGCCGGCCGAGAGGGCGGTCGATTCGCCTTTCAGTTCGCCGCAGGCCGGGTCTTCGGCTTCGACGACCAGTTCGCCGGCCAGGTAGCCGCCGATCTTGCAGGTGCCCGCCGCTTCGCCGGCGCCGCTGACGACGCGCAGCCGCAACACCACCGCCTTCGCCAGTTTCAGCGAGACGAGGTTCTTCTTGACCGCGAGGAAGTCGATGCCCGCTTCGGTGACCCTGGCGATCTGGGCCTTTTTCTGACCGGGGAAGACGCGCAGCTCGAGTTTCCCGCCACCGCCGGCCCGCAGCTGCAGCCCGAGGAAGGCCTTCTTCGCCACCTTGGGCGGGGTGGCCGGGTTGATCGACCCGGTGGCGGCGATTTCAAGGTCGGAGCCGACCACGGGCGTCCTGTAGGCGCACTCTTCGGTCAGCTTGCCGACGGTGACGTTCAGCGTCGTCTGGCCGCCGCCGCGGGCGCAGTCCTTGCCGCTCAGCTTCAGCACCTCGCTGCGCTGGGCGGTCGTTTCGAGCGCGTTGCGATAGATCGCGACGAAGGCGCCCGAGGCCGCCCCGGCGACGGCGAGGCCGAGGGTCGAGACGGCGAGGGCGGTGATCAGGAGCTTGGTCTTCATCGGTGGAGTACGCGCCGCTGGTTGATGCGGGGTCGCCAACCTAAACACAGCCCACGCCGGTTGTTGCGTACCGATACCCCCCTGGGCGGGGGATCCCAAATATCATCTGCGACATGAGCAACCACCGACTTCCCGAGCGCGACCGCCCCTGGGTCATGCGCACCTACGCCGGCCACTCCGACGCGAAACGCTCCAACGAGCTCTATCGCGGCAACCTGGCCAAGGGCCAGACCGGCCTCTCGATCGCCTTCGACCTCCCCACCCAGACCGGTTACGACCCCGACCACGTGCTCGCCCGCGGCGAGGTCGGCAAGGTCGGCGTCTCGGTCGCCCACAAAGGCGACATGCACCAGCTGCTCGAGGGGATCCCGCTGGACGAGATGAACACCTCGATGACGATCAACGCGACGGCCGCCTGGTTGCTCGGCCTCTACGTGACGGTCGCCGAGGAGAGCGGGGTCGAGCGCGCGACCCTCTCCGGCACCACCCAGAACGACATCATCAAGGAGTACCTCTCGCGCGGCACCTACGCCTTCCCGCCCGAGCCGAGCCTGCGCCTGATCGCCGACATGGTCGCCTTCAGCGTCAACGAGGTGCCGCGCTGGAACCCGACCAACATCTGCAGCTACCACCTGCAGGAGGCGGGCGCGACCCCGGTCCAGGAGATCGCCTACGCGCTCTCCACCGCGATCGCCGTGCTCGACGAGGTGAAAGCCCGCGGCCAGGTCGCCGAGGAGGACTTCCCCAAGGTCTTCGGCCGCATCTCCTTCTTCGTCAACGCCGGCATCCGGGTGATCGAGGAGATCGCCAAGCTGCGCACGATGGGGGCGCTCTGGGAGCAGATCGGCCGCGAGCGCTACGGCGTCACCGACGAGAAGATGCTGCGCTTCCGCTACGGCGTCCAGGTCAACAGCCTCGGCCTCACCGAGGCCCAGCCGGAGAACAACATCCAGCGGATCGTGCTCGAGGCGCTGGCGGTGACGCTCAGCCGCGACGCCCGCGCCCGCGCCCTGCAGCTGCCCGCCTGGAACGAGGCGATGGGCCTCCCCCGCCCCTGGGACCAGCAGTGGAGCCTGCGGATCCAGCAGGTGCTGGCGAACGAGACCGACCTGCTCGAGTACCCCGACATCTTCGAGGGCTCGGTGGTCATGGACGGACTGGTCGAGGAGCTCTCCGCCGGCGCCCGGGCCGAGATGGAGGTGGTCGAGAAACAGGGCGGCGCGGTCAAGGCGGTCCCCTACATGAAGGCCCGCCTGGTCGAGTCGCACCGCGAGCGGGTCGCCCGGATCGAGCGCGGCGAGCTGAAGGTGGTCGGCCAGAATTCCTTCACCGAGACCGAGGAGTCGCCGCTCACGGCCGGCGCCGACGGCGGCATCATGACCCCCGACCCCGAGGTCGAACGCGAGCGGGTCGAGGCGCTCAAAGCCTGGAAGGCGAGTCGTGACCAGGAGGCGGTCGACGCGGCGCTGGCAGAGCTCGCCCGGGTGGCGGCCGCCGACGAGAACATCATGCCCGCGACGATCGCCGCCGCCAAGGCCGGGGCGACGACCGGCGAGTGGGCGCAGACGATGCGTGACGTCTTCGGTGCCTACCGCGGCCCGACCGGGGTCGACGGCGCCACCGCGCCGACCAACAAAGCCCAGCTGGAGACGATCCGCCACAAGGTCGAGGAGACCGAGAAGCGGATCGGCCACCCGATCAAGATCCTGGTCGGCAAGCCCGGCCTCGACGGCCACTCCAACGGCGCCGAGCAGATCGCCCTGCGCGCCCGCGACGTGGGCATGGAGGTGATCTACCAGGGCATCCGCCTGACCCCGGCCGAGATCGCCACCTCGGCCCTGCAGGAGGACGTCGACGTGGTCGGCCTCTCGATCCTCTCCGGCTCCCACCTCGAGCTGATCCCCGAGGTCGTGCGCCTGCTGAACGAAGAGGGCCTCGACATCCCGGTCGTGGTCGGCGGAATCATCCCGGTGGCCGACGCCCAGCGCCTGCGCGACGGCGGTGTCGCCGGCGTCTACACGCCGAAGGACTTCGACATCAACCAGATCATGGGCGAGATCGTCGAGCTGGTCGGGCAGCGCGCCGGCGCCGGCGCGGCCGCGTAGAGGGCGGCCCGCGACGCCGAGGTGGGCGGCGCGCGACAATAAATCGATGAGCGATTTCCAAGACGACCGCTCGGCCTGGCTGCGCTGCTACCGCTGCTGGTCGCAGAACCTCGAGATCCAGATCCACTACGACGCGATCCGCCGCGTCGACCCGGCCACCGGCGCGCTCGCCGAAGGCGTCGACGAGGTGCAGGAATCGGTGGTCCAGTGCCTCGACTGCATGCACGACCAGCCGCACCTGACCTTCGAGGAGGACCGCGTCGCGCCGATCGACGAGCGCTGGCCGCGGATGGTGGCCGGAACCCCCTGGGTCGCCTCCTGCACGGTGCAGATCGACGCCGAGCGGGTCGAGAGCTGCTCCGGCCCGGACGCGGCCGAGTTCCTCACCTACGGCGCCTTCGGCGACGCCGGGGTGCGCGAGTTCTTCACCCACGTCCGCTTCCACAAGCACGACGAGGACCAGATCGTCGTCCACCTGCTGGTCGAGCTCTACGCCCGCTCCGCCCAGGAGGCGACCGAGGTGCTCGAGGAGGCCGCCGAGGGCGTGCTCGAGATCACCTCGCTGGCGGAGGAGTCGCGCCCGCCCGCCCACGCCTCGGGCGAGGCGCACTGAGGCTGCGGGGGACGGGAAAGGGACGCTGAAGGGACGCGGCCATCTCGCCATCGATCTGTGACGACCGCACGGGCTCGCCGTCCCCATTCGACCGGGACCCGAATCTCCCGGACCCCAGGCCGCTAGCCTTCCGCGCTTGGCGACGACGACCGGCAGCGAGCGGCCCCCGGCCGAGTGCGACGTCGCGATCGTCGGCGGCGGCATCGTCGGCCAGGCGGTGGCGCGCGAGCTGCTCTCCCGCCGGCCCGGCGCGCGCCTCTGCGTGCTCGAGGCCGAGCCGCGGATCGGCGCCCACCAGACCGGCCGCTCCTCCGGCGTCATCCACGCCGGCATCTACTACGAGCCCGGCTCGCTGAAGGCGCGCCTCTGCGTCGAAGGCGCCCGCGAGCTCTACGACTACTGCGACGAGAAGGGGATCCCGTACCGCAAGTCGGGGAAGCTCGTGGTCGCGGTCGAGGACGAGGAACTGGGTCGGCTGGACGAGCTCGAACGCCGCGGGATCGCCAACTCGGTGCCGCGGCTGCGCCGGCTGCGCGGCGACGAGATCGCCGAGATCGAGCCGCACGCGCGCGGCGTCGCCGCCCTCCACTCGCCCGCCACCGGCGTCGTCGACTTCGTCGCCGTCGCCACCTCCTACGCCACCGACATGGAGGCGGCGGGCGGCTCCCTCCACCTCGGCACGACCGTGCGCCGTGCGGTACCGCGGGAAGGCGGGCTGGCGATCGAGCACAGCGCCGGGACCACGGTGGCCAAGCAGGCGGTCTTCTGCGCGGGGCTCTGGTCGGACCGCCTCGCGGTCGCCTGCGGCGCCCCCGCCGACCCGCGCATCGTCCCCTTCCGCGGCGGCTACCTGAGGCTCGGGCCGGCCGAGGCGGAGCTGATCCGGGCCAACGTCTATCCGGTCCCCGACCCCGACATGCCCTTCCTCGGCGCCCACCTCACCCGCAACTTCGCCGGCGACGTCCTGATCGGCCCGAGCGCCCTGATGGCCCCGGCCCGCGACGCCTACGACCTGCGTCACGTGAGCCGCCGGGACCTCGGCGAGACGCTGCGCTGGCCCGGCACCTGGAAGATGATGCGCAAGCAGTGGCGGGCGGGCCTGGTCGAGATGCGCAACGCCGCCTCGGCCCCCTCCTTCGTCGCCGAGGCGGCCCGCATGGTCCCGGCACTGGCGGGAGCCAGGCCGCAGGCGGGCCCGGCCGGGATCCGCGCCCAGGCGCTCGGCCGCGACGGCAAGCTGGTCGACGACTTCGTCGTCCACCGGACCGAGAACGCGATCCACATCCGCAACGCCCCCTCCCCCGCCGCGACCTCCTCACTCGCCCTGGCGCGGCTGATCGCCGACCGGCTCGAGTAGCTCCTTGAGGTTGCGCAGGCCGCGGTAGATCCGCCCTTCGGCGGTCGAGACCTTGACCCCGAGCGTCTGCGCCACTTCCGCCACCGAGAGGTCGGCGCCGTAACGCAGCGAGACCGCCTCGCGCTCCATCTCGTCCAGCTGGGCCAGGGCGGCGGCGACAGTGCTGCGTTCCTCGACCCGGTCGATGTCGGCGGCCGCCTCCGGCGCGCCCGCCTGGTTCTTGCGCAGCGCCCGCTCCTCCGCCTCCGAGCGGCGATGCAGGTCGCGCAGCCGGTTCAAGGCGATCGAGTAGATCCAGGTCTTCACCTTGCCCCGGTTCGGGTTGAAGCGCGAACGCGAGCGCAGCACCCGCTCGAAGGTGTCGGCGAGCACTTCTTCGGCCGTCGTCCGGTCCCCGGTCCGGTAGACAAGGAATCGCAGCAACGGCTCGGCGTGCTCCGCGTAGAGTTGCTCGAACTGGTCGCTTTTCATCAGCTTTGAAAGTCCCGGTTGGGAAACGGCGTTCTTCTTCGTATAAGCAGTAAATGGACCACTCGAAACGCAACCGCACTCCTGAGGAGCTCGATTCCACCGAGGATGCCCTGCGCGCCGGAAGGCACCAGGCGACCCCGTTGGAGCTCGACCGGATCAAGCTGCAGGCGATCCGCCAGGCCGAGCGACCGCGACCGAGCCTCTATGCAGTCAAGAAGGGAACGCTTATGAAGTCGAGACTCGCTCTCACCCTCCTCCTGGTGGCCGGGTTCATGCTCAGCACGACCGGCGCCACGCTGGCCATCTCGGGCAGCTCCGGCAGCGGCAGCGCCGCCACCAACCAGTACGTCCAGCCGCATAACGAAGAAGGCACTCACGGCGAACAGGGCACCAAAGGTGCCACCGGCAAGGGCGGCAACGAAAACAACACGCTGAACGAAGAACCGGCCACCGAAGTCGAAGTGACCCCGGCCCCGGCCACCGAACAGCAGGCCGTCGTCAGCAGCGGCAGCTCGCTGCCTTTCACCGGCTTCGTCGCGATTCCGCTGTTGGTCATCGGCGTAGGCATGATCCTCGTCGGCGCCACGCTGCGATTCAAATCGCGCAAGGACACCCCCGCCGGGCTCTAGCCCTCCGGCAGAAGATCTCAGAGGATGGGGAGGCGGGCCTGGATGGCCCGCTTTCTCCATTTCTGGGGGTCTTTCGTGTGGAACAGTTCCACCGCTTCCTCGGTCAAGGCGACGTGCGGGGCCAGTTCGAAGGCCTTGCGCGCATCGGGTCGCGGATCTTGACCCGCGGCGCCCTTGACCAGGGCGAGCCCGTAATACGATTCCCATTCGCCCGGGTCGCGGTCGACCGCCGTTTCCAGCATCTGGATCGCGAGCTGATGCTGGCCGGTGCGCGAGTCGCAGAAGCCGAGCACCTGGTAGGGCTCCGGTCGCACCGAGAGCACGTGGATCGCGTCGAGAGCCTGGCGTGAGGCCTGGCCGCAGTTGCCCGCCTGCAGGTTGCGGACGGCGGAGTTGAGCATCCCCTGGGAGATCGCCACCAGGGCCGGGGAGACGACCAGGACCAGGCAGCCGATGCCGAGCGCGACGCGGGCGACCCGCTGCGGCGCACGCGGGATCCAGCCGCTGCCCTCGCCCTCGCGGCCGGCGATCGCCATCGCCCCGAGCGAGAAGAGGAAGAACCCGGTGGCGGGCATCTCCCAGTCCCAGTCGACCGCCGCGTGCGCGGCCCAGGCCAGGCCGGCGGCGAAGAGCGCCGCGTAGAGGACCCGGTCGGGGCCGCGGATCCTCCCCGCCAGGCCGACGAAGATCGCGATCAGGGCGACCGCCAGGAAGACGATCCCGGGCAGGCCCAGCTCGGCGAGCATCTCGAGGTAGAGGGAGTGGGCGTTGATCACCTTGAATTCGCCGCTGCCTTGCTGCGCCCAGATGCGGGCGAAGGTGCCGGCCCCGGTCCCGTCGAGCGGGTGCTCGCCGAACTTTTCCACCGCCAGTTCCCACTGGGCGAGACGGCCGTTGCTGTTCAGGTCGGTGAGCCGGTCCTGCAGCGCTTCCGGGTCCTCCGGCGCCTGCGTCGAGGTGAAGCTGTGGAATCCGTGGCTGACCTTCTGCGGCGCATCGACGACCACCGCGGCGACGGCGATCACCAACACCGCGCCGGCGGCGAAGACGATCCAGTTCCTGCGTTTGGCGGCCGCCGAGATCTCGATCGCGGCGAGGCGCCGGTCGAGCGGCCGCAGGGCGAAGCGCAGCACGCCGGCGGCGACGGCGAGGCCGAGCAGCTGCCAGGCCAGGGTCTTGCCTTCGGCGACGCCCGCCGGGCCGGCGTACCTGCCGGTCGAGAGCACGTCGGTGCCGATGCAGAGCAGCGCCGCGACCAGGGTCGGCGGCACCACCGCGATCGCCGCCGGGATCAGGTCGCGGCGCGCCGCGAGCAGGACGAAGGCGGCCGCCCCCACCGCCAGCACCCCGATCGAGCCGCGCGAGAAGGTGAAGTAGAGGGTGGCGACCAGGATCGGGATCGCCGCCGCGGCGAGGCTCTGGGCGATCGGGTTTTCCTCGCTGCGGGTGGCGAGTCCGGCACAGAGCAGGGTCGCCACGGCGACGAACAGGCCGAGCGCGTTCCAGTAGGTCAGCGGGTAGCTCAGCCGGTAGTTTTCGAGCGAGACCGGGATCGAGTGGATGCCCGGCGTGACCCGGGTGATCAGCGCCATGATCGCGACCACGGTCATCGTCGCGGCGAGGATCCGCAGCGCCCAGACGAACCGCTCCCGGGTCCAGCCGATCGAGCCGAAGAGGACCAGCGCCAGCCAGTACATGAGGACGCGGTCGAACTCGATCATCGCCTGCGCCGGGGCATGCGACCAGAGCGAGGAGAGCAGGGTCCAGATCGCGAAGCAGCCGAGCGCGACGACGGCGCAGACGAGCGCCGGGCCGAAGCCCTCGAACGGTTGCTCGGCGAGGACCAGGCGCAGGGTCAGGGCGACCCCGAGCACGACGGCGACGATCGCCGGGGCGCCGGCGAAGAAGCCGCCGGAGCGGAAGGCGAGGTAGGCGGTGACCGCGGCCGGACCGCAGACCAGGATGCCGGCGAGGATCGGCGCGACGGAGAACCGGGACGACTTGGTGGCCGACGCCGCTCCCGAGGTTTCCGGCGAACTCAGCTCCACTGAACCGGGGACCATATTCGCTGCGTATCCATTGGGAAGATCGGCGTCCACGCGGTCTCGTCGGCAGCAACTCCGGGCTCCCTGAGCGGTTTTCTTGGACATCTGTCCAATGCAACGGCCGGTGCAGCCGAAAAGGCCCCCCTTGCCGATGCCGAGAGGGAACATTGTGAACATGCCAAGCCGAGTCAATAGGCTCCATCCTGGGAACCAGGGTGATGTTTCTATTCTTGGGTTTCCCGGTTACATACTGAGTAGTAGGTAGATCATGGAGTCTTCGGCCGTAGACCATCCCGACCGCGCGCATGGCGAAGCGCATGGCGAGGCCCTTCCGGGTTCGCTTTCACTCGGGCCGAAGACCGAGCGCAGCCGCCCCCGCGACCGCGGTGTGGTGCTCGCCAAGATGCTCTTCGTCGGCGATCTCGTCGCCGGCGTCCTGGCCGGGCTCGCCGCCCTGCTGATCCTCGGCAACCCGGTCGCCGACAAGCCCGTCTTCGTCCTCGTCGTCGCCCTGCTCTGGACCCTGGTCGCCTTCAGCATCGGCCTCTACCGCACCGACCAGCTCTCCTCCTGGGCCTCCGCCGTCTCCGAGATCCCGCGCGGCATCGTCGCGATCATGCTGCTGACCTGGCCGATCTACGGCCTCGTGGCGCTGATGGGGATCGAGCCGGCGATCGGTACCGCCTTCGTCACCGTCGGCGCGATGGCGGTCCTCGCCGGATCCGCCCGCACCGTCGTCCGCGCCTCCCTGCACCGCAACCCCGCCCTGCGCCAGCGCACCTTGATCCTCGGCTCCGGCGTCGTCGCCGGCCAGGTGGTCGCGAAGATCAGGTCGAACAACCAGTTCGGCCTCGACCCGGTCGGCCTCGTCGACAACGTCGTGCATGACATCGGCACCCCCGACCTGCCCCGCTTCGGCGGCTTCTCCGACCTCGCCGAGATCATCGAGATGCAGAGCATCGACCGGGTGATCATCGCCTTCTCGCGGGTCAGCCACGAGGAGCTCCTGGAGGCGATCCGGGCCTGTCGCGACGCCGGCATCGCCGTCGACGTGGTGCCCCGGCTCTTCGAGTTCCTCGACGGCATCCGCTCGCTCGACCAGATCGGCGGCCTGCCGCTGCTCTCGATCAGCGTCCCGGTCCTCGCCCCGGCGATGGTCGCCGCCAAGCGGATGCTCGACATCTTCGGCTCGGCCATCCTGCTGCTCCTCTTCTCGCCGCTGATGCTGGCGACGGCGATCGCGATCAAGGTCGAGTCGCGCGGCCCGATCTTCTTCCGTCAGGAGCGCGCCGGCCGCCGCAACAAGAGCTTCAACCTGATCAAGTTCCGCTCGATGTACACCGACGCCGAGCAGCGCAAGGCGGAGCTCGACGCGATGAACGAAGCCCACGACGGCGTCATGTTCAAGATCCGCGAGGACCCCCGGATCACCAGGGTCGGTCACTTCATCCGCCGCTTCTCGATCGACGAGCTGCCGCAGCTCTTCAACGTCCTGCGGGGCGAGATGAGCCTGGTCGGCCCGCGTCCGCTGATCTTCCGCGAGACCGCCCACCTGGAAGAGCGCTGGCACCTGCGCCGGCTCGAGCTGCGCCCCGGCATCACCGGCCCGTGGCAGGTCTACGGACGCTCGGACAGCCCCTTCCAGGAGATGGTCCGCTTCGACTACCAATACGTCGCCGGCTGGTCGCTGGCCCGCGACATCGAGTTGCTGCTGGCGACGTTGCCCGCGGTCCTTTCGGGGCGAGGCGCGTATTGAGCGGCGGCCGCGGGCAGCGGCTGCCACGCATCCTGCACGTGTCGGAGGCGTTCGGCGGTGGCGTCCAGGAGATGGTGACGACGCTCTCCGAGCGGCTCGAGGCCGCCGGCTACCCGGTAGCGATCGCCTACGGGCGCCGACCGGAGACGCCGCCCGACGTCCGCGGGCGGGTCGCCCCGGGGGTCGAGCTCTTCTCGCTGGGTTGGGAGCGGCGGACGCTGCCCGAACAGGTGCGCGCCGGCCGCCGCCTGCGCCGCCTGGTCAAGACCTGGCGTCCCGACGTGGTCCACCTGCACTCCTCCTTCGCCGGTCTGGTCGGCGGCATGGCGCTCGGCGGCCTCGGCGTGCCGACGGTCTACACGCCGCACGGGTACTCGTTCACGATGGGCCACCAGAGCCCCTCCCGCCGTCGCGCCTTCCGCCTCGCCGAGCGGTTGACGGCGGCCCGGGCGACCGTCGTGGTCACCGTCTCCGAGGCCGAGGCGGCCGCCGCCCGCACGGTCGCGCCGGCGGCCAAGGTGCGGGTCGTCCACAACGGCATCCCGGAGCTCGACGATCGCCGACCGGACGAACCGCTGCCCCGCCGCGACGGCCGCCCGCGGGTGATCGCGATGGGCCGCGTGGTGCCCCAGCACCTGCCCCACGAATCGGCCCGCCTGTTGGCCGCGGTCGCCGACCTCGCCGAGGTCGAATGGATCGGCGGTGGCGGCACCGGCGAGATCCCGGCCTCGGTGGTCAGCGACGCGGGAGTGTCGATCAGCGGCTGGGTCGACCGACCGACCGCGATGGCGAAGCTCGGCGGGGCGACCATCCTCCTCCATTGGACCGGCTGGGACGGGCTGCCGCTGTCGGTGCTCGAGGCGATGGCCGAGGACGTGATCGTGATCGGACACGACATCGATGCGGTGCGGGAGATCGTCGGACCGGGCCAGGTGCGGGCGACCGAGACCGAAGCCGGGCAACTCCTCCGTCACGTACTGGAGGACCCGCAGCTGCGCGAGGCGATGTTGCGGGAGCAGCGACGGCGGCGCCCGGCTTACAGCGCGACGCGGATGACGGCGGGCTGGAAGGATCTCTACACCTCGCTTCTCGAGGTGCCCACCAACCGTGGCGCGACGCCGTCCGACGCCGCGGCTGCAGGAGATGATGCGACGGCTCATGCCGTCACCGGGCCGCGCCGATAAGGCACCGGTGACCGATCTAGGATTGCTCTGATGGAAGTCCGCGAACTACTTCAACTCTTCTGGCGACGGCGTTGGCTGATCGTCCTCACGGTCGTCGCCACGACCGTGATCGCCGCCCTCTTCGCCTTCGCGCGGACCGACGAATACGAATCGTCCTCGACGATCGCGCTGACCCCGACCCAGACCGCGGCCGGCTTCGTCACCCCGGACACCCTCGACGCGCTGCTCGGCACCTACGCCCAGACCGCGTCGTCGGAACTGATGGAGAACGAAGCGGAAGTCGAAACCGGGGAAGCACTCGACGGCAAGATCGAAACCGCCACCCACGCCGGGACCGGGATCCTCGAAATCATCGGCGTCGCCGACTCACCGGAGGCGGCACAGGCGACCTCGACCGCGATCTCGCGCGCCTTCGTCAACTACATCGGCTTCAACAAACTGCTCGAACCCGAAGTCGTCGACCCGGCGAACCTGCCGACCGAGCCGGCCGGGCCGAGCGACGCGCTGATCATCGCGATCGGCATCATCCTCGGGCTGATCGCCGGGGCGATGCTGGCCTACGCGGTCGAGCAGGTCCGCGGCCGGATCGAACGGGCCTCCGACATCGCCGCGGTGACCGCGCTGCCGATCATCGGCGTGCTGCCGCGCGAGCGGAAGCTGTCCCGCTCCCCCTCGCGCCTGGTCTGGGAGGACCTCAGCCTCACCGGCCTGCACGAAGGCATCCGTGCCCTGCGCACCAACCTCGAGCTGCTGATGGAGGACGGCACCGCCGTGGTCCAGGTGACGAGCCCGGTCGCCGGCGAGGGCAAGTCGATGATCGTCGCCAACCTCGGCGTCGCCCTGGCCCAGATCGGGGTCGAGACGCTGATCGTCGACGCCGACCTGCGCCGGCCCACCCAGCACGAGATCTTCAACGTCAGCAACGACCTCGGGGTCTCCAACCTGCTGACCGGCGGGGTCGAGACCAAAGTCCGCCGCGCCTCGACCCCGTACGAGAACCTGACCGTGCTGCCGAGCGGCCCGCAGCTGCCGAACTCGACCGAGATGCTGCACGTGCGCGGCCGCTCGCTGGTCGAGACGCTGCGCAAGACCGGCGCCTTCGTGCTGGTCGACTCGCCGCCGCTCCTGCCGGTCTCCGACGCCCGCATCCTCGCCGGCCGCTCCGACCACGTGATCCTCACCGTCGCCGCCAACAAGGAGAAGCCGAGCACCCTGCGCAGCGCGATCGAGTCGCTGCAGTTCTCCGGCGCGGCGATCCTCGGCGTCGTCCTCAATCAGGCGATGGAGGACCGCGAGGGCTACGACTACTACCGCCAGACCCCTTCGAAGAGCCCACAGCAGCAGCCGACGGTCAACACCTCGAGCTGATGTCCCTCCGCCGCTTCGGAGGCGGTGACATCGTCGCCGTCGCTCTCCTCGTCTCGCTCGCGATGGCCTACGGAGCGGTCCACTCCCCTCTCGTCGCGATCGGCCTGCTGTTCGCGATCGTCTTCGCCGGCTGGGTCGTGATGCGTCCCGACCTGGTGCTGCTGGTGGTCGTCGCCGCCCTCCCCTGGCAGGACAAGCTCCAGTACCCGAACGCCACCCTCTCGCTGGTCAAGCTCCTCGGCCTCGCCCTGGTCGCCGCCTACTTCCTCCGCGCGGTGCGCCAGAACGAGGTCGTGCGCCTGCCCCCGGTACTCGGCTTCGCCCTCGCCTTCGGACTCGTCATCGGCCTCGCGCTGATCGCCTCGCCGGAACCGAGCGCCGGCCTGGAGAAGGCCTTCCGCTACGTCTTCTTCATCCTCTTCCTCTTCCTGATGATCCAGATGATCGACACCCGCGCCCAGGCGACCCGGCTGCTGCGGGTCCTTGTCGCCTCCTGCGCCGCGGCGGCGCTCTACGGCATCGTCGGCTTCGTCAGCGGCACCGTCGAACGTGCCTCCGGGCCGATCGCCGACCCCAACGACTTCGCCTACATGATGGCCGCGGTCATCCCCTTCGCCCTCTTCCTCTGCGTCGAGGACCGCCGCTGGCGACTGGTCTGGGTGACCTCGACGCTGCTCCTGCTCGGGGCGACCTTCGCCACCCTCTCGCGCGGGGCGATCGTCGGCCTGGCCGCGCTGCTGCTCTGGGCGATCCTCACCCGCCGGATCGGCATCGGCGGCACCCTCGCGGTCGCCATCGCCGCGGTGCTGGTGGTCGCCGCCGCCTTCACCTTCTGGGCCTCGACGGTCGAAGAACGACTGACCGAGAAGAGCAAGATCGCCGCCGCCAACACCGAATCGCGGGCCGCCTTCTGGCAGGCGGCGGAGGAGATGTGGGAAGACCACCCGGCCCTCGGTGTCGGGCCAGGGCGGTTCCCGGTCGAAGCCAAGGACTACGTCAAAAACAGCCCGATCGAACTCGAAAACCCGATCGTCCACAACAGCTACATCGAAATCCTGGTCGAGGCCGGGCCGATCGCGCTGCTGCTCTTCCTCGGCATGCTCGCCGCCGCCTGGCTGGGCGCGACGCGGGCCGCCCGCCAGGCGCGCTCGCACCAGGACCCGACCAAGGTCCGGCTGGTGAGCGCGGCGAAGGGCAGCCTGCTGGTGGCGATCGTCTCCGGCTTCTTCCTCTCCGAGCAGATCGCGCCGCCGTTCTGGATCGCCTGCGCGCTGATCGGCAGCGGCGCCCTCTACGTCGCCCAGGAGCGGAGAGAGCGCGTCGGCGGGGAGCTGCAGGCCGGCGGGACGGCACTTCCGGGCGCCGCGTGAAGGTCCCCGCGTGAGGGTCTTGTTGGCGACCTCGCTGCACGGCGGCGGACCGGTGGAGCACGCGCTGACCCTGGCCCGGGCGCTGACCGGCGCCGGGGTCGAGGTCGAGGTCAGCTGCGGCGACACCGAGCTCGCCGAGCGCTTCGCCGCCGCCGGGGCCACACCGCACGTCCTGCCGCTGGAGCGGAGCTTCGACCCGGGCGGCGCCAGGCGCCTCGCCGAGCTCGCCCGCGAGGTCGACATCGTCCACGCGCAGGACCGCCGCACCGGTCTCCTCACCCGCCTCTGGCACCCCGACGGAACGCCCCGCGTCTACACCGTCCACGGGCTGCCCGACCCCTACCTGCCGATCCCGGCCAACCGCGGCCGGCGCCCGGGCCTGCGCAACCAGCTCGCCTATCGCGGCCTCGACGCCTGGCTCGCGAGGCGCTCCGACGCGCTCGTCGTCGCCTCCGCGGCGCTCGCCGAGCAGCTGCGCCGCCGGCTCGGCTTCCCCGCCGCGCGGATGGAGGTGATCCCGAACGGGGTCGAGCCGGTGCGGGCGACCGTGGACGGGGACCTGGTCGCGTCGATCTCGATGCTGGAGCCGGTCAAGGGCCTCGACGCCTTCGTCCGCGCCGCGGCGGAGCTGAAGGACACCGCCGCCTCCGCCGGGGCGCGCTTCCAGATCGTCGGCTCCGGCCCGGCGGGCGAGGGCCTGCGGCGGCTGGCGACGGAGCTCGAGGCCCCGGTCGAGTTCCCCGGCCACGTCCCCGCCGCCGCGGTTCTGCCGCGCCTGCGCATATTCGTCCTCACCTCCTGGTTCGAGAACTGCCCGATGGCGCTGCTGGAGGCGATGATGGCCGGCGTGCCCGCGGTGGTGAGCGGCGTCGGCGGGGTGCCGGAGCTGGTCGGCGACACCGCCTTGGTGGTGCCGCCCGGCGATCCGGCCGCGCTGGCCGCCGCCCTGCGTCGCCTGCTCGAGGAGCCCGGGCCGGCGGCCGCCCTCGGGGGGCGCGCCCGCGAGCGCGCGCTGGCCGACTTCACCGCCGCGGGCAACGCCCGGCGGCTGATCGACCTCTACTCGCGGATCGCCTGAGGCCGGTCGATGCGGCTCGAGTTCGTGATCTCGGAGATGGGCATCGGCGGTGCCGAGCGGGTCGTCGTCGACCTCGCCCTCGACGCGGTCCGGCGCGGCGACGACCTGCTGCTGCTCGGTGCGCAGGGCCGCAACGACGAGCACCTGGCCGGGGCCGGGATCGCCCGCGTCGCCCTCCCCACCGGACGCACCCCGCTCGACCTCTCACGCGCGGTCGGCCGCACCGCCCGCGCCACCCACGGCTTCCGCCCCGCCCTGATCCACGCCCACAACGTGAAGGTGACCGCGGTGGCGCGGCTCGGCTCGCGCCTTGCCGGGCTGCGTCGGCCACCGCTCCTGACGACCTACCACGGCGTCCCCCACGAGGAGGTCGACGCCGCCGCGCGCGTCCTACGCCTCGCCGACCTGGTCGCCTGCGTCTCCGCCGACCTGCTGGCGCAGCTCGCCGAACGTGGCATCCCGGGAGAGAGGCTGACGGTGGTCCCCAACGGGGTGCCGGACCCGGAGCCGACGAGCGAGGAGACGCTGCGGGCGCTCGACGCCGAGCTCGGCCTCCGCGCGGGCGCCCCGGTCGTCAGCGTGGTCGGTCGCCTCGTCCCGCAGAAGGCCCACGACCGCTTCCTGCGCGCCGCCGAGATCGTCCACCGGGAGGTTCCCGAGGCGAAGTTCCTCGTCGTCGGCGACGGCGAGCTGCGGGCGCCGACCGAAGCCCTGGCCGACCGGCTCGGGCTCGGCGAGGCGATCGTCTTCACCGGCATCCGCGCTGACGCGGCGACGATCATCGCCCGCTCCGACCTGCTCGTCTTCTCCTCCGAGTGGGAGGGGCTCTCGATCGCCGCGCTGGAGGCGCTGGCCCGCGGCGTCCCGGTCGTCTCGACCGCGGTCGAGGGCACCCGCGAACTGCTCGGCGAAGGGGCGGGCGTCGTCGTCCCCCACGAGGACGAGGCGCTGGCGACGGCGATCGTCGATTGCCTCGGCGACCCCGCGCGCCGGAGCGAGCTCGGCGCCACCGGGCGCCGGATCCACCGCGAGCGGTTCTCGACCGCCCGGATGGCCGCTGCCTACAGGACCTTGTACGAGCGGCTGGCGGCGGGCTGAGCGACGGCGCGGACCTTGAAGGTCTTCGACCTGGCGACGATCCTGCCGCGGCTGTCGTAGCCGACGATCTCCAGGGCGCTGGCCCGCTTCTTCGCGATCCCGCCGACGCGACTGCGGCGCCTGCGGGTCTGGGCGACCTTCTTCTTGTTCTTGACGACCTGGTAGGAGACCGCGCCCGAGCCCTGCTCCGGCGTCCAGGTCAATTCGACGCTGTGATCGCCGACCGTGACGACCACCTCGATCGGCAGCGGGACCGGCGGCTTCGGGTGGGTCGGCGGGACCGGGCTCGGCGGCGTGCCCGGCACTTGCGGCGTCCCCGCCGCGGCGGTGCCGGTCAGGACGAGGGCGCTGTGGGCCGGCATCGTCGCCCCGGTCGCGCCTTCCAGGCCGGAGCCGGAGTAGGTGCCGCCGAAGCTGACGCTCTGGGCCGATCCGGTCGGGTTGACCAGGACCAGGCCGTTGGCGAACCGGCGTCGGTGGACGCCGTCGGCGTCGGCGCTCTCGGCCCCGGTGGCGTTGCCGATCTCGTATTCGTATTCGGGCAGCCAGGTTTCTTCGGTGTAGTTCGGGGTGAAGGCGTAGGAGGCGCTGCCGTCGCCGCCGAGCAGCACCGAGGCGTAGCCGTAGCGGGCGGCCTGCGTCTCGCCCACGGCGCCCTGGGTGAAGCCGATGAAGATCTTGCCCTTGGAGGCGGCGAATTCGGCCTCCGCGACCTGGTCTTCCCACTGGTAGGACGGCCGGTAGCCTTCGCCCGCGCCGCGACCCCACTTGACGAACATCTCGTCGAGCCCGCCGCTCAGGTAGTCGAGCCAGCGGTTGTAGGTCTGCGGCGCCTCGACCCACTGGGCGAAGTTGGCGATCGCGAGCTTGCCGCGGGCCTGGATCCTCGGGCCGATGTAGGCGAGCGCCGATTCCATCGCCGCCGCGTAGGAGGCGTCGTTCGGGTACTTCGCCACCTTCGACGGTTCGTAGGAGTACTTCATGCTGGCGTTGGCGTCGTCGAGGAAGACCCCGTCCCAGCCCTGCGCTTCGACTTCGCCGATCACGTTTTCGTACCAGGCCTGCTGGTAGGCGACCGAGCCGACGTCCATCGCCCAGAGCCAGTCGTAGCTCCAGGAGGTGAATTTGGCGCCGCCGGTGTTCTTCAGGAACCAGGATTCGGGCGCTTCGCTCGAGCCGACGCCGCTGGCCGAGGTGGCGTTCGAGCCGGTGCCCGGGCCGCTGAAGGCGAGGTCCTTGTAGACCAGGACCTCGAGGTCGGGGTTGGCGGCCTTCAGTTCGTGCAGGCGCTTCGTTTCCCAGGACTGCAGGATCACGTAGCTGTCACGGTGCGGCGCGTATTCGGCGCTCGAGGAGGCGCTGTCGAGAGCCGGGACGACGTGGCCCAACGGTCCGGCGGCGGCGCCGGCGGCGGTCACGCCGAAGAGCGCGGCAAGCGCGCTGAAGGCGAAGACGAGGCGGAGGGCCAGGAATCTCATCCCTCCCGCCATCGACCGCCCCGGAGCGCGATGCAAGCGGTTTGGACGAACTTCCCTCGCGCGTCTGGACGTCTGTCGTACCCCTGGTTAACCTCACGTAGGTGCGGGGTCCCTGGAGAGCGTGAAGACGCCTGACGCGATCGTCGTCGGCGCCGGCGCCGCCGGTGGCTGGGCGGCCAAGGAGCTGGCCGAGCGAGGCCTTGCGGTGACCGTGCTCGACGCCGGGCCATCGGTCGCGGCGCCCGACGGCACCGGGCTGGCGCGGCGGCCGGTGCAGTCGCGCTGCTACGCCTGCACCGAGGACGCCGCCCACCTCTTCGTCGACGACCTCGACAACCCCTACGAGGTGGCCCCGGGGACCGCGTTCAGCTGGCTCCGTGGCCGCCAGGTCGGCGGCCGACTGCACACCTGGGGCCACACCTCGCCGCGGATGGAGGACGACGAGTTCAAGGCCGCGGAGGTCGACGGGATCGGCGAGGACTGGCCGCTCGCCGCCGCCGATCTCGCCGCCTCCTACGCCCGGGTCGAAGAGTTCCTCGACGTACGGCGAGCCCCGCTGAACGCCGCCGAGCGGGGGTTGAAGGAGGCGGTGGAGGCCCGCTGGCCGACCCACGCGGTCGAGCCGAGCCCGAAAGCGTGCAAGGAGCCGCTGCGCCCGCTGGAGGCGGCTCTCGCCACCGGCCGTGTCACCTTGCGCCCCGACACGATCGCCGAGCGCCTCCTCGTCGGAGCCGCGGGGGACCGGGTCACCGGCGTGGCCGTGGTCGATCGCGAATCCGGTGCCCGCGACGAGCTGCGGGCCCGCGCGGTCGTGCTCTGTGCTTCGGCGCTCGAGTCGACCCGCCTCCTGCTGAACTCCGCGGGCGGCGACCATCCGGACGGCCTGGCGAACTCCTCCGGTGCTCTCGGTCGCTACCTGATGGACCACACCTGCGGCGTCTACTTCGAGGGCCGCGTCCCGCGCGGCGTGGAATCGGTCGCCGGGTCGCCGAGCCAGGGCGGCATCATCACCGGCCTCCGCCGCCCGCCGGGCTCGGCCGACGGCTTCCGCCGCGGCTACGAGGTCGAGTTCCAGGCGCTCCCCGGCGCCCCCCGTCGCAGGTTCCTGCGGCGCGACACCAGGGAGACGTTCTGGATGTCGGCCTTCGGCGAGATGCTCCCCGACCCGGACAACCGGGTCGAGCTCGACCGGAGCCGCACCGACGCCTGGGGCATCCCCACCCTGCGGATCACCGCCCGTCGCTCCGACAACGAGACGACGATGGCGCGCGATCAGGTGGCGACGATGGAAGCGATGCTCGCCGCCGCCGACTTCGAGATCACCGGCGGCAAGACCGACCTCGACCCGATCGGCATGACCGCCCATGAGATGGGTACGGCACGGATGGGCGCCGACCCGACGACCTCGGTGCTCAACTCCTGGAACCAGTCCTGGGACGTCCCCAACCTCTTCCTCACCGACGCCGCCTCCTTCACCTCCAACGGCTACCGCAACCCGACCCTGACGATCATGGCGCTGACCGTCCGCGCCTGCGGTCGATTGGCGGACCTACTGATCGACGGGTAGGCGCAGGCCGCCGCTGGTGGCCGAGCCGCCGCGGGCGACCAGGCGACGGGCGATGCCTGGGAGCGCCCAGGTGAGGGCGGCCTTGGCGCGGCTGCGCCAGCGAAGGTCGCCGTCCTTGATCACCGCCAGGGCATCGCGACGCAGGGTCGGGCTGCGGGCGAGCAGGGACTCGCGCAGGCGCGTCCGCCCGAGCTCGGCGCGGAAACGCTCGACCGCGGCCATCGCGGCGCCGCGCTCCTCCTCGTCGAGCCGCTCGTTCGCGAGGGTCTTCTCCAGCGCCTGCAGCTGCCCTTCCAGCAGCGCCACTCCCTGGTTGCTGAGGCTTCCGGGCAGGAGCCGATAGCGCACCAGCGGCTCCGGCACCAGCCCGAACCGGACCCCGCCGAGGACCAGGCGGATCGCCAGCTCCCAGTCCTCCGCGGTCCTGATCGCCTCGTCGTAGCCGCCGTAGGCGAGCATCACCTCACGGCGGGTCGCCCAGTCGACGCCGACCCAGCAGCGATCGATGATCGCCAGGCGCCGATCGTCGACGGCATAGCGGAAGTCGGGGCCGAAGTTCCGCCGCAACGGCCGGCCGTCGACCTCCAGGGTCGCGTCGGTGGTCAGGACCTCGAGGTCGGGGCGGTCGGTCAGCGCCGCCGCCATCAGCTCGAGCCGGTTCGGCAGGAAGAGGTCGTCGGCGTCGAGGTTGACGACGAACTCCGAGCGCGCCGCCGCGATCGCGACGTTCCGCGCCGCCGCCACGCCGCGGTTCTCCTGGCGGATCACGGTGACCGCGTCGCCGTAGCGCGCCAGCACCTCGGCGGTGCCGTCGGTGGAGCCGTCGTCGCAGACGATGATCTCGGCGGCCGGATAGGTCTGGGCCAGCACCGAGTCGACCGCTTCGGCGATCGTCGCAGCCGCTTCGTAGGCGGCGATGGTGACGCCGAACGTCGGTGGCTCCCGGCGCGGCTCGAGCGGCCCGCTCGGTGGCGGGGCCCAGACCTCGACCGGTCGCCCGGCTTCAGCCGACATCGGCAAAGGCCCGATCGAGCCGGCGGATCAAGGCGGCGGCGTCTTCTTCGAGCGCCGCGATCCGCGGCGTCTCGAACCGGGGCGCGGCCGTGGTGACCGGGATCGGCAAACGACTGCCGAACGCCCGCTCGAAACCGGCCTCGCGGACGAGCCGGGCGCTCCGCCGCGAGGCGTCCCCGTAAGGGAAGGCGAAGTAACGGGGCGTGATCCCGGTCAGGTCGGCCACTCCGTCGCGCCCCCTGCGGATCTCCTCCCGCTGGGCGGTGGCCGACAAGCTCGGCAGGCGTTGGTGGCAGCGGGTGTGGGCGCCGAGTTCGACCGACGGTGCGGCGGCGAAGCGCCGCAGCTCCTCCGCGCTCATCGCCCGGGCGACGCTCGCGCCGTCGCCGTTGACGGACTCCTCCTCCATCCCCCGCGCCGCCCAGGCCCGGAGCGGATCGAGCGCGACGTCGATCGTCGCCGGCGGCAACGCGCTGAGCACCGGGTGGACCGCGGTCAGGAGCGCGCCGCGGCGCTCCTCGGGGGTCGCGGTCGGGGCGAGCACCCGCCGGCCGGCGAGCACGACGTCGAGGGTCTCGGGACGGCCGCCGTCGCCGAGCAGCAGGTCGGTCAGCTCGTCCCACCAGTACGGCCCGTCCTTGCCGATCAAGCCGGTGGCGACGAAGAGGGTCACCGGGACCCGGCGCCGTTCCAGGATCGGCAGGGCGTTGGTGAGGTTGTCGGCGTAGCCGTCGTCGAAGACCACGGCGACCGAGCGATCGGGGATCGAGCCGCCCTCCGCGGCTTCGCTCAGCTCGGCGAGCGAGCAGAGCCGCATCTCCGCGGCCAGCGCCTCCAGCTGCTCGTCGAAGCGGCGTGGGGTGACCGCGTTGCCCCAGGGGTCCGCGCGGGTCTCCGCCACCCGGTGGTAGAGCAGCACCACCCCCCTCCCGCGCCCGGCCGCGCGCGCGGCGCGCCGGCGCTCGACCGTCTCCCCCGCGTCGGTCGCGAGGCGGCGCGCGCGTCGCACGACCTTCGACCCGAGCCCGCTCACGCGCCCAGCTCCCGATAGAGCGCTTCCGCCGGCCGCAGCGTCGTCGACCAGCGGAAGCCCTCGGCCAGCTCGCGCGCGGCGGCGGCGAGGCGGCGCGCCCGCGGACGGTCGTCGAGCAGCTCCGCGGCACCCACGGCGAGCGCCTCCGGGGTGTCGCGGATCAGCCCGTGGACGCCATCCTCGAAGCCGATCTCCTCGACCCCGAGCGAGGTGCCGACGATCGGCACCGCCGCCGCCATCCCCTCCAGCACCTTCAGGCGGGTGCCGCCGCCCGCCCATAGCGGCACCACCAGCACGTCGGCGGCGGCCAGCTCGGTGACCAGGGCGGGGACGAAACCGACCACCTCCACCCCGGGCGCCGCCGCCGCGGCGGCCTTCAGCTCCGGCGAGGCACCGCCGCCGACCAGGCGCAGGGCCGCGTCGGGATGGCGCCGACGCAGCTCCGGCCAGCCCTCGCGCAGGAAGCGCCCGAAGCCGAGTTCGTTCGGCTCGTAGTCGAGTCGTCCGAAGAAGAGGACCCGCGGCGGGCCGCGCCGCTCGGCCTGGGGCGCGGCGAAGAAGTCGTCGTCGACCCCGTTGGGGCTGAGGACGACACGTCTACTCACCCGGCCGAAAACCAGCCGATCGTGCTCGGAGACGACCAGCACCGCGGTCGCCGCCGCACCCGCGCGCCGCTCGACCGTGCGCATCGTGTGCCATCGGTTCCACTCGCGCAGCCAGGCGGCGCTCGGCGGCCGGCGGCTTTCGGCCAGCGTCCGCATCAACTGCGAATCGACGTTGTGGGTGGAGAGGATCCAGGGGACGCCCGTCAGCGCCTTCGCGTAGTAGGCGCTCTGGGTGTGCTCGATCTGGACCAGGGTCGGGGCCTCGGCGACCAAGGCGCGCAGACGTTCGTCGACCTGCGGCAGGTAGG
>Ga0134125_10001642_pt1 | contig 27383 bp, 27 predicted proteins | sample KB31751_FD_96464 | JGI IMG/M metagenome (GOLD analysis project Ga0134125, IMG submission 96464) | Terrestrial soil microbial communities with excess Nitrogen fertilizer from Kellogg Biological Station, Michigan, USA - KB3-175-1 | ecosystem: Environmental > Terrestrial > Soil > Unclassified ... | reverse complement strand
GGAAATCAAGTCTGGAAAGAACAAGTATTTCACAATGCTCGAAGTTGTAAGAAAACTTTCAAGCTTTATCGATAAAAAGAAACAGCCAGCAGGTCTTGACCTTGCAAAGATGTTCGGTAGCATCTTGATGAAGAGATCGTTCAACTCTGTAGGTTCATGGCATGTCAAAGGCTTGTTCTTGGGTATGATGCACTTCCAAGACAAGTACAACGAAGATCTTGAAAGACTCCAAAGATGTGATATTCACTATCTTACACCAGATTTGAGAATTGTTCCATTCTGTGCATTTAACGTAATTCCAGAATGGTACAGAGATAGAATCCAGAAGAAATATTCTATATCTGTAGAAGAATGGGAGAAGCGAGTCGGAGTAAAACTCGAAGATGGTCTCTATAGAGGAATTATGAGAAGAGGTTCAGGTGATGAGCTGGCAGCTGGTTGTGCAAAGAGTCAGATGATGCATGAAGCATCACAATCTTTGATGTAAAAATCTAGGAAACACGTTTTCTTCTTTTGCAATTGTTAATCTAATACCTTATTAGAGAATTAATTAATTGCACACTAGCGTGCAAGTGTTAATTATTTCTCCTACTCAGACCGGTATTGGAGGAATTGCTCAACATGTTCAAGGTCTTTCTAGTTTTCTACAAAATAATGGTCATCATGTTGAGGTTCTTTCATCAGAAAATACATTCACTTTACCAATAAAGGGACTCAAAAATCCAAGCTTTATGCTATCAGCATTTTTGAAAACTAAATTCAAGAAAGGAAATGACATCATACATGCTCATAATCTACCATCGGCATTACCCATGAAACATGCTTCTGGAAAGAAAGTTTTGACACTACATGGAATTTACTCAAAACAGATTGATGCACTTCATGGTAAAACGACTGGTACCATTTCATCATCGTATGAAAAAGATGCTCTAACATGGGCAGATGCCATCACGGTTGTATCAAAAGAAGCATATGATTATTATACAAAATTAGGCTTCAAAGTACATCGTATTCCAAATGCAATAAACATATCATCACTTTCAGAAAAAAGCGAGAGGCTTTATGACAAACAAATAATCTTTGCAGGAAGATTATCAAAAGAAAAAGGGATTCTAAATCTTTTAGAAATGGCAAAAAAACTTCCTACTGATATTCATCTAATGATACTGGGAACAGGTCCTGAACAAAACGCAGTAATCTCTTGTACTAAAATTCAATCAAATGTGCATTATCTAGGTTATCAACAAAAAAACAGAACGATAGAACTAATCAGGGGCTCTGATCTTCTCATTCAACCTTCATTGGCAGAAGGAATAAGTTCAACTCTTCTTGAATCAATGGCTTGTAAAACACCAATAGTGGCAACTAGGGTTGGTGGAAATGAAGAGGTATTAGAGAATAATAAATCTGGAATATTGGTGGAACCAGATAACCCACAAAGCATGATGGACAAAATTCTTGATCTACTTAACGATGATAAGAAGACTAATGAATTGAGGGAGCAAGCTTTCAGGCAAGTTCATAATTATGATTGGTCTCACGTTGGAAAACTTTACCTTGATATCTATGAATCTCTTCTGAAATAGTCAAAAGGTTATCAAAGAACCATAATTGTGAATATTGTATGAAAACCGCAATTGTTATGGGAACAAGGCCCGAAATCATAAAACTTTCTCCTCTGATTAAACAATTAAACAAAAAGAATAATTCTGTAATCTTTACCGGCCAGCATTATGATTATAATCTGAGTCTACAATTTATTGAAGAACTAGGAATTCACAAACCCGATTATTGGTTAGAGCTTACAAAATCCAATCCATCTACACAGATAGGTGAAATAATTATTAAACTTGGTAAGATACTGCCCAAATTAAATTTAGATTCAGTAATAGTATTGGGGGATACAAATACTGTACTCGCTGCAAGTATTACTGCACTGAAATTGGGAATACCGATAAATCATGTTGAAGCGGGGCCTCGTAGTTTTGACTGGAGAATGCCTGAAGAACATAATAGAATTCAAGTGGATCACATATCTGAACTTCTTTTTGCACCGTCACAGTATGCAAAAAAGAATCTGCTCTCTGAACATGTTCATGGAAAAATCTTTGTCACAGGAAATACTGTTATTGATGCAATAGAAATGTATGCAGATACTGCATCAAAAAGATCTCACTTTTCTATTGATGTTAAAGATTTCATTATGATGACTCTACACAGGGCCGAGAACGTGGATGATAAAAACACATTATCATCAATCATAAAGGCTATCCTGGATTCCAAACAGAATGTGATCTTTTCTGTACATCCTCGAACAAATGAAAAATTACACCAATTTGGACTCTATGAGAAATTGAATAATTCAAAAAATGTACTTTTGATAAAGCCTGTAGGATATTTTGACATGCTTGAATTGATGAAGAAATGTTCCTTTATCATCACTGATTCTGGTGGAATTCAACAAGAAGCGACCTCTCCTAAAATAAGAAAAAAAGTGCTTGTCACCCGCAGGACTACTGATAGTCCTGAAGCGGTTATTGCTGGAGTGGCCAAAGTAGTAGGAACAGAAACAGCATTGATTCTAAAAGAAATCAAAAAAGCAATTCGGGATCCAAAAGTCCATACAAAAAATGCGCCATATGGAAAGGGTGATGCTGCAAAGCAGATTATAAAAATAATGCAGCAATATTATTAGATCTTTTCATATTTTTTTAGAAAAGAAGTAAGAATATTTTTCCAAGAGAATTTTTCAACCATCTGTCTTGACGTATTTCCCATTTGTTCTGCAAGTGCAGGCTCTTGCAACAATCTAATTACTTTTTCTGCAAGATCATTTGCATCATCTACAAAATACCCATTTTCGCCATTTTTTAGAATATCGTCTGAGAGACTACCTGTTTTAGCGATAATGGGTAATGAAGATGCCATGTATTCTAAAACCTTTACTGGTATTGATTTGGAGGTAGTAGGTGTTAGCTGAAGTGGTCCTATCCCAATAGAAGCACTAAAGAGGTGATTAGGAATCTCTGTTCTATCTAGCCAGCCTTTGAATTCAACGTTTTTAGCAATATTTTTTTCTGATACTATGGCCTGTAATCTTTGCATCTCTGGCCCTTCTCCTAAAAGTGTCACCCTAGTATCAGGTAAAGATTTTATGATTTCTGGCACTGCTTCAAGTAATACATCTAGTCCTCTGTGATAGTACATTACTCCCGAAAAGACAATTTTTCTTTCTCGTAAATTTTTGGTTATAAAAAAAGAAAGATCAACTCCATTTGGCATGATGGAAATTTTTTCCAAGGAAATTTTGTAAAAATCACTTACAATTTTCTTTATCTGTTCATTTAATACAAATATCTCTGTTGCACCTTGCAACGATTTTTTGTTAAAATATTTTTCTATACGTCGCTGTATGGATTTTATACCGTGCGACTTTTCATACACGGCATCATCAATTTTGATTATTACTGGTTTTCCAAACTTTTTTGCACACGAAACTGCTGCATTAGGAACCAAATGAAATGGGTGAAATATGGTAAAAATCAAATCAAATTGGTTTTCTTTACATAGTTTCTCAGCCTCTATCTTTAGGCTCTTAACGCATCGCCTTGCTGCTACCTTTAGATTGTTTTTCGATGGTGTTTTTACTCTTATGATGATGAGATTTTTATTTATTATGGGTTCATACCTCTTACCTTGCCAAGTTACATCTGGTACTAGTACTGTAACTTCATGACCCATAGATGCCATTGTATTTACAATGTCGAAGGAAACAACTGGTCCGCCTCCGCTCATAGGAGGAAAATGGAAAAATAATGCGAGAATTCGCATGAGTATAGACTTTTAACCAAGAATAAAAGTTTATGATAAAATGGAGCAATATGAAAAAGTAAAAAACTGGCTTATTTCATCAGGTCTTTGCATTTTAGACAAGACTAATCCAAATGTAGGCGCTGTTCATTCTTACTATGATACTCAAAATAAAAAGTACAGCTTTCTTTATCCTGAAATCACAGGTTATTATCTCAGCACTCTGAAATTTCTTCATTTTAAAGAAAAATCTGAGAAATATGTAGAGACTGCAAAACTTTGTGGTTCTTGGTTAATGAATTTACATGAAAAGTATGGTGGAATTATCATGGGAGTTAGTTCTGAATCTAGAATGACTGATCAAATATTTTCATTTGATACTAGCATCTGTACAAAAGGGTTTCTTGATTTATATGAAATTACAAGAGATGAAAAATACAGAGAATTTTCAAAAAAATCAATTGATTGGCTTGTCACAAAATGCATTGAAAGTGATGGAACTGTAAAACCAGTAATGAATAGAAAAACACAAGAGTTTACCGAAACCTCCATGTGGTATGCCCAAAAGGGGTGTTTTGGCATAAAATTGTCCATGCCTCTTTTACAATCTGGAGATTCAAGATTCAGAGAAATTGCTGTAAAGGTTTCTGATACGTACAAGAAATTTCAAAATTCAGATGGTAGTTTTGCATTACATCTTGGAAGTAAATCTGTCAACTTGCATTCTCATAGCTATGCACTGGAGGGATTAATCTATGCATATGCTGTGCTCAAGGACGATAATTATCTAGAGAGCTGCAGAAAGGGGTTAGATTGGGTAGTAAGTCAGATGAACGAAGATGGAAGCGTATACCTTTGGACTAATTTTAATTACAAATCAAAGGCTGCTTATCCAATTGCACAATTAATTCGTTTGATGGTGTTAGTTGATAGTATGGATAAAACCTCGAAATATCTTGCACCTGCAAAAAAATTAACAGAATTTCTATTAACGCTACAAGCAAAGGAAGAAGAATCCATAATGAATGGTGGTTTCTATGAGGAGTTTCACAAATCTATGTTTGGGTGGAAGAAACAGCACAGGATAAATTCTTGGACATCGATGTTTGCTCTTCAAGCACTAGACTGGATTGAAAATCATGATAAAATATCTTTTGATATTTCTGTTTTACACTTGTACTAAGATTTAGAACCTTCAAATTTTTTTCTTAATAAGATTTTGATAAAGTTCGTATTCCCTCTGTTCCATAATCTCACCGCTTATTTTTTTTATAGTTTCAAGGGATTTTCTTCTTAGACCTTCTTTGTATCCCGAATTTGATAAAATTCTCTTGAACGCATCTGAGAATTTTTTTCCATCATTTTCGACAAATACTACTGCATCATCTATAATTTCCGAATAACTTGAATCATGTCTTGACATGACAACTGGAAGGCCTGATGCCATGGCTTCAAGTACTGGCATTGGTATGCCATCCAAAAACTTCATTGGCTGTGCGTAAATGTCACATGCTGCATAATGCCCATTTAGCTTTTCATGTGCTACTCTCTTTATGATCTGAACTCTATCTGATACGCCTATGGATTTTGCAAGTTCCAAAAGTGATTCATAATTTGGACCATCGCCTATGAGTAACAAATTTGCATCAAGATCTTTAATTGATTCTATAAGGTATCCATGATCTTTCTGTTCTATCAATCTTCCAACTGATAATATTGTAGGTTTTGAAGAAATGAATTCTTTCTTGCAATCTGGTGTAAATTCATTCAAATTTACTCTATTGTATATTACATGAATGTTTTTTGCGTCCATTTTTTTTGCATATGGGAATATGAATTGATACACACAAACTACCGCATCTGCATTTTGAAGCACAAATTTTTCAATTTTTTGAGAGGCATACATCATTTTTAGAAATTGAAAGTATTTGCCTTCCTTTTTTAGAAAATCCCTCTGTTGTTCATAGTTTGTATGTAATGATACTACAAGGGGAATTCCTAATCTTTTTGATGCTTTTGTTGCAAGCCATCCTTGAACCAATGGATTGTATGATCTAATGATATCTGGGCGTATCTCTCTTACTAGATCAATAATTTTTTCTTCAAATGATTTGTAATTTGAAAGATTTACCTTTTGAATCTTGTGAATTTTTAGTTTAGCATTTCCTGCCATTATCTGTACTTTTTCTTCTCCTATTTCTTCATCAAACAATGATATGACATGGACTTCATCGAACATATTTTTTGGATTATAATAACCATTTTTGATCTCACCTTTGTTGTAATAGGAAAGCAATGCATCGTTAGGTAAAATGCAAATTTTCATGGCTGTGATGATTTACTAGACAGGGCCTGGTTAAAATGATTTCATTTTTACAAATGTCATATAGAAGAAATAAATACAATCCAAACATTAAGACGACAATTTCCAATGACGCTTGAAGTTAACATATCATACACTGTGGATGAAAAATTATGGAACCAAAATTTGGAAAAAAATATGGCTTCAACCATCTATCAAGTTCCTAGTTATTCTACTGTATATGATCGGGTGTTTGGTTCTAAACCTGTATTTGTAACCGTAATACAGAAAAATGAAGTAGTAGGTCAACTTGCTATCTCAATCCACTCCAAATTTTACTGGAAAGACTCTAACATATTTTCAAGAACTCTGGGTGAAAAATTAAAATTAAATTCAATTCTCCGATGGGAATATGGTCCTATAATTCACATATCTGATGATGCGCAAGAAATCCTAGATAAGTTACTTTTGGCCGTCAATCAAATAGCAGAACAAAATGATGTAAATTTGATTAGGGGTACAACGTATCCATTACATCATGTTTATAGTATTAAAATATTTGAAAAATATGGCTATAACCCCACAAATTGGGCTACCTACATAACAGAACTTGGGCATGATCCTATAACATTGTATGATTCTCTTAGTAAAGAAACACGATATGACATAAGAAAATCTGAAAAAAATGATCTGGAACTTGAGGTTGTGAACAATTTTTCTTCATTTAAAGAATATTCTGAATTGGCACTTTCTGCCAGATTGCGTGCAGGCGAAAAACGTAAAGAAAACCCTCTCTTTGTAGAAAAATTTTGGGACAACCTATATGATAAAGGGTATCTGAAAGTTTTTCTTGCAAGAAAAAACGGAGAATTATTGGGAGCTATAGAAAATTTAGTCTTCAACCAGAATGTTATCCAGTATGGTATTGTGAATTCACCAAAAACACAGTTACTTGGAGGTACATTTCTTACTTGGAATGCAATCAAGTGGTCTATGGAGAATCACTGTCGTACTTATGATATGGGCGGAATTAATCCAAACCCAACTACTGAAAAAGAAAAATCTATCAATTTCTATAAATCCAAATGGGGAGGAAAACAACTAGATTATGTTCGATATGTCAAAATCCGTAAACCTGGAAAAACTAAACTGTCTGCAGCGCTCTCAGATCCCAAGAAAATATCTAAAAAGATACAAACTCTTTTCAAATAATGTTTAATGATAAAAAATAAAATCTGAATATTGGAATTGGCTTTTTGGCGTAATGATATTATTTTTGTTGTAATTTTACTATGTTTGTCACTGATTTCCTCTGATCTCATTGATGATAGCATGAAACAACTTCCGTGTCCTGGAATCTATCGAGTAAGTGATTCCAAGATACAATCCTATTCCGATCAAGGCAAATATCAATAAATTTGGGATAAATTCAAAAATACTCTTCTTGTAACTCAAAAATTCTTGTAGCAACAAGTATGTGATTCCAAAGCTAATTACACTAGCACCTAGATATTTGAGTAAACTTGATACATTAATTTTTGAAACAAAATATTTTCTAGATTCCAAGTAATAGTATATTGTGAAGGGAATCTGTGTTGCAAGTGATATTATTGACCAATAGACTACTAGATCTATGTCACTTTTGCTAAATGGTTTTAACAAATAGAGGCCAACTGCTACTGATATTGTATATGTACTATATTGGATTAAGATCATTGTAGGCACAGAAAATAGTTTACTTTTTACAAAGTCTTTGACAGTAGAATCTTCATTCAAATCCACCTTTTCAATTCCTAACATTGCTTGATTGTAGGTGCCGCCTACAACGTATAGGACTGCTCTTATCGTCATGAATATCACAACAGGTACTGCTGTCTCATAGATTGGTTTGAGTGCAAATAATGCAGGTTTTGCAAATACTATTGACAATGCTGCTAAAGGAAATGCAAAATAGAAAAATTGAATCAAATTTTCTTGAAGGTGTTGTTTGTTTCCTCCCTCTAATAATTTGGGATATACAGCTTGTGAAATTAATGAAGAATTACCAACTAAATTCGATATTGTCTGTGCTGCCGAATAAAATGCTAGACCTATTACTGAGCCTGAAATTACTGAAAATATTATTACATCTAAATGATATACTACATTAGAGATTCCAGGATAAGCTGAAAGCCATGAAAGTTTTATCCATTTTCTTAGAAACGATATACTAAACTGTCCCTTCAACCTTTCTCTTCCAAAATACATTAGAATTATGATGCTTGCAATGTATGCAATTATGGTAGATGAAATAGCACCAATTATGCCAAGATGTAGAAAATACACTACTACTAATGCTGCAGGTATCTTTGCAATCTCAAATGATAGCATCCCATAACTAGACGAATGGGGTGACCATCCCAAATTTACTGCAGTTAGGGTTCTATTCAAAAACATGACGGGAATTAAGATGGAGGCAAAATACAATACATTTTCATTAGCATGAATATTGTTTGCAAGAGAATATGCTATTACTAGATAGACTAGAACACCTCCGATTGATAACATACCGCTTGACATTACTGCAGTTCTAGATGATGCTAAACCTCTAGCTGCTTCACGAGTTGCCCAGTATGATACTATGGGTTCTACTATTATTACATATGTGATGAGACCACCGATGAGATTCCATGTGCCAAACTCTTCTGCATTAAGACTTCTAGTTACTATTAGAGTGAAAATAATGCCAGTTATTACACTGGTTAAACCAATCGCAAAAGAAATCAATCCCGAATATGTTACTCGAATTCTAGACAATCTAACTATTTTATCTAATACGTGGTTATGTTTAATACTGTATTTTTTTGTTAACTAATGACATTGTTGTTTAAACACATATTCTGATGTCAAGATCGAATGTACAACTATTCCTACTGTGGTATTATTTTATTGGGGATACCACCGAATATGCATAAACACTGGTACGGTCATAATACTTGGACCATAGTAAGGACTTGATATTTTTTCCAATAATTGATTTGAATTTATGCTCTTTTAGTTTTTGATTTAACATGGCTGAACTATATCTATTCTTAAAATCGGTCGTAGGGTGTAACGCAAGACCTCGCAAGTTCATGATTATGATAATAGATACCCCATTAGGTTTCAATACCCGATGCATTTCGTCAAGAAATTGATCTATGTGGATGACATATGGTATTACAGCATACGATACCAGTAAATCAAACATGTTATCTTGAAATGGCAGTTTGCTACCCTCTGCAAAAATATCTGGCTTGAGATTATCATAGGTACGGGTAGGAAGATCAAGCCCGATGTATTTACATCTATAATCATCATGATACGGTCTCATGGCACATCCTACATCTAATGCAAATTTTTTATTCTTTGAATAATTTTGGAGAAGATATGAGTGAAACCAATGTTTGGTCATTCTTTCTATCTTATCTCTAAATCTCTATATTTGAGTGGTATGATTTACCTTGGTTTTGAATATTGTTAGTATTTTTTATCAAATATCATTTCATATACTTATAATAGTCACCAAAATCCGAAATAATTAGATTTGAAATTAATTTATGGAACTAAAAAAGGCATATCCACTAATGATTTGATGTTCATCACAAAACATGATTTATACGCACCTTCTGAAATTTCTGCACAAAAGAATACAAATGAAATCTTTGATAGAATAGAAAAACAAATTGTGGAAGGGAAAAAACTATATGAATTATTTAGGTATGATGATGTCTCTCTCTGGTGGTTTATTCATCCTACAATTTATTTGTCATTAAAAGAAGCAATAAGCTTTATTGATTCATTTCAAGATCTTGTAAAAAATAAGAAACCTGCTGAAATCAAAGTAGTTGATGATTTCAGCAATCTTTCATTGATACAGCAAATCTGTAATAAATACGATATCAAAGTCTCTTACTCGACTAAATCTTATCTAAAATTTCAGATAATCAAATGGTTTACAAGACAAATCCAACCATATAGATACGAACGAATAACCCGAAGAAAGATCCGTTCTAGAATACAATATTTTAAGAATAAAAAACATGTGATTCCATCCATAAAAAATAAAATTGTTTTTGCTGTGGCTACTGCATATAGAAGAAAAATTCTTGATCTTAAAACAGGAGATTCTAAATCTGGAGAATTTTTGATTGGGCCAGTTATTGATATGGTAAAAAAGATGGGTCAAGAAGTTATTTGTCTTGATTTAGATTATACCTTCAAGGGTCAATTTGACCTGTTGTTAGAAAGATTGAATGATGATATTTTGTGGATTCCTATAGAAATTCTAACCAATGATTTTCAGAACAATGATAATCAAAAACAATTCCTCAATCATTATGACAAAATTATACATAATGATAATTTTAGATCAGTTTTTACTTATGAAGAAATATCATTCTGGAGTCAACTTGAAACTGATTTTGTGACTCTGAGTTATTTTTCATACTTGCCTTTGTATATGCAATTAATTGATTCGTACAAAAAATATTTTGAAGTAAATAAACCATCATCAATTTTTATTCCATATGAAGCAGGACCACTGGCACTTCCGATTATAATTGCATGCCAGAAAAACAATATACGTACAATTGGTTTTCAACATGGTTTGATATATGGAATAAATCCCGACTACTCACACCATAATTTTAGATCCGAAGACGATTTGATGGGTATGCCACTACCAGATTATCTATTATTGTTTGGAAATTTTGCAAAAAATAAACTGATAGAACAAAAAACTTACCCCGTAGAAAAATTAGTTGTCTTTGGCCACTCTATGTATTTTGATGTAGACAAAGCCATTTCAATTCTTAGTACTAGCAATATAAAAGAAAAATATGGGATTCCAAAAAACAAGAAAATAATTCTATTTACAACAGCCAGATTTCAGCGATATTATCATGGTTTTGAAACACGCAATCATGATGAAAAAATATTAGAAAAATTACTTAAAGAATTTGGAAATAACAATAATTATCACATAATCCTAAAACCTCATCCTACAGAAGATTATCTAAAATATTATGAGAATCTAATATCCCAGTATAAAGCTACAAATTTTGTTATCATACAAAGTGATTTGTTTGAATTATTATATGTCGCAGATGTTATTGTATGCTATTTCTCAACCGTTCTTTTAGATTCTGTTGCATTAGGTAAATTTGCTATTGAGATAGACTTTGGGGAGACATTGTCAACCATTCCATTCAGAGAATCAAATGTAGTGCTAAATTCTAATTTAGATTCATTACGAAAAAATATAGATGATTTATTATATGATGATGTTGTTAAAGAATCTCTAAAGAAAAACATGCCTAATTTTATCAAAGAACACTTTAACATTCCTAATGCTCTTGCATATGATCAAATAAAATCATTAATTCAAAAATAGTTGTAATTTAATTGAACTTATTGAGATTTGGTTTTACCTAATTATATTCAAGATAAGTTATAAATACATTGTATTCAAAAAATGAAATATGGAATATTCCAAATTGGAAGATCATTATTCATTATCGAGTAAAATTACTTGCAAAGAAATGTGGTCCAAAGTTAAAAATTATGAGGCAATTGCAATATCAAGAGATCAAGAATTAATCAAATATTTGGATCAATATACTCAAAGAGTAAAAAGTGAAATCATAAAAACCAGAAATAAATGTCCACTGTGTAATTTTAATGATTTTAGATTTCTCTTTGTAAAACATGGTTTTGATCATGTCTTATGTAATAACTGTGATCTAATTTTCACTTTACAAATTATTGATGAAGAAAAGGTGAGGTATATGGATTCTGGAAAAGAAGGCGATCTATATGGTGACCTTAAACAAGATACTACATTAGGTGCTTTTGATTTACAAAAATTTGAGATCGTTTTTGAAGAATTAGAAAAATATTCTAAAATAAAAAATATTTTTGACTTTGGTAGTCAGCTAGGTAGCTTTTTGGATTGGGCAAGTGGAAAATATTCTATCATTGGTCATGAATATCACACTCCTCTTCGTCAGATTGCACAAAATAAAGGGCATACCGTATTAAATGATAATCTAGATAGCATAAAACTAGATGGCGAATTTGATTTAATTACATGTTGGGATTATTTGGATCACGTTACTAATCCTATCGAGACTATTAGAAATCTAAGTAAATATTTGAAAAAGGGTGGGATATTCTTTTTCGCAATAAATAATCGAGATAGTCTTTCTGTTAGGATGATGCATGGAGACTCTCCGATATTTATTGGCCCTCATCATACTATGCATTATGGAATAAAACAATTAAAACTACTTATGAAAGATTATGAGTTTTTGTATTCCTATTCGTATGTATCAGAACTTAATTGGATTTCTAATTGGCTGAATTTTAAAAATCCTGAATTTGGTGATTCCCCGCTTTTGTTTGAATTACTTGATCCTAAGAAAATAACCCAACTTGGAATGGGCTTCAAGGTAAATGCCGCATTTAGGAAGATATGAAACTGAAACAATTTGATTATCAGCCTTATAACTATGTCATATAATAATACTAAATGGTGTAGTTGTGAAAAAAAACTATAAAAAATCTTTCAAATATCTTGAACAATCACGAAAGTTAATTCCTTCTCTAACTCAGACTTTCAGTAGAGCTGCCTATACATTCGTTGAAGGTGCTTATCCTGTATATGCCGCAAAAGGACAAGGGTCTCATTTTGTAGATGTTGATGGTAATGAATACATCGACTATTTGTGTGGTTTAGGACCTATAATTCTTGGACACAAGTATCCAAAAGTAGACAAGGCGATTAAAGATCAATTGAAAGATGGAATTTTGTTTTCTTTGCCACACAAATTAGAGATTGATGTTGCAGAATTATTGTGTAAAATGATTCCATCGTCTGAAATGGTAAAATTTTCAAAAACTGGTTCTGGTGCAGCAACTGGTGCTGTGAGAGGAGCTAGAGCTATTACAAAACGTGATAAAATTGCTTATTGTGGTTCAGGTGGGGTGTGGCATGATTGGTTTGCAAGTATTATAAGCAGAAATCGAGGAGTACCTGAATTCAACAAAGATCTAATCCTGCCTTTTGATTATAACGATGTTGATAGCCTTAAATATATATTTGAAAAAAATCAGAGCCAAATCTCTTGTGTGTTTATGGAACCTACTATTTTTGAGAAACCTACAAACTCATTTCTACAAAATGTCAAGAAATTGGCAAGAGAAAATGATTCTGTTTTAATCTTTGATGAAATTGTTACTGGATTTAGATTGGCTAATGGTGGTGGTCAAGAATATTTTGGCGTAGAACCAGACATTACAGTTTTGGGTAAAGGTATTGCTAATGGCATGCCACTCTCGGCTATAGTAGGCAAGTCTGAATTTATGAAAATATTTGACGATGTGTTCTTTTCTACTACATATGCGGGTGAAACATTATCATTAGCAGCCGCTCATGCAACAATTAGTGAATTTAAAGAAAAACCCGTAATTAAGAAAATATGGAAGAATGGGAATATGTTGATGGAACAATTCAACGCAATTTCAAAAGAACACGGTCTCAATATTGCATTGACTGGATATCCTGTTAGAATGAGACTAACTTGTAAGGATGATGATGGGAATGATTCGATATTGATGAAGAGTCTTCTTATCCAAGAAATGGTATCTAGAGGAATTTTCATGCATCCTGGAGTTGAGTATATCTCATTTTCTCATAATTCTGATGATGTTGCTAAAACTATAAAATCTTATAATGATGCTATATTAATTGTCAAAAAAGCACTAAGAGAAAATAAATTAAAATCTTACTTAAAAGGTAAACCTCCAAAACCTGTCTATACTATGATAAAATCGCCGGAAAAAAGATCATAATCGAATTAAAAACAATCTCCCAAATGTTTGTTCTTATATTAGTAAGAAAATTCATTCAATAACTCATTTAGGATCTTATGAAGATTTTCTTGTGATATTTTTGGAGCGGTTTCTGAACTAAATTGTTCAATCGAATTTTGCTTTTTATTAACTTCTCTTGCAATTTTATACATGTTACCTAAATCATAACAAAATGGTATTTCATCTGGAGAAATTAAATATTCATGGAAACGTTCGCCTTCTCTTGCAGTAGAAATTCTAAGAGGAATTTTCATCTTATTTGTGCTATATCTCTTATTGTATACCTCTAGAACTCCTTTTGCTAGGTCTGTTATTCTCACTGAAGGCATCTTAAGAATAAAGATTTCTCCATCTTTTGCAATGTGGGTAATTTTTAATATGAGTGAGGCAGCTTCTGGTATTGACATTATAAAACGAGTCATTCTCTTGTCAGTTACTGTGATAGGAAGTCCTTTTCTAATCTGTTCCAAAAAAATCTGAAAAACTGATCCTCGTGAACCAATTACATTACCAAATCGTACTATGGCAAAAGTAGTTTTACCGCGACCACGATAAGAACTTGCCTTTGCTGTGAGTCTTTCGGCCAATAACTTGCTTGCTCCTAAAGTACTGGTCGGGTTAGTTGCCTTGTCAGTGCTTATCAAAATGAACTTTGAAACATCTTCTAAGAGTGCAGCTTCCAAAATATTACTTGTACCAATCACATTTGTCTTTACAGCATCAAATGGGTTTTGTTCACAAATATCAACATGTTTCATAGCTGCTGCATGAAACACGATATCTGCATTCCTAATGGCCAAGTTCAATCTGTCTCTGTCTCTCACGTCTCCCATCATGAACGTAAATATGGGATTATTACCAATGATTCGTCTTGTTTCAAAAATAGAATTTTCATCATTTGTAAATATTCTAATTGCTCTAGGTTTCTGTTTGATTAGTTCTCTTATGAGACCCAATCCTATAGATCCTGTGCCCCCTGTTATCAAAATATTCTTACCAGTAAATTCAGCCAATCTACTTTCATTATTCTTGATAATGATTTATCACCAATAACTAGAATTTCTTACAGCTTAAAACTATTTCTAGAAATCCAAAGCATCAATTAGTTTATTTTTTGTTTGTTTCCTACATCACTGCTTTTTTCGATCAATTCTAAAATTTTTAAAATTTTAAAATCATCTTCAAACGTATATGGTTGTTCTATTTCACCTTTTATTGATTTGACAAATGTGGCCATTTCTTCCACATATGGCCCATCTCCATGAATATAGTTTTTTTCTATAACTCCATCATCAATTTTTGTATTATTCCAGCCAGTTTCTTTAGTATAATATCCAATGGTTCTATCTGACCAATCTGCAAATATTACACCGTCTTCACCAAGTATTTTCAACTGCCTATATGGAAATCTCGCAATCACATCTACAGTCAAATTTCCTCTTATGCCATTTTGAAATTCTAATAAAACACTATAAAAGTCATCTATATCTGCCTCTAATTTTGATAATTTTGTCTTAGACCCAAATACACTACGTATTTCACCGAAAGTTGATGTAAGCCAAATTAGTTCAAATGGCACTATTTCTCTACATGCTCCTGTTTCTCTTTTTGAGACATAGAATTTTCTATAGTCTTCCCAAGGATGCCAGTCTGGCAGATATTGACCAGAATGATAGAGAAACGTCAGCGGTTTTCCTATCTTATTTGTTTTTAAAATATTATTGACACCGACTACTAAGGGATGATATCTCATAGTACAAGATGGCAAGCCAATTATTTTTGAATCCCTCAACTCATGTATGATATATTCCATACCATCTTGAACTACGCTAGCTTCTGTAAAGAAATGTTTTTTGTTATTGATAGCGATCTTTGCATATTCCATGTGAAGATCTGGAGGAGTAGAAATTATCATTGCATCTGGATTTTCTTTTAACGCATTTGAAATATCTGTAAATGCTGATATTTGATATTTCACAGTTGCTTCTTTACATCTATCATCTCTAGTGTCAAACCCTATTACATCATTGTATCCTAATTGTTTCAAGTTTCTTATTCTTCTCTTTCCCATGGAACCTAAACCTACAACTAGAAATTTCATTTACTCACATTCCTCTTTTTCAATACTATTTTAGTCATTTTCTTTTCAAAATTCTGTTTATATTTCTCCTTGACGGATTCATTGATTTTATTCCATTTCGGGTTGTTATCTAATAATTCAATTATGTCGGTAAGTGAGAATTGAGCAGGGAGATTTTCATAGAGTTTCTTTATCAAATCAAAGTCTTGAGGGTAATCTACAGAAAGTCGTATATCTGGCCTGACCCATTTTTTATTTTGAGGTCTGAATTTTCCAACATTGAAAAAACCACTATCTATTATGAATTTTCCCCAACCAGTTTCAGTATCTTTGGTCTTTTTGGCTAGGATTAGCTTTTCTAATTTCTTGGTTTTCATACCTATAGGTGAAACGCCAAATGGTAGATTTTCCCAATATATGAAATCATACGTATTCTCAGATAATTTTACACATGTTTTATTGACAAGAAGAGGTTCACAAAAAATATCGTCACCTTCCACCACTACAAATTGTTTGAGAGCATATTTCTTCGCTGCCAAGTATAACCTATTTAATATGTCCTTGTTATCCCCACGGAAAACCTTGATATCATTATCTTGTAGAAATTTTGTTAAATTATGATCCGATTTATCTTTAGTAGTACAAACTATAATATTTTTGATATTCTTTGATGTTCTAATGTGATCTATGAGGATTTTAACCAGTGGTTTATGATCAATTTCTAATAATGCCTTGTTTGGAAGTCTGGTAGATGCAGTTCTCACAGTCAACAAAATAGTACATTTCATTTCTTTGTTGAATCATTTATGATAATTAACTTTTTTTACATCTAGGTTGTTATATGTCTACTAAGGGTTAATATTATAAAATCAATTTTTATAATGAGGAAATGAAAAACTGGAAGATACCGCTCTACAAAGTTTTTGTTGATGAAGATGATGTAAAATCCGTTTCGAGAGTAATAAGAAGGGGAATGGACTGGGCAATAGGGCCTGAGATTGAAATTTTTGAAAAATCATTGGCCAAATACGTAGGATCTGATTATTGTCTTACGTTCAATTCAGGAACTTCTGCTTTACATGCCTCTCTAATTGCAGGAGGAATTGGAACAGGGGATGAAGTACTCGTACCGTCGTTTACATTTATCGCAACTGCAAATTGTACGTTAATGGTTGGAGCAACTCCAAAATTTGTGGATATCGAAGATGAGACTTTTGGATTAGACCCTAAACTCATTAAGAATTACATTGGTAAAAAAACTAAATGCATCATACCAGTTCATTATGCAGGTATGGCATGCAAAATACAAGAGATTGTAAAAATTTCAAAACAAAATAAATTATTATTAATTGAAGATGCAGCAGAATCACTTGGGGCAAAAATAAATAAAAAAATGGTGGGCACATTTGGTCATATGTCTATATTTAGTTTCGCAGGAAATAAGGTATTAACTACGGGGGAAGGAGGGGCAATTACTACTAATTCTAAATCCTTATTTGAAAAACTAAAATTAATAAGATCTCATGGACGTATGGATAGGCAGAACTATTTTTCATCTATGTCAAAACCTGATTATGTTACAATGGGGTATAACTGGAGAATGTCAAGTATGACGGCGGCCCTTGGAATATCGCAATTAGGCAAAATTGAAAAATTAATAAATCTACGTTGTAAAAATGCGACATATCTTAGTTCGCGTCTAAAGAAGTTAACAGGCATAACTGTACCCATGGAACCTATGGGACACAGACATGCCTATCAATTATATTCTATCTTACTGCCTAATTCAGGTTTTAGAAATGGATTGATGAACCATCTTGCAAAGAAGAGTATTATGTCTAAAGTCTTTTTTGATCCTATTCATTTAAGCAGTTTCTATAACAATAAAAAATATGGGAAAAAATTAAAACTAAAAATTACCGAATCTATATCACAAAGAATTCTTACTTTACCGATGTATCCTGGATTAAAAAAGGAAGATTTGGATTATATCTGTGATTCAATCAAGGAATTTATAGAAAAAAGATGAATTGGCATGGTATGACCGTGCTCATTAATTTAGTCTAAGATCGATCTTATTAACTGAAAAGCTTCTGCCATTGGTAATCCTGATTCTATACCGCGATGAATGGCTAAATTTTCTATAGCTTTTATAGATCTGGGATGTGGAAATTTCATAATCTCACTCGCATACATTCTAAATGCTTTAATTTTGAATAACATTTCTTTTGTTATATTTTCATAGACTACTGGATTGAAAGGAATTTTGACTAATCCAGGTAGTTCATAAGAATAAACTGTCTTGACAGCACTTGACATAGGCCTAGTTGCTATCAACGTTGATTCAAAAACTCTTTGATGATCTTTATTCATATCGTTTTCAGGCGTGGTGTATACAATCTTTGGTTTGTATTTGCTGATAATCTTTTCAAGTTGAATGTTGATTTCCACATGTGGTATGGAATCTAGTTTCATATCTGGAAAGTCCAAAAAATGATAATCTGATAGACCTAAGATCTTCCCTGATTTAATACAAGCATTTTTTCTCTCCAAAATCATATTCTTATCGTCATATTGTGCAGATGCTCCTTCTGAAACCACGCATAATTCTACCCTATTTTTTCTTGATAATTTCTTAATTGTTCCACCCATTCCTAAAACTTCATCATCTGGATGCGCTGCTATTATGAGAATGTTCAATAACTCTCATCTATTTCTGAAGTTAATAATACTTTTCAATCATTTTCTTATTTTTTCAGAAAGTCTAATAGCATTAACAAGATAAGTTAATTCTTGATAATCAAAACTAACATTATTATCAAAGAAATCTTTTGATTTATCTGAAGTTATGTGAATCTCTATTATGCTTGAACCTAGAATTGCAGCTGTTAGTGGTGCTATAAAATTAGGACAATGATTGGAATAACCATTAAAGAAACGTATGTTCCTGAAATCTAACTCAGTTAACTCACAGGGATATTTAGGAACACAATAAAGCCATTTTATTTTAGGATTTAAATAATAACTATTATCAACAGGTGATACTTCAGAACTAATTATTATTTCCTTTTCTGTTTTTAGAATGCGCTCTAGGATTTCTGATCTTTTGTTATCCAATATTGGTTTTGCATCAGCTACTCTAATCTTAAATCGTCTTACAAATGGGTCTAGCATATCAACAGCTTCTGGATACATAGGAGTACAGAACCATTCAATTCCTATTGATTTTGCTAATTTATTGATCTGTTGTATGTTTGATTCAGAAATTGAAGATTTGATCAAACGAGAAGCTTGAGGATGACTTGATATTGTATTTTCTTGAAAAGCTTGGAATTTTACTGCGTTACAACCAATTTCTTTAGCATGGCTCATCATATCCCTAGCCAATTCAAAGTCACCGTCCCAATTTACTCCAATCTCTGCTACGATGAAACTCATGAGTAAGAACTAAGATTGTTAATATAAAAACTATGGATTTATTTCCCTAATTATGTTTGTTATAGTGATGAATTAGATGAATGTTATAAACAAAGACTATGAATCAAAATATAAAAAACAGATTTTAGAATTATTCCAAAAAACATATGGCAAAGAAATGACTGAGGCGTTTTGGAATTGGAGATTTGAAAAATATCCTTTTAAACAATCATTGATTCGTCTGTCTTTCTTTGATGAAAAACTTGTGGCTCACTATTTATTGCAACCTGCTAAACTATTACTTAGATCATGTGAAATTGATGCTCTTTATTCTATGACTACCATGACAGATCCAAATTTTTCTGGGCAAGGTTTAATGACAAAACTTGCTAATGAGGTATATGCTATTGGTCAGAAATTAAATTATAATTTTGTATATGGTTTTGCAAATAGAAATTCACATTATATGTTTTCCGAAAAATTAGGATTCAAAACAATCGTGATGCCTGAATATAGTGTTAACATGGAAAATAATAATCATGCAAATTTGAATTACACTTGTTCTGATATTTGTTACTTTGATGATTCGTATTCAGATTTTTATGAAAAATATGTTAAAAAACGTATTGATAAGATTATGCGCATTAGGACAGCTGATTACATGAACTGGCGATTTCTAAATCATCCAGAAAATAAATACAAATGTTATGTGATATCTCTCAATGATGAAGTCAAGGGATATTTTGTGTTGAAAAATTATAATAATATTAAATGCCATATTGTTGATTTTCTGATTTTTGATGATCCGTGTTGTTATGATTCAATGATTGATACTGCTATAAGTTTCTGTAAATGCAATGGTATTGAAAAACTCACTTTATGGATGAACAAAACTTTATCATTATATGATCACCTTAATAAAACAGGTCTCACAGAAAATTTGATGGAAAACTATCTTGTTATCAAATCATTAACTCCTGATTTAGATCTTTCTGAAATTGAAAAAATTGATAATTGGTACTTGACTATGGCTGATTCTGACGTTTATTGAAGGGGCTAGTTTTTTTACTGTAATCCTTTTTCAATAGATTGAGCAGTAGTTCAGGGGCTTTATCATTTAATTCATGCTTAGAACGACCTTTATTTCTTAATCCGATTTTTACTAAGCAATCTTTGTTTAACAATTCGATTTCTGAAATGCCTGATGTGTTAGTATAAAAATTATCACAATATTTTATGAATGCAAAATATTCTTTTTTAGGTAGTGAATCATAGAAAACATACTTTTTTCTTTTTTTCATTTTCTTGTAAAAAGATTCAATTAAATCAAAATTTCGGTCTTTGTTACCATTAATAAAAACAGTCCTCTTATTTTTTAAATAATGTTGAAGTTTCATTAGGTCATTTTCAGTGTCCTTTCGCCTTAATGATTGTGGATGAATTAAAACAAGATCATAATTTTCTTTAATTGGTCTAACAAGTTTTTTTAGATTTATTCCTCTGAAAATAGGATTTCCTAAATTGTATGTCTTAGGCTTTAGGTATTGAATTCCCTTAAAGAGATGAGAAACATGAGATTTAGCTTCTTTTGATAATGAAATTTGAAAATATGAAAGAATTGATACGACAGGTCTTATTATCTGATCATAAGTGGGAATCCCTTTCAGGAATTCTCCTGCCCCTATGTGAATTATTCTGATATTTGAGAAAAAGGCGGCTAACGCTATGAATGGTAACTCTCTTCTATCGCCTAAGAGGCAGACATAATCATATTTCTTAGTTGTAAATTTTTCATAGCACTGCATGTAAATTTTTCCCAAATTTCTATCATCATGTATATTTTTTATTGTCTTTGAAAGATCAATTTTGTCTGTCTCAATTTTTTCTTCAAAATATTGAATAAATGGTAATAAGATGGAAAATTCAGATCTATTAGAGTAAACAAAACATATTTTCATATATTTCTTATTACGCATCATCATAAAAAGATTAAAAATCTTAAATTGGCAATATTGAATATGTTGTTACCTGTTTTAACATGCATGTAGTAGAAAGAGAAATATCCTATATTTGAATAGGAATAGAATGAAAAAACAATGGAAAAAACCAGTAATTAAACATGGTATGATGACAAAATATAATTACATAGTTCAATATCCGAAAAGTCTAAAACTTGGTAAAAATTTTGATATTGGTGAATTTACTTACATAAATTGCCAATTTGGTGTACGGATTGAAGATAGAGTGCAAATTGGATCTCATTGTTCGATTTACTCGAATTCTACCATAGACAATAAAAAAGGTAAAGTTGTATTACAAAAAAACTGTAAAATTGGAACGCATAGTACTATAATGCCCGGTGTTACTGTGGGAGAAAATTCTGTAATCGGAGCTTATTCATTTGTAAACAAGAATGTCCCAAAAAATGAGATGTGGGTTGGCGTTCCTGCAAAATTTAAGTACAAAATAAAAGGTATTAGTTAATTTAGGAGTTACAATTGACTGTAAGTAATTTGATAAAAAAAGATGTTGTTGCAGGTCTTGGGGAAATAGGATCACCTATACTTCAATTATTATCAAAGACAAAACCAACAGTAGGTTATGACATAAATGAAAAATTAATGGATGTAAATAAATTCAAAAAATATGAAAACCTTGGTACTTGTTTTTTGCATATCTGTATACCCTATAACAATAATTTTGATTCAAACGTATTGTCATTACACGAGAAATTCAAGCCTGAAGGTATAGTTATTCACAGTACAATAAGTCCAGGCACAACAAGTAAACTCCAATCAAAGATGTCAATCCCGGTCATATATAGTGCAACAAGGGGAATTCACAAAAGAATGTTACAGGATATGAAAAGATACGTAAAATTCTATGCTATAGAACCACACGCACCAAATTATAATTGGGCGTCTTCCAATTTTTCAAAACTTATGAAAAAATGCGGAATTAAAACAAAACAAATGTCAAAGCCTATAACTTTAGAGTTGGCTAAAATTGTAGTTGATACTTCCTATTATGGTTGGCTTATTACATATGCACAGCTCAGCAACATGATTGCTATAGACAATAAGGTAAACTATGACGAAATGTGGTCATTTGCAGATGAGATCCATAAATATCTCGGAAATCGACCCAAAATGTTTCCTGGATTTATTGGAGGCCATTGTGTAATTCCAAACCTTGACTTGATTCATAACCAAACATTGGATATCATAAAGGAACTAAATACAAAATATGCCAAAAAAGTAAAGAATTCAAAATCAATAGCAAAAAAATATCAAAAGAAATAAAAAATCCACGATGAGTGTTTTGATGTATTCTATAATGCTTGTAACAATAATCTTGTCTACTGGATAGCAGGCCAATAACCGTCAATCCTCACATATCATCATGGATCCTTTAAATCCGATCTCAATAATTTAATACGCGTAATGTTGCGTGTATAGACATGCAAGTCTTTGTCACGGGTGGTGCTGGCTTTATCGGTCAACATTTGGTAAAACACCTGCTTGAGAAAAAAAACAAGGTTACAATTTACGACAATCTAAAAAACAATTCAAAAGAATCCATATCTAATATCAAAAAACTTGGCGCAAAACTCATCAAAGGTGACGTAACAAACTTTGACCTTGTAAAAAAATCAATTACGGGCCATGACATGGTGATTCATCTTGCAGCCCAGATAAACGTGCAGGATTCCATAAAAAATCCCCAGTATACTAACAACGTAAACGTGACAGGAACACTAAATGTCCTTCAGGCATGTGTGGAAAAAAATATCAAAAACATAATTGCCCCATCCAGCGCTGCTGTATATGGAGATCAAAAAGATCTTCCAATCTCTGAAAACTCTAACACAAAACCAATCTCTCCATACGGAGCAACAAAACTTGCAATGGAGAATTACTTACAAGCATTCTCAAACTGCTATGATTTAAACTGCATATCCCTCAGACTATTCAACGTGTATGGAAATGGGCAGACATCTGCCTATGCTGGTGTAATAACAAAATTTCTGCAAAATATAAATCAAAACAAGCCCATCACAATCTTCGGTGACGGTTCCAATACTCGTGATTTTGTTTCAGTAAATGATGTAGTACAAGCATTTGATAGATCAATTGAACAAATAGACGGAAAAAAAGGAAACTTTTACAATATAGCAAGTGGAAAATATGTATCCATCAAGGATCTTGCACAGATGATGATAGGAATTTCAGGAAAAAAAATACCAATAATATACAAAAAAGCAAAAAAAGGTGATATAAAACACAGCCAAGTCTCTGTCTGGCTTGCAAAAAAAGAACTTGGATACAACCCCCAAATACAATTAAAGAATGGACTGCAAGAGTTAATCAAAGAATTTACTTATACTTGATATAAGGTTCATTAATTTTTTAAATATGTGATTCACTCTAGCCTTAGAACTGTAGAATGGAAGAATAATTCCGTTGTAATGATAGACCAGACAAAACTCCCCAATGAGCTAGTCTATGTAACCTATACTGATTACCACGATGTGGCAGTTGCTATCAGGGATTTGATTGTACGAGGCGCACCTGCAATTGGAGTCTCTGGAGCTTTTGGCCTTGCATTGGCAGCATTGCAAAGTACAGCTAGCACAAAAGAATCTCTCTTGGAGGATCTAGAAGGAGCAAGAAAGGTATTGCATGAAACAAGGCCTACTGCAATTAATCTTGCATGGGGCCTTGAAAAAATAATGAATGTTGCAAGATCTGCAAAAGATGTCTCTGACCTAAAAGAATCTGTTGTCACCGAAGCAAAAAAAATGGCAGAAGATGATATTGCAATAAACATGCGTATGGGAAAACATGGTTCACAATTGTTTGACAATAATGATACCATCATGACTCATTGTAATGCTGGCGCATTGGCAACTGTTGCATATGGAACAGCTCTTGGCGTAATCCGAGCAACAAAAGATAGTGGGAAAAAGATCAAGGTTATAGCAACTGAAACTAGGCCAGTTATGCAAGGCTCGAGGCTTACAGCATTTGAACTAAAACATGATGGAATTGATGTTAGCCTTATTCCAGATACTGCAGTTGGGTATTCCATGGCAAACAAACTGGTTTCCAAGGTAATTGTAGGGGCTGATAGAATACTCCAAACTGGACATGTTTACAATAAAATAGGAACATACCAAGTTGCATTGATGGCAAGACAACATGGCATACCATTCTATGTGGCAGCACCTCTCTCAACTTTTGATCTAAAAAGCAGACCGGAAGATGTTGTAATTGAGCAACGAAAAGCAAGTGAGGTGACAGGAGTGGCAGGAAAGAAAACTGCACCTGATGACATTAATGTAATAAATCCGGCATTTGACATGACCCCACCAGAACTGATCACCGGAATTATCACAGAAGCAGGCATCGCAAAACCCCCATTTGAAGCATCAATCAAAAAATTATTTGAATCCAAGTTGTAAAGTATTTATTCTATTATAGAAACAAATCAATTCATGACTACTGTCACTTCACAGCAGATATTGGATTCATTAAAACAATGCATGGACCCAGAGATTCCAATCAGTGTAGTGGACATGGGATTAATTTATGGCGTGAACATTAATCCCGATAACAAAGTAGATATCAAAATGACAATGACAACACGTGGTTGTCCATTACATGATACGTTGGTTACTGACGTAAAACGTTACGTGACCAAAGTTCCAGGAGTATCTGCAGTTGATGTTCAAATCGTATGGGAGCCTGCATGGACACCGGAGAAGATGTCAGAAGAGGGGAAAAAAATGATTAATTATGGTAAGCAAAAAACTGTGGCTCCAATTAATTATGAAATTGCCATGCCACAAGGTGTAGGATCTTTAGTAAAACAAGAAGACGGTTCCATTGTATTGATGAATGAAAATCAGCAAGGTTTCATGGTGAATCAGGCTATAGTAGAATTTTGGAAACTATGTAACGGCCAAAGAAGAATAACAGAACTAGTTGATCTATTTGCAAAACAAGTTGGCTTGCAGAGGGGACAGATGGAAAAAGAAGTTTTACAATTAATCCAACAGCTACGAGATGGCGGATTGATCATTATAAAAGAACCCGAAGTGTCTAACGTACAATTTAGAAAATAGATCTTTTGGGTATTTGGTGCACAAGTAAAAATTCTTTTGCAAAAGTACATGCGAGTGATTTTGTTGATATTAGATAACTATATGAGAAATTACTCCATAAGATAGATCTACAAAGATCACTCCAAAATTGTATTTGAAACTCATCTTAGTCTCTCATCATCTTCAATTAACCGTATCAAATGTATGATTCCAAAAATAAAACTAGATCTCTTTAATCTCGGTTATCGTGCCTTGTACAGAATCCATCTTTACTATGGCCCTCTTCTCTCCAAATCCAAGTGCTACATACCAGTCTCCGCTGTCTACATCAAACTTGGTCTCTAGTGTCTTGATCTCATCCGACTTGACTCCGTATTTTTGCACGATCCCAGAGACCGCGACAGGTATTGCTTCCTTTTCTGTAGGAAGCCTTCGCTTCATTAACCCTATTCCTGGAGTCATGGTACCACTTGGTATATCCAGTATAATAGTCATTTCCAAAAAGATCACATGTATTAATTAAAATCAATAAAACAACATGCTAAAAAATTCATAACAACATTCTATATAGCAAGATCATTTCGAGTGTGAGTATGGCAATACCGCAAATTGTACCAAGATCGTTTCTGTCACGACAAAACGATCTATTGTTTTTTGTTTCAGTCCTGGCAGTCTTGGGAACCTCTGGTGTATTGATTGGAGGAATTTGGGATTCTGCATCACATGCACTGAAAATCCCTGACAGCTTCTGGACAATCCAGCATATCACTGTATATACTGGAGTGAGCATAGTGGCATTTTCTTCCGCTTTTGGAGTCATGTTATCATTGAAAAACAGAAAAGTAATCCTTGGAATGATATTGCTATTGGCAGGTTCTGCAATGCAGCTTGGAGGTGGATATGTAGATTACAACTTCCACCAAATATACGGCATTGACGGACTGGTGACATCATCACATCTTACTATTGAATCAGGATTGCTCTTGACCTCAATTGGAGGCTTTCTCACACTTGCAAAGTTTGGCTATGGCAAAACAAAAAAAGTTGTCCCATTTGCAATTATAAATATCATATTTTCTGCCACCTGGATTGGATTTAATTTGTCATTACTGGTCGGCGCAACAATGTTGTGTATACCTGTCTATGACTTGTTCTCGTCTGGCTGCTCGGTGATGTAGTTTCTTAGTTTTCTATATCCTGAAAAAACCAAGATCAAGGCACCTGCAAATATCAATGCTGCTGGAAAAGTAATCTCTTGAACTCTGGTATCGCCTATGGTGACTGCAAGTTTTACAGGTTTGTCAGAAAGATTGGTTAACTCCAGTGTAACCTGGTTATCATGTTCAAAATGAAAGTAGTCAACTGTTACTTTGTTTGTTATTTTTCGTATGTCTAGAAAATTTCCATGCGAATCAACCACTTTTGCCAAAATGTTGTTCTGATAATTCTCTGAAGTAATTAGATAAAACCCAATTCCATCTCCCTTGACTTTGACTGGTACATTGTTGGAGTTTTGGCTGTCTAGCAAAAAACCGGCCGTGCTTTTGTTTGATTCTGATAAAATTATTCCAGCTCCGATTGATCCTGTTATGATTAATAATATTCCAACATAAAACAACGAAATCTGAAATTTCATGATGGTTAATCTTGTAGGTTCTATCTATTTATTATATCGAGGGCCCGGTGGGATTCGAACCCACGACCTGGTGGTCCGAAGCCACCCGCACTATCCTGGCTATGCAACGGGTCCGATCAATTAAGAATTTAACGGGGCT
>Ga0134125_10001641_pt1 | contig 27383 bp, 20 predicted proteins | sample KB31751_FD_96464 | JGI IMG/M metagenome (GOLD analysis project Ga0134125, IMG submission 96464) | Terrestrial soil microbial communities with excess Nitrogen fertilizer from Kellogg Biological Station, Michigan, USA - KB3-175-1 | ecosystem: Environmental > Terrestrial > Soil > Unclassified ... | reverse complement strand
CTGATCGCCGCCATCGCCGACGTGGCCGGCGACACGCCGCTGGCCGGCTGCTCGGGCGAGGGCGTGATCTCGCAAGAAGGCTCCGACGAGCGCGCGCACGCCGTCGGGCTCATGGCCATCGCCTCCGATCGCGCAACCTTCGACACCTTCGCCGTCGAGGGGCTGTCGAAGGACGCGCGCGCCACCGGCAGCGCCATCGCCGCCGCGGTCCGCCGCCTCGAGGAGCGGCGGCCCTGCTGCCTGCTCCTGTTCCCCGATGGCATCACCGGCAACTCGACGACGCTGCTCACCGCGTTGCAGGAAAAAATTCCGCCGACGATCACCATCGCCGGCGGCACCGCCGGCGACCTCGCCGAGTTCGCGCGCACCTTCCAGTACCACGACGGCCGCGTCCTCTCGGACGCCGTCAGCGGCGTCGTCATCGGCGGCGACGTCGTCGTCGAGACCGCCGTCAGCCACGGCTGCGAGCCCATCGGCAGCGTGCGCACGGTGACGCGCTCCGACGGCGGCACCGTCTACGAGATCGACGGCCGCTCGGCGTGGTCGGTGTTCAAGGAGTATCTCGACGGCGATCCCGCCGATCTCTCCGCCGCCGACTCGGTGCACCTGAGCTTCGGCGAGCGCTTGCCGCCGCGCACCGGCGGCGGCTACGGCGAGTACGTCATGCGCACGCCGTTCGCCCTCGATCGCGAGAGCGGCGCGCTCTTCTTCCCCGGCTCGCTGGCGCAGGGCGCGCGCATCCAGATGACGCGGCGCGATCCCGACCGCATCCGGCGCAGCGCCATGCAGAGCGCCAACGAGCTGGCCGAGCGCCGTCGGCAGCGCCCCAAGCTGGTGCTGCACTTCGACTGCGCCGGCCGCGGCCGCATCATCTTCGGCGACCATGCGACCGAGATGGCCATCACGCCCATCCAGCAGATCCTCGGCCGCGATCTGCCCTGGCTCGGCTTCCACACCTACGGCGAGATCGCGCAGCTCGACGGCACCGCCTACTACCACAACTACACGGTCGTGCTCCTCGCGCTGTACGACCGCGAGCGAGCCGATGACGCGTGAGGACCTGATGAGCGAGAACGCCGCGCTCAACGAGCAGGTCAAGCTGCTCGTCAAGACCGAGCGCCGCCTCTACGGCGCGCAGCGCGTGATCGAGTCGCAGCTGCGCCGGCTCGACGCGCTGACCCGCGTGGCCACCAACGCCAGCCGGCTCGGCGATCCCGATCGCATCCTCGAGCTGGCGCTGCGAGCGCTCATCGACGCGCTCGACGCCGATCAGGCGGTGGCGTTCCTGGCGACGAAGTCGTCGAGCGCGCGCCTCGCCGCGATGGCCGCGCAGCCCGGTTGCGAGCCGAGGCAGCGGCGTTGGAGCGGCCACGACGTCGAGCTCCCGTCGCTGGGCGCGCCGGTCTTGCGGACCCCGCACAGCGACGAGGGCGACGCCCGCCTGCGCGCCCTCGGCGACGCCGTCGACGAATACTTCGCGCCCGAGGAGCCGCGCGAGCCGCCCGCCGTCGAGATGATCGTGCCGCTGCGTCGCAAATCGGGCGCGCCGCTCGGCCTCCTCGTCCTGCGCAAGCTCGAGCCGCGGGTCTCGCTGCACGAGACGCTGCTCTCCGACGTGGATCTACCGTTCGTCGAGCTCATGGCCACGCGCGTCGAGGCCGACGTGGAGAACGTGCTGCTCTACAAAGAGCTCGAGACCTTCGCCGCCGGCCTCGAGCAGAAGGTCACCGCGCGCACCGCCGACCTGGCGCACAGCAACGCCGAGCTCGCGCAGAGCCTGCAGCGCGTGCGCGAGACGCAGGCGCAGCTGGTCGAGGCGTCCAAGCGCTCGGCCATGCTCACGCTCGTCGGCGGCCTGTCGCACGAGCTCAACAACCCGATCGGCGTCATCCTCGGCTACGCGCAGGGCCTGCTCGCCGGGGACGCGCCGGTCGGCGGGACGCAGCGCCCGCTCGTGGCCATCGAGCGCCAGGCGCGCCGCTGCAGCCAGCTCGTTCGCGCGCTGCTCGGCCTCGCCGAGAATCGGCCGCTCGCGCTCGACAGCATTCCGCCCGGCGTGCTGCTCGGACGCGCCGTCGCCGACGCCGAGCAGACGGCCGGCGCGCGCCGCGTGCGCGTGAGCGTGGGCCTGATCGCCGAGGATCTGCCGTCGCTCCTCGTCAGCGAAGAGAGCGTGCGCGAGGCGCTCGGCCAGCTGGTCGCCAACGCGCTCGACGCCACCGCGCCGGGCGGCAGCGTGACCCTGAGCGCGCGCGAGCGGCGGCGCAACGGCGTGTGGGGCGTCGAGCTCTCGGTCACCGACAGCGGCACCGGCATCCCGCGCGCGTTCCTCTCGCGCGTATTCGATCCCTTCTTCACCACCAAGCCGCCCGGCAAGGGCGTCGGGCTCGGCCTGTCGCTGGTGCGCCAATCGATCGAGGCGCACGGCGGCCGCGTCGACGTGCGCAGCGAGATCGGCCACGGCACCATCGTGCGCGTCTGGCTGCCGAGCGCGCCGGCGATGGCGCAAGCCGCCCGAGAGGCGCAGACCGACGCGGAGGGCGCATGAAGAGCGGCGCCGGCGAGCGGCTCCTCGTGATCGACGACGAGGCCGATCTGCGCGAGATGCTCGAGTTCATCCTCTCGGCCGAGGGCTACGACGTGGTCACCGTCGACGGCGGCCTGGCCGCGATCGAGGCCGCGCGCGCGCTCCGCTTCGACCTCGCCATCACCGACATGCGCATGCCGGACATGAACGGCATCGAGACGCTGACCGCGCTCAAGGAGCTCGATCCGACGATCGAGGTCGTCGTCGTGACCGGCTACGCCAGCGAGCAGACGGCGGCCGAGTGCATCCGGCGCGGAGCGTATGGCTACCTGCGCAAGCCGTTCGAGCTCGGCGAGCTGCGCCCGCTCATCGAAGGCGCCTTGGCGCGCCGCGCCGCCGCCGTCGCACACGGACGCATCCAGCCCTGACGACGGCACCGCATCTGCGTCTGACAGCGCGCGTGTAGGCTGTCGAATCTCCGACGGCGCGATATGACCTGGCGCACGTCCGTCGCGGCGATGCGCGATGGCCGGCGACGTGCAATGCAGCCTGCCTCATCGTCGGCGCGCGTCGCGCCGTAGCTTAGGAGGCACCTGATGCGCACATTGTCCGCCCTCGCGTTACCCCTCGTCGTCGCCGGCTGCTTCGGCCCGCCGAGCCACGTCGACTCGAGCGCCTCGCTCACCGTCGGCGGCACCGCCCAGCGCGAGAGCGGCAGCGCCGACGGCGCGGCCAACGTGCTCCTCATCCGCCACCCCGACGCGCTGCAGGCCATCGGCGACGTCATCACCATCGTCGGCAGCATCGGGCTGGCCTGCGTCGTCGGCAACGACAGCCTCTGCTCGCCCTACTCGCGCGCCGCCGCCGGCAACGACGGCCGCTACACCTTCCCCGCCATCCACGGCGGCGACACCAAGGGCTCGACCGGCGAGGCGCTCCTGTTCTCGACGTGGCTCAGCGGCCCGGCCGCGATCGCCCCCGCGACGGCGCCCGCCGGTGTCGAAGCCGACTTCTACATCCAGGAAGACCAGGTGGCCGTGCCGACGCTGCGCCTGTGGGAGAGCGCCGGCAGCGAGAGCGACGACGCGACCGGCCAGGCGCAGTTCTCGTGGCCGTCGCTGGAGAGCAGCATCGGCCAGGCCGCCGGCGACTATCGCGTGCAGATCGCGACCGCCAACGGCCAGACCATCTGGTCGGCCAAGACGTCGTCGACGTCGCTCAGCGTCGACGCGCGCGTCACGCAGGACTTCGCCGGCAGCTGGACCACGCGCGCGCACACCAAGGTCGCCGGCGACGCCACCGACTTCGACCTGACGTGGTACGCGCCGGCCTCGTCGTGGGCCTCGCGTGGCCTCGTGCCTTTGTCGCGCGGCAAGGATTGCTTCCTGCAGGGCGCGAACGGCCCGGTCCTCCAGAGCCCGTGCGCGCTCACCGACGGCAACCTGGCGACGAGCCTGACGCCGCTGAGCGCGCCCGCCTGCCCGTCGGGCCAGACCTGCACGCCGCCGGCGCAGAACAACTGGGTCTACGTCGATCTCGGCGCGCCCACCGCCGTCGGCGCGCTCGTGCTCTACGACGTCAACTTCGGCGGCGCGCTCTCGGCCACCGTCGAGGGCTCGCTCGACGCCACCACCTGGACCACGCTCGGCCTCGCCACGTCGTCGCCCTACTCGCTCATCGATCTGTCGGGCACGGCGCGCTACGTGCGCCTGCGCCTCGACGATCCGAACGCGCAGCTCTCCGCCGGCGGCAACAGCGAGATCGCCATCTTCTAGGGCTAGTCCGCGCGCAACGCCGACGCCGGATCGATCCGCGTCGCGCGCCGCGCCGGAATCCACGACGCCAGCAGCGCCACCACCGCCAACAGCCCGAGCACGCCCGCGAACGTGAGCGGATCGGCCGCGCTCACGCCGAAGAGCTGGCTGCGCACGATCCGTCCGAGCAGCACCGTCCCGACGCAACCGACGCCGAGCCCCCACGCCGCCAGCGCCAGGCCCTGCGCCACCACCGCGCGCACGATCTGCCGCGCCGGCGCGCCGAGCGCCATGCGAATCCCGATCTCGTTGGTGCGCTGACTGACCACGTAGGCGATGACGCCGTAGATCCCGAGCGCCGCCAGGAGCAGCGCCACGCCCGAGTAGATGCCGAGCAGCAGCGCCGTCAGCGAGCGCGGCCGCAGCGAGCGCGACAAGAGCGACTCCATCGTGCGCACCTTCCACACCGGCTGCTCCGGATCGACCGACCACACCGCCCGGCGAACCTCGTCGGCGAGCGCCATCGGCTCGATCTCGGTGCGCACCACCAGCGTCGCGAAGATGAACGGCAGCTGCGCCTGCGGCGTGTAGATCTGCGGCTCGGTCGGATCGTCGAGCGCACCGTGCTTGATGTCGCCGACCACGCCCACGATGGTGACGCGCCGCTCGCCGCCGTCGAGGATCGCGCCGCGCAGCTCGAGCGTCTTGCCGATCGGATCGCCGTCGGGCCAATAGCGCTGCGCCATCGCCCGATTGATCACGACCACCGGTGGCGCGTCGGCGCCATCTTCGTCGCCGATGCCGCGCCCGCGCAGGATCGGAATCTCCATCGTCTCGAAGTAGCGCGGATGGGCCACGTTCAGCTCCGCGTGCGGCTCCTGCCCCGCGGGCGGCGGCGCGCGATCGGTCAGCACGAACGCGCAGCCCGCCGCATTGCCGCTGAACGGCAGCGCGCGCACCACCGCCGCCGAGCGCACGCCCGCCAGCGCCTGCACGCGCTCGACGACGCGCTTGTGGAAGTTCCACTGCTCGTCGCCCTTCGGATACTTGTTGCGCGGCAGCCGATACTCGAGCGTGAGCAGATGATCGGCGCCGAACCCCGGATCGACCGCGTTCAGCCGCATCAAGCTGCGCGTCACCAGCCCGGCGCCGGTCACCAGGATCACCGCCAGCGCCACCTGCGCCACCACCAGCAGGCTCTGCACGCGCCGCCGCCCGCGCGCGCCCGACATCGTGCGCCCCGACTCCTTGATGACCGCGTGCAGATCGACGCGCGCCGTCTGCAGCGCCGGCAACAGGCCGAAGACGAGGCCCGTCACGAGCGACAGCCCAAGCGTGAAGCCGAGCACCGCGCGATCGGTCACCGGCACCGCCGTCCCCGCGTCGACGAAGGGCGACCCGACGAGCAGCTCCACCGCCGGCCCGGCGAGCCCGAGCCCCGCGAGCGCGCCGAGCCCCCACAACAAGAGCGACTCGGTGAGGAGCTGCCGCACCAGGCGCCTCCGTCCGGCGCCGAGCGCCGTGCGCACCGCGAGCTCGCGCTGCCGCGACGCCGCGCGCGACAAGAGCAGGTTGCTCACGTTGGCGCACGCGATGAGGAGCACCAGCCCGACCGCGCCGAGCAGCAGCAAGAGCGAGCTGCGCACGTCCTCGACGAGCACGTCGGCGAGCGGCCGCAGCACCACGCCGCGATCGCGATTGGTCGCCGGATAGTGCTGCGCCAGCTGCCGCGCCACCGTCGTCAGCTCCGCCTGCGCCTCGGCGAGCGTGACACCGTCGCGCAGCCGCCCCACCACCGCCGCCGAGGGCTTGGCGCGGTCGAGCGAGAAGTTCGGGTAGTCGCACATCGGCAGGTAGACGTCGGCGTCGAACCACGGGGGCAGCCCGGCCGGCATGATGCCGACGACGGTGAACGGCTGCCCGTTGAACGTCAGCGTCTTGCCGACGATCGCCGGATCGCCGCCGAAGATCGTCTGCCACGCCGAGCGTCCGAGGATCGCCACGCGCGCCGCGCCCGGCTCGTCCTCGCCGGCGACGAAGTCGCGCCCGCTCGACGGCCGCACGCCGAGCGTCGCAAAGAAGTTGGTGGTGACGAACATTCCGACCACGCGCATCGGCTCGGCGCGCCCGGTGAAGTTCACGCTCTGGCTCGCGTAGCCGGCGATCTGGCCCAACGATCGACTGCTGCGCCAATCGCGCAGATCGGGGGCGCTGACCCAATCGAGCGGCACGCCCGGCCGCGTCGTGTTGATCGCCACCAGCTGATCGGGCCGATCGAACGGCAGCGGCTTGAGCAGCACCGCGTGCACCACGCCGAACATGGCGGCGTTGGCGCCGATACCGAGCGCCAGCGTCAGCACCGCCACCAGCGTGAACCCCGGCGAGCGGCGCAAGACGCGCCAGCCGAAGCGCACGTCCTGCAGCAGCCACTCGACGAAGCGGCCGCCGCGCGCGTCGCGGCACTCCTCCTTCACCTGGTCGACGCCGCCGAACGCGCGCCGCGCGGCGAGGCGTGCCTCGGCGGGCGACATGCCGGCGCGCAGGTTCTCCTCCACGAGCATCTCGAGGTGGAAGGCCACCTCGTCCTCGAGCTCGCGCTCGCGCCGCGGCCGCCCGAGGAGCGCGCGCAGCCGCCGGAAGAGACGCAGGGGTCGTCGCAACATGCGCATGGGGTTCCCTCAGCTCGTCCGCAGCACGCGCGTGATGGCCGCCGCCATCCGCTCCCACGACTTGCTCTCCGCGGTCAGCTGCCGCTTGCCCGGCGCGGTGAGCCGATAGAACTTGGCGCGCCGGTTGTTCTCCGACGGCGCCCACGAGGCGGCGATGTAGCCCTCGTCCTCGAGCCGATGCAGCGCCGGATAGAGCGACCCCTGCTGTACGTCGAGCACCGAGTCGGACAATTGCAAGATGCGGCGCGCGATGCCGAAGCCGTGCATCTCGCCGCGCACCAGCGTCTTCAGGATCAGAAGGTCGAGCGTGCCTTGCAGGAGATCGGTCTTGCCGTCCGCGGCCATCGCCGGCGCTCCCCTAGAATGTCTAGGCAAACGCTAGCCCCGCTCCTGTAGAACGTCAAGGGGAAGCCCGCGTCGATGGTCACCTGCCGTCGCTGCGGCGGAGCGCGACGGCCGTCTCTTGCTCCGACCAGGCGGCGCGCTAATTAGAAAACATGCCAGTCCTCATCCTCGTCTCGGTCGCCATCGTCGCAGTGCTGGTCTATCGAATCGCCGTGTCTCGTCGAGCCACCGGACCGTTCGGCTCGCGATCCCGCTTCACGACGCGATAGGCGAAGCCGGAGCGGCGCCGATGACTTCGACGTCGATTCGATCCACCTCGAAGTGCACCATCTTGCCGTCGAGCCACGCGCACTCGGTGGCGAACGCTTCGTCGACGAGCGGCATGCCCGCGTCGACGACGGAGCCGGAGAGGCGGCCGACGACGTCGTAGCCGAAGCCGTCGTCGCGCCGCGTGAGCGACGGCAGCGCCAGCCCGTGCGCGGGTCGCATCCGATGCCAGTCCAGGAGCGTGAGCTCCACCAGGTACGAGCGCCCCACGTCGAGGCCGCCGCCGAAATGGAAGCAAACGAGGCGAACGTCACCCGCGCGGAGCGTGATCTCCTCGTCGATGTCCGGATCGATGCTCTCGACGGTGACGATCTGCCGCGTCTGCATACCAATCCTCCGGCTATTCGCCGCGCTCGCCGAGCAGGTGCACGAAGCTCGCGTCGAGTCGGCTGTGCAAGAGACCGACGAGGCTGTCGAACTCGCTCGTCGACACGCCCAGCTTCTCGCGCAGGCGCGCGCGCACGCCGTCGAGGACGGTGGTGCGCGCCTCGGTGAGCCAGCGTGACGTCGTGCTCTGATTGACGCCGTAGAGGCGGCCGAGCTCGACGGTCGTCACACGCTCGAAGAAGTGCAGACGCAGGAGCGTTCGCTGGCGCGGCGCCAGCGCGCCGATGGCCTCGCGCAGCGCCGCGCGAAAGTCGGCGCGATACCGCCGCCGCAACGACTCGAGCTCGGGATCGTCGCTGGCGGCGAGCACGTCGAGGTCCTCGCTGCCGTCGTCGCGCCTGCGCTCGTCGGCCCGGTGCAGATCGCGGGCGGCACGGATGGCGGCGGCGCAGACCCAGCTCTCGAGGGCACCGCGGCCGGAATATTGGCGGATGCGCGGCGGCCGGTCGGCGTCGCCGACGAGCAGCTTGATGCGCAGCAGCTGCTTGACCTCGTCGATCGTGGTCGCGCTCGCGCCGCCGCGCCCGAGGAAGCTGGGCACGCGGCTCAGGATCGTCTCTTCGAAAGCGGCGATGGCGCCCGGCGCATCGGCCGCGACGGCAGCGGCGAGGTAGACGTCGCCGGCGCGTAGCTGCGCGAGCGCGGCGAGCGCGTCCTCCTCGGGGCCCATGCGCTCGGCGAGCGCGCGGGCGAAATCGGCAGCGGCGAGCGCGACCTTGGGCCAGGCGGCGCGCGCGCTCGTGAGCATCGCGGCGAGCGTCGCGGCGAGGAGCTCGCGATCGGCGACGGCGCCCGCGCGGGACAGGAACGCCGCGACGAGCCCTTCTTGCTCCCCCATCGCGCCACTTTATCACGCGCGCTTTTCGCCGAGGGCCCTGTACGTTTTTGCCGTCGCAGCGGTGCGGCTCGCGTGCATAGCCTGGTTTGGGCGGCGTCTACCCGGTGGTATGCTGCCGCACGTGAGGGGCCGGGGGGGCGACTCGGAGCCGACGACCGCGTGTCTGTCGGAAGACGTGGTCGTCGGATTCCTCGACGGCACGCTGGCCGGCGCGGAGCGCGAGCGCGTCGAGCTGCACGTCGACGCCTGCGCCGCCTGCTTCGGGTGGCTCGCGGCGATGATCCGCTCGTCGCTCTTGCAGAGCCGCGGCGTGCTCGCCGACACGCTCCCGCTCGGCGACTCGCCGCCGCTCATCGGAGACGGCGGATCCGGGCAGGTGGCGCCGGGCACGATGATCGGGAGGTATCGGGTCGTCGGCCAGCTCGGCCAGGGCGCGATGGGCGTGGTGCATCGCGCGTTCGACCCGATGCTCGAGCGCGAAGTGGCGATCAAGGTGCTGCGCGGCGGCGCTTCGAGCGGTGTGCGGCTGCGTGCCCTCGACGAAGCGCAGGCGCTCGCCAAGCTGCAACACCCGAACGTCATCGCCGTGTACGACGTCGGCTTCTTCGCCGATCAGGTCTTCGTGGCCATGGAGCTCGTCGAAGGCGGCACGCTCGCCGATTGGCTGCAGGAGCGGCGTCCGTGGCAAAAGGTGCGCGACCTGTTCTTGCAGGCGGCGCGCGGCCTCGGCGCAGCGCACGCCGCGGGTCTCGTGCATCGCGACTTCAAGCCGGCCAACGTGCTGCTCACCGCCGACGGCGCGCGCGTCGTCGTCACCGACTTCGGCCTGGTCTGCTCGCTCGACGTCGACCGGCCGCCGACGAGCGGCGAGCTCGCCGGAACGCCGGCCTACATGGCGCCCGAGCAGTTCGCGGGCGGCGCGATCGATCCGCGCACCGACATCTTCAACTTTTGCGCGGCGCTCTACGAGGCGCTGTTCGGGCAGCCGGCGTTCGCCGGTGATACGGCGAGCGAGCGGCGCACGGCGCTCCGCGAAGGCCGGCTGCGGCCGGTGCGCACCGGGAGCGTCCCACGCTGGCTGCACAAGGTGCTGCTGCGCGGCCTGGCGCTGCGGGCCGACGATCGCTTCGCGACCGTGGACGAGCTCATGGTGGCGCTCGAGCGCGATCGGCGCCTGCGGCGCTGGGCGCTGGCGTCGGCGGCGGTGGCGCTCATCGTCATCGTGGCGGTGTGCTCGGCCGCGATCGCCTCGTATCGCAGCCCGCTCGACGCCTGCCGCCGGCGCGCCGGCGCGATCGGCAGCGCGTGGTCGCCGGAGCAGCGCAGCCGGCTGGCGAGCGTGTTCGCGCGCGTGGCGCCGACGGACGGCCCGCGTTCGGCGGCGGCGGTGGCGCAGATCCTCGATCGCTTCGTGGGGCAGTGGTCGCGCGCGTACGGCGACGCGTGCGATGCGACCTTCCGGCGCGGCGAGCAGTCGCTCGAGGCGTTCGAGCTGCGGCTGCAGTGCCTCGACACGCGCCGCGCCGGGGTCGAGCATCTCGTCACGCGGCTGGAGAGCGCCGACCGCGCGATCGTCGAGTCGTCGGTGAGCGCGGTCTCGGCGCTGGAGTCGCCGGCCAGCTGCGCGCGCGAGCGCCCGTCGCCGGCGCAGCTGCCGCCGCCGCATCTCAAGGACGAGATCGCGACGGTGCGGCGACAGCTGGAAGAGGCGCACAGCGACGAGCTCGTCGGCAGGCTCGCCGATGCCGACCGCGTCGAGACTTCGTTGCTCCCGGCGGTCGAGCGCATCGGCTTCGCGCCGCTCACCGCCGAGCTGTGGAAGCGCGTCGCCTACACGCGCCGCGCCCAGGGCAAGCCGGCCGACGCGGAGAAGGCGTTCCTGCGCGCGTTCGACGCCGCCGAGCGCAGCGGCGAGGATCGGCTGCGCGTCGAGATCGCCACCGAGCTCGTGGAGACGGTCGGGCGCGCCGAGCGCCGCTTCGCCGAGGGGCGGCGCTGGGCGGCGCAAGCGGACGCCATCGCCGCACGGCTGGGCAGCTTCCCGGACGAAGATCGTGCGGCGCTCGCGATGAACGTGGGGCTCGTCGCGCAGGCCGAGGGCAAGCTCGACGAGGCCGAGCGGCAGCTGCGCAGCGCCGTCGAGCTGCGACGACATGCCGATGCGCCGCTCGTGCCCATCACCCTCGGCAACCTTGCCAACGTGCTCACCGACGAGGGCAAGTACGAGGAGGCCGAGCGGCTCTTCCGACAGCAGCGGCAAGAGCTCGAGCGCCTCGTCGGGCCCGGCCATCCGTGGCTCTTGACGAACGAAGGCAACCTGGCGGCCACCGAGGATTGGCTCGGGCACTACAGCGAGGCGCGCCGGCTGTGGCTCGAGATCCTCCCGCAGCAGATCGCCATCTACGGCCCGCACCATCCGTTCGTCGTGACGACCCTCTTCGACATCGCAGACTCGGAGGCGTCGGTCGCCGATTACGAGCACGCCATCGCGCACGCGACGCAGGCGTTGCAGGCGGCGGTGGCGAACGATCCAGACGACGTGCGCATCGCCGATTTCGAGATCGCGCTCGCCGTCTACTGCTCGCTCCATGGCGAGCCGGAGCGGGCGCAGGCGTACGGCGCCTCGTCGCTGGCGCGCTACGTCGCCAAGCTCGGCGGCGCGCATCCGAGCGTCGGCGCCGCCGAATACCAACTCGGGCGCATGGCGCTCGACGTGCACGACGTCGCGCAGGCGAAGCTTCACGGCGAGCGCAGCTTGCGCATCCTCGAGCGCAGCTACGGCGAGCGCAATCCGCAGGTGGCGATGGTCTTCGACCTCCTTGGCATCGTCGAGTACGAGGAGGGTCGCTACGCGGCGGCGATCGCGCAGCATCAGCGGGCGCTCGCGATCCTCGAGCCCGCGCACCACATGGCGCTGCCCGACGTGCTCACCAACCTCGGCCGCGCGCAGCTGGCGAGCGGTCACCGCGACGAGGCGCGGGCGACCCTCGAACGCGCCGCGGCGTTGCGGCGGCACATGGAGAGCGATCCGCAGATGGAAGCCGCGACGAGCTTCGCGCTGGCGCGGGCGCTGGCGCCGGAGTCGTTCGATCGCGCGCGCCCGCTCGCCGAGCACGCGCTCGCCGCCTTTGTCGCCGGCGGCAAGCGTTACGCGCGCGAAGCGCACGAGGTGAAACAGTGGCTGCAATTCAACCCACCAAGGAGGACCCATGAGTGAGATGACGAAGAAGGAGTTCGACGACGGGTTCAAGGCGAAGTTCGACGAGCTCATCGCGTTCGCGGCGAAGCACCCGAGCCACGATCCGCCCGCAGACGCCACGCTCACCTGGACGTTCAACAGGTCGACCGCCGAGAAGCTGCGGAACCTGGTCCGTGTCGCCGTGGAGGACATCGTCACGAATGTCCTCGCTCCGCTGACGGAGAAATCGACGCTGATCTGGTCGCCCGGCGAGCGGACGGTCCTCGGCGACCTGTTCCTACAGTACTACTCGGCCTCGGGACTCAAGCCGAACGACATCCTGCGGCTCATCCTCATCGGCCCGGGCACCGGCGTCGGACCCATCCAGAATCCGACCACCAATCCCGGCGGCCCCGGCAAATAGCGCCCGCGTCCACCGCGCCCGCCTCGCTCCCACCGCACGTTCGAACGAATCCGCAAAATCTCGTGCATGACGCTCCACGGCCGGCGTCTCCCTGACGTAGGGGGACGACGACTTGCGCCGCTGGAGGTCCTTCATGCGCTGCGAACGACAGACGCGCTCGAGCCGAGGCGTCGACGAGAGCTGGACCGAGATCGAGCGCTTGCCGCCGACCCCGTTCCTGCGCTCGGTCAAGACCGTCTTCGACGGGCCGCCGACCGCGCCGCCCCGCGAGCGCGGTGAGCTCCTCGCCGGACGCTACACGCTCGACCGCTCGGTGAGCGGCCGCGGCCACGTCTACGCCGCCGAAGACATCATCGTGCGCCGCCAGGTCGCCGTAAAGATGCTGCGCCGCAACTGGGCGCGCGACGCGCTGCTTCGCGATCGCTTCGAGCAGGCGGTGCAGGCGCTCGCCCGCGCCGAGCACGGCAACGTGGTGCGCGTGCTCGACCTCCTCGTCGCCGAGTCGGCGCTGGTGATGGAGTACGTGCACGGCTCGACGCTGGCGGAGCTCGTCGCCGAGCGTGGTCCGCTGGCGCCGCCGCGCGCGCTGCACATCGCCGCGCAAATCTGCGCCGGGTTGCACGCAGCGCATGGCGCCGGCGTCGTGCACGGCGATCTTCGCGCCGCCAACGTCATCGTCGGCGTCGACGCCGAAAGCGCCGAGGTCCCCAAGCTCGTCGGCTTCGTGCTGGCGCCGGGCGGCGACCCGGCGAGCGACGCGTCCGAGCTGGCCGACGAGCCGACGCCGCGCCATCCCGAGGTGCGCGGCGACCTCGGCCAGGTCGGCAAGCTCCTCTACTTCATGCTCACCGGGCACGAGGCGCGCGCGCCGCGCGTCGATCGCGAGCGGTTGCGCGTCACGCTCGAGCGCTCGTCGAGCCCGGTGGCGGCGGCGCGCGTGGCGTTCCTCGTCGAGCGCGCGCTCGGCCTGCACCGCGAGCAGCCGTTCTCGACGGCGCAGGAGCTCGGACGGACCATTCGCGGCGCCCTGCGCACGTCGCCGGCGAGAGCGGAGGCGCCGGGCGAGGTGCGCGGCGGCCCACGCCGCACGCGCCGGCGGCTCGTCGCGGCGTGGCTGCTCGCCATGCTCGTCGCGGCGCTGCTCGGCTTCTGGCTGGCGCGCCGGCACACGCGTGCGTCCGACGAGCGCGCGCTCACGGCCATCGAAACGTCAAACACGGGGGGAAGATGATGTCTTTTCGCAGCGCATCGGCATCGCTGTTGTTCTGGAGCTTCACCATCGCCGCGGGGGCGTGCGGCGGCGGCAACGACCACGACTCCGCCGACCTGAGCGTTCCTTCGATGTCGTCGGCCGATGCCGGCGTGACCGGACCGTCGTGCACCACCGACAGCGATTGCGCGGCGGCGATGCCGCAGACCTCGCCGGCCGGGTGCGCCGTCGCCAAGTGCGATCCGCTGCAAGGCGTCTGCTCCTACCTCGCCAAGGACGACGACGGCGACGGCCATCGCGCCGCGAGCTGCAAATCTCTCGGCGGCGCCGTCGTCCAGGCCGGCGACGACTGCGACGATCAGAACCCCAAGCTCTACCCCGGCGCCAACGCCCAGTGCAGCGAGATCGCCGACGGCGGCGTCATCCTGTTTCCCGGCGGTACGCCGAAGGGCCCCTGCCAGTACGGCACGCAGACCTGCAACGCCGACGGTACGACGAGCGCCTGCCTCGGCGCGGTCGCGCCCGCGCCCAAGGACTCCTGCGTGCCGGGCAACGACGACAGCTGCGACGGCACGCCCAACCAGGGCTGCGCCTGCGTGATCGGCACGACGCAGAAGTGCGGCGTCTGCGGCACCGGCACGCAGACCTGCGACAGCTCGGGCTGGGGGACCTGCACCGGCGGCGCGCCGCCGAATTACGGCTCGTCGTGCGGCTCCTGCGGCGGCACCATCCAGTGCAACGGGCAGTGCAGCGTCTCCACGCCGACCAACTACGGCCAGCCGTGCAACAACTCGTGCGGCACCATCCAGTGCAACGGGCAGTGCAGCAACACGACGCCGAACCCGGGCAGCCCGTGTAACGACAACTGCGGCAGCGTTCAGTGCAACGGCAGCTGCAGCAACAACACGCCCAACGTCGGCGGCGCCTGCAACGCCAACTGCGGCACCGTCCAGTGCAACGGCGGCTGCAGCAACAACACGCCCAACGTCGGCGGCGCCTGCCCCAACGGCTGCGGCGTCTATCAGTGCGACGGCTCGTGCAGCCAGACGTACGGCAACACCATCACCTACAACACCTTCTCCGGCGCGTTCAGCTGCTGCTTCATCAACCGCAACGTCAACTACGGCGGCGCCTGCACGCCCGGCTACGCCATGGCCAACTGCACCGTGACCAAGACCAGCGGCGGCGGCAGCGTCACCGTCGTCGGCACCGGCACCGGCGGCAGCTGCACCTGCACCGTCAACGAGAAGAACATCGGCACCGAGGGCGCGACCTACGCCGTCACGATCCAGGAAGTCGCCATCTGCAGCAACTGGCACGAATAGCGCGGCCACGAGGTCAGCCATGAGCGGTCGCGCATTGCGCATCGGAGATCGGGTCGGCTCGTTTCGGCTGGTAGGCCAGCTCGGCGAAGGCGGCATGGGTCTCGTGTTCGCCGCGGAGCACGAGACCATCGGCAAGCGCGCGGCGGTGAAGGTCCTCTTGCCGCAGCACTCGGCGAATCCGGAGTTCGTCCGGCGCTTCTTCAACGAAGCGCGCGCCGTCACGCAGCTTCGTCATCCCGGGCTGATCGACGTCTATGACTTCGGCCAGCACGAGCTCGGGTGCGCCTACCTCGTGATGGAGCTGCTCGACGGGGAGAGCCTGGCGGCGCGGCTCGCGCGCGAGCGGCCGCTGCCGAACGAGCTCATCGTCGAGCTCGCGCTGCAGAGCGCCGACGTGCTGGCGGCGGTGCATCGGCGCGGCATCATCCATCGCGATCTGAAACCGGATAACCTCTTTCTGGTTCCCGATCCGCTGATGGCGCTCGGGGTGCGCGTCAAGGTGCTCGACTTCGGCATCGCCAAGCTCACCGACGCCGACACCCGGGCCGCGCGCACGCGCACCGGCGCGCTCCTCGGAACGCCGGCGTACATGGCGCCGGAGCAGTGCCGCGGCTTGCCGGAGATCGATCGGCGCGCCGACCTCTACTCGCTCGGCTGCATCTTGTACGAGATGGCGGCGGGTCGGCCGCCGTTCATCGGCGAAGGTCTCGGCGACGTGCTCGCCGCGCACATCTACGAGTCGCCGCCGCCGCTCTGGGAGCTCGCTCCGCAGCTGTCGCCCGCGCTCGCCGCCGTCATCGCGCGCGCAATGGCCAAGAAGCCCGACGAGCGCTACAGCTCGGCGGAGGAGCTGGCCGCCGAGCTCGCCGCGCCGAGCCGCGCCCCGCGGCCGCGCACCGAGATGCTGCCGACGGTGCGCCTACCGACGTTGAACGCGGCGGCGAAACCGACGCGCACGACTCTCGGCGGCGCGGCAGCCGAAGTGGCGGCGGCGCGCACCTCCGCGCGCGCGCGACGCGCCGTCTGGCCCGCCGCGGCGGCCGCCGTCACGCTGCTGGCGATGGTGGCGATCGCCGCGCTGCGCAGCGGCGGACACAGAGGCGACGTCGGGGGGACGCCGCCGCCGGTCGCGGTGGCGGCGCAGCCAGAGGAGGCGCCCGCCGAGCGCGTGCTCCCCTCCGCGGCTGCGCCGCCATCCGCGACGGTGCACATCGCGATCGACTCGGTGCCGCCGGGTGCCGCGGTGCTGCGCGCCTCGGATCAGACGCGGCTCGGCGTGACGCCCTGGTCGACCGAGGTGCCGCGCAGCGACGAGCATCTCGTCTACCTCCTGCGCGCGCACGGCTTTCGGCAAGCAGCGCTGGAGCTCGACCCGAGCGACGATCGGCAGCGGACGGTTCGGCTCGAGCCGTCGCGCAAAACGAGTCGGCCGCGCCCGAGCCCGCCGGCGACGAAGCCGCTCGAGTTCAACGCACCGTGAGGGACAGGATGAAGACGCGCTACTCCATCGTGCTCGTCGCGGCGCTGGCCGCACCGGCGCACGCCGATCGCAGCGAGAGCACGGCCGCCGCGTTGCGCAGCTTCGACGCCGGTCGTGCCGCGTTCGACGCCGGCCGTTACGACCAGGCGCTCGCGCAGTTCGAGACCAGCGACGAGCTCTTGCCGAGCCCGAACTCCCGGCTCTACATCGCGCGCTGCCTGCGCAAGCTGAACAAGCTCGGCAGCGCCTATACGCACTTCCAGTTGGCGGCCAAACAGGCGCAGGACCGCATCGTGACGACGAACGAGCGGCGCTACGCCGCCACGCGCGACGCGGCGCTCGCCGAAGGAGCCGAGATCGAGGCCGAGGTGCCGCGGCTGACGATCGCGGTGGCTCCCGCCGCACCCGAGGGCATCGTCGTCACGAAGAACGGCGCCGTCGTTCCGCGCGAGACGTGGGGCATGCCGGTCGAGACCGATCCCGGTGACGTCCTCGTCGAAGCGCGCGCACCGCGCTGCACGCCGGTCCGCGAGCGCATCACGTTGCACGCCGGCGAGCAGCGGCAGGTCACGCTGCGCCTCTCGCGTGTTCCGACCGCCCGGCTGGCGATCGTCTGGCGCACGCGCCCGACGGGTGTGGCCCTCGAGCTCGACGGCGTCCCCCTCGACGCGACGGCGCCGCCCGAGCACGACGTCGACACGGGCACGCATGTCGTCACCGCGCACGCGCCCGGCTACGCGCCGTTCCGCTGGCAGGCGCTCCTCGCCGATCGGGAGAAGCGCGACGTCGTGATCGCTCTTTTCGTCGCGCCGCCGGCGCGCATCAATTCGCGCGGACGATTGCGCGCCCTCTCGATCGCTGCCGGCGCAACGGGTGTCGCCGCGCTCGGCACCGCCGCAGGACTGGCCATCGACGCCCGTCAGCGCAACGCCGCCGAGCTGGCCAGGAGCCCGTACGCGCGCTCGGCGGCCACCCGCGACTCCATCGCCACCGAAGCGACGGTGTCGTCCGCGCTGCTGGCGGCCGGCGCCGTGCTCGTCGTGTCCGCCGCCACCCTCGCCTACTTCGGCTGGCGCAAGGAACGTGCGCCGTCGCTGAACGTGGCCGCTGCCGCCACGGCCGGGGGCGGCGCGCTCGTCGTCGGCGGGAGATTCTGATGCGCGCGCTCCTCTGGTTCACGGCGCTGGCATCGGGCTGCTCGATGGGCCTCGGCAACTACGAGGTCCTGACCTGCGCGACGCCGTCGGGAGCCGTCTCGACGCAGCAGGTGACGTCGCTCGGCGCGACGCCGGACCTGACCTTGGGGACGGCGAGCGGTCGCGGCTTCACCGCCGCGTTCGTGGCGCCGGTGCAAGGCGGCAGCTGCGTCCAGGCGGTCGACCCCGGCGGCCTCGTCGGCGGCGGCTGCCTGTTCCTGGCCCGGGATCTGGCCGCGGTCCCCCGGCAGCCCATGGTCGCCTCGCTCGGTCCGGGCGAGGCCGGCGCGCTCGTGCGCACCACGGCTCCCTGCACCGACGGCATGCTCGCCGTGCATTACGTGGCGCCGGGATTCGACGTCGCCGTCGACCTGGCCTGCCACGGCGCGGGCGCGGCGACGGGAGCGGCGCTGCCGGCGATCGCCGCGCTCGATGCCACGCGCGCGCTCGTGGCCTGGTACGACACGCCGCTCGCAACGCGTGACAACCCGCTGTCCTCGTGCGACGGCGCGGCCGGAGCGCCGCTCGAGATCGCGCTGGTGTCACCGACGAGCGGCGCCCCATTTCCGCCGGCGGTGCAGCTCGCGAGCGACGGCATCTCGGTCCGCCCGCCGGCGTTGGTGCTCGATCCGCCCGACGGCATCTTCGTCGTGGCTCCGACCGCCGACAGTGTCGGAATCTGGCAGCTCGACGCCAACCTCCAGGTCACCGCCACCGCGACCATCGACGCCCTCGCCGGCGCGCGCGCCGTGGCCGCCGCAGCGACGACCGTGAACGGCACGCGCACGCTCGCGATCGCCGCCGAGATCGGCTGCGCCCCGCAACGCATCGCCGTCGCCGTGGGCGACCTCACCGACGGGTTCGCGACCTTCGATGCGACCGACGGCGCCGAGGCCGTCACGGTGCAGCCGTCCGTCGCCTGGATCGACGCCCGCTCCGAGTTCCTCGTGTCCTGGATCGTCGGCGGCGCACACCCGCACGTTCAGGCCCGCCGCTTCACCCCGGATGCTCGCCCGGTCCACGCCGCGATCGACATTCCCCTGCCCGCGACCGCCGCCGCCGTGACCTCCGACGGCGACATCATCGCCTTCTCCGCCGACAACACCTTCGTCGACCAATCCCTCGGCTGCGACCCCTGAGCTCGCCGCGATCAGTGCGATTGGCGGCAGACCTCGCCGAGGTCCTGCAGCTGCACCACGTTCCACCCGGTTGAAGTCGCCTTCAGCTCGCCGTTGCCCATGTTCATGAGCACGATGCCGGGGTCGTTCTCGCAGGTGACCGTGCCGTTGACGGTGGAGGTCGTGGTGACGGTCGACGTCCACTGCGTCTGGTAGAGCCCCACGATGACCCTGCCCGGGCACGCGTCGGAGTTCGCCTTCGTGGCGTTGCAGCAAGCGCTATTGGCGCCCCACGTCCAGAGCTCGCTCGGCGGCGTCATTTCACTCAAATACGAGGTTTCCTGATCGGTCGTCACCGTCACCGTCACGGTGGCGTTCTGCACCATGCAGCTCTTCAGCGCAGCTTGCGCCGCCGTGTTGATGCTCGTCTTCGTCGAATCATCGTCGGCGCCGACGAACGGAACCGGCGCCATCGCGGTCACGCTGAAGACCTTCTCGGGTTGCCAGGTCCCATGGTCGTACATGCGACCGAGGAGCGTGCTCGCCTGCGTGTCGTCCACGAACGCCGCGCCCAGGTAGGCGAGGTCGGAGTCGTTGCATGAGACGACGCCAATGCAAAGCACACCCAGGACCGACGCTCTTGCGATGTTTGCCGTTGAGCAGCTCATGGTTTCCTCCGTCCTGTAGGCGAGGGATCCTGGCCGGTATGCAGCTCACAACGGCTTATGGACCGTGATGCCCTCCCGGCCGGAAATCCAGCTGCGCAAATACTCGTTGAGCTCGCCGTAGCGACGCCGAACGCAGCTCGGCCACCGCAAAGAGCTCACGCAGCAGTGACGCCACGTGGGCGTTGTGTGCCTCGGCGGCGTCGGCGTCGGCGTACTCCTCGAGGATCGAATAGCGAGCGCGCTCCTGCATCACGAACCACTGGTAACGCAGCGTGCCCGGCTCGGTCGCAGCGGCGGATGCCAATGCCCGCGCCAGCCGCAGGAACTCTTCGACGCGGCCGTTTCGCACGCTGAACTCACACTGCACGAGAAGACTCATGGCTGGATCTTCCGTCGCGATCCGCCCGGGCGCAACGATGACGCTGGAACATTGCCCGAGGCGAGCCGCGCGTGTTACGGTGTCGCCGCCGCGGCGCCTGCGCTCGTTTGCCGAGGGCCGACCACAAACCGGAGGGAGAGATGTCCAAGGTGAAGATGCTGGTGGATGCTGGCCTCGTCGACGAGCAGGAGCTGACCGACGAGTACAAGCAGACGATCGAGAACGAGATCACGCTCGAGGAGGTCGAGATCCTCCTCAAGGTCGGCAAGAAGATGAAGGGCCACCCCAAGGTGGGCCACAAGAAGGTCGGCTGCGCCCTCTAGCCGAGGACTGACGATGGAGCTCGTTCGCTTGCGGCGCACCGCCGGTCCGTCGGGCGGCCACCGTCGCGCAGGGCGGGTGCTCCTCGTCGAGCTGCCGTTCAAGACCTTCAGCCGTCCCAGCCTCGGCCTCAGCCTGCTCAAAGCGGCGCTCGTCGAGGCCGGCCACGCCTGCACGATCCGCTACGCCAACCTCGATTTCGCCGCGCTCATCGGCCTCGATACCTATCAGACGCTGGCCGAGCGCGTGCCCGAGCCGCTGCTCCTCGGCGACCTGGTGTTCGCGCCGGCGGTCGACGCCGAGAGCGGGCGCTTCGCGGCGCTGCGCGAGGCCGGACCGCTCTTTCTCGCCGACGGCTCGCCGATCGGACGCGCGCCCGATTGGCTGTGGGAGCGGATGCCCGAGCTGCAACGGCAAGCCGCCGCCTTCGCCGCCCGCTGCGCCGCCGAGATCGCGGAGGGGGAGTACGACATCGTCGGCTTCAGCTGCATGTTCCAGACGCTGCCGAGCCTGGCCGTGGCGCGCGAGCTCAAGGCGCGCGCGCCCGACAAGTGGATCGTGTTCGGCGGCTCGCACTGCGAAGGCGAGATGGGCCTCGGGCTCCACGAGTCCTATCCGTGGATCGACTTCGTGTGTCGTGGCGAAGGCGAGCGGCTGTTGGTCGATCTCGTCGGTGAGCTGACGAGCGACGATGCGCCGGCGTTCGGCGCGCTCCCGGGCCTGGTGTGGCGCGACGGCGGGGCCACGCGCGCGGGCGGCGAAACCGGCGAGCGGCTCGACGATCTCGACCGCCTGCCCCGCCCCGCGTACGAAGACTGGATGGAGCAGCTGCACCGCGCCACGCCGTCGCTCCAGCCCGAGGATCTGGAGCTGCCGATCGAATCGAGCCGCGGCTGCTGGTATGGCCAGAAGCATCATTGCACCTTCTGCGGCCTGAACGGCTCGAGCCTGACCTTCCGCAGCAAGAGCCCCGCCCGCGTCCTCGACGAGCTCCGCGATCTCGATCGCTACGGCATCCGCTTCATCTACGGCGTCGATCTGATCCTCGACCACCGCTACTTCGAGACGCTCTTGCCGACGCTCGCGCGGGAGCCCTTCGAGCACACCATCTTCTTCGAGACCAAGTCGAACCTCACCCGCGCCCAGCTCGAAGCGCTCGCTGCCGCCCGCATCACGCTCATTCAGCCGGGCGTCGAGAGCCTGAGCACGCCGGTGCTGACGCTGATGCGCAAGGGCGTCACCGCCTACCAGAACCTCCGCCTGCTCAAGTGGGCGGTCGAGTATGGGATCGGCGTTTTTTGGACGTTGCTCTACGGCTTCCCCGGCGAGACCGAGGAGGCCTATCGGGAGATGGCCGCGATCCTGCCGGCCATCACGCACCTCATGCCTCCGCAGGGCGGATACAAGGTCCGCGTCGATCGCTTCAGCCCGTTGCATTTCGACTCCGAGGCGCTCGGCGTCGGACGGACCCGGCCGGTCGATGCCTACGGGATGATCCATCGCGTCCCGTCGCAGATGCTGGAGCGATTGGCCTACCACTTCGAGCCCGTCGCGGATGACCGGTCGTTCGCGTACATGCAGCCGGTGGCGGACGCGCTCCGCGATTGGCAGTCGCAGGTCGGCAAGTCGAGCTTCGTCTCGGTGACGCGCGGCCAAGAGCTGCACCTCCTCGATCGGCGGCCGATCAACGCCGGCAACGGCGAGCGCCACGTCTGTCTCGAGGGCGTCGAACGCGACGTGTACCTGGCCTGCGACGCGGGCGCGACGCTCGGCGCCGTGGCCACCGCGGCCGGCTGCGACCAAGCGACCGCCGCGGCAATCCTCGATCGCTTCCTCCGCGAGCGCACGGTGATCCGCGTCGACGGCCGCTATCTCGGCCTGGCGGTGTCGCTCGACGGTCATATTCCCGAGAGCCTCCCCGCGTCGGTCTGGCCTTCGCTGTGCCACGCGATCTATGTTCAGCGGCTACGCACCCTCGGCCGCTTCGTCCCCGAGGAGCTGTCACCGCCCAAGCCATCGGCTGCGCAGAGGTTGGTCCCATGATGCCGAGCCCGACACGCGTGCGAGCGGTTCTTTCGCTGGTCGCCCTCGCGCTGGCCGCGACGAGCGCGCCGGCGCGGGCGAAGCCGTCGGCCCCGAGCGGCTCGGGCGCGACCCTGAGCGTCGGTGGCGTGACGATCTGGTACGAGGTGCGCCATGGCGGCGCCAAGACGCCGCTCGTCATCCTCGCCGGCGGCCCGGGGTTCGATCACGGCTACCTCCTCACCTCGGACGCGTGGGACAAGCTCGCCGCGCACCGTCCGATCGTGTTCTACGATCAGCGGGGCACCGGCCGCTCGGGTGAATTGAAACCCGGACAGACGTGCACGCTCGCCGACCAGGTGGCCGACCTCGAAGCGCTGCGCGTCAAGCTCGGCGTCGAGCGCATCGACCTCTTCGGTCACTCCTGGGGTGGCTTTTTGGCGATGGCCTACGCGGCCCGGCATCCGGAGCACGTGGCGCACATCGTCTTGTGCGACTCCTCGGCTCCCAAGTGGAGCGACACCGACGACATGCTCAAGAACCTCTTCCCGGAGGCCACCGAGCGGCGAAATCAAGACGAGGCCTTGGCGGCGAGCGGCGACGCCGGCGCGAGCGGCGCCGCCGTGAAGGAGTACTTGAGCATGCTGTTCGTCTCGTCGCGCAAGCGCGACGAGTTCCTCGCGTCGGCGAGCCAGTTTCGCTTCAACGCCGCCGTCAACGACGCCCTCAATTCCGACCTCGGCCACATCGACATCGGACCGATGCTGGCGCGCTTCAAGATGCCGGTGCTCGTCCTGACCGGCCGCTTCGATGCCAACGTGGCGCCGAGCACCGCGTGGAAAATTCACAAGGCGATCGCCGGCTCGCGCTTCGAGGTGTTCGAGCAATCCGGTCATCTTCCCTTCTTCGAGGAGCCGGAGGCGTTCGCGCGCTCCGTCGATCGGTTTCTGCAGTCGCCATGACCTACAGCCGCGTGTTGCGCGCGAAGCTGGAATGGATGCGCCGCCCGCTCGATGCGACGCTCGATCGGTTGTGGGCCGAGCGCGATCAGGCGCGCGCCTATGGCCGCTTTTTGATCCATCTGCACCACGTGATTCGAGCGAGCGTGCCTCTGATGCAGGCGGCGCGCGTGCGCTCCCTCGAGCGCGCCTCGTCAGACCCGGTGTGCGCCGGCCTGGCCGAGTACCTCACCGCCCACATCGACGAGGAGCGCGGTCACGATGCGTGGGCGCTCGAAGATCTCGACGCAGCGGGCGTAGGCCGCGACGCGGCGCTCGAGTGCGTCCCACCGGCGCACACGGCAGCGCTCGTGGGCGCGCAATACTATTGGATCGAGCATCACCACCCGGTGGCGCTCCTCGGTTACCTCTTCGTGCTCGAGGACGGCCCCGCCGACGCCGACGGTTTCCTCGACGAGCTGCGCGCCCGCTCGGGGTTCCCCGAGGCGGCGTTCCGCACGATGCGCCACCATGGGCGGCTCGATGCGGACCATCGCGCGGAGCTCGATCGGCTCGCCGATCGCCTCCCGCTGGCGCGAACGCACAAGGATGCGATCGGCGTCAGCCTCGCTCACACCGCGGCGTCGCTCGCGGAGTGCATCCTGGCGATCACCGCATCGTCCGGACGCGATTAGTCGCGCAGCGTGAGCGTCGCCGCGATCGCCTGATCGCGGGTCCAGCTCGCGCCGCGCTTCCATTCCTCGGCGACGACCGCCTCGCCCAACGCGCGCCTGGCGGCCGCGACATAGCCGTCGAACACCGCCTGGTCTTGCGGCCCCACCTCGGCGCCGAGCGACGCGTTCAGCGCCTCGAACGCGCCGAAGAGGCGGATGCCGTCGATCGGTCGATCGCGCACCACCGCCACGCACGCCATCGACGCGAGGTAATAGGAGATGTGCAGCGGGTAGTTGAAGCCCACCCCCATCTCGAGCGTCTCGGCGAGCAGCGCGGCCGCCGCGCGCCAGTCACCCTCGTGAAGGTGGCAATGCGCCAGGTTCACCGCGAACAGGCTGGGGAACACGATGTTGCCGGTCTGCCGGAAGAGACGAATCGCCTCTTCGTACGCCGTGCGCGCCTCGGCGAAGCGGCCGGTGGCGCGGGCCAGCTCGCCGAGCACGTTCGACGCGAAGGCCGCGCCGAAGGCATCGCCGCTGGCGCGGCACGCGATCATCGCCTGCTCGACGAGCTGCGGCCCGTCGGGGTTCCTGCCGAGCACGACGCCGGTCAGCCCGAGCACGATCTGGGAGCGCGCGGCGCCCGCCATGTCCCCCTGCTCGCGCCAGATGGCGACGCCCTCGTCGGCGTGCACCAGCGCCGAGGCGAAATCGCCGCAGACGAGGCTGCTGAGCGCGGCGATCTCGAGCACCTGGGCGCGCTCGCGCGTGCGGCCGGAGCTGCGCGTCTGCGCGAGCGCGCGCGTCGTCCACTCGCGCGCCTCGGTGAGGTGGCCGTGCAAGAGCCAGTACCAGAGCAGCGCGCGCAGCAAACGGATGGTGTCCTCGGCCGCCGGCTGCTCGACGGCCCAGGCCAGGGCGGCGCGGACGTTCTGCGCCTCGGTCAGGAGCTGGCCGGTCGAGCGCCGCTGGTCGGCGCCCATCAGCGAAGGACCGAGCGCATCGGCGAGGGCGACGAAGTGTGCGGCGTGGCGCGCGCGCAGCGGCTCGGCCTCGGGTGTGGCCCGCAGCTCGTCGAGCGCGTACTCGCGGATGGTCTGCAGCATGTCGAGCCGCGGCTCACCCTCGATCTCGCCGCGCCGGAGCAGGCTCTTGTCGCTGAGCGAAGCCAGGCGGTCGAAGACGTCGAGCGACGCGTCGGAGGGCAGCACGCACACCGCCTCGGCCGTCTCGATGTCGAAGCCGCCGGCGAAGACCGCGACGCGGCGGAACAGGATGCGGTCGGCCTCGTCGAGGAGCTGGTAGCTCCAGTCGATGGTCGCGCGCAGCGTCTGGTGGCGCGCCTCGCGATCTCGAGCGTCGCCGCGGAGGAAGCCCAGCCGATCGCGCAGGCGCTCGCGCAGCGACGACAGCGACAGCATCTTCATGCGTGAGGCGGCAAGCTCGATGGCCAGCGGCAGCCCCTCGAGCCGCGTGCAGATGGCGGCGATGTGCGGGGCCGTTTCCGGAGTGACGGCGAAGTCCGGCCGCACGGCGCGGATGCGATCGACGAACAGCCGCGCCGATTCGCAGGACAGGACGTCCGCTTCGGGACCCGCCGGAAGCTCGAGCGCAGGCACCGGGTACTCGCGCTCGAAGCGCAGCTTGAGCGGCTCACGGCTGGTGGCGAGGACCTTGAGGTTCGCGCAGGCGGTCAGGAGCTCGGCGACGGCAGGAGCGGCGGCGGTGATCTGCTCGAAGTTGTCGAGCACGAGCAGCATGGAGCCGCTGCCGATCGCTGCCTTGATCGCTTCGAGCGCCGGATGCCCGGGCCGCTCCGGCACGCCGATGGTCTCGGCGACGAGCGCGGGCACGAGCGCCGGATCCGAGACCGGCGCCAGCAGGACCTGGTAGACGCCCGCCGGGAACTCCTCGGCGAGCGCGCGCGCGACCTCGATGGAGAGGCGCGTCTTGCCGGTGCCACCGGGGCCGGTGAGCGTGACCAGGCGAACGTCGGCGCGGCGGACCAGCCCGCACACCTCGCCGAGCTGCCGCTGTCGGCCGACGAAGGCGGTCGCCTGCGCGGGCAGGTTGTTCGGCCGATGGGCGGCGATGAGCCTCTCGCCGCTCGCCACGCCGTCGACGGCGAGCGTGTAGAGGTGCTCCGGGTAGCGCAGCTCGTCGAGGCGGTGGGTGCCGAGATCGTGGCCGGTCGCGCCGCCCAGGTCGGCCTGCTTGACCTGCTCCCACGTGCTCGCCGAGAGCAGCACCTGGCCGGCCGACGCCGCCGCGGCGATGCGGGTCGCGCGATGCACGTCGAGCCCGACGTAGCGCCCGTTGACGAGCCGCGGCTCGCCGGTGTGCAGCCCCACGCGCACGGTGACGGCGACGTCGTCGGGCCAGCGCTCCTGCCGGTGCGCGACGTGGAGCGCGATGGCCGCCAGCACCGCTTCGCGCGCCGACGGGAACGCCGCGAGGCTCCCCTGCCCGCTCAGCGGATGCTCGCCGCTCACGGTGGGGCCATCGACGAGATATCCGCCATGCGCGCCGACCGCACGACGCACCAACGCGCGGTGGCGCGCGACGGCGGGTGCCGCGCGATCACCCAGCCGCTCGACGAGCTCGTCGCCCGCCGCGAGATCGACTTGCAAGAGCGTCACCGTCCCCGACGGCATCTCCGGCAGCGGCGGCGCCGGCGTGTCGCTGCGCCCGATCACGCCGAGGCGCTCGAGCGCGGCGCAGATCTCGTGCGCGCTCGCGAAGCGGTCGGCGGGCGAGCGCGCCAGGCAGCGCAGGATGAGCCGCTCCAGCTCCGGCCCGACGCGCGGGTTGCGCTCCGACGGAGGCTCGGGATCGGCGATCATCGCAGCCGCGACCTGCTCGGGCGTCTCTCCACCGAACAGCTGCGTGCAGGTCGCCAGCTCATAGAGGATCACGCCGAACGAGTAGATGTCGGTGCGCTGGTCGACCTCGAGCCCGAGCGCCTGCTCGGGCGACATGTAGCCGGGCGTTCCGATCACCTGGCCGACGCGCGTCATGCGGTTCGACTCGGCGGCGTCGTCGACGGGCTGCTCGAGCGGGAGGAAGCGCTTGCTCAGGCCGAAGTCGAGGATTCGCACCCGACCTTCGGCGTCCACCATCACGTTGTCGGGCTTGAGATCGCGATGCAGCACGCCTTTGTCGTGCGCGCGCGCCAGCCCTTGCGCGATCTGCAGCGCCAGCCGCATCGCCTCGTCGAGCGGAGGCATGGCAACGAGCCGGGCGAGCAGCGATTGGCCCTCCACCAGCTCCATCGCGATGTAGACCCGGCCCGCGTCCTCGCCCACTTCATAGATGGCGGCGACATTGGCGTGCGACACCGCGGCCGCGGCGCGCGCCTCGTCGATGAAGCGCGCGCGCGCCTCCGCCTCCGCGAGCGGCCTGGCACGCAGCAGCTTGATCGCCACGCGACGCTGCAGGTTCTCGTCTTCGGCCCGGTAGACCACGCCCATTCCGCCGCTGCCGATGATCTCGATGAGCCGAAAGTGGGCGATGCGCGTGCCGCTCAGGTCTTCGATGGCGCGCCCACCCCGGATCATCGACACGGTCGGAATGCCCGCCGCGTCTCGCGAGTCCGAGGATCCG
>Ga0134125_10001639_pt1 | contig 27384 bp, 22 predicted proteins | sample KB31751_FD_96464 | JGI IMG/M metagenome (GOLD analysis project Ga0134125, IMG submission 96464) | Terrestrial soil microbial communities with excess Nitrogen fertilizer from Kellogg Biological Station, Michigan, USA - KB3-175-1 | ecosystem: Environmental > Terrestrial > Soil > Unclassified ... | reverse complement strand
CTCGGCTACCGGTGTCTCTGGAAGAAGCCCGACCGGACTCCTCTGCCTTCTTGCCACCGCGACGCGTCTCCCGCGCCCTTCAGTTAGACTACCAGAGCCCAGAATCCGAAGCAAGACCTTTGTGAAAAGAATTTATTGCGCAACGGTTTGCAGAATTTCCGCAACGCCATACCGGTTGGCCACATAATGGTCCAGAATTTCGCGGAATTCGGCAACGATATGGTCTCCGCGCAGCGTTTTTGAGAGCTTCCCATCAATATAGACAGGAGCAACCGGTTCCTCGAACGTTCCCGGCAGCGAAATCCCGATATCGGCATGCTTCGACTCGCCGGGGCCGTTAACCACGCAGCCCATCACCGCCACCTTCATTTCTTCGACGCCGGTGTACTGTTCGCGCCAGACGGGCATCTGTTCCCGGAGATAGGTTTGGATCTGATCGGCCAGATCCTGGAAAAATGTGCTGGTCGTCCGGCCGCAGCCGGGGCAGGCGGCAACTTGCGGCGTGAAGTTACGCAACCCCAACGCCTGCAACACCTGCTGGCAGACGATCACTTCTTCCGTCCGGTCGCCATTCGGCAACGGAGTAAGCGAGGCGCGGATGGTATCTCCGATGCCTTGCTGCAGAAGAATAGATAGGGCGGCGGTGGTCGCGACAATTCCTTTCGATCCGAGCCCGGCTTCGGTCAAGCCCACATGAAGCGGGTAGTCGCAACGGGCAGCCAGCATCTGATACACGGAGATCAGATTCTGCACATTGCTGACTTTGGCGCTCAGAATGATTTTGTCGTGTGCCAGACCATATCGCTCGGCCGCTTCCGCACTTCGGAGCGCGCTTTCGACAATGGCGAGCATGGTGACTTCCATCGCGTCGAGCGGCTCCGGCAGTTTAGAGTTTTCATCCATCATCTGCGTCAAAAGCTGGCCGTCGAGCGATCCCCAATTGACGCCGATGCGGACCGGCTTATCGTACTCGATCGCGCACTCGATCATTGTGCGGTAATTATCGTCGTGTTTCTTGCCGATGTTGACGTTGCCGGGATTGATCCTATATTTGGACAGCGCCCGCGCGCAGTCGGGGTATTTCTTAAGCAGCAGATGGCCGTTGTAGTGAAAATCGCCAATAACCGGGACATTGACGCTAAAATTACGCAGCGTATCGACGATTTTCGGAACGGCTTTCGCGGCGTCATCGGTATTAACCGTAACGCGGACCAACTCCGACCCGGCGCGCGCCAATTCCATCACCTGGTTCACGGTGGCGGCGCTATCGGCCGTATCGGTGTTAGTCATGGACTGAACAACGACCGGGTGGCTGCCTCCAACCTTAACCCCGTTGATATCGACTACGGCAGATTTGCGGCGAGTGACAGAAGACATGCGATTGTTCACAAATAGATGGCGAGACGATTACGGCGCCATCTCAATTCTAGCAATTTGCAAGCTATACTAAAGCCTGGAGTTTTCCCTTTGAACGTACGCGGGTTCCTGCGCTTTTTCGCGCATTTACAGCTCCTTCCGGTATTAGAAAGCGGCGAAGAAACCACGCTGGTCGGCGGCCAGGCGGTGATGGAAGGCGTGATGATGCGCTCTCCGCACAGCTATTGCGTCGCGGTGCGCAAACCGGATGGCGGCATTGTCACGGAAGAGTCGGAATTGCCGCGGTTATCTGATAAATATCGGATTTTTAAGCTTCCCGTGGTTCGCGGCCTGGGGACGCTCGGCCAAGCAATGTGGCTGGGCATGAAGGCGCTGCGTTTTTCCGCCAACGCACTGCTCGAAGCCGGCGCGGAACAATCCGACGACAAAAAGACATCCGGCCCCAAGGAAATGAAGGGTTGGATGATGTGGGGCAACATTGCCTTCTCCCTCGTCTTCTTTCTCTTCCTTTATAAGTTCGTTCCGCTGTATCTTGCGACTTGGTTGGGACATCAGGTTCCGGAGGCGGGCAGCCGGTTTGCCATTAATATGACGGACGGCGTGATTCGCATTGTTCTCTTCCTTGGTTTCCTCTGGTTGATTTCGCGGATGAAAGACATTCAGCGCGTTTTTGAGTATCACGGCGCCGAACACAAGGTGGTGTTTAACTTTGAATCGGGGCAGCCGGTAACGGTGGAAAACGCGCAGCGCTTTGTTACCTGGCATCCCCGCTGCGGCACGAGCTTCTTGCTGGTGGTGATGGTGCTGGCGATGATCGTATACGCGCTGCTTCCGTTCGATTCGTTTGCTGTGAAACTCATCGCGCGCATTGCGCTGCTGCCGCTGATTGTGGGCCTCAGTTATGAGCTAATCCGCTTTGCGGCGCGCCATCAGAAGGGCTTAATGGCGATGCTGACCCAGCCGGGGTTGTGGCTGCAACGAATTACGACCCAGCCGCCATCGAATGACCAGGCGGAGATCGCCATTTGCGCGCTCGAACGCGCGATGGCGCTAGAAGCAGCCCAGGGCGGCGAACTGGTAATCGCCTAAGGCAGAGGACCGAATACAACTTCGATGCAATACAGGCAACGGCTAGATGAAGCCGAAAACCGCTATAACGAACTGACGGCGAAAATGGCCGATCCGGCGGTGATCAACGATTCCGAGCAATACCGAAAGACCGCAAAACAGCAATCGGAGCTGACCGACATTGTTGCGAAATACCGGGATTGGAGGAAAGCGGAGAAAGAACTGGCGGATGCCCGGGCAATGCTTCAGGAGCCGGACGCGGATTTGCGCGAGATGGCTGAGTTGGAAGTACAGCGGCTGCAGCCGCTCTTGGAAGAACTGGAGCAGAACATACGCGTTCTGCTGCTGCCGAAGGATCCAAACGATGAGAAAGACATCGTGATCGAGATCCGGAAGGGGGCAGGAGGCGATGAAGCCTCGCTGTTTGCCGGCGAAATGTTCCGGCTTTACACGCGCTACGCGGAAGAGCAAGGTTGGAAGGTGGAGATTACGTCGCTGAGTGAATCGAGTGTCGGTGGCGTGAACGAAGTCATCGCCATTATCAGCGGAACCAAAGTGTATAGCCGGTTGAAGTACGAGAGCGGCGTTCATCGAGTACAGCGGGTGCCCGCCACCGAGACGCAGGGGCGGGTGCACACGTCCACGATTACGGTTGCGGTAATGCCCGAAGCGGATGAAGTAGAAGTGCAGATCGACCCGAAAGATATTCGGGTAGATACGTTCTGTTCCTCGGGTCCAGGTGGGCAATCGGTCAACACAACCTATTCGGCGGTGCGGCTGACGCACCTCCCTACCGGTTTGGTGGTTTCCTGCCAGGACGAGAAGTCGCAGATCAAAAACCGGGCGAAGGCAATGCAGGTGTTGCGTTCGCGGCTCTATCAAATTGAATTGGAGCGGCAGCTCGCGCAGATCGGCGCCGAACGCAAGAGCATGGTGGGTACGGGAGACCGCAGCGAAAAGATCCGGACCTACAACTTCCCTCAGAACCGCGTGACCGACCACCGGATCGGACTGACGCTGCATCAACTGGACTTGGTAATGCAAGGACGTCTGCAGCCCATTGTCGACGCCCTGACGGCTTATTACCAGGCCGAGAAGATGAAAGAAGACGACCGCGCGGCGTAGATTACCGCGCCTTTACAGTCGCGGTTCCGTTTAATCTATTCACTGTGAACATTCAAACTGCCTTAGTCCAGGGGACTGAACTCCTGGAAAAGAGCGGGATTCATGCACCGCGCCTGACCTCGGAAGTGCTGCTGTGTCATGCGATGCGGTGCGAACGCGCCTACCTGTATGCCCACGGAACAGACGAACTCACGCAAATTGCCTGGATCCATTACGGACGCTATCTCAATGAACGGCTGAAGGGTAAGCCTACACAATACATCACCAAGAAGCAAGAGTTCTACGGGAGGGAGTTCCGGGTTACGCCCGATGTGCTGATCCCCCGCCCCGAGACCGAGCATCTGGTCGAAGCAGCGGTGGCGGCAATACGCGCGCGGGATCACATTCGGATTCTGGATGTGGGTACCGGATCAGGAGCGATCGCGGTTTCCGTTGCGCTTGAAACAGGCAGAACGGTTTGCGCTTCCGATATTTCCTGCGCAGCAGTAGCTGTCGCCGGACAGAACCGCGATACGTATGGCGCAAGCGTGGCATTGTTTGTGACGGATTTAGCCTCTGCGGTCGATACCCGCTCGATCGATCTCCTCATTTCGAATCCTCCCTACGTGCCTGGAGGCGATGCCGCGAATATGCAGCAGGAGGTTCGGGATTGGGAACCGCACCTTGCGCTTTTCGCCGGCGATTCCGGACTTGAGATTTACGACCGGCTGATACGACAGGCGGAGGGAGTAGTACGGCCCGGCGGAGAAATCATGATGGAACTTGGCTACCAGTCGCTGACCGGGGTACGCGAGATACTGACGGCCAAGTGGCGTGAAATCAACGTGGTACATGACCTTGCCGGGTGGCCGCGAGTCGTGACCGCAATCCGTGGCTGATAGCCGTTGCGTGCGGATTCTTTCGTTGCGGCATAGGAAATTTCCGACCTACTTACCCCTTGGGGAATCGGATTCGATCTATAAATCTGCTACAATGCGCCCATGTGTTTTGGTTATACCTTCAGGCCCGACTTCCCCGATTTCGACTATTCGAAGGAGTGTTAGAGCTAGTGAAGTTTTCCGCAACTAAATATTTTCTGGTTCTTGTAGCCATACTCGCCACACCAGCGACGATCCACTTTGAGCGCGCGGTGAAGGCCAGGAAACCGGAAGTACACGTTGAGGCGCCAAAAGATCCAAGAGCCGTTCGACTACACGCTTTTCTTGCAAGGCTGCATTGCCCGGTAAAAGACCTGTCGGAGGAGTTCGTTCACGCGGCGGATGATAATAACCTGGATTGGCGGCTGCTGCCAAGCATTTCGGTGATTGAATCGAGCGGCGGCAAGGCGTACAAGAACAACAATGTGTTCGGTTGGGCGAATGGCGACCATTCCTTCCCGACGATCCGCGCCGGCCTGCACCGGGTGGCATTTGCTCTGGGCCGATCGTCAACTTACCGGAACCGGACGACAGAGGAGAAATTGCGGCTCTATAATCCGACCTGCGATTATCCCGCTCGTGTAGAGCAAGTGATGTATCGAATTAGCCCGGCGATGGATCTGCAACCGACCGCGTACCGGAAACCGTTTCGGAGTCCCGTTATGGGATTGCTGGCCCGGAACTAACTGAAGATAAATTCGCTGGCTCAATCGCACTAAATAGTCGATGGGAAACGGCTTTATCCAGACCACAAACCTGGCGCAGTTCAACAATTTGATGGAAGAGCTCATGCACGGAGGCCCGAAAAGGGCGGTGTATCAGCCTTGGGAAATGCAGCTTTTGTTGGATTTCGGCACCTGCCGGTTACGGCGCTCGGCGCGGGTTGAGGCTTTGAAGCGGTATCAGCGACTGGTGCAGCAGTATTTCCTGCGCGGGCAATACTCGTTTCCGCCTTTGTCTACTTTTTTGGCGGAAGAGCGGGCACGGAGGAACAAACTTCGCGCGACGCAATCCGCGGCATCGCATCCGGATGAAGTTCCCGCTCTGGCTTGACGGATACCCAAGCATTTTTACCGCTAGTTACGGCACACTCCTACGGTATCCTCAAATTTAAGGATCGAGAGTGACAGAACCGAAAGCAGAGCGGATGGTGTATTGCGTCAAGTTGAAAAAAGAGCTCCCGGGATTAGACGAAATCCCATTTGACGGCCACCCGTTAGGCAAAAGGATTTACGAGAACGTTTCGAAAGAAGCCTGGCGGATGTGGGTGGAGCACATGAAGATGATCATGAACGAGTATCGTCTGAACCTGGGCACACCCGAGGCGCAGGAGTTCCTGCTGCAGCAGATGGAAGCCTATTTCTTCGGCGAGGGCTCGGTACACCCGCCGGGATACGTTCCCAGTAACTAAACCTTCCCCCCCGAGCTCCGTTTGATCTCCACATTTTCACCAGATAACGCGTCCATCCGATCTTGAGGTATCTGATTTTACTCCTGGTTTGCGCCTCGTTTGCGGTGGCGGCGTCGGATCCGACGGCTGAATCGCTCGCCAAGGCGGCGGAACAAGCCAGGAGTTCGGGTCAGTTGGTCCGCGCGTACATGCTTTACGCGGAAGCGGCCGCACGGGAGCCGAAGAGCGAAAAATACCGTTCGAATCGCGACGGGCTGGAACCGTTGGCCAAATTGCTGAGCAAGTCCGGAATCGAAAAGGAGCCTAGCCGAGAAGAGTTGCTTGCGAGTGTTCCGGACGAAGTTGACGAGCCGCTGCCCAAAGTGGGCCGTCAGGAATTTCAGCTTGAGCAAAAGCTCAAGCCGCCTCCCGAGCTTTCCCTGCTGCCCGGCCGGCACAGTTTTCATACCAAAACAGACGAACGCAACTTATATGAAACGGTGGCGCGCGCCTACGGGATCGGCGTAGTGTTCGATCCGGAGATACAGCCGCAGGCGAGCGTAACTCTTGATTTAGATGATGTCGACGCGAAGCAGGCATTAGAAGGAGTTGCGGAAGCGACAGACACCTTCTTGTTTCCGATTTCCTCGACGGCGATTTTCGTGGCGCGCGACACGCCTGAAAAGAGGCAGGAATACGAGCCGCAGGTCGTACTCACGGTTCCGATGCCGGATGTGGCAGACCCGAAGGATATGACCGAGGCAGGCAACGCGGTACGTCAAGCGTTTAACCTACGGTATATCGGCGTGGATTCGGAGGACCGGTCGATCGTGCTGCGAGACCGGCTCTCACAAGCGAATGCCGCACGGTCGCTCTTGGAAACGCTGATCCGGCCGGCCCCACAGGTCGCGATCGAGGTGCAAATCCTCACAGTGGATGACCAGCGGGCGCTGGATTATGGGCTTTCGCTTCCCAACACGTTTCCGCTGATTAATCTGGGGGCGATGTTCACGTCGAATCTGCAGGTGGCAATACCGCAAGCCTTCATCAATTTCCTGACCTTTGGCGGCGGCAGAACGCTGTTTGGCATTGGCGTAATGAATGCCGAGGCGGTAGCAACATATTCGAAATCGGTTGCCAAGAGCATCTATGATGCGACGGTTGTTGTATCGAGCGGCCAGACCGCGCAATGGCATGTTGGCGACAAGTTCCCGATTGCCACGACGCTTTCAAACGGCGCGCAGGCGATCGGAAACCCATTGGCTACTTATGTTGCCAATATTCAGATGGTGGATTTGGGCCTGCTGCTCAAGGTGAAGCCCGATCTTCATCCGGACGGCGATATTTCGATGGACCTGCATGCGGAATATCAGGCACTTGGATCACAAACATATAACACCGTGCCATCCATTCTGAACCGGCAATTTGAGGGATCGGTGCGACTGCACGAAGGCGAATGGGCCATTTTGGCGGGTCTCAACACGCAGAGCAGCGTGAGAACAAAAACCGGGATTGCGGGATTGTCGAGCATCCCGCTGGTGGGTAATCTGTTTTCTGAAATCAACAAGACGCAAACCGGATCGCACACTTTAGTGGTGGTGAAGCCCCATCCGCTGTCGTTACTGCCGGTAGAGGACAAGACGCCCCTGTATGTTGGCGGCGAGTACGGGCGCAAGGTGCTGCTGTAAGACAAGAGCCAGGATTCGGACCAAGTTCAGAGCTTGTATACTACCGTTAGTAGGATCATGCATACCACTTCACGCAAAATAGCGCGAAAGATCAAAAAGAGCTTCAGTATTTCCGCTGAGTCAGAGTCATTTATCCGTAAGACTTGCAAAGAGCGAAAATCCACCTCCGAATCGGAAACATTGGATGCACTTTTGAGCGAGCTGATGGAGATCCGCCAGCAACAGGCAATCGCTTCCGCCTATGGAAGCTATTACGACTCGCTTAGCGATGAAGATATGTCAGAACAGAATAACTGGGGAAAATTCTCAGAATCTGAATTGGCGAAGGAAATCCGCTAGAGGTGGCCACAGCACAGCGACTTCCACTACGTGGTGAAATTTGGTGGACAAATTTCGACACTGATCCGCCTGGGAAGGGGAGGCGGCCGGTAATAGTTGTTTCTCCAAATGCGAGGAATCAACACGAGCGGGCAACGACAGTCTTGGTGATTCCACTCTCGACTTCAGTTCACAAACCTAGTCCCGCACATATGCTTTTACATTCGGGAGAGACTGGGCTTCGTATGGATTGCGCGGCACAGGCCGACAACATTGCGGTTGTGACTCGTGCCAATCTACGAGAGCCGGAACCGGGACAGCGCACCCTCTCTCACTCAAAAATTTGCAAACTTACCTCATTGGTCAGAACGGCAATGGGTTGTCCCGACACGATTTCAACAGCAGAAAAGTAGGCTCCGTCTCCCGACACCTCGTTGGCTGAGAGCTGAAAGCCGATCCCTAGTCCCCTTTTTCAGTGAATGGCTTCCGCCTCCGGCAATACCAACCGAAGCTGAGTCTTACTAGCGCGATTCTGTTTCGCGGTCAGTGTGGCGGCGATGTTCTTTTCTCGCTCCGCCTGTTCTGTCTGGTGCTTGCGGAAATAAATCATTGACAACTTATAGTGGGCCGCCGCAAGATTCGGATCCTGCCGAATCGCCTTCTCAAAAAAGACCTGCGCCGCGTCGGTCTGCCGCTTGCGTTCCATAATGTCGCCCATGGTCATATTCGCCTTGGCATCATTTGGATTCTGGTTCAGTACGATCGCAAGGAGTTTTTCCGCGGCCTCGATGTCGCCCGAATCGAGATCGAGCTTCGCCAGTTCGTAACGAGCACCGGAGAGGCTGGGTGAGAGAGCGAGAGCGTGTTCCAGTTGCACGCGAGCATCGTCCACGCGGTTCAGTTTCACATCCAGCCAGCCCATCGCATAAAAGGCCGGCGCAAAGGTTGGAACGCGCTTTGATAGCTCGTTGAAAAGCTCATACGCCATTTGCCAGTTCTCCAGTGCGATATTTGCCCGAGCGAGGTAGTAGAGAGCGGAGTTATTTGAGGGCTGTAGCCGGTGGGCCTTCGCGAGCGCGTCCCGTGCATCGGGCCCGAGATCACGTCGTATACACACCTCCCCGAAGTGCGTCAATGTCGGAACATCATCGGGCGCCGTGGATCGAGCTCGTATCAGATACGCCAGCGCTTTTTCATCCAGACCCTGTTTCTCTGCTGCCTCCGCCGCGCCGTTCAAGGCTACGAGGCTATCCGGTTTTAGATCGAGAGCGCGATTAAAGCTTGATTCAGCGCGCACGGCATCGTTTGGAAGTTCCGCGCGCCCGCGTTCTTCCCAATAATCGCTAACGCCTCTTAAGGCAGGTTCCAAGGCTTTCAATTCGGCAAGAGCTTCAGCTTCCTCGCCTGTCCGCAGACGGGATGCAGCGAGACTGAAGCGAACGCCGGGATTCTGGCTGCCCAATTCCGCGGCAGTTTGCAGGTATTGTTTCGCGCTGCGGTAGTCTCCCTGGCGGTAGAAAAGAAGGCCGACATTTTCGTTCAGCGAAACCGAGCGTGGAGCGATGGCAAGGCCCTGCTTAAAAGCACGCTCTGCGGATTCCGGCCGGCGCAACTCCGTCTCTGCAATTCCGAGCAAATTCCAGAGCTCTATATTTTTCGGATGCCCGCGCAGCTCTTGCCGAAGGAGCTTACTGGCCGATTCAAAATTGCCGTTCTGAATCTGGCGCGTTGCGTTCTCTTCTGCTGTTTTCATGTTGCTTTGCGCAAGCAGCGTGGCTGGCATAACAAATAGAACAGGCACCAAAAGTAAGCGCTTCCAGTAATATTGCGGGCTAATAGAAAACATCTACTTTGCTCGTAAAGGCGATATAATTTTGCCGCAAACCCTTTCTAAAAGGGTAAACCCGAGCTTTGCGTTTTGGTGGGGGACCCATGAAAGCTTCACGAAACCTCGGCGCCGCGTTTATTCTACTCGCGGCTGTCTCATTATCCAATCTGAGCGCGCAAACTAACCAAGGAATTCTTTCTGGTACTGTTTTTGACCCTTCGGGTGCAACCATTGAAGGGGCAAGCGTCAGCGCCAAAAACGAGGCAACCAGTTACACATTAAAGACAACGACCGGCTCCGGCGGCGCGTTCCGCTTCCCGTCCGTGCCGATCGGTCTCTACGACATAACTGTCAGCCATACGGGCTTCAGTTCCGTTACCCAGACCGCAGTCAACGTGCAAATCAGCACGACGACAGCCGTCAACATTACGCTCAGCGTTGGGCAGGCCGAACAGACTGTAACTGTACAGGCGAATACCACGAGAATTGAGACCGGAAGCTCTGATGTGGGTACTGTAATTACATCCACACAGGTTGTGGAGCTTCCGCTAGCGCTCGGCGGCGTCGGCGCCATGCGTTCGCCGGAAGCTTTCGTGTTTCTCGCTCCCGGCACCGTCGGCCCCGGAACAGCAAACAGCAACAATGGAATCTTCATTTCGAAAATCGGCGGCGGGCAAAGCTTTGGAGCGGATGTTCTATTGGATGGCACGAGCATTCTGCGATCGGAAAATGGATCTTCCTTTGACGAAGCGGCGCCTTCGGTGGAAGCAATCTCCGAGTTTAAGGTCCTGACCTCGACCATGCCGGCAATGTACGGCCGCACAACTTCCGCTGTCGAAACCTTCACTACCAAATCGGGCACAAACGAGTTTCACGGAACGGCTTACGACATTCTTCAAAACGAAGATCTCAACGCGAACTCCTGGTTCAACAATGCTTTCGCGGCGCAGTGCCCTGCCGGCGCCGACAATGCGGGATGCCGGTCTCAGTACGCCCGCGCTCCCGATAAGAAGAACGACTACGGAGTCAATCTAGGCGGCCCGGTTCTGATTCCCAAACTCTACAGCGGCAAGAATCGAAGCTTCTTCTTTTTCAATTGGGAACAATACAATCAGCATATCGGTGGGGTTTCGACGACCATCGTTCCGACCGATGCCGAGCGGAGCGGCGACTTCTCCGGCATTGTGAATACCGGCCTCGTTTTGGGAACCAATCCTTGCACGGGCGGGCCGGTGTACCAGGGGCAGATATTCGATCCGAATACAACAGTGATTGGCCCTACGGGCGTCCCTTGCCGGACTGCGTTCCCGAACAACCAGATTCCCGCAAGCCGTATCTCGAAAGTTTCTCAAAACTTCCTTGCGCTCCTTCCGACTGCGAACGCAAGTTTGCCGAATGGACGAAATTACGTCCTTTCCAGCGCGACTCCCTTACAGAACACGACTTACACCATCCGCATCGATCATTCGATTTCAGATAAGAGCAAGATCTTCGGCATGTATGACACGCGCGATAACGCGCGCCTGATTAACGGATTTTACAACCTGCCGCCTCCGCTCAACTCAGCGGGTTGGGAACAGAATTTCCTGACGCATTACGGCCGCGCTGGATGGGATTACATTATTTCGCCAACAATATGGAATCACCTTGCACTTGGTTACAATCGCACAAACAGCCAGAATTACTCGGATGGCGCTCTTCAGGGTATTAATCAGAATGTAAATTGGAACTCTCGCTTCGGTATAACCGGCATTTCCGGCGTAAATTTTCCGATCGTCAATATGGGCGAAGGAGTTCCTCAATTAAGCGCAAGTAACAACGACAACGAAGTAGATAACGGGGAGCGTCTGAACGACACCCTTAGCTGGGTGAAAGGAAACCACAGCTTAACCTTCGGTTTCGATTTCCGCAATCAGAACTTCAGTCGCTTAGGTGGAAATAACGATTCCGGTACTTATAATTTCGCTCGCGCGCAGACTGCGGTCGACCAGGCGCTGAATGGGACAAGCGGCAATTCCATCGCAAGCTTCATGCTTGGCACGCCAAACCAGGGGACCGCATTTATACCCGCGCACACGCCTCGATGGATTTCCCAATACTATGCCGGCTTCGTCCAGGACGATTGGAAAACGACCCCGCATTTGACGCTCAATGTGGGCTTGCGTTGGAGCGTGGATGTGCCACGCAGGGAATCCTATAACAACACGTCGAACTTCAGCCCAACGGCGGCTAACCCGGCGGCCGGCAATCTTTCCGGCGCGATGATATTCGGAAATACGTGCAGTGGTTGCAACCCCAGATGGGCAGATACGAAATATCATGACTTCGCTCCCCGGTTTGGGTTTTCGTACAATCCGCGTGGCGGCAAAATCGTCATTCGCGGCGGCTATGGATTGCTGTATTCGCCACTCCAATACACGGATTTCGGCGGCAACCAGATCCAAGGCTATGCCGGCACGCCAACGTTTAACAGCGCCGATAATTTGGCTCCGGCTTTCAACTGGGACAACGGATTCCCGGCCTCGCCGCCGGCACCGTTCACGAATCCATCGGTCGTAAATAAAGGAAACCCGAACTGGATACAACCGCGGTTCGGCCAGCCCGGAATTGTCCAAAGCTGGAGTTTCCAAATACAAGGTCAAGTGTCAAAGGATATGGTGGCAACACTTGGTTATGTAGGGAACCGAGCTCAGAATCTGCGCTCAGCGATCATGAACTGGAATAACATCGGCCTTCAGGATCTCGGGCTGGGTTTTGCGCTAAATCAGCCGGTGAACGCCAATACGATGGGTGTAACCGCACCTTACCCCGGCTTCTTCGCTGACTGGGGAAATAACGCCCCGGTCTGGCGGGCGATTCGGCCCTATCCACAGTACGACTACATTTATATGGATGTGCTGCAGAATATCGGCCAATCTACGTTTCAGTCGTTACAAGCCACGCTGCAACGAAGAATGAGCGCCGGTCTGAGTATTCAATCCTCATTTACCTGGGCGAAAACCATAACCGATGCGGATAGTATTCTGCCCGGTATTAATGGCGGTATTTCGCAAATTCAGAATATTGCCGACCTTGACCAGGAGAAGGCATTAAGCAGTCAAGATGTCCCGTATATGTTTACCGCGGCCATCTTGTACGAGCTACCGTTCGGAAGAGGAAAGCCGTTACTGACCCACGGGTTCGGGGGCGCTATTTTAGGAGGCTGGGAGATTGGAACGGTATTGCGTTACCAGACTGGGGTGCCGATATCATTCGGCTGCGCAAGCGGCATCCCGGGCTGGCAGAATTGCATCCGTTTCAATCGCCAGTCGGCGTCGCCGCTGAATCCGGCGGTAACAGATGGTAGTTTCAATCCATTTACTCAGAACTTCTTCGCGCCGGTCTGCGGCTATCTTGGCGAAGCTGGTTGCGGGTTCGCGGATCCCAACACGGAGCCAATCGCCGACGGCAGCAGTACGACCGTACAACAAGCCCGCGGCGGTGCCTACTACTTTGGAAATTATCCACGCAACAATGGAGACGCGCGAGCTCCTAATTACTACAGCGAGGATTTCAGCGTTCTTCGAAATTTCAGACTCTACGAGCGCGCGAGTCTCCAACTGAAAGCTGAGTTTCTGAATGCGTTCAACCGGCACATTTTCAGCGTGCCGAATGCGAGCCCCTATGCGAATACATTCGGCCAAGTCACAGACACCATTAACGCACCGCGGATTATACAATTTACGATGCGACTGAACTTCTGAAGAATGCTCTATGCCCTCCTACTGGTTGCGCTGGTTCAGCCCGGGACTGGCGCAACTCCGCAGGATTTCTATAATCTGGCTTCTAAACAATTTCTGCAGCATCACTTTGCCGAAGCAAAGGCGGCGTTTGCTCGCGCGACGGAACTGAATGGCCGATATGCGGAAGCCTATCGGGGCCTCGGAATGGCCGACCTGGAATTGAAAGACTACAATGGCGCTTACCGTGCGTGGTTGAAGGCGGTTGAACTAAATCCGAAAGACGAAAGATCGAAGTACTTTCTCGGGCGGCTATTCTACGAAGCTGACCTGGTGAATGAAGCAGCAGCCTGGCTGCGGGAGGCGCTCGAACTCGCTCCGAACGACTACGAGGCCACGACATACCTGGGGCTCTGCGCTGAGGCCCTTGGACTTGATAGTACGGCCGCCCCGCTCTATCGAAAGGCAATCGCTGAGAGCAAAGAACAGAAGAAGCCCTATTCGTGGGCGTTTCTCAGCTTGGGCAAATTTCTAAAGAGGCACGGAGACGAAAAGCAGGCGCTCGCTGTACTTGAGGAAGGCTCGCGAGAGTGTCCGGAAGCGCACGAATTGGCGGCATGGGCGGAGTTACTCGCCTCGCACAATCAGCCGCAGCGCGCCGAGCAAGCTCTTCGTCAGGCAGTCGCGCTGAATCCGGGGCTGTCGCAGCCTCATTACCGGCTCGGGCTGCTGCTGAAATCTCAAGGGCGGGACGCCGAATCCCAATCCGAGATGCTGAAGTTTCAGCACGCGAAGCAAGAAGAGGCAAAAAACCCCAAGATCATCGCGTTGCGAAAGTAACAACTTCATCTTTCGGTAATCGTTAGCATCTTTCTAACTTCCGGACCCTCAATCTTCTGCTTGATGCCGCTCGGCCAGGTAATGTCAATACTGCGGACCGATTGCTCCCGTCCGATGCCGAAAATTAATCGCTTATCTTGCGCGGATTGGTAACTGGCGGTTGTGGTTACCATCGCATATTGAACCTTGCCTGAGGCCGAAGTAAGCTTCACTTTTGCGCCTATGGCGTCGCGATTGCTCTTCGTCCCGCGCAAATCCAGGCCCATCCAATTATTCTGATTGCCGCCATCGTTTCGAAGCACATACGCTGGGCCGCCACACGTCTCAACCACGATATCTATATCCCCATCGTTATCCAGATCGCCGAATGCCGCCCCACGGCTGGCCCACTTTTCCGCGAAAATCTTGCCGGATTGAGCTGATACGTTGACAAACTTGCCATCCACCTGTTTCAACAGTAATGGTGGTTGAAGATATTCGAGATGCGGCTGCATCTTTTCGATGTTATCCATCACGTGGCTATTCGCGAAGAACAGATCTTTGCGGCCGTCGTTATCGTAGTCGAAAATCCGCATTCCCCAGCCCCCCAATAGCCGGGTGAGTTGGCCGAGGCGCGATACATTAGTGTCGTAGTTGAAAGTACCATCGCCATTGTTGTGGAAGTAGGCGTAAGTCTCATTTGAGAGCGCGGTAGTAACAATATCGGGGCGGCCATCATCGTCGATGTCGGCCGCATCGGTCCCCATGCCGGCAAACACCTTGCCTTCGTCTGTATAGCCAACGCCGGCCGGCAGCGCATTTTCGGTGAACGTGCCGTCACCGTTGTTAATAAACAGAAACTGCTGAAATGAATCGTTCGCCACGGTGATATCCAGCCGTCCGTCGTTGTTGAAATCGGCAAAGGCAACGCCAAGACCTTTACCAGGAGTAGCCGCAATATGGCTCTTGGCGCTTACATCAGTAAACGTCCCGTCGCCGTTGTTGTGAAACAGATAATCCGAAATCGGCTTGAAATTGTCGGGATGGCAGTAAGACCTGCCGCCTTCTACCCGCGACCCGCAGTATTTGTTCTTCGAGAAATTCCAATCCACGTACCGGCAGATGAATAAGTCCAGTTTTCCATCGTTGTCATAATCGAAAAAGCCGGCACTCGACATCCATCCTTCCGTCCGCAGTCCAGATTTTTGCGTTACGTCCGTAAACGTGCCATTTCCGTTGTTGCGATATAAGATCACGCCCCCGAAATTTGTGACCAGTAGATCCTCAAATCCATCGTTATTGAAATCGCCCACAGCCGCGCCCATTCCGAAGCCGCTCCCTCGAACACCGGCTTTTTCGGTGACATCCGTGAACGTTCCGTCATGATTATTGCGGTACAGCCTATTCCAGAATTCCGGAGCGGATTTGTCGGGCGCTTCGCCGTCACGTTGTCCGGCATGAATTTTCGCGCCATTCACCAGAAATATGTCCGGCCAGCCATCATTGTCGTAATCGAAGATAGCTACACCCCCGGTCATGGTTTCGATCAGATACTTTTCGGCCGTTGCCGAATTGTTGTTCTTGAAATGGATGCGGCTCGATAACGTGACGTCGGAATACGTTACGGGTGTAGCTTTATCAGATGCAAAGCTAACGCTCGCGAGCAGGATGCCGGCACCCGCTACCCCAAGAAGCAAACGCGGGAACAACTTTGATTTAATGCCATTCACGAGCTGAATTGTACTGCCGATCCCTAACAATCTCAGGACTTCAGAGCTTTGTCCAGTTCGGCCCAGATCGCCGCGGCGGGAATGGATGTCAGTGAATCGGTTACGGCAAGAGCTTGGCCGGTCCACCGGAATAGAGTGCGGCTTTCGGGATCGACGACGTAGATGAATGGAAATCCCCAGGATTCGTAGGCTCGGCACTTTTGCAGCACGTATGGCATCGCATCGTCTTTCGACAGAACCTCGACCACCACGTCTACGGCCTTAGTCGGGTATGGCGTTTCGAGGGGCCCTTTGGTCGCGATGACGTCGGGTTTCGGATAAGCAGAGGGGTCGATGCGCAACTCCACCTCCGAACCCGCTTTGTAGCCTTGCTTCATAAGCAGGTTGCCAATAATTGCCTGCGACAAGCCGTGCATCCAGGTAGCGCTCGCCTTAGGAACAGCTTCACCGTACCAGTATTCGTAGCTGCGCTCCGAGTGCGCGTACCGCAGTTGAAACTCTTCCCACGTGAGCTTACTGGCAAGGGCGGCCATGCCACTATTGTCGCTGATGTCGGCGGCAAGTGGAGGCGCGAAGCTCTTAAAACTGATTTATAAATCAATATTTTATTTGTAATTAGTATTTATTGATGTATACTTCAATTCATGAGGACTCTCCAGGAACTCGGTGAGGCGGTAGCCGCCACGCGGCGAGAACTGGGTTTAATGCAGAAAGACGTTGCTGCGCAGGCCGGAATTACACCGGAATTGCTCCTGCGCTTTGAGCGTGGTCAAGTTTCTGAATTTGGTTCAAGAAAGCTCCTTTCTGTTCTCGCGGTTTTGGGAAAGGAGGTGGCTCTCGTAAAAACGGGCACGTCGGGCTCGCTCGACGAATTGAGGCGGGAGCGTAGCGGCACGTGAAGCTCTCTATTTACGTACTTGGTCGCGCCGTCGCGGTGCTGGAGTCGGTTGGCGATTTTAAAAGCGTGGTCACATACGTGCCGAACACCGCAACAAACGATTTTGTCTCTTTGACAATGCCGGTGCGGACGGAGTCGTACGTCTGGGACGATCAGCTTCCGCCCATTTTCCAGATGAATTTACCTGAAGGATATCTGCTTCAGGTGCTTCAGGAGCAATTCGGCCCTCATATTGGCGCAAGCCCAACGGCACTTCTATCTGTGGTCGGCCGAAACATGATTGGCCGCATTCAGGTAGCTGCTCCCGGCGCTCGGCTCAATGAACCTTCAAATCCCATTGAAGTAGCTGAGTTGTTGCAGGGAGACAACTCAGAAGAGGCATTTGCGGAATTGGTTCGTCAACACGCAGCCAGCGGTGTCTCGGGAGTATTGCCCAAGTTTCTGGATGTCGAAGAAGAAGCCGTTCCTGATACGAAGGATTCCGGCAAACATCTTGGCCGTCATCAAAAAGCTACGTTGTTGACTCGACGATACCTCATCAAAGGTTCTTCGAGCAGGTTACCGTTTGCCGCGCTCAATGAGTATCTGTGTATGCAGGCCGTGTCGAAGGTATTACCCGGCGCCAAAACAGAAGTATCGCAGGATGGCAATGTTCTGGTGGTACACCGTTTCGATGTGGATAATCAGGGGCAACTCCTTTGGGGAATGGAGGACTTCTGCGCCTTGCTTGGACTCCGGCCAGCGCAAAAATACGAGACGACATGGGAGAGAATTGCCCGCGCGGTGAGAGATCACGTTCCTGGGAATCGTCAATACGAAACTTTTCAGCGTTTGGCGACGATGTTGTTGTTGACGTATGCTCTCCGCAACTCCGATTGTCATTCCAAAAACATCGCCCTACTCTACACTTCGCGAGCCGATGCGCACCTCTCTCCGGCTTACGATTTCCTGACAACAAGTATCTACGCGGGCTACCAACATAATCCTCCTGGAATCTCATTCCTTGGTAAGAAGACATGGTCGCCTGGCAAAAACCTGTCGAAGTTTATTGCAGCTAGTTTCGGTATACCCCTTCGAGAACAATCAACAATTCTGGAATCGATCAGTGATTCAGTTGCCGGCACCGCGCTGGCAGTCCGAGAGAAAATGTCCGAACTGCCAGGCTTCAGCAACATAGGGAAACGGATGCTTCTGACTTGGCAGGAAGGCGTAGCGGGACTGCGTGATCGCCGTATTTACTCGGCTGGCGAGTGGCCGGCAGGTCAAGTATTCGATGGCATCTCCGATCCTCCCCGGCTAGAAACACATCAATCCGTGCCGGGTAAATCGCCCTTAATGGCCGATCGCTCAAAGCGCTCACGAAAGTCTCGCAAGATAACGGAATAGCTTTACTTCCCACAATTCCAGTTTCGTACAATATTTCGCGCATTTACGACAACAAGATCGCCAGGATTCGCGTATCGCAGTAGAATTCAAAAGAATGTAGCGGAGGCAGGATTGCATGGGACGGATTGCTATGAGCGCCTTTTTGAGGGATCTTCGCCGAGCTGTCCGCGTATTGTTGAGGAATCGCGTAAGCACCGCGGTCGCGGTACTGGCGCTAGCGCTTGGAATCGGAGTGAATGCATCTATTTTCACCTCCGTCAGTGCGCTGGTTCTGCATCCGATGCCCTACCCCAACCTGAGCCGTATCCTGACAATTTGGAGTTCGCCGCGCGGTGGAAGTGGCGAGCGGGATCTGCTCGCTTCAGGAGATTTTGCGGAATTTCGGGCAGAAAACCATTCGATGGACCAGATCGCGGCATTTGAGCCTCAGAACATGGCGGTTCGAAGCAGCGGGCAACCAGCCGAAATTCTGGGCTGCGCGGTCACGACAGAGTTCTTCCGGGTATTCGGCATGCAAGCATTGTTCGGCCGTGCGTTTTCGGGCAACAAATCGCACGATGACGGAACAGCGGTGGTAAGCGAGTCGTTCTGGCGCGGCTATATGGGCTCGGATGCCGGTGCCATAGGAAAAGCGATTCTTATCGCGGGACAAAAGCGTACGGTGATCGGAGTTATGCCGGATGCCTTTGATTTTCCACTTTCGAGTCAGGTGTGGATACCACTCGAAGTCCGGCCGGCGGACGAGCATGAGCATGCCAATCGGCGGTGGGGCGTTGTCGGCCTGCTGAAATCAGGGGCCAGTCTGCAACAAGCAAGAACGGAGACGACAGAGATAGCGGCTCGCCTGGCGGGGCAATATCCGAACGCCGATAAAGAGCGTGATTTACTTGTCGCTCCATTAACGACATTAGTAGACGGCGCAACTAACCGGTTCCTGTTTGTCCTGCTCTCGGCAACAGGTTTCGTTCTACTGCTTGCGTGCGCCAACGTGGGGAATCTGCAATTGGCAAAGACGTTGGGCCGGCGGAAGGAAATCACGGTACGCGCCGCGCTAGGCGCAGGCCGGTGGCAAATTGCGCGTGAGGTTTTTGCGGAAAGCCTTTTGATTTCGCTGGCGGGCGGATTCATAGGATTGCTGCTGACCGCCTGGAGCACTGCCGCGATGCGATCATCGATTCCGGCGGTTGCTTTACGCATCGTTCCGGGATTGCGCCACTTGGGAGTAGATGCGACGGTCGTTCTGCTGACATTTGGGATCGCGGTGATTGCGGGATTGCTATGCAGCTTGCCGGCTCTTTTCCAGTTGCTCTCGCGAGGGATGCGAGTCAATTTGGCCGATGCACTGCGGGAGCGCGGCCACAACCGCGCAGCAACAGTTGGGAACCGGCGGATGCAAGGGGTGCTGGTTACATTTGAGCTTACCGTCGCGCTGGTGCTGCTGGTTGGCGCCGGCTTGATGGAATCGACGTTCCTGAATCTTTTGCATCGCTATCAAGGATTCGATCCGAAGAACGTCTTAACGATGCAGGTATCGCTCCCCGACACCGAATACAGCAGCAATAAGCTCGTACCGTTTTTGCAAAGCTCCTTGCAGGGCTTGACCGGCCTGGGCACAGCGCAGGCAGTGGCGCTTTCGTCCGATAGCGGTACGGCGGCGCGGATGTCGATCGAGGGCAGGCCCGACCTGCGTCCCGAAGAGCCGCGGCCCGATTTAGTTTCCACGAGCAGCGGCTACTTGAAAACAATGCGTATTCCCTTGTATAAAGGCCGCTTCATTTCCGATAACGATGGCGTAGGAACGCAACACGTGGTGGTAATCAGTTCTTCGGTCGCGCAGCGCTACTGGCCGAAAGGCGATGCCGTCGGCCATCGTATTCAATTCAACGGCGACAAACAATGGTGGACTGTCGTGGGAGTAACCGGCGATGTGATCGCCGACTGGTTCAACAATCGTCCGTCGTTTACCGCATATATTCCTTATACGCAGGCTCCTGGCCGGAACGCAACGTTTCTGCTGCGAACCACTAGTAATCCGCAAGCGGCGGCGGGGCCGGCGAGATTGGCCATTCATCGCCTCGATAAAGATCTGCCGGTGTATGACGTCAAAACGCTGGCGCTCGCGATGGATGAGCAGCGCGGCGGCATCCAGTCCACCGCGACCATGATGCGGCGATGCGCTATTGTGGCGCTTCTGCTGGCTATCACCGGACTTTATGCCGTACTTTCCTACGCCGTCGCCACACGGACTCATGAGATCGGAGTACGGATGGCCGTAGGTGCAGCAGGAACGGACATTTTGAAGATGACGATGGGGCAGACCGCGCGTTTGGCGGCGCTGGGACTGGGGATCGGAATACCGCTTGCGATTTTACTCGCGAAGGTGATGTCGTCGGTTCTTTTTGGAATCGTGACGGTGCGATGGACAACCTTTGTGGCTTATGCCGTTATCCTGCTCGCGGCCGCGTTTGTGGCCAGCTATATTCCGTCACGACAGGCGAGCCGCATCGATCCGGTAAAAGCCCTGCGGGAGCAATAAAGGCGTATTCATGTGCCTGCGACAATGAGAGAGGGATTTCATCCTCCTCTTATAGACGATGCTGCAATTGACTGGAGCCGGGAAACGGTTCGGCCCCAAGATTCTGTTTGAAGACCTCAACTGGCTGATTACCAATAAGGAGCGTGCTGGTATTGTCGGCGGCAACGGCACCGGCAAGACGACGCTTTTGAAAATCATCGCAGGCATGGAATCGTTGGATTACGGTTCGCTGACCGCTATGAAGGGATTGCAGACGGGATACTTGCCGCAGGACGGCTTGCGGCTCACCGGACGCACCGTTTTCAACGAATGCCTGAGTGTTTTTGCTTCACTTAAGGAGATGGAGCGGGAGTTGGAAGTGCTTGCCGGTCAAATGAGCGAGTTGGATCCCACTTCATCTGAATTCGAGCAGGTTACGGACCGGTTCTCGCGGCTGGATCACGAGTTTCGCGCCAGAGATGGTTATGCGCTCGAAGCACAGGTAGGTGCTGTGCTGACAGGTCTTGCATTTCCCAAGGACGATTGGAACCGGCTGACAGATGAATTTTCGGGCGGCTGGCAGATGAAGATCGCGTTGGCGAAGCTGCTGCTGCAGCGGCCGAACCTACTGCTGCTCGACGAGCCGACAAATCATTTGGATTTGGAAGCGCGCAACTGGTTGGAAGAATATCTGACCGGTTATGAAAATGCGTTTATCCTGATTTCGCATGATCGCTACTTCCTGGACGTGACGGTAAAGAAGATTGTCGAGGTCTGGAACAAGCGGGTTTATTTCTACAGCGGCAATTACGAAAAGTTTCTGCAACAGAAGACGGAGCGGCGGTCGCAACTGGAAGCCGCTTACCGCAATCAGCGCGACAAAATCGAGCAATTAGAAGCTTTCATTAACCGTTTCCGTTATCAAGCTACAAAGGCGAAGCAGGTACAGAGCCGCATCAAGGAACTGGACAAGATAGAACGGATCGAACTGCCGCCGGAAGAGAAAACCATCCACTTCACGTTTCCGCAGCCGAAGCCCAGCGGCCGCATTGTTGCCGAGATGAAGGACGTCTCGAAGCGGTTCGGGCCCAAGCTGGTTTTCGAAAATGTGAATTTTGTGATCGAGCGCGGCGAGCGGATTGCGCTGGTGGGAGTAAACGGAGCCGGGAAATCGACACTGATTAAGCTGCTGTCCGGCGCCGAACCGCTGAGTTCGGGTGAATACACGCTGGGACACAACGTGGGTGTGGATTATTTCGCGCAGGATCAATACAAGGCGCTGGACCCTGAGGCGCGCATATTGGAGGATTTAGGCGACGCGGCCCCGCGCACGCCGCAGACCGAATTGCGCAACCTGCTCGGCTGTTTTTTGTTTAGTGAAGACGATGTTTTTAAACGCATCGGCGTACTTTCCGGTGGGGAGCGAAACCGGTATGCCCTGGCGCGGATGCTGCTACGGCCGGCGAACTTTCTGTTGCTGGACGAGCCGACGAACCATTTGGATATGCAGGCCAAGGACGTGCTGCTCGATGCATTGCGCGAATTTAACGGGACGGTGGTTTTTGTCTCGCACGACCGTTATTTCTTAGACAAAGTAGCGACGAGAGTTTTTGAAATCGGCGAGGGCGAGGTAAAGGTTTTTCCTGGCAACTACGAGGATTATTTGTGGCGCAAGCAGGGTGGCGCGGGAACAACTCCGACACTGACGGACGTGTTGGACGGTGTGCCACCGGCGGAACCGGTGGCGATGCCGGCCCCGGCGCCCCCTGTTACTAGCAAGCGAGTAAATCCGCTAAAGCTGAAACAGATGCAAGACCGCGCTGCGGCATTGGAAGACCGGATTTCGGTTCTGGAAAGTACAATTCGTGAAACGGAGCTTGCGCTTGCCGACTTCCACAGCCAGGACGAGATGCAGCGGCTATCGGGCGAGTTGAGCAGTCAACAAGCGGAACTGGCGCAAGCGACCTCGGAATGGGAAGACGTCAGTTCGCAGTTAGAAGCGATTGCGTAAGGGTTGTTTCTCTAAGCGATAATTAATACAAGGAACACCGCCGCTATGGACATGCCGCCTGTGAATCTGAAGCCGGAACGCCGCGCCGAGCTCGCCGAGTATGCCGAGGACAAGACGTGGAAACCGCTCTTGACGATCTGCTTGCCGAGCAACTGGAATGGGAGCGGCATGAGTACGAGGAGACCCTAAATAGCACCCTGCGTGGATACGAAGATGTAAAGGCGGGCCGGACGAAATCGGCCAAAGAAGTCTACCAGTTTTTGCGCCGCAAATATGGCGTTTGAGATTCGATACTCCGCTGAAGCTGAGGCCGATCTGGACAGTATTTTGCGATGGCTATTGCACGAGCAGCAGGCGGGCGAAACCGGCCTGCGCTAGTTTCAAGGCTTAAAGAAAAGGATCGGCACGCTGTCGGAGCATCCCGAACGCTGCAGCTTGGCTCCGGAAAGCAAATCCCTTCCCTTCACGATGCGGCAATTGGTGTATGGACGTAAGCACCGGACTTATCGTGTGTTGTTTACGGTTATAGACGATGCGGTTTATATCCTCGCCGTTCGTCGCCCTCGTCAAGACTCCTTTCGCCTGCATTAACAGCCACCCGCCACAAGAAAATTTACAGCCTCTCCAACGTTTGTCCCTCCGACTACGTCCAAAACACGACCTGAGGAGGTAACGAAATGCGGACGGCGATTTTCTTCGCGGAGATTCTGGTTGGAACGGCGTTGGGTTCGGGCTTGTGGGCCGCGCCGGTCGGTGCAGTAGAGAGTGGCACGCAAACGTGCGACGCGAGCCATTGGCACGACAATCACCTGCGCACCATTGCGGAACCGCGGCAGCAGACAGTCGCCCAGGCGTCGCTTGATCGCATTGAGGCGAGTCCGAATGGCAGCATTGTGGTCCACGGGACCAACCGATCGGACGTTCAGGTGTCAGCCTGTATTCACGCCTCGGCGCCCACGGAAGATGAAGCGCGGCAGATCGCTTCCCAGGTCAAAATTGTGAGGGGACCGGGAGAGATTGTACCGGATGGGCCGCGCGGAGATCATGACCGGCACTGGTCGGTTTCCTATGAAGTCTGGCTGCCGTCGCATTCGAGCCTTCACGTGAACACGGTGAATGGATCGATCAAAATTGAGCAGGTGCAGGGCGAAATAAAGGTCAGCAATGTCAACGGCGGGCTGAACTTGGCTGGCTTAGGTGGCGAAGTGCGAGCGTCCACAGTGAACGGCGGCATCTCCATCGACTTGGCCGGAGCCAAATGGGATGGCACGGGCCTCCAAGTCTCCACAACCAACGGCGGCATCCGGTTCAATGTGCCAAGCAACTATGCGGCAAACATAGAAGCCTCTACCGTGAATGGCGGCGTACACTCCGATTTCCCGATCTCCCTGCAAGGCTCCATCGGGAAGCATGTTTCCTTTCAGTTGGGCGGCGGGGGGCCAGAGATTCGAACATCGACCGTGAACGGCGGGATACGGTTCAGCCGGGGCGCATAACGGCGCCCGGAAACGCCGTTGAAGCCGGATAAGGGGCGTTCGTCCGGTACGATAAAGAATTAGCCCCTTATATGAGCGTTTCCGCTGTGGATCTGAAGAAGACCATCAATCTTCCGAAAACTGATTTTTCGATGAAAGCCAACCTGCCGGCGGCCGAGCCGAAGATGCTCGCGCGATGGGAAGGCGAAGAAATTTATCACAAGATCCGGCAAGTACGCAAAGGCAGGCCAGTGTTCGTTTTGCACGACGGGCCGCCCTATGCGAATGGCAATATCCACCTTGGGACCGCCTTTAATAAGGTTTTGAAGGATTTCATCGTTAAATCGCGAAGCATGGCGGGTTACGACGCGCCTTATGTCCCGGGCTGGGATTGCCATGGGCTGCCGATTGAGTTCAAAGTAGACAGCAACCTTGGCAAGCGCAAGGCGACAATGTCGGCGGCGGAGATCCGCGCTGAATGCCGCGCGTATGCCTCGAAATTCGTTGATCTTCACCGGCGAGAATTCAAGCGGCTGGGAATATTCGGCCGTTGGGAAAATCCATATCTGACAATGAGCGCCGAATACGAGGCCGTGATCGCGCAGGCGTTCGTCGATTTTCTTCACGGTGGCTATGTCTACAAGGGCCTGAAGCCGGTTCACTGGTGCATTAAGGACCAGACGGCGTTAGCGGAAGCGGAAGTCGAATACGAGGACCATTCGAGTCCTTCTATTTACGTAAAATTCAAGCTGAAATCGGATGCGGCGGCGATTGATCCGGCACTTGCCGGGCGCAATGTGTATGCGGTGATTTGGACGACTACACCTTGGACGATGCCGTCGAACCTCGCTATCTGTTTTCATCCAAAGTACGAGTACGTCGCAGTAGATACACCGGGCGGTGTGATGATGGTGGCCGAAGGTCTGCTGGACCAACTAAGCGAGGCGCTCGGTTGGGACAAGGCAATTGTCGCGCGGTTTCCGGGATCGAAGCTGGAAGGCACAGTTTTCCAGCATCCGTTTCTCGAACGCGATTCAATCGGCATCCTGGGCGATTACGTCACGCTCGATCAAGGTACTGGCGCGGTGCATACAGCTCCTGGTCACGGACAGGAAGACTTCGTTTCGGGCCAGCGGTACGGGTTGCCGGTGTATTGTCCGGTGGACCATGCGGGCCGTTTTTTCCAAGCGGATACGGCTCCGGGAAAGCTGCCGGAAGAACTGATTGGCCAGACCATATGGAAGGCGAATCCGCTGATCGTCGAGATTCTGGAGCGGCACGGAGCGCTGCTAAAGCAGCAAACGATCGCGCATAGCTATCCGCATTGCTGGCGCTGCCATCAACCGACGATTTTCCGCGCGACGGAGCAGTGGTTCATCGGCATGGAGCGCGAACAACTTCGCGCGAAGACACTGGAAGCAATCAAGAAGGTGAAGTGGTATCCCGCGTGGGGCCAAGACCGGATGACTAATATGATCGCGATGCGTCCGGATTGGTGCATCTCGCGGCAGAGAGTTTGGGGCGTGCCGATCATCGTGTTTTATTGCGACGGATGCGGCGAGCCGTTCACAGAAAAATCGGTTCAGGAACGTGTCGTGGAGCTATTCCGCGAGCATACGGCGGATGTCTGGTATTCGAAAACCGCAGCAGAGCTGATGGGCCCCGGGCACAAATGCGCCAAATGTGGGGGGAGTTCGTTTCGCAAAGAGACGGACATCCTCGATGTATGGTTCGACTCCGGTTCAAGCCACCTAGCGGTGCTGACGCCGGAAAACGAGTTGCCTTGGCCATCGGACATGTATTTGGAAGGTGGCGACCAATATCGCGGCTGGTTCCATAGTTCCCTGCTGGTCGGCGTGGCGCTGAAAGGCGGCGCGCCTTACAAGGGCTGCGCGACGCACGGGTGGACGCTTGATGCCGGTGGACGCGCGATGTCGAAATCGGCCGGCAATGGAATCGAACCGGAAGAAATTGTAAAAAAGTACGGCGCCGATATTCTGCGGCTCTGGGCAAGCTCTGTCGATTTCATGGAGGACGTGCGCCTGTCGGATACCATTCTGACGCGGCTTTCCGAAGCCTATCGGAAACTTCGGAATACGTTCCGCTACGCATTGGGCAATCTGTACGATTTCGATCCGGCAGCGCATAGCATCAGCGGTAACGAGTTGCTGGAGATCGACCAGTGGATTCTGCTGAAGGCGGAAGCGCTCGTTCGCAAATGCCGGGCCTGGTATGAAGAATTGGCATTTCACCAGGTTTACCGTGCTGTCTATGATTTTGCGGTTACCGATTTGAGCGCGGTGTACTTCGATGTCCTGAAGGACCGGCTATATGCCTCGGCTCCGAATTGGAAGGACCGGCGCAGCGGTCAGACGGCGATGTATCGGGTCCATCTGGCATTGACGAACTTGCTGGCCCCGCTTTTGAGTTTTACATGCGAAGAGGTTTGGCAGCATACCAAGCACACGGCGGGGAGCCCGGAAAGTGTGCACTTGAGCTACTTCCCGGAACCCGAGGATCTGACCCAAGGCATTCCGGAAGCAGCGCGGGCGCGAGTAGCTCAATGGGATGCACTCATTAAGGTTCGCGATGGGGTTCTAAAGAGCCTGGATCGCGCGCGCGAAGACAAGCTAATCGGGTCATCGCTTGAAGCAGCGGTGATTTTGGAGGCCCGAGGAGAGACGCTCGATCTGCTAAAAGCGTACGAAGCGCAACTTCCAGCATTATTTATCGTCTCTCAGGTAGAGCTCAAAGAAGAAAGCACCGAAGAAGTGGCCGTTCAGGTGGAGCGAGCAAGAGGCGATAAGTGCGAACGGTGCTGGCGATATACGCTCGATATTGGGCAAGATAGCGATTTTCCGACTATCTGCTCGCGATGCACAGCGGCCGTGAAGGAGATTCTCGAGTAGTGACTGAAAACAGGGGCCGGGAGACAGCCGCCTCAATACGTAGATGGCTTCCGTTTCTAATCGCCGCCTTCGTTGTCGCCTTTGATCGCCTTACAAAAATTTACATTCAGGGCCACTTCTCGTCTTTAGATGCGGTCAGCGTCATACCGGGCTGGTTTCGCATCGTTCACACCGAAAATCCCGGCGCCGCGTTTGGGATGCTTGCCGACGG
>Ga0134125_10001638_pt1 | contig 27399 bp, 24 predicted proteins | sample KB31751_FD_96464 | JGI IMG/M metagenome (GOLD analysis project Ga0134125, IMG submission 96464) | Terrestrial soil microbial communities with excess Nitrogen fertilizer from Kellogg Biological Station, Michigan, USA - KB3-175-1 | ecosystem: Environmental > Terrestrial > Soil > Unclassified ... | reverse complement strand
GAGCAGTGCGTGATGTCCGGCTCCTGGCCGCTGCAGATCAGCGGGAGGTTGTACCGGGCCGCGAGCTTTTCCGCATAGTCCCACGTGCCGTCAACCAGCAGGACGGTCTTGAAATTCCGATACGTCTGCAATGCCAGGCTGCTGGCCGCCTGATCGAGCGACTCGACCGGCATGCCCTTGTGGATCCGCACGCCGACCGTCACGCGAGCCTGCGGATGTTGCAGGCTGGTGTGGGTCAGCTCGGCCAGAGTCTGGCCGTACACCTGTCTATATTGCGCATCGAGCGAGAGGTCCTGCATCGATTGCAGGCAGGCCATCGCGTCCAGCGCTGAGGCCCAGAGAATCCCACGATAAGACGATTCGGCCAGCGCCTGCGGATCTTCGTCCCAGTCGATCAGGCAGCCGTTGACGCCCTCGCGAACGAACGATGCCACGCCGCAGCTTCGCGTGACGACCACCGGCAACCCGCAACTGAGCGCCTCGGCCGCGGTCATCAGGAATCCTTCCCGGCGGCTGTTGCCCAGCAGCACGTGCGCGCCTTCGAGCCGATGCCGGTACGAGAACGGATCGAAATCCAGTGGCCGCAGGTCGAGCCGGTCGAGCACGCCAAGCTTCTTAGACAGAGCCAGCAGCTTGTCCATCGTCTGCGCCTGTACCTTGCGGGTGTATGGCAGCCCGGCGGTGTCGGCGCCGGTCCAGGCGCGCACAACTAATCGCGGGTCCATCGCCAGCAGGTACGGCAGGCTGAGCAAACCTTTACTTTCCAGGGGCCTTCCCATCCATGCGACAATCAGGCGGTTCGGGTCTTGCTGACCTCGTGCAACCGTCCATTCCGTCACGGTAGGCGGGAGAACACCCGCCATCTTGTGATCGCCATCCTCAATCCACTGGCGATACCGGCCGAGGACCTGGTCTGAAACCCCTGCCACGGTGAGCCCGCGCATCGAGCCATACGTTTTGGTGACGTACCGCCAGCCCTCGTCGTCCCATGAATGGAGAATGAGGGAAGTTGGGCGCTTCGGCAGGTCGTCGATCTTCCCGTAGCTCAGCACCCAGCAGGACGGGTCCTCGGGGGCGGCGTGCGTGATCGCCCCGACCGAAAACCCGTGTTTTTCGATTGCCGCTTGGAGCAGTGGGGTGTCTTCTGACTGGCAATAGAGGGTAGTCCGCTCCCGCACCCAATCCGGCAGCGCGCGGATCATCCGCAGGATGGCGGTCTGTGCGCCACCCAGCGCAAGATTATGACTGACGATGCACGGGGCAACCTGCGGGACGTATCCGGATCGCATGCTCTTGTTGGTCGAAAACGCCTGGGAAAAACTTAGAGCCTCTCACACCGGTTTGTCGTTTTTTGGGCGCAATGCCTTTGGCGACAAACCGTTCAGATTACTCTAGCACGCCGGGCGGGGCAATGTTGTTCGAGAGTGACAGTTCTACTTGCATTAAACACCCAGCATTACCCATTGGTACAGCAATCCGGTAGAGTTCGTCGACTCCCTCAGTTGCGGGCGCACGGGCGGTTGAGGATAATCCTCGACTCGCTCGATGCGGACGCGCTAGATCCGCACACACTTAAGATTCTCAGGAGAATTGCGATGAAGCTTCGATCGGTCGGTCTTGCTGTTTCTTTTGCCGCCGCCTGTTTGACGGGCGGGGCGATGGCCCCCGCCGCGGCGGTTCCGGTTACCATTGAATGCACGGACATCATCACCATTCAGCCCTACAACGTCGGCGAGGGCGCCACCGATCAGGCCTACCTGATGGTCACCGGGGCGGCGGCGGGAAAGCCGATCGAGGGCCGCTTTCCGCAAACTGGAAGCTGGGAAGCCGCGCCCAAAAAACCGGCCGTCAATCCCAAGCAGCCGGTCACCCTCTGGAAGGGCGAACTCGATAACAACCAGTACGTGCTGCTGACCGTCGTCCTCATGCAGGGCAAGGGGCAGGACGCCAGCAAGAACCAGGGATTCATGAGCAAGCTGGCCAATGCCGAGAAGGCCGACACGAGCAAGGGAACGCTCTCGTCGCCGGATGATCTGAAGAAGGTTGCCGAGGACAGCATTAAAGCCGAGCAGGCCGTCATTACCAAAGTCAAGGACACTTACAGCCGCGAGAAGAAGACCGACCACTACGGCGCGCTGTGCAACGTGATCGTCTGGAACCAGAACGGCACGCTGCAAAAGCGGCTCGATCCGGTCGGCCTCACCTTCGGCGAGCACAATGGAAACGACATCAAGATCTATTCCAAGCTCAAGAACACGCGCAACAACGTTTTGTCGAAGGATGAAAAGGGCGAGTGGGAAGAGCTTCAGTTCGAGCCGACCAGCGACGACTCGACGGAAGTGCGCGTCAAGGGCCTGGAAACCGAGTTCATCCCGCAGGCCGGCGGCGGCAATCCGCTTCGCCACGTCACCGATTACCTGATGGGCATCACCGTCGTCGGCAACGGAAAGCCCCTGACCTGGACCGCCGAGGACCAGCAGAACAACCAGGACGCGATCCACGTGTACTGGAACTTCGCGGATTAAAAACGGGGTGCGAAGACTCGCAATTGAAAGCCCCGTGACGCGGTCACCGGGCTTTTCTTTCGAATGATGGGGGACGGGGTTACTCCGTCGCAGCAACCGGCGCGGGCGCATTTCTGGCGGATTCCGGCGCGGCATACCAGACGAAATCGAGCCGAAACCGCACGCCCGAATTCGCCGCGCTTCCGTTCTCCGGGCTCAGGTCCATCGACTCCAGGGCCGTGTCCCTCATCTCCTGGTGCATCCGATGCAGGAGGCGTGCGATGGCCGGGTAGGTGCCGGTCCCCGACAGCGTCATGGCGAGGGTCTGGTACTGCCCGAACGCCAGCGTCTGCCCAGGCTTGACCTCGTCGACGGTCAGTTGACAGTCGTTGGCCAGCCGGGTCATCGCGGCCATGCGGGCGTTGGCGTTGTTTGCGGAATCGAGCCGCAGGTCGAGCTGATTGATCGCCTGCACGGTGCCGGCCTGTTTGCGGCGAAGAGCGCCCAGCGAGGCGGTGAGCTTCGCCGATTTCTGCCGCCGTTCGGACAACTCCTGGAGACGATGCGCCCGCTGGTGCAATTGGTCGAGCGAGGGGCTGATGGCGAGCAGCCACGCCATGGCCGTGACGGCGAGACAGGCGACCAGTCCGGCCGAGTAGATGGGCCACCACTGACGCAAGGCAGGGCGCGGGGTTTTCACCGTGGCTCCTTTCCGGCCGCCGCCTTGGCAGTGCCAAGCTCACACTCAATGCGGAACGACGTCGCGGGCATGTCGAAGAACGGCTCCCGGCGGGTGTCGAGTAGCGTAACCCGGTCGAACATCCCGCTCTCCTGGAGCCGCACGGCGAATTCCTGCGCGTCCTGGGGCGTGCGGCCAATCCCGCCGGTGCTGAGGACGAACCCGATGGATGGATCGGTCCCGCGCGCCGGGCTGGGGTGAAGCTGGCACGTTCGAAGCACGATCTGGCCCCTGGCTTCGCGCGCCAGCAGCACGAGCAACTGGCTCCAGTCGGGGCGGTCGACGATCTGGTGGTCGGCGTCGAGCACCATTTGGGTGGCGGCCAATCGCGTGCGGGTCGAGGAGAGCGTGTGCTCGGTCCGCTGGATTTCCTGATTCACGTGGGCGAGCTGCTGTTTAACCGCCGGGTCTTCGCCTCCCCAGGAGTAGATGGCCGCCGCCCCGGCCGCCGCGGCGGCAAGCGTGTAGGCCGCGCAAGCGGCGGCGCACCAGCGGATGTGCCGCTTGCGCAGGCGAATCTCACGGTGCCGCTGCGGGATCAGGTTGATGTGCTCCTCGAACTGTGCCAGCCCGACCGCGGCGGTCAGGGCGGGCGACGAGCCGAGTTCCTGCAATCCCGGCGGACATTCAACCACGTCGGGCGGAGCAATCCCGCTCACCTCGACCGACAGAGCCGTCTTCAGATGGTCGCGAAGACCCGGCATCGCGGCGCCGCTGCCGCTGAGCAGAAGCCGGGCCAGCGGCGTCTCGGGATACTCGTGACTGACGTACGAGAACGAGACGTTCAGCTCCTGGACGATCGAATCCACGTAGCCGGCCAGAAGCTTGCGGGCGTCGGCCGGGAGCTCGATCGCGGTCGCGTCATCGGGCCGATTCGATGAGCTCAAGCCGACCTGGCTGAGCAGGTAATCGCTCACTTCGAAATCAAGGGCGAGCGTTTTGTGCAGTGATTCATGGAGCGACCGCGTGCCGGCGTCGGCAAGGGCGCGGGAGTAGACAATCGCGCCGCCATAGAGCATCACCACCATGGCCGAGTCCCAGCCAAGATCGAGGATCGCGGAAATCCCGGATTCCACGTTAACCCGTGCCGCGGCCGCGCGGGACAGGGCGCACGACCGCACGTCCAGCGCGGTCACTTCAAACCCATGGGACTCAAAACTGCTCAGGAGCTTCTCGGCTTCCGCATGGGCGCAACCGACGGTCATCACCTGGGACGTGCTCTTGGCCCGGGCGGGGGCGGGCAGGTCCCAACAGCCCATCTCGAATGAATCCGGCGGGCATCGGTGAGTCCGGGCCACTTCCATTCGGGCGATCTGATCGACCGGGACGGCCGAGGTCCGCGAGGGGATTTCCAGCACGCCGCCGATCAGCTTGTCCGCAGGAATGGGGACCACTATTCGGTTGCCATGAAATCCGCGACGGTCCAGCACGTCGGTGATCTGTCGCAGTTCCTCTGATTCGAGCGGGGTTCCGACACTTGTGCGGGGGAACAGCGCCGCCGCCGCCAGACGCCACTCGCTCGGGCCGTGGGCGCGTTCGAGCTGCACGGCCTTCACGTGGCGGGCGCCGATGTCCAGGCCGATGGGCGTCCGGGTTGTGGTTCGCAGGAATCTCATCAGCTCCTCTGTGTCATGCTGGTCAGGTCGAACAGCGGCAGGAACATGCTCATCGCGATGAATCCGACCACCACGCCGAGCACGATCAGAATCACCGGCTCCAGGATGCTGGTCAGCGAGCGGACGATGACCTCGTTCTCGTCGTCCATGAAATCGGCCATGCTCAAGAGCAGCGTGCCAATTTGGCCGCTCTGTTCTCCGCTGCGCACAGCTTCCGTCAGCGACGGCTCAATCAGCTTGCTCTCGGCGAAGACGGAGCTGATCGTCGAGCCGCGGGTGACGGCATGCTCGGCATCGGCGACGAGCTTCGAGTAATGCAGATTCCCGGCGGTCTGCTTCGCCAGTTGCAGGGCTTCGAGCAATGGAACCTTGCCGGTCACCAGAACGCCCAGCACGCGAATGATTCGCGCCGTGGAGAATCCCCGCATGATCGGCCCGATGATCGGCCCGCGGACAAGTATCGTGTGCACGGTGTATCGGCCCTGCTGCGTGCGCAGCCAGCCGAAGAGAGCCCCGGCGCTGGCGATGACGCCGATCAGGGCGGCCCACCAATACTCGCGCAGCCCGGTGCTGATGGCCATCAGAAACTTGGTGGTGGGAGGCAGCGGCACGCCCAGGGTCTGGAACAACATCGAAAACCGCGGCAGCACGAACGCGAACATGAGCGTCAGCACGGCGCTGGCGACGACGATCAGCAGGCACGGATAGATCATCGCGCCGCGGATGGCCGTATAGACGTGCACCTGCTTGCGGGTGAGCGTGGCCAGGCGGTCGAGCATGGCGTCGAAGCTTCCGCTCGATTCGCCCGCCGCGATCAGGCTGCGGCAGACCGGGTCGAAATAATCCGGGTGCAGCTCCATCGCCTTGGAAAGCGAATCACCCTGCTCGACGCGGTTTCGCAGGTCCGAGACGACCTTCCGCCACTTCGCGTCCTTCGCCTGCCGTGTCAGCGCGCCCAGCGTTTCAACCAGCGGCGTGCCGGTGGAAACCAGCACCTGCACCTGCCGGCTGAACATGGCCAGAAGCCGCAGCCGGCGGACGCGACCGAATCGCCTGGGGCGGTGCGCGTTTGTCGCGCCGGGCCCGCTCTCTCCGGCCGGTTCGATGGTCGTGGCGAACAGCCCTTGCCGCCGAAGCGCTTCGATCCCCTCGAGCGTTTCGGCGGCTTCGACGGTGCCGCTGACCGCCTTGCCCGCCGCGTCATAGGCCTGATAGGCGAACTTCATGCCGCCTTCCTTTCGCCCGTCTCACCCATCGCGTCGTCGTTGTGCGTCACGCGCAACACCTCATCGAGGCTGCTTTGACCCTCCAGCGACATCGAGACGCCTTCCTCGCGCAGCGATCGGCACCCGTGGCGACGCAGCTCGCTTCGCAGCTCGTGCGAAGGTGCGGCCGCGTGAATCATCCGTCTCAACTCCGGCGTGACTTCCATCACTTCATAGATTCCGAAACGTCCGGCAAAGCCGCTGTCATGGCACTGCGGGCATCCCGCCCCTTTGCGAAACGCCTTCCCGGTTCGATCAGAAATCCCCGCATCCCGCAGCTCGGCTTCGGACGGGTAATACTTGGTGGCACAAGCGGGACAGATGCTGCGGGCCAATCTTTGCGCCACGACCCCATTCATCGCGCTGGACAGCAGATAGGGTTCGATCCCCATGTCCAGCAATCGCGCGACCGCGCCGGGCGCGTCGTTCGTATGCAAAGTCGCCAGCACCAGGTGCCCGGTGAGTGCGGCCTGCACCGCCACGCGGGCGGTTTCCTGGTCGCGAATTTCGCCGACCATGATCACGTCCGGGTCCTGACGCAGAATGCTGCGCAGCGCCCGGGCAAACGTCAGGCCCACCGCCTCCTGAACATGCGTCTGATTGATCATGTCGATCTGGTATTCGACCGGATCTTCGATCGTCACGATGTTCAACTCCGGGCTGCGGAGCAGATCGAGCGCGGAGTAGAGGGTGGTCGTCTTTCCGCTGCCGGTCGGCCCGGTGACGAGCACCAGCCCATGCGGCTGATCGAGCATCCGCTTGAATGACGCCATCGCCTCCGCGCGGAAGCCCAGGTCTTCCAGCCGCACGCGCAGGTTTTCCTTGTCGAGGATTCGCAGCACCAGCTTCTCGCCCAGCAGCGTCGGCATGCTGGAGACGCGCAAGTCGATCTCGCGTCCCTCGGCGATGATGTGGACGCGGCCCTCCTGCGGGAGCCGCTTCTCGGCGATGTCCATCTTCCCGATGACCTTGATGCGCGACGCGATGGCCGCGTGCATGCCGGCGGGGGGCTTCATCAGGTCGCGCAGCACGCCGTCGATGCGATAGCGGATGCGCGAGCCCTTCTTGTCCGGCTCGATGTGAATGTCGCTGGCTTTGTCGCGGATGGCGGTGAGCAGGGCGACGTTGACGAGGTTGATGATCGGGCTGCCGGCGACCATCTTGTCCAAGTCGGTGGACGGGCCTTCGTCGACCGTCTCGCGCTCGATGACTTCGACGTGTTCCTCCTGCAGCGAGGTGAGGAACGCGTCGATGGTGGCTTCGCCCCCGGCGTATTTCTTGATGTACTCGCGGATGTTGGCTTCCAGCGCGAGGACGGGGCGGATCTTGCAGCTTGTGAGCTGGCGGAGCCGATCGATCTTCGGCAGCGCCTGCGGCTCGGTCATCGCGACCGTCAGCGCCCCGCGAACCTTGAACATCGGCAGCACCAGCAGCCGTTCCGCTTCTTCGGCCCCGATGAGCTTGAGCAACGTTGGATCGACCAGCCCGTGACGCAGTTGGCACCCGCGCACGCCCAGCGTTTTGGCCAGCACGTGGACGAGGTTGGCCCCGCTGATCACGCCCTGCGCGACCAGCATCTCGCCGAGCATGCGGCCGGTGATTTTCTGCTCGGCCAGCGCGCGCGAAAGCTGCTCGGAGGAGAGGATTCCCTCCTGCACGAGCGCTTCGCCGAATTTGAGCTTGCGCGCACTCGGCTGGGTCACAGGAAGCTCCTCACGGCGGTGTTCGAGTCTTCGAAATGATCGAACTGGGCTGACAGGTCGGTCAAATCGAGCACTTCGCGGATGGTTTTGTTGGCGGCGCACAGCCGCAGGATCTGCCCGCCCTTGTTCATTTCTTCCGTCACGTCCAGCAGTGCCTCGAGTCCGCCGCTGTCGACGAACGGCACCGCGGACATGTCGACGACAAATCGGCCAAGACTCGCCGCCAGCGTGTCAATCAGCCGCTGCTTTAGCACCGGCACGTCCGGACCGGTCAGCGGCCCCTCGGGCTTGAGCACGAGCACGGCGCCCTGGCGTTGTTCGGTAATCTTCATACTCGTACCTCACGTTTCACGTCTTCACGTTTCACGTGCATCGAAGCGAGTGAAACGTGAAAACGTGAAACGTGACAAAGACTTCCTACGCTGCTTTTGCCATCACCGGCATCACGAACGTGAACGTGCTGCCGCGGTTGAGCTCTGAGTCGATGGTGATGTCGCCGCCGTGCAGGCGGGCGACTTCGCGCGCCAGCGTCAACCCAAGGCCCGTGCCGGTGATCTTGGCGACGCGCGGGTCGTTGGCGCGGTAGAACCGCTCGAACACCTTCTCCTGGTCGTCCCGCGAAATGCCGAACCCCGTGTCCTTCACGTGCACGGCCAGTTGCCCGTCCCCGGCGTCGAGGCCGACGCTCACCTTGCCGCCGTCCGGCGTGTACTTCAGGGCGTTGCCGACGAGGTTGTGAAGGGCGAGAACGATTTTGTCGCGGTCGCCCCGGACCTGCGGGAGCTTCGGCGGCAAATTGAATTTGAGTGCAATCTTCTTCTCCTCTGCCTGCTGCTGGAAATCCGCCTGGAGCTCGGCGAAGACTGCTTCGATCCGCACGTCGTCCTGATTGAGCTTGAACGATCCGGCTTCGATCTCCGCGACGGAGAGCATCTCACCGACGATGCGTTCGAGCCGGCGGGCCTCGCCGTTGATCACGTTGAGGCATCGGGCGCGGGTGGCGGGGTTGTTCTCGCCCTCCTCGATCGCCGTTTCGACGTACAGTCGGATGTTGGTGAGCGGCGTGCGAAGCTCGTGCGTCGCCTGGGCCACGAAGCTGTGCCGGGCTTCCTCGGCCACGCGCTGCTGGGTGATGTCTTCGATGGTGAGCATCGCCGAGGCTTTGTCGTCCCGACGGACGGGGCGGACGGCAAAGCGCAGCACGCCGTTAGCCCCGTCTTCCTGGCGCTCGACGTCCAGCGTGAACCGCTTGCGTGCCGCGCCGCCGGCGACCTCCCGCACGGCTTCCAGCACGCTGTCCACCTCAATGAATTTCGAGACATCCCCACCGAGCAGATCCTCTCGCTTGGCCCGCAGCAGGACCGCCGCGGCCCCGTTGGCGTATCGGATGTGGTTGCGATCATCGATCAGCAGGAGTCCCTGCGCCAGCGCATCGCAAACCGATTCGAGCTCGTTGCGGACTTCGTGCCGCTGGCCGAGCGTTTCCTTCACGCGATCGGCAACGTTCTGCCGGCGAAGCTTTTCGATGTCCGCCACAACGTCGTTCCACGCACGCGCTTCCGGACCGAGCTCGGTGCTGAGGGCCAACGCCTGCGGCGAAGCCGACCCGCCTCCGGCCAGGAGCAAGGCCTCACGAATCGCTCCCAGCGCCCGCAACCGGCCGCGCATCCGGCGATAAATCAGCAGCAGCGCAAACAGCGCGATCGCGCCGATTCCCCCGATGCCCGCTTGCATCTGCCAGTCGGACCAGGACCCATAATTCACCGGCGCGGTGATCTGAAGGGTCGCATGTCCCTTGCCCGTGATGTCCATCGGGCAGGCCACGCGAACGATGCCGTGTTCGTTACCCCGAGAAGCTTCCGGCTGCTGGCCGGCCGGCCAGGTTTCCGGCAGGCGTTTGGCGGTGATCCGGGCCGCGTCCATCGACGCGAGCACCTGCCCGTCCGGTAACACGATCTGGCATTCCGAGAAATTCCACGCCCGCCCCGCATTGGCCACAAGCGTGCGAACCGCCGAGAGCTCATCACGCGACAGAAGGACTTCCGTCGCGCGGGCGAGCTGATCCCCCCCGGTCTGCGCCTGGGCGGCCCGGGTCGTCTCGATCGTGCCGCGCTGGCTGACGTGGATCCACCAGGCGCTTGCGGCCATCGCAACCAGCAGCAGGGCGGCCAATGCGATCCCCGCCGACGCCACGACGGATTCCCCGCGCAGGAGCAATCGCTGGCGCGCGGCCGTGGCCTTTGAGTTCGATGCTTCGATTTGCACTTCGGCTCCCATCTAAGGGGCGAAAGGCGCATGCTGGCGGCACGCGCCTCTGATTGGACATATGGGCATATCGGTTGATCCTTGACCGAGTTGAAGCGGCGGGGCGATTTTGCCGGGTTGCGCCGTCCGGTAACGTCTTCCGCGAGATGGTCAAAACAGGACTGCTCCCACCCACCCCTGGTTTTCAGGTCCTATCGTCGTGCGTTTTGAGTGGTGGCGGTCGATTCAGGATAGAGCAATAAGAAGGGCCCGTTCGGCTCGGACGTGTGGGGGCGAGAGACTGCCCGCCGACTGCGGCTGGCGTCTTGCTCCCGCGAACGAGGTCGACCGCGCCGGCGGGGGCTTTCAAACGAGCCGGAGAGGGTAGAATCGTGACTGTCCCGTTTCTGTCCCCACGGCGGCGGGTGGCATGGGGGTGATAAGCGCGATGTCGCGATCAAGCCGCGGGCGTTCATGGACAAGGGGTTCGTCTTCGTTTCGGTGGATTATCGCCTGATGCCGGCGGTGGACATGGGCACGATCGTGCGCGACGTCGCCCAATCGTTTCGCTGGATGGAAGACCATATGTCCGAATACGGCGGCGACCCGCATCGCGTGTTCGTCGGCGGCCATTCGGCGGGCGCGCAGCTCGCCGCTCTCCTCTGCACCGACGAGCATTACCTCAAGGAGCAGGGCGTCTCGTTCGACGTGCTCAAAGGGTGCATGCCAGTTGATGGCGATACCTATTACGTGCCGGCGGTTGTCGCCGTGGAGGAACTCCGCTGGAAGGTGCACGGGATGACGCCGCCGAAAGTCAACCATCGCAATGAGTTTGGCGACACGGACGAGCACCTGCGGGAATTCTCCGCGGCGGATCACGTCGCCAGCGGCAAAGGGATTCCGCCGTTCCTGCTGATCCACATCACGGCCAACCCCGACACCGCCGCCCAGGCGTTTCGCCTCGGTGCCGTCCTGAAAGATGCCGGCACCCCCGCGACTATTTTCAGCGCAAGGGACGTCACCCATGACCAGGTGAACGACCGCCTCGGCCAAAACGACGACCCGGGAACGAAGGCGATGGATCAGTTTCTGGGAAGAGTCATGGGGAAGTAAAGAGGGGGGCCGCCATCGGAGCGTTATATGGCGCCTTCTGGACCGGACAACTCGCCCCAGCTTACAGTTTATCAGAACGCTCGGTCGGAGGCCGATCCGCTGCGGGGCCGGTCAGTTCGGCATCTGCCGCGGGACGCATGCGGGTGCCTTTCTCAATTGCCGAAACATAGAAGCCAGAGATGGCCCCGCCCAGGATTGCAATACCCAGCGGCCTGAACACCGCCAGCACTATGACTCCCAGGAGCATCGCCAGATACGCTAGGCAACCGTTCGCGAGGTTCAGATTTGGTTGCGCACAAATTGAACCGAGCCAGATAAAAGGCAATGCAGCGAAGAACCAAGGCGAATGCAGAACACCGAGAGCGATGGCAATCACTCCGAGGATCGCAGGGGCGAACACCGCAGGCCGGACAATGTATACACCCGGACTCATAGCGTTTATCCGCGTTCGCCGGGGTTGCCGAAGAGTCCGAGGTCCCGACGCAGATCGGAAAGCGCGTCTTGCACGTGGGTAAGCTCGTGCAACGCCTCATCGAACTCCGCCGCGCTTCCCAGCCGCTTGAACTCATCACGGAGCCGATGTGCAGCCAACTCGGCGGAGCCCAACGAATCATCAACGTGCGCGCGGAGCCACGCAATGAAATTGTCAGCGACCCACTTGGCGCGGTCGGTGCCCCCGGAAAATGTGCCCTCCGGCGAAATCGCCTGTTCGATCCAATTGCGTAAGACTTGTTCGATTTCGGGGTCACTCATAGCGCATCCACGATTCTGGCACCAACCCGGCTGCCGAATCCTCGAACGTATGCTACACTTAGACGCATTATGTCGGTCACAGCTTCAACCATCCATGTTTCGGGTCTGGCAAAGCAGAAGATGGCGTTGCTTCGCAAGCAGGCGAAAACGCTGGGAATGAACGTCGAAGGCTATGCCAGGCACCTCATCGAAGAGGGGATCTCGCTGGAGCGCAAAGCCCGGACAACGACCTTTGATGAACTGTACGCGCCTGTCCAAGCCCGCTTTCATCGGAGCCAAATGAGCGAGGGCGATTTGGATCGGCTGGTCAATGCAGCGCGGTCGCGGCGCCGCGGCCGCACGACAAGGAAAAGCTCCTGAGCGCCGCGCCGTTGCGCATTGTCTTCGACACCAACACACTGCTTCGCAGCCTGGTGGTCGGCCCTTCCGCCGCGGCAACGGTTCGCCGCGCCGCCGAGCGGCGGGCCTTTATCACACTCCTCAGCAAGCCCGTGCTCGATGAGTACCGGGCGGTGCTGACGAATGAGCAGATCGTCGGGCGTTTTCCCGAAATCACTCCGGAACTGGTCGAGATCACCATTCGCCGATTGCGCTTCCTCGGCGAGTACCTTCGATCGCCCACCTCGCAATTCCCCTATCAACGGGACCCGGGTGACAGCAAGTTCATCGAGCTTGCGATCGATCTGAGAGCCACGCACATCCTCAGCTTTGATAAGGACCTATTGTCGCTCCCACGCAACAGGGGCGATGCAGGAAGGCGCTTTCGACAGCGATTACGAGGTGCGGAGGTCGTGGACGCCGGAGAATTCCTGCGAAAGCATGGAGCTGAGCTCAACGTCTAACGCGCACGTCTGTTTCTCGCTGCCGTTGCGGGGCTCGGGATGGAGGGGGATGGGGCCCAGAGCGAGGGGCGGAGCGTCGGCGGTGCGGACGACCCCGCGGATTTTGACGTTGCCGATTCCGGGGATGGCCTGGACGTGCAAGACGTTGGGCGTCGGGCCGAGCATGATTGTGCGTGTGGAATTTGCCTGCGCGACCAGGTGATGGGTGATCACTGCCCCGCTGCTCAGCGCCAGCAATCCCACGGTGCATGCCGCGGCGATTTTCAATTTCGACCATGCCATGGCGGTTAATGCTCCCTTCGTAAAGGCGCTGTGTGCCGCGGCCAGTGCTCCCGCAGTCACGGAAGCGCCCATGCCGGCGGGCGCGGTAGAGACACCGTGCGTTGCCAGAAGAGTGGCCAGCGAAGCATTGGAGATCCCCACGCCCCGGTGAATGAGAATTCCGCGAAGGCGGCCCAGACCGCGCTCGACGCGCTTGCGCGCCGCCTCCCGGGAGATGCCCAAAGCACCGCTGATGAAGTCGAAATCCCGTCCTTCGAAGAATCGCAGGATGACGGCGTCACGAAGACCGTCGCTCAGTGCCGCCAGCGAGTCATCGAGGAGGGAAACGATGCGTTCCCAATCATCACCCTGCGTGTTGTCGGGGTGCGGCTGCTGCTGGGCTGACATTTGCCTCGACCTCAGTTCTGCCGCGCGGCGCTCGTGTTGAAGCCGTCGGGCCTCGGCCCGGCGGAGATCGCGGGCGGCCAGGTGCGTTGCCTTGATCAGCCAGCCGGCGATCACCACCCGCCGGTCGATTGCGTGGGCCTTGCGGGCCAGGGCAGCGAAGACGGCCTGCGTGATGTCCTGGGCGCGATCCGGATCGCGGACCTGCCGCCGGGCGGCGGAGTAGACTTTGTCCACGTGCCGGGCCACCAATTGCGCGAACGCGTCATCCGATTTGCCCGCGGCAAAGGTTTGCAGAAGTGCCTGATCGGTGGCATCGGTCATTCGTCGCCCAAAGTCATACGGACGACCAGCGGTGGATTGGACATTTTTTTCCTGGGCCCAGAGGGTTCCTCCGGGCAACGCGACTTTGGTTCGTCAGCGCAGGGGAGAGCCGCTGCTGCGACAGCGGCGTTGCCGGGTTCCACGCCAATCGGCAAGCGGCGGCGGAGGAGTTTTCCAGGGGCGGGAAGTTCCCGGCGCAAGTCGTTGAGTTATCGCGCCTTCTCGGCCAGGCGCGGCAAAGTGTGCGCGTCTGATAAGCTCGGCATTTCCAGGCTATTGCGCGCGCGACGGGGATCACGTCTGACGACCCAGTTGTCATATCCGCGACATCTTAAGAGCGGGCGGGCTGAAACGGATTTCCGGGCGTGGTAGTCGGCGGAATTCTGGTGAAGTGGGCAAAGTCGGGTGCGAAGGCAACCGAAAAGAAAGTTGGCCTCTGGGAAACCGGACAACAGGACCCGCGGCCGATGGAGGTAAACACGATGCGTAGCTGGAATAAGACTGCTGGAATCCTGTTCGTTGCCGCGTCTGCGGTTTTCTCGGGCCGGTGGATTGTGGCCGCCACGGCGGACACCCAGTCGCCCTCGGGCGCTTCTGCCAAGCCGGCGCAGGACTCGTCCGACCCGTTCGCGTCGACTCCGTCGACGCAGCCCTCGACCGACGCCTCGACCCCGGCCACCCAGCCGAGCGAGCCGGCCAAGGGACAGAGCGTCACTGCTTCCCAGGTGAACGTCAGCGACACCGGGACCGTCGAGATTCACGTCAACGACGCGAACCTCGTCGAAGTCCTCCGCATGCTGTCGCTTCAATCCCAGAAGAACATCATCGCCAGCAAGGAAGTTCACGGCACCGTCACCGCCAACCTGTATGACGTGACCGTGAAGGAAGCCCTGGACGCGATCCTGCATGCCAACGGGTATGACTATCGCGAGAAGGGCAACTTCATCTACGTCTACACGACCAAGGAACTCCAGGAGATGGAGCAGGCCTCGCGAGTGAAGAAGACGGAAGTGTTCCGTCTGTACTACACGCCCGCGGCCAACGCCCAGAACCTGATCAAGCCGGTCCTGAGCACCGATGCGCAGATCGCGCTGACCACCCCGGCCAAGGGCGGTTTGCAGTCCGGCACGGGCACCGGCGCCGGCGGCAATGACCATGCCGGGGACGACCTGCTCGTCGTCACCGACTACCAGGAGAACCTGGATCGCGCCCGCCGCATCCTCAAGGAAGTGGATCGCCGCCCGCAACAGGTCCTCGTCGAGGCGACCATCCTCAGCGCCCAGCTCAACGAAAACAACCAGCTCGGTATCGACTTCACGATTCTGGGCGGCGTGAACTTCGGACAGCTCGCCAACATCAATTCCGGCGGCACCACCGGAACCACCGGCGGAACGACCGGTGGCACGACGGGCGGGTCCACCGGCACCACCGGCACGGGCACCAGCAACATTCCGGTCGGCGCTCCCCCCAGCACGTCGGTCAACAACGCCCTGACCGGCGCCATCCTCGACAGTGCGACCGCCGGCGGCGTGCTGAGCAAGGGCTACGTCGCCACCCAGTTCGGCGGCAGCGGCCTGAACCTCGGCATCGTCACGCACGACATCGGCGTCTTCCTCCAGGCCCTGGAAACCGTCACCGATACCACGGTCCTGGCCAACCCCAAGGTCCTGGTCCTCAACAAGCAGCAGGGCGAGGTGCACGTCGGTAAGAATCTGGGTTACAAGACCTCGATCACGACCGACACGCTGACCGCGTCGAACGTGCAGTTCCTCGACACCGGTATCCGCCTGATCTTCCGCCCCTACATTGGGGACAACGGGTACATCCGCATGGAGATCCACCCGGAAGACTCCGACGGCACCATTGACGTGAACGGCAACCCGCAGAAGACCACGACCGAGATCACCAGCGACATCATGGTCAAGGACGGCCGCACGATCGTGATCGGCGGTCTGTTCCAGGACTCGACGACCCGCGCCCGCTCGCAGGTTCCGTTCCTGGGCAGCCTGCCCGGCGTCGGCCCGCTGTTCCGCCAGCAGAGTGACACGACCGTCCGTCAGGAGGTCATCATCCTGCTGACCCCGCACATCATCAAGGACTACGACGCCTACGGCGACGCTTCGGACGAAATGGCCAAGCGCGCCGACCGGCTCGACGTGGGCGCCCGCCGCGGGCTCATGCCCTGGGGCCGTGAACGCCTGGCCGAGTCGTGGTACGAGATGGCGGTCGAGGAAATGAACAAGCCTCACCCCAACCGCAACGTCGCCCTCTGGCACCTGAACTGCGCCATCAACCTGAACCCGATGTTCAGCGAGGCGATGGAACTGCGATCGCAGGTGACCGGCAAGGAAGTCACCGCCACGGACGACAGCTCGATCCGCTCGTTCGTCCGCAAGCAGGTGATGGCCGACCGGGCCAACCCTTCGGCCGAAGCCGCTCCCCCGTCGGTTGTTCCGGTCGACGCGGCCCCGGCCACGCAGACCCAGAACCAGGGCAAGCCTCAGCAGCCCAAGGTTTCTCCGACGGCTGACGCGGGCTCGACCCCTCAGCCGACGACTCAGCCGGCCGAGGCCAAGAACGACAACGGCGTGCAGTTCACCTCACCGGACACGCAGCCGACTCAACCCGAGACCGCCACCGCAACCACCAGCGATCCCAAGGACGTGGTTGAGGAGACCCCCGGGAACAACGATGACAACAAGTAGTACGGCCTGACGGCCGTCGGCAGGGGCAGCCGCGGAGGGGCTGCCCCGCCTTTTTTTCTTCCCCTCGAGAAAATGCGCCAAGGGAGTTGTTCGCATGCGTCTCAGAACCACCTCCGTAGCCTTCGCCGCACTGCTGGCCCTCGGCTGCCAGAACAAGGGGCCCAGTGACAAGGAAATCGCCCAGAAGCACTGGAACGACACCCGCTCGTCCATCCTCTGCGGCCTGGCCCAGGACCAGTACAAGGCCCACGACTTCGATCACTGCAAAGAGACCATCGCCAAGGGCCTGCAGATGAGCCCCACCAGCCCGCAGCTTCACACGCTGCTGGCGAAGGTCCAGATCGAGCAGGGACAGCTCGAAGCCGCCGAGCGGGAACTCGAGGTTTCACGTCGGTTTTCCCCCAACGATCCCGAGCCGTACTACCTGAGCGGAGTGATTTACCAGCGGTGGCAACGGCTTGGCACGGCACTGGAATTCTACCGGCAGGCGTCGGAGCGTGCTCCCGCCGAGCTGGCCTACGTGCTGGCCCAGGGCGAGATGCTCGTGGCCCTGAACCGCACGCCCGAGGCGCTGACCCTCCTTCAGGCGAAGGTCGCGTACTTCGAGAACAGTGCCGCCATCCGTGATGCGGTCGGCCAGCTTCTGGTCCAGACCGGCCAGTACGCCAAGGCGATCGACATGTTCCGCCAGGCGAGCATCCTGGCCGAAGACGACGACTCGATTCGCCAGCGTCTGGCGATGGCGTACTACAAGAACAAGCAGTACCGCCAGGCCGCCGAGATCCTCAACCGGCTGACGCAGAAAGAACCCTACTCCAAGCAGGCCACCGTTTTCGAGCTGCTCGGCGAGTGCCAGTTGCAACTGGCCGACGCACACAGTGCCGCGTCCAGCTTCGAAACCGCCAGCGAGCTGAACTCGCTGTCTCCCAAGATCTGGCAGAACTACGGCCGGGCCGCGCTTCAGGAAAACGACCTTCGCCGGGCCGACTATGCCCTGCGCCGCTCGATCGGCCTCGATGCCTCGTCCAGTGAAAGCCATCTGCTGCTCGGCTACGTCCGTCTGCGGGAGAACCGGGCGAAGGAAGCACTGGCTTCGTTCCAGAAGGCCAGCTCGCTGGACCCGAACGATACGACCAGTATCTGCATGGTGGGCTATTCCTACGAGAAGCTCGGTCAGCGGAGCCTTGCCCGCCGCTACTACGGGGAGGCCTTGCGCGTGAGGCCGGGGGATGACATGGCCAGCCAGCTCATGGCGCAGATTGACAAGTAACTGAAGTGGGAGGGCGAGGCTCCTGCCGAGCCGTGTCCTTTTGACCAAGCTTCGGCTCGGCGGGAGCCTCGCCCTCCCGATTGCCTGAGCAACGCGTGTGGCGTTTGTGTCTTCCGGACTGACAGGAAAATGCCTCGGGGCTCAGCCTCGAGTGTCCAGATGGGGAAGCGCGTGCGTTCGACCAATCGATTGATTTCCGGAGCAATGGCCCTGGCGGGGTGCGGCGTCTGCTGCACCGCCGCCGGCGCCATGCGCGTTGCCGGAAGCGCATGCGGATGGGGGTGGCTCGCCGCCTTGTTCTACTTCGGGGCAATGACGGTTGCCCTGGCCCACGCACTCAAAACTCATCGCCGCGACCAGAAGCTAAAATCCGAGCTTCAGGAGCACGAAGCCGTTCTGCGGCCCGGCGTCGCTTCTCAAGCGGCAACCGTTCAGCAGGCCGTCCGATCGCTCCTGGAAGCTTCCGAGCGTGCCATTGCCGATGCGGCGCTCAAGGCGCGAGAATTGGAGATCCAGCTCAAGGTCGCGCATGCCGAGCGGCAGCACGCCGAGGCGATCATCTACAGCATTTCTGACGCCGTCCTGGTGACCGACACGTTTGATGAGCTGGTGCTGGCCAACGAATCCGCCGCCCGCACGTTCGAATTCGATCTGACCCGCTCCGGGCATCTGCCGGTCGACCAGGTGCTGCGCGATCCGCGCATGATCTCGCTGATCCGCGAGATGCGGCAGGCCAACAGCAAGAGCGGCCGCCGGATCATCGAGCATCGCGTCCGCACCAACGCGGGCGATCGCACATTCAAGATCACGCTCTCGACGGTGGCTGATGGCGAATCCCCCGCGGGAGTCGTGGCCGTCTTGCACGACATGACCCGCGAGAAGGAAGTCTCGGAGATGAAGAACGACTTCGTCTCCATGGTCAGCCACGAGTTGCGCACGCCGCTGGCGAGCATCAAAGCCTATATCGAGATGCTCATCGACGGCGAGGCAGACGACCAGAAAACCCAGACGGAGTTCTACGAAGTGATCCAGAACGAGGCCAACCGCCTCGGCCGCCTGATCGACAATATCCTGAACATCTCGCGCATCGAGTCGGGGTTGGTTCGCGTCAACAAGCAGCCTCAGAGCCTGGCGGTGATTCTCAAAGACGCCATCGAAGTCATTGCGCCGCAGGCGAAGCAAAAGAACATCACGGTGACGGAGAAGTTGACACCGGTGCTTTATCAGACTTTGGCCGACCGCGACATGCTTTATCAAGCTGTGCTGAATTTGCTATCCAACGCGGTCAAGTACACGCCGAAGGACGGCTCAATTACGGTGGAAACGTCGGTGGATGAGGCCCAGAAGAAGGTGCTCACCAAGATAATCGATACCGGCGTCGGAATCCCACCGAAGGACCTGCCGTTCGTGTTCGATAAATTCTACAGGGCCGAATCCAACAATCGGATGGCCCCCGGATCGGGCCTCGGGCTCTCGCTCGTGCGGCACATCGTGGAGACCGTCCACCACGGCCGCATGTTCGTCGAAAGCCACGTGGGAAAGGGTAGTTGCTTCGGGTTTGAGCTGGATTTGTGTGAATAGGTGTTCGTTGTTTGTTGTTCGTTGTTTGTGGGCAGTTGTTGAATGCCAACCACCAACAAACAACCCACGACAAACAACATGCAACGAACGAGCATCATATGAGCGAAAAGACCATTCTCGTCGCCGATGACGAGTCGCACATTCTGAACGTCGTCTCGCTGAAATTGCGGAACGCGGGCTATCGCGTGCTCACCGCCAGCGACGGGCAGGAGGCGCTGGAGCTGGCGATGCAGGAGAAGCCGGACCTGTTGATCACGGACTATCACATGCCGCTGCTTTCGGGCATCGAGCTGTGCAAGCGGCTCAAGCAGTCGCTGCAGTCGGTCACGATCCCGACGATCATGCTGACCGCGCGAGGCTACCACCTGGAAGAGCAGGACACCGCCGACAGCGGCATCCTGCGGATGCTCAGCAAGCCGTTCAGCCCCAGGCAGCTTTTGATCACGGTGAACGAAGTGTTGGAGCGCAAGGCCGCTTAAGCGGGTGCGCTGGCAGTTGGAGTGGGTGAAGTGATGACGTTGCAGACGGCGAACATCCTGAACGGCACCGGGCAGTCGCCCTTCGCGGCGGCGGTGCTGGAGAAGCTCGCCGGCCGATTCCGCACCGGCGGGCTGTGCCTGCTGGCCGCAAACCCCGATGGCTCGCTCGCCTACGCCGATCCCGCGGCGGGGGCCTTCTTTGCTCGATATCTCGTGCCGCTGGTCCAGCAGGACCGGGTGCTAGCCGAGAAAATCCGCCGCCTTCCGCACGATGCCCCGGCGGTCGTGTTCGATTCATTGCCCGGCATCATGCTGGCCGTCAGCCCTTATGCCGAGCGGCGGCAGGTGCTCGGCTTTGTCGCCCTGGGCGCACGCGTCGGCACCTTCCGCACCACCGAAGACGTGCAACGCGCCTGCGGAAAGCTCTCGATCGACTCGGCCTGGCTCCTCTCACAAGCCGATGCGTTGCCCGGCTACGGCCGTGAGGCCCTGGGCCGCCAGACGACGCTCCTCGGCTCCATGCTCCGCGACCAGATCCGCCTGACCAATATCGAGGAAGAGCTCAACAGCCTTTCCGAGCAGCTTGCCAACAGCTACGAAGAATTGAGCCTCATCTATCAGATCAGCAGCGGCATGCGGGTCAACCGCCGGGCGCATGATTTCTTCAAGCAGACCTGCACCGATGTGTTGGAAGTGATGAACGTCCGCGCGATGGGCGTCGCCCTGCACGGCGAAGCCGCGGCCCGCCCCGAGCCGGTCCTCTATGGCAACCTCTCGCTGCCGGCCACTGCCCTGCGGCGTCTTTCCGATCAGCTCCTTCCGCTGCTCCACGCGCGCAAAAGCCCGGTGCTCGTCAATGATCTGAAATCCGACCGCCAGCTCTTCTGGCTGGCCGATCATTGCCGGCAGATCCTGGCGGTCCCGCTCCAGCGGCAGGAGCAGGTGCTCGGCTGCATGTTCGTGCTCGACAAGCAGTCCGGGGAGTTCGATTCGGTCGACAGCAAGCTGCTCAACTCGATCGCCAACGAATCGGCGATCTACCTCGAAAATTCGATGCTCTTCGCCGACGTGCACGGGCTCATGATGGGCCTGCTGCACAGCCTCACCAGCGCCGTCGACGCCAAGGACGCCTACACCTGCGGGCACAGCGAGCGCGTCGCGCTCCTGAGCCGCCATCTGGCCCAGGAGATCGGTCTGTCCGACGCCGAGGTCGAGCAGATCTACATGGCCGGCCTGCTCCACGACGTCGGCAAGATCGGCGTCCCCGAAACCGTCCTGCAAAAGACGGGCAAGCTCACCGCCGAAGAGTTCGAGCAGATGAAGAAGCACCCGCAGATCGGCGCCCGCATCCTGGCCGACGTGAAGCAGATCAAATCGATCATCCCCGGCGTGCTTCATCACCACGAGCGGTACGACGGCAAGGGCTATCCCGCGGGCCTGGCCGGCAGCGCCATCCCGCTGATGGGCCGCATCATCTGCCTGGCCGACTGTTTCGACGCGATGACGTCGAATCGCACGTACCGCAGGGCGCTTCCCCTCGAGGTGGCCCTGACCGAGATTCGCCGCTGTGCCGGCACGCAGTTCGACCCCAGCCTCACCGAAGCGTTCCTCCGCACCGGCTCCGATGGGTTTAGAGACATCCTCAAGAACCACGCCGAGAAGTCGAAGAAGCTGTTGGAACTGCAAGAGACGTTGAGAACATCGTGAAAGGTTGCCGGTTGCCAGTTGTTAGTTGCCAGTCGATGCGGGCAACGCTTCGGGTATTTCACTGGCAACTGGCAACTAACAACTGGCAACTATGCCTCTCAAATTCGACGATTACGCCCACGCCTGCGTGATTTCGCTGACCGGCGACTTCGTCGGCGCCGACACGGCCCAGGTCCGGGCCGCGGTCGACGAGCGGCTCATGAGCCGTCGGGCGGTTAACTTCGTGATCGACTTCGAGCCATCGCATTTCATCAGCAGCGAAGGCCTCGAAACGCTGCTGGCCATCCGCCGTCAATGCGAGGAGCGGCGGGGACAGGTCAAGCTTGCCGGGCTTGATGAAAGCTGTCGCAAGATCCTCGAGATCACCCGGCTCGACCGGCACTTCGAGTGCCATCCCGATCTCCAGACGGCAATGAAGTAGCCATGCTCACGCTCGAACCCAAACCCCTCGGCCAGCTCCTGATCAAGTCAGGCCAGTTGCAACCCGCCCAGCTCGATCTGGCCCTCCAGCACCAGCGCCGCGCCAAAACGCAGCAGCTTTTGGGCGAGATCCTCATTGAGCAGAAGATGTGCTCGGCCGCACAGGTGACTGAAGCCCTGGCCCTCGCGTATGGGATTCCATTTGCCCGGGTTACTCCGAAGCTGGCCGACCCGAAGGTGATCGGCATCCTTCCGCGCGAATTCCTCGAGCAAAACGGCATCCTCCCGCTGTTTAAGGTGGAAGAGACGCTGACGGTGGCGGTCCCCGAGCCGGCGGACGTGTTCTTGCGCGACCAGATCGAGCGTCTGAGCGGCTGCCGCGTGCAGTTCGTCGCGGCCACGCCGCAGGACATCCACGCGACCTTGCAGGTCTACCTCCCGCACGATCAGGCGTTTGTCATCGACGAGATCCTCGATGACCTGGATGCCCAGAAGTTCTCCCATGTTCGCTCTGCCGGCGCACCTGACTGCACCGACGCCGGCGCCAACAGCCCGCCCGTGGTCAACCTGGTGCGATATACGCTTTACAACGCCATCCACGAGGGCGCAACCGAGATCCATTTCGAGCCGGCCGAGAAGGACTTCCGCATCCGCTACAGTCTCGACGGCCGGCTGGCCGAGAAGCGTCGCCCGCCCGCGGCGCTGCACGCGCCCGTCGCGTACCGCCTCAAGTGGATGGCCGAGTTGAACGCGGCCGAGTCGCGTCGGCCGCAGGACGGCACCATGCGGATCGTCATCGACGGACGTCCGGTGGCGCTCTCGATCAGCACCATGCCCGGCCGCCAGGGCGAGGTGATCGTCCTGCGCGTCCTCGATTCCGACCGCACGCCCCCGCACCTGGAAAAGCTTGGCTTCGCATACGAGCCGTTCAAGCAATGGCGAAAGCTCCTGGCCCTCCCGCAGGGCCTGGTCCTCGTCACCGGACCGTCTGGCAGCGGCAAGCGCACGACCCTCTACGCCAGCCTCCGTGAGCTGAACGTCACGGAGTTGAACGTCTGCACCGCCGAGGCCCCGGTCCAGGCGACGCTCCCGGGCATCAATCAGCTTCAGATCGACGATACCCGCGGCCTCGATTTTGCCGCCGCGACCTCGACGATCCTGCGCCAAAGCCCCGACGTCCTGATGCTCAGCGACGTGCCCGACGCGACCACCGCGCGTCTGGCCGCCCGCGCGGCGCTCGACGGACGTCTCGTGCTGGCTGCGACCGGCGCTCCCGACGCCCCCAGTGCCATTGCCTGGCTCCTCAACCTCGGCCTCGAGCCGTACCTGCTTGGCGCAAGCCTCTCCGGCGTGCTCGCCCAGCGTCTGGTCCGCAAGCTCTGCCAGGCATGCCGCGAGCCCTTCGAGCCCACGCCCGCCCAACTGCGCCAACTCGACCGCGCCACCGGCGCGACAACCGCAACGTTGTATCGTCCCAAAGGCTGCCCCCGCTGCCGCAACCTCGGCTACCTGGGCCGCATCGCCCTCCACGAGTTGCTCATCCCCGACGACCATTTCCGCCAGCGTCTGAGCCAGGGCGCCCCGCAGGCCGAGCTCCGCGAGTTGGCCCGGTCCGGCAAGCTCAAGACCCTGCGGGCCGATGGCCTGGAAAAAGTCCGATCCGGGATCACCACGCTGGATGAGGTCTATCGGGTAACCGCTTAAACTAATGAGCGGGGGTTTCGGGAGCGCACCGATCTCGCCGGCATTGGCCAATTCATTGGCCATGTAAACACCGCAGTGTGCAAGTGAAGGGGCCGTGCAACGAAATGCTACGAAATGCAACACCCCGCGCGGTCCCCATCAACCCTGTGAATTCCAAACCGACCCCATGCGAGCGCACGCGGCATCCCCCACGCGCCTCAAGCAAGATTCAGCATTGATCATTCACCCGCTGGCACCCCTTTCCCGCCTTGTCAGCGTGCCTAGAATCGTTATGTTCTGGGGGCAGTTGGCAGCGTAGCTCAGTTGGCAGAGCAGGGGATTCATAAGCCCCGGGTCACAGGTTCGAGTCCTGTCGCTGCTATTTCACCCTGCTCGATATCCTGCCCGAACACGATGGCGACATCGTTGTTGTCGCGTACGCTGAACACGCGGATGCCATACGGCTGGTTTGCAGGCGCCGCCGCGACCTCTGCTCCTCGATCGACGACCTCTTGGTGGTAGGCGTCCACATCCTTCACCCACTGGAACAGGTGGACGCCGTGCGGGCTGGCTTCGTCTTTTACAAAATGAATTGCCGAGTTGTCGCGCCAGACCACCGCGTAGGCCTTGTTGCCAAAGTCCCAGGTAAACCCCAGCATGTCGCGATAGAAAGCCGCCGTTGCCAGGACGTCCGGAACGTGCAGGACCGGGGCGCCCTGGATGAACTGTTTCGGATCAGACGTGGGCATCGCCGGCATGTGGACCTCCAATTGTTGTCGCCACGAATACGATGATCCGACCGGGGGAAGTGATGAATTGCAAATTGAAAAATGCAAATCGCAGATTGGGTTCGGCCACGCGGAGCGGATCTCAATTTGAAATTTGCAATTCTCAATTTGCAATTTGCAATGTTCCGCCCGCCTTGCGAGCCGCTGAGGCCGGCATCATCATGACGCGATGCACGCTTCATTCATCTCGCGGCTGAGGTGCATTCCACAATCCGGGCGATGGGTATTGTCGGTCGCACTGGTGACAGCGTTCGCCTGTGCCGATCTGCGCGCCCAGTCAAGCCCCGGCGGCCAGGACCTGATCGTCACGCGGGAGTTTCTCAACGACGGGCACATCTCCAATGGCCAGTGCGGGCAGTTCATCGAGTATCTCTGCACGCTGGTGCCGGGAATGTGGGCCGAGAAACTGTCGGACGGCAGCTTTGAAGGATTGACTCCCTACAAATTCGTCTTCATCCGCCAGACGGATTTCCGCGATCACCCCTGGTACCCCAGCGGGCAGGTGAACCGGGCGAGGTACACGCTCGATCCGCAACAGCCGGTGAGCGGGGCGGTGTCGCAGAAGATTGAGGCGCCGCCGGGTGCGCCGTGTACGGTCGGGATCTCGCAGGATGGGATCAGCGTCGAGCGGAGACAGGCGTGCGAGCTGAGTTGCTATCTCCGGCAGAGCGGCATCTCCGGGCCGGTGCAGGTCCGGCTGCACCATGAGGGGACGACGTATGCCTCCTGCACCTTTGAGCCGGATGGGTCGTGGAAGAAATTCCGGCAGGTGCTGAAGCCCACGCAGACCGACCCCGCCGCCACGCTGAGCATTACCTTCCGCGGCCCCGGAACGCTCTGGCTCGACAACGCCTCACTGATGCCCACGCAAACCGAAGAAGGCTGGCGGCCCGACGTCGTTCGCGCCCTGCGCGATCTGCATCCCGGCGTGATCCGCTTCGGCGGAAGCGCCCTAGACGACGCGAACCTCGGCGATTTCGAGTGGCGCGACACGATTGGCGACGTCGATCATCGCAAACCCTTCCGCGCCTGGGGCGGCTTGCAGCCGCAAGGAGCGGGGCTGGAGGAGATCGTGCGGCTCATGCAGGCGGCGGGGGCTGAGCCGCTGATCTGCGTGCGCTTCCAAAAGCGCACGCCGCAGGATGCGGCCGACGAGGTGCAATATTTCAACGGCTCCGCGGACACGCCCATGGGCCGCCTGCGGGCCCAGAACGGTCACCCGGCCCCGTATCACATCCACTTGTGGCAAATCGGCAACGAGCAGGGCGGCAGCGACTACGAGCAAAAGCTCCCGGCCTTCTGCGGGGCCATGAAAGAGGCCGACCCGCAAATCGAGCTGCTCTCCAGCTATCCTTCCCCGGCGGTGCTCCAGGGCGCGGGGAAATGGATCAGTTACGTGTGCCCCCATCAATACGACGTCTCCAACCTGCCCGCGACCATCGACGAACTCAATCGCGTGCGGGCACTGCTGCGCGAGAATCCCACGGAACATGAGATCCACGTAGCCGTGACCGAATGGAACACCACCGGCGGCGACTGGGGCGTCCGCCGGGCAAGGCTCTGGTCATTGGAGAACGCCCTCTCCTGCGCCCGCTACCAGAACCTGCTTCACCGCAACAGCGACCTGGTGCAGATCGCCTGCCGCTCGAACCTGTGCAACAGCTTCTGCTCCGGCATCATCCAGACCGACAACCGCCGCCTCTACAAAACCCCCACGTACTACATGCAACAGCTCTACGCCACCCTCGCTGGCGACCGGCCGCTGAAACTCCAGCCCGCCTTCTCCGTGGATGCCGTCCCCGATTGCAGCGCAACGCTCTCGGCTGATGGCAAGACAGTGACCCTCTTTGCCGTGAATCCCACTACGGTACATCTGCTCAAGCGAATTGACCTTTCCGCGTTCGGCACAACCGCCCCGGAGTTGACGGTCTGGACGCTCGCGGACACCCAACATGCCGGCGAGCCGGACGTCCCCAACAGCTTGGCCGAACCTGAGCGCGTGGTCCCTACCCGGACGACGGTTCACGCGGCGCCGGGCCGCTTTGATTATCGTTTCCCGGCGCTGTCGCTGTCAGTGTTGCAATGGCACCCGGTAGCGATCTTCCCGGTGCACTGATGCGCCTTCAAGGAGCGTCGATGAATGAGCGGATGTCCTCCACGCGTCGACACATCGCGAGCTACATCTCGCTTGTCGCCATGTTCACCGTTGGGCTGGTTTCACTGCCGGTCGTCGGATGTGGGTGTAAACCCAAGTCCACGCGTACGACACCTGAGACGGCTGTCGCCATCGACGAGCTTCAAGCGCAATTAAAAGTTGTGAAGGCTTCCCAATTCGAGCTAGACCGGAACTGCAGAGCTCCGGGGCTCGAACATGCGATTGCGATCTTGCGGTCGTCGTCTGACGGGATTATCGAGCCGCCAAGGCTAACCTACGCAATCTTCGGAACCGTCCACGGCCGAATTGTGCTTCTGCTGTGCTGGCTGGAAACTGGAAATCGCGCAAGCCGAATTCGGTTCGAAAACGATCAGGGCGTGGCGGCAGAGGTTCCGATCGGCATAGACCTTGAGTCGCCGGCATTCAAGGGTACGTGCGCCCGCCAGCCCGTGTACCATGTGCTACCGACCGGGGCGGCGAAATCCGATGGCTCTGACACGCTTTACCTGCCGGCATCGTTGTTTTCGGGATCGATCAAAGTGTTCATTGTCTATGACAACCACTCGCTTACCGCGCCGATTGCAGCATGCATGGCGCCCCAGGTGCCTGCATTGTGGCGCACGTCGGCCTCAAAAGCCGGCGGTTTTCCCGCTACGACGCGCGCGAGCCGCTGAAACGGTTGAGTATTGGTGGCTTAATCCAACTCATCGAACCGAAACCTGCTTGCACGCAGGTATTCTTCTTCCATTTCCATCGCAACCCAGCGCCGCCCGAGCTTTTCCGCGACCATGCCGAGGGTGTTCGATCCAGCAAAGGGATCGACGACAATGTCGCCGGGCTCG
>Ga0134125_10001636_pt1 | contig 27410 bp, 19 predicted proteins | sample KB31751_FD_96464 | JGI IMG/M metagenome (GOLD analysis project Ga0134125, IMG submission 96464) | Terrestrial soil microbial communities with excess Nitrogen fertilizer from Kellogg Biological Station, Michigan, USA - KB3-175-1 | ecosystem: Environmental > Terrestrial > Soil > Unclassified ... | reverse complement strand
TCGCGCCGGCGCTGCAAGGCCGCGCCGCGGCCGACATCGAGGGGGCGCGCGCCGCCATGCACGGCCGCATGTACGGCAACCACAGCGCCAAGGCGGCGATCGACATCGCGCTGCACGATCTTGCCGGGCGCGCGGCCGGCAAGCCGGTACATGCGCTGCTCGGCGCGAAAATCCGAGGCCGGCTGCCCCTTCTCGGCGTCATCGGCGGCGGCGATCGCGACGGCGACCTGCGCGATGCGGAAAAGAAAAAAGCGGAAGGCTTCACCGCCTACAAGATCAAAGTCGGCGCCGATACGCCCGAACGTGACGCCGAGCGCACGCGCGCGATTTGCAAGTTGCTGGGGCCGGGACTGCTGATCTCGGCCGACGCCAATCAGGGCTACAGCACCGCGCAGGCCCTCGTCTATGCGCGCGCGGTCAACGGCTCGGGCCTTGGCTTTTTCGAGCAGCCGGTGATGGCCGACGACCTCGCCGGCATGGCCGCGGTTGCGGCGGCGACGGAAGCGGCCATCGGCGCCGACGAAGGCATCCATTCGCCCGACGACATCGCGCGCCATCACGAGCGCAAGGCCGCGCGTGGCGCGAGCCTCAAGGCCATCAAGCTCGGCGGCATCGGCGCGCTGGTCGAAGCCGCCAGATTGTGCGACCGCCTCGGCATGAACGTGAACATCTCCTGCAAGACCGGCGAATCGAGCATCGCCTGCGCCGCCGCGCTGCATGCCGCCACCGTCGTGCCGGGGCTCGCTTGGGCGTTGACGCTGACCCACATCGGGCTCGGCGAGGACGTGACGGCGCATCCGCTTCCGACCGCGAGAGGCCATGCCGACACGCTGGATTTGCCCGGTCTCGGCATCGAGGTCGACGAAGACCGCGTGCGGCGTCATCGCGTCGCTGGACCGGCGTTGCAAGTGGCTTGATCGGCCGCCGATCGCCGACCATCGGCCCGCGCACGGGCCGGACAGCCGGCGCAAGGGCCGGTGTAGCGTTTGCGGGCTCGCTCATTTATTGCGATGATCGCACCGACAATATGCAAACCGATGTATCCGCATTGCATCTGATTCTGACGCACGATCCGGCATTGTTTGCCATCGTGCGCCTATCATTGCTTGTCAGCTTGACCGCAACGCTGTTTGCAGCGGCAATCGGCGTGCCATTCGGTGCGTTCATGGCGTTAATCCGCTTTCCCGGCCGCGAAGGCGCGATTGTCGTGCTCAATGCGCTGATGGGACTGCCACCGGTCGTCGTCGGATTGGCGATTTTTCTGACCCTGTCGCGCTCCGGTCCGCTGGGTTCGTGGGGAATTCTGTTCACGCCGCAGGCCATGATCGTCGCGCAAACCGTCTTGGTCGCGCCGATCATCGCCGCCTTGACGCGACAAACGGTCGAGGATTTGTGGGCCGAATACCGCGATGAACTAGCGGCAATGCACGTCGGTCCGGCGCGGCGGGTGGCAACGCTGATCTGGGACGCGCGATTTTCCCTTGTGACAGCGTTACTTGCGGGATTCGGCCGTGCAGCGGCGGAAGTCGGCGCTATTATCATTGTCGGCGGCAATATCGACGGATTCACGCGCACAATGACGACGGCGATCGCGCTGGAGACATCGAAAGGCGACCTGCCGCTCGCCATCGGCCTCGGTATCGTATTGATTTTCATCATCATTTTAATCAACGCGCTGGCCTGGGGCGCGCGCCGCGCCGGCGAACGCTACGCGGGATGATGATGCGCGCACCCGCCTCCGACCTGCCGATCGAGCTGGGTAACATCGACATCATGGTCGGCGATGTCGCCATTATTTCGGGTTTGTCGCTTCGATTATCGGCCGGACAACCCACTATTCTGATTGGACCGAACGGCGCCGGAAAAACGACGTTGCTGCGCGCCGCCATGGGACTGATCCCGGTCACGCGCGGCCACGTTACTTGGGGCGGCAAAGACATCGCGCCGCCGACGGGCCGCGCCATCCTGTTCCAGCGCCCGACGATGCTCCGCCGTAGCGCCGCCGGCAACATCCGCTATGCGCTCGCTTGCGCGGGAGTGCCGCGCGCGCAGCGCGCGAGCCGCACCGCCGAGCTCATCGGCCTGGTCGGACTCAACGGCCTCGAGCGGCGGCCGGCGCGGCGGCTATCCGGCGGCGAGCAGCAGCGTCTGGCGCTTGCCCGCGCGCTGGCGCGCGACCCTGCCGTGCTGTTTCTCGACGAGCCGAGCGCAAGCCTCGATCCTGCCGCCACCAAGGCAATCGAAGATCTGATCCACGACATCGCCGCGCGCGGCGTCAAGGTCGTGATGGCGACACACGATCTCGGGCAGGCAAGACGTCTTGCCGGCGACGTCGTGCTGCTGCATCGTGGCCGCCTTGTCGAACAGGCTCCGGCGTCCGAATTTTTCGCCGCGCCGAAAACCGAGGAAGCGAGAAAATTCATCGCCGGTGAATTGCTGGTCTAACTCAAAACAAAAGTGGAGGATTGCGTGTTTACTCGAAGCATTCTAGTCGCCGCCGCTATCGGCACCGTGCTGCTTACTGCGCCGTCATTTGCCCAGGACAAATCAATCGTCGTCGCCTCGACAACGTCGACACAGGATTCCGGGCTGTTCGAATATCTGCTGCCGATCGTCAAGCAGAAGACCGGCATCACCGTGAAGGTGGTGGCGCAAGGCACCGGCCAGGCGCTCGACACCGGCCGCCGCGGCGATGCCGATGTCGTCTGGGTCCACGCCAAATCGGCGGAAGAAAAGTTCCTCGCCGAAGGCCAGGGCGTGAAGCGCTATCCGGTGATGTACAACGACTTCGTGCTGATCGGGCCGAAAAACGATCCCGCCGGCATCAAGGGCATGAAGGACGTCGCCAAGGCGTTCCAGACCATCAAGGACAAGCAGGCCTCCTTCATCTCGCGCGGCGACAGATCCGGCACCAATATCGCCGAGCTCAAGCTCTGGAAGGACGCCGGCATCGACATCGATAAGGACAAGGGCCCCTGGTACAAGGCGATCGGCCAGGGCATGGGCGCCGCCCTCAACACCGCCGGCGCCAGCAACGCCTACGTGCTGTCCGACCGCGGCACCTGGATTCATTTCAAGAACAAGGGCGACCTCGCCATTCTGGTCGAAGGCGACAAGCGCATGTTCAATCAGTACGGCGTGATGCTGGTAAATCCGGCCAAGCACCCGAACGTGAAGAAGGACCTCGGGCAGCAGTTCATCGATTTCCTGATTTCACCGGAAGGACAGAAGGATATCGCCAATTACAAGATCAACGGCGAACAGCTGTTCTATCCGAACGCCAGCGACGCGGGGGCGTGACACGGAGGGGGCGATCGCGCGTGCGGCGCTTCTGCCGCTTACGTCAATGAGACGGCCGCGCCGCCGCGCGCCGCCTTCTTGATCGCATCGATGACGCGCAGGTTCTGCAAGCCGTCGCGCGCGGTGACCACGGGCGCAGCCTCGCCACGGATCACCGCGCAGAAATTGTCGAGCTGGCGCTGCAACGGATCGGCGCGGTCGAGCGCAATCGTGTCGCTTTCGAGCGGCGTCCACCACGAGCGTTCGACGTTCTTGCCGAAACGCTTGAGCCGCATGGTCGGCACGGCGAGCGAGGCTTCGGTGCCGGCGATGATGTAGCAATCCTCGTCCGGGTAGGTGGGAAAGGCTTTGTCCTCCTGCGAGGTCTGCTCCCAACTCCGCCCCCCGGCGGCCGTGTCCGACAGCATGAATGTCGCCAGCGCGCCGTTGATAAAGCGCAGGCCGATGGCCGCACTGTCCTCGACCTCGTGTCCACGCACCGCGTTCGACGCGATCGCCTGCACGGCGGCGATCTCGCCGCACAACGCGCGCAAGTTTCCGATTTCGTGAATGAGGTTGATCAATATCGGGCCGCCGCCCGGCTGGCGGCGCCAGGGTGCGTCGTCGAAGTAACTGTCAGGCTTGTAGTAAAGCGCGGTGCCGACGACGGCGACGATGCCGCCGAGCCGGCCGCTGCGCACCACCTCGACGGCTTTCGCCATGATCGTGCTGTGCTGGCGATGATGGCCGGTGAGCACCGGAACCTTGGCAGCCTCGGCCGCGGCGCAAAGCCGCTCCGCCGCCTCGACCGTCTCGGCGAGCGGCTTCTCGATCAGCGCCGGCACGCCGGCCGAAATGCAGGCAAGGCCGTGCTCGAGATGCAGATTGTTCGGCGTTGCGACGATGACGCCGTCGGGCTTTTCGCGCGCAAACAGTTCAGCCAGCGTCGACAGCAGCGGCACCCGCGCCGTGGCAGCGATGTCACGGGCGGCAGGCGCCGGATCGACAATCGCCGCCAATTCGCAAGCCTTGCTATGCGAGGCGAGATCGATATGCCGCTGTCCGATCACGCCGGCGCCGGCAACCGCGATGCGCAGGCGCTTTCCTGTCATCAGAAGTCGGTCGCGGTCGGGTCGGGCGCGAGGCGCGACTGCGCGTAAAGCCGGATCGGCGCGTTGATGGCGCCAAAGCCTTTGTAGCCCTTGCGCTCGATGATCTCGAAGAAGAACAGATCCTTGAAGCTGCGGGTGTAGAGCTGGAGATATTCGCCGCCGGCATCCTTGTCGTAGAGGATGTTGTTGGCCTTGAGAACCTTCAGCCGCTCGGCGGGCAAATCGACGCGCACTTCCAGGTCGTCGTAGTAATTTTCAGGAATCTCGAGAATCTCCACGCCGTTGGCCTTGAGCTTTTCGGCCGTGGCCACGATGTCGTCGGTGTTGAAGGCGATGTGCTGGACGCCGGAGCCGAAATATTCATGCAGGAAGCGCGACGACTGGGTGCGCTGGCTCTGCGAAGCGTTCAGCGGAATGCGCAGCGCGCCGTCGGCGGTCTGGATGACCTGGCTGCGCACCAGGCCGCCCGGATCGGTGATGTCGAGCTGCGGCGTCTTGGTCACGTCAAGCAGCGAGACGTAGAACAGAAGCCAGGACAGCATGTCCTCGTAATGGGTCGACTGCGAAATATGGTCGACCACCGTGAGGCCGGCCTCGCCGCCGCCTGCCGGTTTTATCGGCTCGAATTCGATGTCCCAGACTTTTGCCAACTGGCTGGTGGGATCGAGGAAATAGATCAGGCTGCCGCCCATGCCGCGCACAGCCGGGATTTCCAGTTCGCCCGGCCCCACCTTCTGGCGGAACGGCGTGTCGCGCAGGCGCTCGGCGCGGTCGAGCGCCGCCGCCGCGTCCGCCACCTTCAGGCCGATGGCGCAGACCGACGGCCCATGCGTGATGTAATGTGAATGGGCAAATCCTTCCTTTTCCTTGTTGACGACCAGATTGACCGAGCCTTGCGTCCAGCGCGTGACGGCCTTGGATTTGTGCCGCGCCGCCTTGCGAAAGCCGAGAGCAGCGAGGAACTTTTCCAGATCGTCGGCGGTGCGGTCGTCGACGGCAAATTCGATGAATTCGACGCCGAGGCATTTGGCGCGCGGTGGCATCGAAGGAATATCCAGCGACGCCGCGCCATCCGATCCGCGCAACTGGTCCATCAGGTAGATCAGCGAGCGCTGGCCGTCGACGGCGACCGAGCGCGGCGAGCCGGCGCGGAACTGGTCGTTGAAAATCTCCAGCGAAAACTCGCCGTTGTAGCCGGTGACCAGCAGCGCCTGCATGAAGTCGACGAGCGGCAATTCCCCCTGCCCCGGGAAGCAGCGGAAATGGCGGCTCCAGGACAGCGCATCCATGTCGAGCCACGGCGCGTCGGCAAGCTGCACCAGGAAAATGCGGTCGGCCGGAATGGCGTGCATCGGCTTGAGGTCGGTCTTGCGCGCAAAGGTGTGGAACGTGTCGAGCACGAGGCCGATGGCCGGATGGTCGGCGCGGCGCACCACCTCCCAGGCATCGCGGTAGTCGTTGATATGGCGGCCCCAGGCGAGCGCCTCGAAGCCGACGCGCAAGCCGCGCTTGGCCGCCCGCTCGCCGAGCGCGCGGAAATCGGCCGCGGCGCGGTCGATGCCGCCGAGCGACTCCGGCGAGACGTTGCTGCACACCATCAGCAGGTCGCAGCCGATCTCCTGCATGACGTCGAATTTGCGCTCGGCGCGGTCGAAAGTGCGCGAGCGCTGCGGCTCCGGCATGCCCTCGAAATCGCGGAACGGCTGAAACGTGATCGCCTTGAGCCCAAGATCGCTCATTTCCCGGGCGACGTCGGCCGGGGTGCCGTTGGAGGAAAGCAGATCGCTTTCGAAGATTTCAACGCCGCGGAACCCGGCAGCCGAAATCGCCTGCAGTTTCTCGCTCAGGCCGCCGCTCAGACAAACCGTGGCAATCGACGTCTTCATGAGCGCGAAGTCCTCCGTTTGTCTTAAGCCGAATCCGCCATCGCAGCGTCGCGCGCGGCGAGCGCCCGCGCGAAAGTGCGATGCATGCGCTTGATGTCGGGTTCAAGGCCGACGAACAGGCGATAGGCCTCCACCGCCTGATGCACGCACATCCCGCCGCCGGTGAGAACCTTGGCGCCCTTGGCGGCCGCGGCCTTGATGAAAGCGGTTTCGATCGGCGTATAAATCACGTCGGCGGCCCAATGTTCCGCGCGCAAGGCGGCAACGGGAACCGGGTTGCCCGGAAATCCGTGCATGCCGACGGGCGTGGCGTTGACGACGCCGTCGGCGGCGGCGACCTCGCGCTCAAGATCGCCGGCAAGGCGGCAGCGCGAGGCATCATAGTGCCTGGCGAGGTCCTGCTGGAGGGCCGCCGCCTTGGCGCCGTCGCGATCGTAAAGCACGACGACCGCGGCGCCGAGATCCATGAGTGCGAAAGCAACGGCGCGCCCGGCGCCGCCGGCGCCCACCAGCACGACGGTCGCCGCCTCAGCGCGGGCGCGGCCGAGACCTTCCTCGAAGTTGCGGCGAAAGCCGCGCCGGTCGGTGTTGTAGCCGGTGGTGCGCCCGTCGGGCGCGATGGTGACGGTGTTGACGGCGCCGATCTGCGCCGCCTCGCGGTCGATGTCGTCGAGCAGCGCCAGCACGTCCTGCTTGAACGGGAACGTGACGTTGGTGCCGGCAAAGCCCGCGGTTTTGGCCGCTTCGAGCAGTTGCGGCAGACGCCGGCCCTTGAGCACGTCGACGTCCATCAGGTGGTAATAGCCCTCGATGCCGGCGGCGGCGAATGCATCGATGTGCAGCGCCGGCGACAGCGATTTCATGATGTTGGCGCCGATCAGGCCGACCAGGACCTTGCGATCGCTCATGACAGTTCCGCCGGTTGCGTGAGGCCGCCGCCGAGAAAGAGTTGCGCGATCCGCGAATCGGCAAGGATCGCCGGCGCCGTGTCCTCGATGCGGGTCTGCCCCTGCTCCAGCACCAGCCCGTAGTCGGATATCTGCAAGGCCTGCTTGGCGTTCTGCTCGATGAGCAGGATGGTGACGCCCTTGTCGCGCAGGCCCTTGAGGATGGAAAAGACCTCCTGCACCAGCAACGGCGACAGGCCGATGGAGGGTTCGTCGATCAGCACGAGCTTGGGATCGAGCAGCATGCCGCGCGCGACCTCGAGCAATTTCTGCTGGCCGCCGGAGAGGGTCGACGCCTGGGCGCCGGCCTTTTCCTTCAACATCGGAAACTGGCTCATGATGGCGTCGAGACGGCGCGGCAGGCCGGATTGATCGGAGAGCGCGATGCCGCCGAGCTCCAGATTGTGCCGGACGCTCAGCTCCGGGAAAATGTTGCGGCCCTGCGGCACGTAGACGACGCCAGCGTCGAGAAGGTCGCGCGGCGACCAGTTGGTGATGTCGCGGCCGTCCAGAGAGATGGAGCCGGTGCGCACCGTCAGCAGGCCGAAGATGGTCTTGAACAGCGTCGATTTGCCGGCGCCGTTCGGGCCGATCACGGTGGTGATGGCGCCGCGGCGCACGCGCGCGGTGGTGCCGTTGAGAATGGTCATCTTGCCGTAGCCGGCAAAAACGTTGTCGACGACGAGCACGGGTTCGGAAGCGTTCATGCCTGACCCATTCAATGCCCGAGATAGGCTTCGATGACCGCCGGATTGCGGCGGATCTCCTGCGGCGAGCCCTCGGCGATGAGCCGTCCCTCGGCCAGCACCAGCACCCGCGTGCAGAGCGCCATGACGAATTCCATCTGGTGCTCGATGACGACGAAGGTGGCCTTGCGCTCGGCGTGATAGGCCTGGAGCCGCTCGCGCAGATGCCCGAGCATGGTCAGGTTCACGCCGCCGGCTGGCTCGTCGAGCAGCACCAGCCGCGGCCCCGCCATGAACGCCATCGCCGCGTCGAGCAGCTTCTGCTGGCCGTAGCTCAACATTCCCGCCTGCTCGTCGGCGAGGTGCGACAGGCGAAAAAATTCGATCATTTGCCGCGCCGCCTCGTTGAGCCCGGCGTCGGCGGGCCCGACCAGGCGCGAATACATCGAGCCCTGATGCTCCTGCCCGGCGAGGATGAGATTGTCGCGCACGGAAAGCTGCGGAAAAACCTGCAGCAGTTGGAACGTGCGGCTCACGCCCAGGCGATTGATGTCGCACGGCCGCATGCCGGTGGTCGGCTTGCCATCGACGCGCACCTCGCCTTCGGTCGGCGTCAACTGGCCGAGAACGCAGTTGAACAGCGTCGATTTGCCCGACCCGTTCGGCCCGATGATGCCGAGGATCTCGCCGTCCTGCACGTTAAACGAGACACCGTCGACCGCGGTAATGCCGCCGAAGGACTTGCGCAGATTGGAGACTTCGAGGACGGCCGTCATGGGGTCGTCCGCTTTGCCTGCAAAGCCGCCTCCGGCTGATCATGTCTCACGCGCGATGCTTTGACGATGCGGTCGACCAACCCCAGAATGCCGGTCGGGCAGAACGCCATCATCGTCATCACCAGCACGGCGTAAACGACGAGATAGTAGCCCTGAATGAAGCGCAGCCATTCCGGCAGTAGCACCGCGACCAGCGCGCCGACGAACGGACCGAAGAAAAATCCGCTGCCGCCGACGATCACCATCAGCAGCAAATTGAGCGACAAGGTCAGCGCGAACGAGAGCGGCTCGATGTATTGCACCAGCGGCGCGAACACGGCGCCGGACAGGCCGCCGAGGCTCGAGCCGATGGCGAACGCCATCAGCGTGTAGCGCCGCGTATCGAGGCCGAGCGACAGCGCGCGGGTCGGATTTTCGCGCAGCGCGAGGAAGGCGCGGCCCCACGGCGAGCGCAGCATCCACCAGGTGCCGGCGGTCAGCACCGTCAAGATGCCGAGGCTGAAATAATAAAAGTCGATCGCGCCGTTTGTCGACCAGCCGAAAAACGTCGGCCGCGGGATGCCGCTCAGGCCGTAAGTGCCGCCGGTCAGCCATTCTTCGTTGCGCAGGACGAGATACACCAGCGTCGTGAAAGCGAGGGTGACGAAAGCGAGATAGTGGTGCTGCACGCGCAAGGCGGGGTAGCCGAGCACCCAGCCGACGGCGAAGCAGACCAGGCCGGAGGCGACGAAGGCAATCGGATAGGGAATGCCGGCGTGCATCAAAAGCGCGGTGGTGTAGGCGCCGATGCCGACGAACGCGCCTTGCGCGAGCGAAACCTGCCCCGCGTAACCAAGCGTCAGATTAAGGCCCATAGCGGCGATGCTCAGCACCACCCAGGTCGAACTGAGATAGATGCCGTACGGCTTGAGAAACTGCGGCAGGACGATGGCGAACACGGCCGCAACGACAACAGCGAGAGCGCCGAGCCGGTTCATACCGTGCGCTCCTCGACACGGCCGAGCAATCCTTGCGGACGCCACATGATGACGGCAATCAGGATCAGCAGCGGAAAGGCGCCGCGATAAGTCGACGACAGATAGGCCGCCGAAAGATTGTCGAGGATGCCGAGAATGAAGCCGCCGAAGATCGCGCCGCGCACCTGATTGAAGCCGCCGATGATGGCCGCCAGGAACGCCGCGACGCCCAAAGTTTCACCGTTGATGAACTTGGCGAGATAGATCGGACTGATCAGGATCGATGCGATGGCGCAAAGCACCGCGTTGATCAGGAACGTATACAGCACCATTTTCCGCACCGGGATGCCGAGGATGCGCGCCAGCGTCGGGTTCTGTGCCGTCGCCTGCATAGCGCGTCCGAGCCGGGTCTTGTGCAGCAGAAGATGCAGCGCCACGACGGTGGCGATCGCCACCGCCAGAACGACCAGACTCTGCGTCGAGATCACCGCGCCGATAAAGTGCAAATCGATCGGCGGCGCCAGCGCCGGGAACGGCTGCGCGTTCGAGCTGTAGAGATTCTTCACCATCTCCTTGATGAACAAGGACAGCGCGATGGTGGATATTACCAGCGGCAGCACGCCATGCTTGAGCATGGGATCGACGATGATGAGCTTGAACAGCAATCCGAGGAATATAGCCGACAATGCGATGCCAATCAGGATGGCGAGCCAGAACGGCATGCCCAGATACATCGCCTCCAGGATGAAGAAGGCCGGCAGCATGACGAATTCGCCCTGGGCGAAATTGATCGTCTGCGACGTCTGCCAGAGCAACGTAAAGCCAACGGCGATGAGGGCGTAGATCGCCCCCGTCGCCAGCCCGGAAACCAAAAGCTGAATGAGCGTAGCCATCGACGCCCGTTAAGTTGACTCCGCCCGGCTATGTCGCCGGACGGAGTTTTTCATTGAGGACGATTATTATTTGTTGAGCTTCGGCAAAATCTTCACGATCTTCTGCTTGCCGTCGACGACCTCGCCGAGGAAGCTTTCCCGATCGATGTCGCCGTTCTTGTCCCAGGTCACTTCCATGAGGATGTTCGGCTCGTCCTTGGGCGTGATGGTCAAGCCGTGGGCGACGTTGATGAAGCCCTTGCTGTCGAATTTACCCATCTTTTCGGCCACGTACTTGACGAAGTACACGGCGGTGTAGCCCTTGATGCCGTTGTGGTCGCAGATGTAGTTGAAGCGCTTCTTGAATCGCGCCGAGAACTCCTGCACGGCCGGAACCGGCGCGTCGACCGTCAGGGCCACATGGCCCATCGTGCCTTCCGAGGCCCCGCCGGCGAGCTCGATCACCTTCTGGCTGAGCAGCGTGGTCTCACCGACGATCGGCGTCTTGGTGATGCCCTGCTTTCTCGCTTCCTTGAGGAAACGAGCGGACTCTTCTTCGTTGATGTAGGCGAAGATCACGTCGGCGTTGGCCGCCTTGACCTTGATGACGTCGGCGGAGAAATCGGTCTGGCCGAGCTCGGTGGAGATGTCGGCGATGACCTTGATGTTATCCTTGGCCATTTCCTTGAGGAAGTTGTCGCGTCCAGGCTTGCCGAAGTCGCTGTTCACCCAGATCAGCGCAACTGTTTTCGCCTTGAGGCCGTCACGAATATAGGCGGTGATTTTCGGCATGCTGAACTGCTGGCCGAACGAGGTGCGGAAAACGTAGGGGTCGCCCTTCATGGTGATCGTGGCAGCTTCGCCGCCTACGATTTCAGGAATTTCAGCTTGCTGGGTGAGCTGCATATCGACCAGCACCGAGCCCGAATAGACCGGCCCGAAGATCACGAACGGCTTGTTGTCGAGGACCTTCTGAATGAGGCCGCGCGAAACGCCCGCCTCGCTCTGCGTGTCGAAAATCGGCATGTCGATTTTTTTGCCGAGGATGCCGCCCTTGGCGTTGATCTCCTCGACGGCAAGCTTCAGGCCATCGCGGAAATTGGTGCCCGACACGGCGCCGGGGCCCGATTCCTCGAGCACGGCCGGCATGTAGACGGTCGATTGCGCAAAGCTCGGGCTGGACAGCCCAAGGCCCGCCGCAATCACCGTCATCAATAATCCTGAACGTAGCATTGGGGTCTTCCTCCCTGTGTTATGACCGGGCCCGCTTCGATCGCGGGCTCTTGTCCGCCGGGGACCCTTCTCGGTGCGCCCCCTTCGGCCGCAAGCATGCAAGCGGCCTTTCTTGGCGTCAATAACCAAGACGTGCCGAGAACTTAACACCATGTTATTTTCGGCGCGACGCCCGCGACTTTGCCCGCCGCGACGACCGCGCCGGCCCACTGACCGATTCCATGTGGGCACGCAGAGCGCTGACGAAAATCGCGCTGTAGCTGGAGAGCACGGCGTCCTTGCGATGCAGCACAAAGGTCTGGAATTGCGTCGGCTCGACGATATCGAGCGCGCGAATGCTCGGCCAGTGACCGGCCGCCAGCGTGAACTCGTCGATGATCCCGATGCCGAGGCCGTGTGTGACCAGTGCGCAAACGGTGGAGCCGAACCGCGCGCGGATGGCAACCTCATAATGGAGGCCGCGGGCGGCAAAGACGCCCGCCATGATCCGCCCGTAGGGATCGTTCGGATCGACACCGATCAGCGGATATTTGACGATATCGCTTGCGGCGACGCGCGCGCGGCGCGCCAGCGGATGCGTTTCGGGAACGATGCATTTGAGCCGCCCGCGCGCGAGGGGCATGCAGGTCAACATCGGATGATCGATTTTGGAGCTCGACACGACGATTTCGCCCTTGCCGAGCATCAGAAAATCGCTCGCCTCCTCGATCTTGAGAATGTCGATCTCGATCAGCAGATTGGGAAACGCCTTGCGCACGTCGGCGATGGCGCGCGGCACCATGACGTTGGCGATGCTCGGAACCGATCCGATCCGCAGCTCGATTTCGGCGCCGCGCTTGATCCGCGAAATGATGAATTGCAGGTCTTCGACCTTGTCGTAAACGCCGTTGATCTGGCTGAAGATGGCGTTGGCTTCATGCGTTGGCGTGTAGCGGCCGCCCTTACGGCTGAACAACTTGACGCCGACCGAAGCCTCGGCATGCTTCATCACGCGGCTGATGCCGGGCGAGGACACATTGAGCAGCCGCGCGGCGCCGCCGACGGTGCCGGTGACCATGATGGCGCGGATGATCTCGATTTGACGGAGCGTCAACATTCGTCAAAGTGTGGGGTTCAAACGGTGCGAAGGGCAACCTAGCAGGTCCGCGCACGACGGGGGATATCGATGATCGTGAACGGCGCGACCAGAGTCTATATCATCGTGGGTGACCCGATCGCCCAGGTGAAAGCGCCGACCGGCATGACGCAGGCCTTTGCGGCGGGCGGCCACAACGCCGTGATGATCCCGATCCACATCGCGCCGGCGGATCTGGCGGCCTTTGTCGGCGCCGCCGGCCGCGTGCAAAACCTCGACGGGATCATCGCGACCATTCCGCACAAGTTCGCCTGCTACAAGCTCTGTTCGTCGGCAACCGAGCGCGCGCATTTCCTGGGCACGGCCAACATCATGCGCCGCGCGCCCGGCGGCGGCTGGTTCGGCGAGATGCTCGACGGCCCGGGCTTTGTCGGCGGCATCCGCGCCAAAGGCTGCAAGCCGGAAGGCGCGCGGGCGCTGCTCGTCGGCGCCGGCGGCGCAGGGTCCGCCATCGCCCTCGGGCTGGTCGATGCCGGCGTGCGCGAGCTGGCGATCCACGACACCGATACCGCACGCCGCGACACTTTGATCGGTCGTTTCGCGGGCAAGTTCAAAACGCCGGTCGTCGCCGGATCGAGCGATCCTTCCGGCTTCGATCTTATTGCCAACGCGACACCGGCGGGAATGAAGCCCGGCGACCCCTTCCCTGTCGCGGTCGACCGATTGATGCCCAACATGTTTGTCGGTTGCGTGATTACGGCGCCCGCGGTTTCGCCGATCGTCGCCGCGGCGCAGAAGATCGGGTGCAAGACCTCCGTCGGCGGCGACATGTACGACGCCGCGCAGCAGTTGATGCTGGATTTTCTGCTGGCCGGTCCGAAGGCCCGCGGCGGTTACGTCATTTGACACGGCTTAAAGCCGACGCGGCCTGCCGCGTTCACCAAGAAACCAATCAGACGGGCCTCGACCGGCGCCTCGCGCCTTGAGCGCCGCACGTTCATATTTGGCCGCGGGCCGATGGGCGCCAATTTCCCGAATGATATCCGAGAGCTAAAGAGCCGGTTCCCGGCCAGGCTCATCGCCCGCGGCACTTAATAATAAACGCGAGGATGTGATGGCGGTCACGGCTATCCCATTGACCAAATAGTATATTCCACCCATAAATCGCGTGGTTAAGGATGGGTTTACACCCACATTTTCTAAACCACTTCATTCGACGCAGGGCTATTCGGACGTAGAGCCCAACGCGCGGAGCGCGCCACGATGTTTGGCGACAACGGGTCTGTACTGGTCGAGCAAAGTCCGACGCTGGATTCGGTCGGCTTGAACGCGGGCGCGCCCTCGATCACGATTCCCGATACCGAATTGCTGTTTCACGGCGACTTCAAGCGCGCCGGCAACGATTTGAAGATCGTCGGCAGCGACGGCAAAGCGTTTATCGTCCACGATTATTTCAAGACTGACCGGCCGCCGGCGCTGCTTGCGCCCAACGGCGCTTCGCTCACCGCTGAAATCGTCGCCGCTCTGGCAGGACCGCTCGCGCCCGGTCAATACGCCCAGGCCGGTGCGGCGGCCGGCGGCGCTGCGCCGCCGATCGGCCACGTCGTCACGGTCACGGGCAGCGCCACCGCGGTGCGCAACGGCGTCGCCATCACGCTCAATATCGGCGACGCGATCTACAAAGGCGACGTCGTCCAGACAACGGGCGACTCCACGCTCGGCGTAATTTTCAACGACAACTCGACGTTCAACCTCGGCGCCAATGCGCGCATGGTTCTCAACGAGTTCGTCTACGATCCGAACGGCTCAGCCAACGCGTCGGCGATCAGCCTGGTGCAGGGCACCATCAGCTTCCTCGCCGGCACGATCGCCCACACCGGCGACATGAAGGTCGGCACGCCCGTCGGCACGATGGGTATCCGCGGTACCGCCGTCAACGTCATCATCAGCGCGAACAACGGCGCGACGCAGATTTCCGTCATGGCCGAGGCGGACAATCTCACGCACAGCGTCAACGTGTACGCGCCGCCGACGCCCGCGGACCTCGCCGCCGGCCAAACCGTCGGCGCGCTGCTTGGCGTCGTCACCAACAGCACCGGCGTGTTCTTCTTCAACCCGACCCCGACGGGCGTTCTCGTTCAGGAGACCGGCAAGAGCGTCGCCCTTCTCCAGCAAGAGCAGTCGATCGTCCAGCAGGTTTTCCAGACGCAGGCCGTCGGCCAGCAATTCCTGCAGGCGGCGCCGAACACGCAACATGCCGCCGGCACGCAGATTATCGTCAGCGACACGCTGGCGACGGACAAGTCGGGTTCGGGAATCAAGACCGGCGACGTTTCGACCACGAAAGTCACGATCACCGACCAGGGCAATGCCGATTCCAATTCGAACAACAACTCGGGATCGTCGAGCACGGTGCATCCGCCAATCGCGAATGCGGACGTCAACGCCGTGGTCGAAGCCGGCGTGAAGCCGACCAACGTGCCGTTCGCCGGCACGGCCGTGGTCACCGGCAACGTCCTCGCCAACGACCTCGATCCCGACGTCGGCAACACCAATTATCTGAAAGTGTCGGATCTAAACGCGGTGAGCGCGCAGATCCACGGCACCATCACGATCGGCGCGGACGGGACCTACACCTACACGCTCAACAACGCCAATCCGCTGACGCAGGCGCTTGCCGTCGGTGAAACTGCGGTCGATGTCTTCAGTTATGTGGTCACCAATACGGGCGGCTACACGTCGAACTCGACGCTGAGCATCACGATCACCGGCACCGACGACGCCCCGATCATTGCACCGCAGGCAACCATCATAAGCGCCGCCAATACCCTGCCGAGCGACGCCGGAAAGAACAACTGGGCGCCGAAGGCGAGCGCCGACGGCCATTTCATCGTCTATGAAGGATCGGACGCGCTGCCGGCCTCTGGGCAAAGCACCGCCGGGCACGTTTATTTCTACAACAGCATCACCAACACGACCGCGCTCATCGATCCGGCGACGGCGCATGCCGGTGAGCTTTTCTCGCACGCCTCCATCAGCTTCGACGGACGCTATGTCGCCTTCGAAGGCGACTACACGGACCAGTCCGGAGCGCATGCGGAGATCTTCGTTTACGATCGCGATACCGGCCAGACAGCGCTTTTGTCGGACCCGACGACGCATACGACAATCAGCGGCGCCAATCCGACGATCAGCGCCAACGGCCAGTTCATCGCCATGGAGCACGGCGGCAACGAGATCGTCGTTGCCGACCGCAACGGCACCGTCGTCAGCACGATTGCAGCCGCCGGCATCGGCGATCCGGTCATCGACGCCAGCGGGCGGTTCGTCGCGTTCCAGACCTCCGCGGCATCCATCTCGATCGGCGGCGCCACGGTCGCCGGCGCGCACAGCGACGGAACGCTCGAGCTTTACGTCTACGACCGCGCCGCCAATACGATCCAGGCGGTCGCCGCCCTTGAAGCGCCCGCGCAGAACGACGGCAACGTCGCCGCTCCCGCCTCGGTGAGCGTGAGCGCCGGCACGATCGCGTTTGCCAGCGACGTCAATCTTCTCGCCCTCCCCGGCGTCAACGGCAACGGTTCGGAAGTCTACGTCGCGAAATACGACCAGGCCTCTCAAACCTACAGCTACACTCTGGTGTCGGCCGCCAACGACGGCACGCCGGCAAACGGCAACAGCTTCGGCGCGCAGGTCAGCCCGGACGGCAGCTATGTCACGTTCTCGAGCACGGCGACCAACCTGGTGCCTGGCGCCGACAGCGGCCAGCAACAGACCTACGTCTACAATCTCCTGACCAACACGATTCAACTCGTCTCGTCCGCGGCGGACGGAACGCCGGGCACCGGCGCGAGCTCGTTCCCCGCTGCCGTCTCCCTCGGCGGCGGTCAGGTCGTGTTCGGCGACACCGCCGCGAACCTCGTGCCTGGCGGCAGCAACGGCGCCTCGAACATCTTCCTCGTCGATCTGTCCGGCGGAACGAAAAGCGCCGTTACGGAAGATGTCGGCACGACGGCCAGCACGGTACTCAAGACCAGCGGCGCGCTGGCGTTTTCCGACGTCGACCTGAGCGACACGCACATCGTTTCAGTCGCGGCGCAGCCGGGCGCGCTCGGCACTCTGACGGCGACGTTAACGGCCGACACCACCGGCACCGGCACCGGCGGCTCGATCAGCTGGAACTATCAAGTCACGGAAGGTGCAGCGGAATCGCTCGGCGCGTTCGAGACGCACGTCGACACGTTCCTGGTTACGGTCGACGACCAGCACGGCGGCACCTCGACGCAGACGGTCACGGTCACGATCATCGGCACCCAGCCGCTGGTCACGGAGCCGATCTTCTGGACCTACACCGCGGGCGGCGACTTCGCCACGCCGCTGAACTGGAGCTCGGATTCGGTGCCGGGCGCCGGCGACGATGTCGGCCTCATCGACCACTCCGGCACATATGCCGTCACGAGCTGGGCGAACGAGAGCGTGCGCACCGTCAGCGGCATTGCCGGGACGACGCTGGAAATCGCCGCGGGCGTGTTCGCGGTGAGCAACGGCACCGGGATCGGCGGCAATTCGGGAACCATCGCGGTCGACAACGGCGCGACCTTGCAGTTCGGCGGCCCGATCGACAATTCGGGGCTTATTTCGCTCGGCGCGATAAATTCGGCGACGCAGTTCCGAGTCGCCGGCAACGCCACGCTGAGCGGCCACGGCCACCTGACGCTGTCGGATAGCGCGCAGAATGCGATCGTCAGCAACGGATCGGCTGCGATGCTGACCAACGTTGACAACACGATCTCCGGCGCCGGCACGATCGGCGATGCAAACCTCACGCTGGTCAATCAGGCCGCGGGTGTCATCGACGCCAACGGTCAAAATGCCCTGAGGCTCTCGTCGCTCTCGTTGTCGAATGCCGGCACGCTGGAAGCGACCGGCGCCGAACTCGAGCTGACCAACAGCACCGTCACGAACACCGGCACCGTGCTTGTCACCGGAACGAACGCGACGATCAGGCTCTCGAATTCGACCATCGACGGCGGCGCCGTGACGGTGGCGGGCGCGACCAACACAATCGTCGCCATCAGCGGCGTCAATTTCATCGACAACGCGACGATCACGAACGCAGGCTCGATCGAGGCGAACGGCGGCACGCTGACCATCGACCCCAGCACCGTGACCAATACCGGTACGCTGGAGGCGGCGGCCAGCAGCCTTCTGGTGCTCAGCGACACCGTCGTCGGCAACGCCGGCGGCACCGTCATCGCGACGGGGGCGAACGCGACAATCGAGCTCGAGAGCGCAACGATCAACGGCGGAACGGTATCGATCGTGGGCGCGGGCGCCCTCATCGAGGCGACGGCCGGCGTCAGCACGATCAGCGGCGCGACCACGTTTGCTAATGGCGGCACGCTCAAGGCCGATGGCGGCGAACTCGACCTCAGCAACGAGACCGTGACCAACACCGGCAGCGTGGTCGTGGCGAGCGGCTCGACGCTGAAGCTCGACAACGTTGCCCTGACCGGCGGCACGATCAACAATGCCGGCACCGTCGACATCGCCGGCAGCAGCAGCATCGGCAACGACACCCTGGGCAACGCCGCCGCGGTGCTCAAGGTCGAGGCCGGACAGACGCTCACGCTCAGCGGCACCACCGTTACCGGCGGCACGATCACCGACAACGGCGGCATCGACATCGCCGGCTCGAGCACGATCAACGGCGGCGCCCATATCAGCAACGGCCAGCTCACGGTCGAGGCCGGGCAGACGCTCGACCTCGACGGCGTGACCGTGACCGGCACCACCGTTACCGCCAACGGCACCATTCAGGTGACCGTGTCGAGCACGATCAGCGGCGGCACGATGTCGATCGGCAGCGCCGGGCTGGTGCAAGCGAGCGCGGGCGCCACCTTGCATATCGACGACCCGCTCAACAATCTCGGCCTGCTGGAAGCGAACGGTGCCATTGTCGTCGTCAACGGCGCCGTGACCGGCACGGGATCGGCCACCATCGCCGGCGGCGGCACTTTGGTCGTCGGCTCCTCCTTCGCGCAGGCGGTCAATTTCTCGGGCGCCGGGACGCTGACGCTCGATCAGCCGGGCGACTTCTCCGGACACATCGGCGGCCTTGCGCTCGGCGACGTCATCGATTTTTCCGGGGTCACGATCAAAAGCGCGGTGATCGGCGCGGCGAACGGCGGCTCGATCCTGACCGTGACGGAAAGCAACAACCAGACCGTGACCTATCAGATCGCGGGCTCGCTCGGCGGCAACTATTTCAACATCCTGAGCGACAACGCCGGCGGCAGCGACCTGGTTTTGACGCAAGTGCCGCCGAATTGGGCAGGCGACACGCTGGTCGCGTTTACTCAGGTCACCACCAGCGCCGGCATCAACCACATCGCATTCCAGCAGCAATACCTGAGCTTCACCGTTCCGGCAGCCGGCATTCCCGAAGCCAACAATACGTTCAAGCTGTCGTTCGACAGCAACAGCATCACCGCGTCGAATTTTGTGGGCAGCCACACCTGGGACGGCCCGCCGCAGGACACTTTCGACGGCTTCGTCATTTCGGACCAGACGCAAAGCAATATCTCGGGCGTGACCATAGACCCGTCCACCAACATGGTCGGGCTGACGCTGGCCAACATCAGCTTCACGTCGAACACGATCAAGGTGAACTGGGGCGGCCTGTCGTATACGCCGAACACCATCGTCAAGCTCGACATCACCTTCGATCCGCAGATCGATGCCTCGCAATTCAGCACGATCCCGACGCTGGACGGATCGGCCGCGCCGGCGGTGAATGCCGGCACGCTGACCGTGGCCGACGGGACCGCGCTGGCGCTCGCCGGCGTCATCGACAATACCGGCACGATCGTCGTCGACGCGCTGAACGCCGTAACCGGCATCGAAATCGGCGGCGACGTCACGCTTCAGGGCGGCGGGCACTTCGTCCTGTCGCAGAGCAATCAGAACTATGTTTTCGGCAGCGACGCGACGCTGACCAACGTCGACAACACGATCTCGGGCAGCGGCGACTTCGGCAACGGATCGCTGGTCTTCCACAACGCCGGGACCGTCGAGGCCGCCGGCCCCTATGCGCTGATCATCGACACCGGCGCCCACGACTTCGTCAATACCGGCACGCTGGAGACCGGCGGCGGAACGCTCATGGTTCACAGCCCGGTGACCGGCGGCGGCAACGCCATCATCGCCGGCGGCACGCTCGAATTCTTCGGCGCCAGCGACAACAACGTGACCTTCACCAGCCCCGGCGTGCTCGCGCTCGACCAGTCGCAAGCCTTCACCGGCCACGTGTCCGGCTTCGGCGCACAGGACCAAATCGACCTGTCGGATATTTCCTTCTCGGCGACGACGACGCTGGGCTATGCCGCCAACGGCAACAACGGCGGCGTCCTGACCGTGAGCGACGGCACGCATACCGCCAATCTCACGTTGCTCGGAGACTACTCGCCGGCGTCGTTCGCGCTATCGAGCGACCAGCATGGCGGAACGACGCTGTCGGCGCTGGTGAACGACGCGGGCCAGACAGTTTCCGACGGCACGCTGATCTTTACCGGCTTCGATTCGTCCAGCTCCGAGGTTGCCAGCGTGACGCCCGACCAGCCGGGCTACATCGGCAGCTTCTCCGTCGGCGCCGTGACGCAGAGCAACGGCGTCGCGTCGGTCGCCTTCGAATTCTCGCTCGGCAACGACCAGATCCTGGTACCGGGCGAGACCGTAACGCAATCCTACAGCGTCTCGGTCGCCGATGCGGAAAACCCGGCGACGGCCGCGACGCAAACCGTCACGGTCTCGATCGGCGGCGCCGGGCACGACGATTTCGTGTTCCACCCGGGCATCGGCACCGCCACGGTGCTGAACTTCAATCCGCAGATCGACACCATCGAACTGGACGGCTTCGCCAACGCCCACACCGTCGAGCAGTTGCAGTCGGCGATTTCATCGAACGCGCATGGCGACGCCGTGATCGACCTCGGTCACAACGACAGCATCACGCTCAGCGGCACGACCCTCGCCCAGCTCCAGCATGTGTTGACGACCGCCGTCCTGTTGCACTGAGCAGCCGCGAATCCTCGTCACGACAGCAGCGACAGCTCGAACCGCCGCAGCAGGCGGTAAACCAGCGCGACCGGCAGCACGGTGAACAGGATCAGGATGGTGGCTGCGGCGGTCGCCTCGCCGGCGCTGGTTCCTTCCAGCGCCTGGAACATCGTGACGGTCATCGTCATCCACGGCCCGCTGTACAGCACGACCGTCGAGCTCAATTCAGACGCGATGGTGACGAAACTCAGCACCACGCCGCCGACGATCCCGCCGAGGATCAGCGGCACGGTGATGCGCAGGAAGGTAGCGAACGGCGGCACACCGAGATTGATCGAGGCTTCCTCCAGGCTCGCGTCGATCTGCTGGAGGATGGCACTCGACGAGCGCGCCGAAAACGGCAGCTTGCGCACGGCATAGGCGATCACCATGATGACCGCGGTTCCGGTCAGGATCAGCACGCCGCTGTTGTAGGTCAGCACCAGGCCGATGCCCAGCACGGTGCCGGCGACCGCAAACGGCGACGTCGCGACGATCTCCAGCAGCGCCGAAAGCCGCGACCGCCGCCGCACGAGCAGGTATCCGATCGGAACGCCGACCAGCGACGCCGCAATAGCCGCACCGATCGAGAGGAAAAGCGTATTGAAGAGCGGCCGATAGGAGCGGTGGAGCAGTTGGGCGAAATTGTCGACGGAAAACTCGTAGTGCAGCACCGGTCCGCTAAATCGCATGAACGAGATGACGACGACGGCGATGAACGGCACCAGCGCAGCGGCGATGATCGCCCAGCAGAAAGCCGCCGCTAGAAGCTGCAACGGACGGCTGACGGCCAGCAGCGGCGGCGCGCGGCGCGCGGCGGTCACGTAATGTCGCCGCGTCAGCACGTTTCGCTGGATCAGCAGCACGACGACGGTGCAGAAAATCAGCAGCATTCCGAGCACACCCGCCGACGAAGGATTGGCGGCGGTTTCACCGACGAACAATTTGAACGTTTCGACGGCAAGGATCGGCTTGTCCTCGGCCAGCACGAATGGAACGCCGAAATTTTCCATGGCCTCGATGAAGACGAGAAGACCGCCGGCGAGAATCGACGGCATCACGATCGGCAGCGTGACGGTGCGCAACATGCGCAGCCGAGAGGCGCCGAGATTTTGCGCCGCTTCCTCCACGGACACGTCGACGGCGCGGAACGCCGCGACCGCCGGCAGGACGACATAGGGATAAAGCGTGAGCACGTAGGTGGTGACGATGCCCTTCACGCCATAGATCGACTCGAAGGGAATTCCGATATCGCGGAGAAAGCCGGTGACAATGCCGGCGCGCCCGAACATCAGCACGAGCGCATAAGCGCTGACGAACGACGGCAGCACCAGGGGCAGCGCGGCGAGCGCGAGCAGCGCGGATTTTCCGGCAATCGGCAGGCGCGCGATGCAGAAGGCGAAAGGAACGCCGATCAGGATCGTCAGCGCGAACGCCGACGCCGCGATCTCCAGGCTATTGATCAGCGCGCCAAGGAAGAAGCGGTTCGACAGGACGTGCGTGTAATTCGACAGCGTCAGGGACTTGCCGGTCGAATCGTAAAGGCTTGCGCTGAACACCTTCAGCACCGGAAGCAGGAAAAACAGCACGAGGAAAGCGACCGCAAGCGCGGCAATGGTCAGCGGAAATGCGTGGCGGCGGAGAAATTGCATCATGCGTCCGCGATCCAGACCACCGCCTTCGCCGGGTCATAAGCGACCCGCAATTCTCCGCCGGCGGCCGGAGCCGCAGCGACCGTCAGTTGCAGCTCGGGCCCGGCCAGCAAACGCAAATGAAGCCGCGTAGTGGCGCCGAGATATTCGACCGTGCTCAGTGTTCCGCTCAATACGCTCCAGCCTGCGGGGATTTGATCGCCGGCCGGCAAAAGGCTCAACGCTTCCGGGCGTAACGAGACTTCGACCCGGGCGCCGGGCCGCCCGGCCGCGCTGCGAACGCGCAGCAGACCGCCGTCGATCGCCACGTCGATCATGTCGCCGTCGCGGCGCGCGACCGTGCCGGCAAGAAGATTTGTCGCGCCGACGAAGCTCGCTACGAACGGACTGGCCGGCGTTTCATAAATTTCACGCGGCACCCCGAGCTGCTCGACGCGACCCGACCGCATCACCGCGACGCGATCCGACATCGACAGCGCCTCCTCCTGATCGTGCGTCACATAGATGACCGTGATGCCGAGGGTCTTCTGCAGCCGGCAGATTTCCGTGCGCATCTCGATCCGCAGCTTGGCATCGAGGTTGGACAGCGGCTCGTCAAGCAGAAGCACGTGCGGCTCGAACACGACGGCGCGGGCGATTGCCACGCGCTGCAACTGGCCGCCCGAGAGCTGATGCGGCCAGCGTTCCTGGAAACCCTCGAGCCGAATGAGCTTGAGCGCACGGGCGACGCGCTCGCCAATATCCATCTCCGCGACCTTGCGCGCCCTCAGGCCGTAGGCGACGTTGTCGCCGACGCGCAGGTGCGGAAACACCGCATAATTCTGAAACACCATCCCGGTGTTGCGGCGGTGCGGCGGCAGGGTATCGACCCGTTCGTCGCCGAACAAAATGCGGCCGCGGTCGAGCTCGCAGAAGCCTGCCACCATCCGCAACAGCGTTGTCTTTCCGCAACCGGACGGGCCCAGCAGCGTGAAAAATTCGCCGTCGCGAATGGCGATGGAGACGCCATCGACCGCGCTTACGGCGCCGAAGCTGCGCGCGACTCCATCAATCGTGATTGAAGTCACTCGCCTCGCCTTTCCGTGACGGGTCAGCGCGTGTTGCGCACGATATCCTGGATCTTCTGCAACGACTCGGCCCGCTTCGCCGTCCATCCGGCTTCGTCGTAGTTGATCAGCTTGACGTCCTTGAGCGCGGGCATGCCGCCGGGCAGCTTCGTGAGATCGAGGTCCTCGCGCGCGGGCCGCCGGAAGAACTTGCGAACGATCTCCTCGCGGACGTCCTTTCGCGTGATGTATTCCACGAACTTTTTCGCCGCTTCGGCGTCCGGGCCGCCGTGGATGATGCCGACGCCCTCCATTTGCGCGACGGTGCCGTCCTGCGGGTAAATCACCTTGACCGGCGCGCCGCCGGCGGCCCATTGCAGTCCGGCATATTCAAGCGACATGCCGAGCGGAAACTCGCCGTTGCCAACGCCTTGGAACACGAGCGTCGAGCGGTTGAGCACCTTGGTGTTGGCGAGCAACTGCGAAACCTTGTTCCAGCCGGCGTCGCCGCCGCCCCAGAGCTGCACCAGCATCGTCGTGTTGGTGTAGGCGGAGCCGGAATTTGCCGGATCGGTGAAGGCAATCTTGCCCTTCAATTTCGGATCGAGAAGGTCCGCCCATGTTTTCGGCCCCTCGGCAACGGGAAGAATTTTGGTGTTTTGCAGGACGACGAGGAGATGCACATTCGTGCCGATCCAGAGATCGTTCGGATCGCGGAAATCCGCGGGCGTCACGTCCTTGACTTTCGCCGCATAAGGCGCGAGCAACCCCCTGTTCGATTGCAACAGGGCCCGGCTTACACCCCAGACGATATCGCCGAGGGGCTTGTCCTTCTCCGAGGCGATGCGGCGAAACAGCACGCCCGAGCCGCCTTCGACACCCTCGACGGTGATTCCGGTTTCCTTGGTGAATGCATCGAAGACGAAACGATTGAGATTGCTGTCGTTGGCCGAATAGACGACGACCTTGCTTTGAGCCTTGACCGCTCCACTCATTGCCACGGCAACGAGCGCAATCGACAGCAACGCGAAACGACGCAATGACATGACAAACTCCCCGGACAAAACGACGATGTTTTCTTGGCCCTTGCGGGGACTATACGCCGCTCGCCGCGAACCCCGCAATCCGGCTCAGGCGAGCGACGCGGCCGCGGCAGCCGTTCCCGCGCCTGCGCTCACAGGGCGACCGAGATCGCGCAACGTGTCTTCGAGCTGTCGCAGGTCGGTGAGAACGTCGTCGGCGCCGATGCTGCCCATCGTTCCAAAGCGGATGACCCGATTTTGTAGCTTGGTTCGCTGTCCGGCGATGACCGTGTGGTAGCGCGAATACATATGACGCACGACGGCGGCGCCTTCGAGTCCGTCGGGAAGGCGGGCAACGGTAACGGTCGCCGATTGCGCGTGCGCCGGCGGCAACATCGGCAAACCGAGCGCGACACAACCTGCCTGGAGCGCGGCCGATACGCGGCGGTGGCGGCGCAGGACCGCGGCAAGACCTTCCTCATGAATCATCGTCAGGGCTTCATGCAGCCCCACGATCAGCGAAATCGGCGGAGTGAACGCCGTCTCGCCGTTATCGGCGGCGGCCTTCACCTTGCGCAAGTCGAAATAGAATCGCGGAACTGCGCTCGCGCCGTCGATGACACGCATGGCCTTGCGGCTCACCGCCATCAACGCAAGGCCCGGAGGGCACATCAGGGCTTTCTGTGACGCGCCGACGAGGATGTCGATGCCCCATTCGTCCATGCGCACGTCAATCCCGCCAAGGCCGCTGACCGAATCGACGATGAGCAAGGTGTCGGTTGCGGCGAGCAGCCGGCCGATGGCGGCGATGTCAGTGACCACACCGGTCGAGCTCTCATTATGGACGCAGACGACGGCGCGATAGGCGCGCGCCTTGAGGCGCTCGGCGACGAGCGCGGCGTCCGGCACCTCACCCCAGGCCACCGCAACCTGATCGGCGGTAAAACCCATGCTTTGCGCGATGTTGACGAACCGTTCGCCGAACTGCCCGCAGACCACGACCAGGATGGCATCGCCGGGCGAGAGGATATTCGCCAGCGCGGCCTCCATGCCACCGGTGCCGGAGGTGCCGAGGAAGAAGATATTCTCTTTCGTGCCGACAATGCTTCGCAGCATGCCGGCCGCGTCGCCGAGTATGCGGCGAAACTCCGGGCCGCGGTGCGACAGCACGGGCAGCGCCATGGCCTGACGGACACGCTCGGGCACCGTCGTCGGCCCGGGCATGCGCAGCCGATAATCCGAGGGGATCAGATGAGCCGTGCTCGGAGCGGGATTGACCGCATCCATCGTGAACCTTTTGGCAGGAAATTCGCCGACTGAACCTAACACCGCATGGCGCGTGACACTAGCGCACCCTCCCCGAGCTACGATGCCAGGTAGGCGCCAGCGCGGTACACGATCTCAACTGGATAAAGTCCGGACCTTCCCCCGGAAGAAAACGAGTGGGTCCCCAGCTCCTTTGCTCAGGAGATCGACAACGCTGCCTATGACGATGTTCGTCGATCCCACACGCTGCAAAGTTTCAACGACACAATCGAAAGCACCGAGCGCTTCTTTATATATTGGCGCTCCCGTCGTGAGGGTCTGCCACCGGTCCGGACTGAAACGATCGGCTCCTTGAATTCCGCCTTTGCCGCTGAATATTGCGACAAGATCTTGCGCCGAGGCAGGCAGGTAATTGACCGCGAAATGTTTGCTTTCCATCACAGCCGCCAGAGCGCTCGTCTTGTCATCGATCGACACGAGTATGGTGGGCGGCTCGGCGCACACATGCGCAGCGGACAATCCAATAAACCCGGCGGGGCCTGCGGCACCGCGGGCGGTCACCAGCGTCAGCCCCGTCGCGCGCTCGCCGAGCGTCTGCCAAAAACTTTTTACATCAACGGAGGCAGTCAATATCGGTATCCTTCTTCGAGCGAACAGACGGCTGCATCGGCGAGCCCTAGATCGATTGAAGCTCGCCCCCATCGACGTCGACAAGCGATCCTTGAAAAAAATCTGCATTCGCCGACGCAAGAAATGCGACGACCGCCGCGATTTCCTTCGGCTTTCCAAAGCGCGCAATGCCACATGCTTTCCGCAGGCGTTCCAGAGCTTCTTCCGCGCTGATCCCACCCTCTCGCGCAAGCCGCTCCGAGTTGATCTTCAGGCGATCGGTCTCGATGCGGCCGGGGTTTATCGCGTTGACGCGAATTCCGTCGCGCACACCGATTTGCGCCAGGGCCTTGGTTAAATTCATGAAGGCGGCATTCACGGTGCCGGGGATGGCGCCATCACCTGCAGCAGCATAGCCGCCGATGCCAATGATGTTGATGATTGTCCCACGGCTGTCGCGAAGTAACGGCCAAGCCGCACGACTCAAGCGTAGTGCGCCGAAAAATTTTACTGCAAAGCCGTCGTTCCAGTCGGCATCCGACAGCTTGAAGAAATCGCCGCGCTTGGTCGTTCCAGCACTATTGACGAGCAGGTCGAGCCGCCCAAACTTTTCTCGCGTAAAGACTACGGCCGCATCGGCCGTGCCGGGGTCCGCGACATCCGCGGCAAGGTATGCACATTGACCACCGGCCTCCGAAATGGTTCGCGCGACATTCTGCAGCCTTTTCTCGTCCCGCCCGAGCAGGCAAACGCGCATACCCTGGTTGGCAAGCTCAATGCTGATCGCCTCGCCCAGTCCACGACTGGCGCCCGTAACCAAAGCGACCTTACCGGCCAAACCCAATTCCATTGAATGTCCTCAATTCATCACATGCCGTGTCGTCGGAAGGCGAAAT
>Ga0134125_10001634_pt1 | contig 27419 bp, 29 predicted proteins | sample KB31751_FD_96464 | JGI IMG/M metagenome (GOLD analysis project Ga0134125, IMG submission 96464) | Terrestrial soil microbial communities with excess Nitrogen fertilizer from Kellogg Biological Station, Michigan, USA - KB3-175-1 | ecosystem: Environmental > Terrestrial > Soil > Unclassified ... | reverse complement strand
TTGGCGAACGTCCATCCGAAGAGGTCGCCAAACCAGGCGGCGGCGCGCGCCTTGTCGGCGACGCGCAGATGCACGGCGGAAAGAAGCCCATCGATAGGGTCGGTCATCACAGTCTCTCGTGTCAGGTTGATGAGATCGTCGACCGACAAGGTCTCGCCTGCGGCCAGCCGCTGCCGGACCCAAACCAACAGCTCCAGCTTGCGCGCACCGTCCGCGATCTGACCACGTAGAGCTGCCTCCTGCAGCTCCAGCACCGCATCGAGGTCAGCGAATTCATCGCCGAGAAGCGCCTTGGCACGCTTCAAGGGCACGCCGAGCTGCTTCAGTGCGAGCACTTGGTGCAAGCGGGTCATCTGGTCGGGACCGTATGCGCGCCAACCGGCGCTGGTGCGCAGGGGTCTCACCAGCCCAAGCCTCTCGTATAGACGCAGGGCCTTGGTGCTCACCTTAAGCCGGCGAGCCGTCTCGGCTGGACTGAAGAAACGTGGCGACGAGCTCACTGAGCGGCACCTTGTCTTCGACCCAAACGCCTTTCGAGTTTGTCCCAGGGGCCGGGTCAAGCGCGTTTTCGGACGGCTGCACGTCTCGCATCGGCGTTTTCCTTCGCGACCCGCCGCTTGGGTCCGTGTCCTCAATCGAGCGGCTATGGCCTGGCGACGCGTGAGCGGCCAAGGTCGGCTTGGTTCAAAGGGCGGCTTTCCCCCCTTCTCAGACAGTGGCGAGGTCCGCTTTGCGGTCGGTAGGCGCGCGCCGCAGTTGCGAGTACGCGCGCGCCTCGACAAAGCCAGTGGCGCGCGGCCGCCTGGCCGACTAATGCCTGGGATTACGGTGACAGTGCGCTTAATAGATCGCTCGCGCTTCCATTAGCTTGCTCGCGCTTCCAATGAGTGCACTGTCACCGTAATTCTAGCCTACCGCCCTCGTCTTGCGGCGTCCCGAGGAGAGACGTGCAGCGGCCGTCCGTGGCAACGTCCGCGCTTGCATCTGTCCGGACATCGACTAGGTAAAGCGGCGATTTAGTTAGGTAGGCTAACTACATCGCCCGTACGCAGACTTTTCGGTCCGATGAACGCCATCACCCCCACCGCTCACGACATCCTGCCGCTGGCCGATGCGCTGCGGCCGGTGCTGCTGCGCGCCTCGCGCGCCCTGCGCCGCGAATCGCAGCGCGCCGGCGTCTCGGCGCTCGACGCGCAGCTGCTGGGCGCGGTGAAGAAGAACGCCGGCATCGGCGTCTCCGAGCTGGCCGACCGCGAGCAGATGAGCCGCGCCTCGATGAGCGGCCACGTCAAGCGACTGGAGGCGGCCGGCTGGATCGCCCGCTCGGCCGCCCACGCCGACGACCGGCGCCGCGTCGGGCTGACGCTCACCACCAAGGGCGCGCGGGCGCTGGACGCGATTCGCCGGCGCCGCAACGATTGGCTGGCGGCCGGCCTCGCGCGCCTGACGCCCGCCGAGCGCGCCGCCCTGGCCGGCGCCGCCGCGCCGCTTGCCCGCCTCGCGGAAGACCGCTGATGGCGGAGACCGCGCTGCGCGTCACCGATCTCGAGGAGCGCCGCGAGGCGGAGGCCGAGCTTGCCGCCGCGCTCGAGGGCGAGCCGGTCGCCGAGCCGCTGGCCGACGCGCCGGAGGCGCACAAGCCGTTCTCCAGCCTGGTGCCGGCCATCATCGGCGCGGCGATGCTGATGCAGACGCTGTCGGCCACGGTGATCGCCAACGCGCTGCCGCCGATGGCCATCACGCTGCACGAGGACCCCGTGCGGCTGAATACGCTGATCAGCGTCTACCTGCTGTCGCTCGCCATCTTCCTGCCGGTCAGCGGCTGGGCCGCCGACCGTTTCGGCGCCAAGCGCGTGTTCCTGGTCGCGATCGGGCTCTACGCCGCCTCGTGCGCGGCCTGCGGCTTTGCGACCAACCTGTCCGAGCTGCTGATCGCGCGCGTCTGCGAAGGGGCGGCGGGCGCGCTGATGGGGCCGGTCGGGCGGCTGGTGCTGCTGCGCTCGACGCCCAAGCACGACCTCGTGCGCGCCATGGCCGTGCTGACGATGCCCTCGATGCTGGGGCCGGTGATCGGTCCGCCGATCGGCGGCTTCATCGTCACCTACATGTCGTGGCGCTGGATCTTCTTCCTCAACCTGCCGATCGCCGTCGTCGGCATCGCGCTCGTCAGCCGCTACATCGCCGACATCAAGGAGGAGGAGACCGCGCCGCTCGACTGGGTCGGCATGATCCTCACCGGGCTCGGCATGGCGGGGGTGGTCTACGGGTTCGAGAGCCTCGGGCGCGGCCACCTGCCGCCGTGGTTCGTGCCGCTGCTGATGGGCGGCGGACTGGCGCTGCTCGGCGCCTACGCCTGGCACGCCAAGCGCACGCCGCACGCGATCCTCGACCTCAGCCTCTTCCGGATAAAGACCTTCTACGCCTCGGTGGTCGGCGGCACCTTCATGCGCATGGGGGTCGGCGCGACGCCGTTCCTGCTGGCGCTGCTGCTGCAGGTCGCCTTCGGGATGACGCCGTTCCAGGCCGGGCTGATGACCTTCGCGAGCGCCGCCGCGGCGCTGGTCATGAAGACCTGCGTGCCGCCGATCCTGGAGCGGCTCGGCTTCCGCACGACGCTCAGCGTCAACGCGGTGATCGTCGGCGCCTCGTTCATGACCTACGCGCTCTTCTACAAGGAGATGCCGCACTGGATGATGTACGCGATCCTGCTCACCGGCGGCTTCTTCCGCTCGCTGCAGTTCACCGCGCTGAACGGGCTCGCCTACGCCGACATCGAGCAGGCCCAGATGAGCCGCGCCTCGACGATGTCGGCTATGGGCCAGCGGCTGGCGCAGAGCATCGGCATCGGCTTCGCGGCGACCATGCTGCACTTCCTGCAGGGCCACTTCCACGCCACGCACGTGACCTCGCAGGTGATCGACCCAGCGTTCATCGTGATCGGCGTCGTGGCGCTGCTGTCCGGCCTGTTCTTCGTCGTGTTGCCGGCCGACGCCGGCGCGGAGCTGCACGGACGCCCGCGACGGGCTCGTGCATGACGTCAGTTTCCTGTGCCGACCTTTGCTGTCTACGAAGTATAGCTTGAAGCAAGCTGCGCGGATAGCGAAACAACCGACACTATATATCGCGAAAGGTTACTAAAGTGACATCGGAACGGCGTTCGGTGACGCACGTTCATACTCACGATTGCGATTACGGCAATCGTTGTAGTCTTTCATGTGCAGAGGAATATCACCATGAGAAAGGCCTTGATTGCGCTCATGGCTGGGGGTGTGTTGGCGACCGCAGCGGCGCCCGTGATGGCCCAGGTCTACGACCCTGGCGTCTCCCAGCGCGCCGACAACATCCGCCTGCGGATCGACGATGGCGTCCGCCTGGGCGACCTGTCGCCGGGCGAGGCTTCGCGGCTGCGCGGCGAACTGCGCGAGATCGTCGATCTCGACGCCCGCTACGAGGACGACGGCATGGCCGATTGGCAGATGCGCGACCTCGACTCGCGCCTGTCGCTGCTCGACCAGCGCCTGAGCCACGAAATCAATATGAACCGCGATTACAACGGCTACTGACGCCGGTGTTCGCCAGCGATACGGCCGCCCGCCCGAAGGTGGGCGGCCGTTCGTACGCGGCCGTGCGACGTTGCGGCCCTGCGCTAGGCGCGCGCTCGCAACGCAATGTCGCAACCCGGGGGGTTTCGCGAACCGCGCCGAATCTGTAACCGCGTCCCGTCTCTCAAAGAGCGGGCGCGCGAAGCGCCGCCAATCCCAGGGAACATGGCATGGCCGAATGGTGGCGCGGCGCCGTTGTCTATCAGATCTATCCGCGCAGCTTCCTCGACATGAACGCCGACGGGGTCGGCGACCTGGCGGGGGTGCGGCGCGGCCTCGACTACATCGCCAGCCTCGGCGTCGACGCCGTCTGGCTGTCGCCGTTCTTCAAGTCGCCGATGAAGGACTACGGCTACGACGTCTGCGACTACCGCGACGTCGATCCGATGTTCGGCAGCCTCGCCGATTTCGACGCCATGCTGAGCGAGGCGCACGCGCGCGGCCTGAAGGTGATCATCGACCAGGTCTGGTCGCACACCTCCGACCAGCACCCGTGGTTCATCGAAAGCAGTTCGTCGCGCGATAATCCGCGCGCCGACTGGTACGTCTGGGCCGACCCGCGGCCAGACGGCACGCCGCCCAACAACTGGCTCGCCTCGTTCGGCGGCGCGGCCTGGAGCTGGTCGCCCCGCCGCCGCCAGTACTACCTGCACAACTTCCTGAGCGAGCAGCCCGACCTCAACTTCTGGAACCCGGAGGTGCAGGACGCGCTGCTGGAGATCGCCAGGTTCTGGCTGGACCGGGGCGTCGACGGCTTCCGGCTCGACGTCGTCAACTACTACTTCCACGACCGTTTGCTGCGCGACAATCCGTCCGCCGAGCGCAACCGCGTCCCGCGCATGGCGACCGACATGCAGTTCCACCGCATGGACCGCTCGCAGCCGGAGAACCTCGCCTTCATCCGGCGGCTGCGCGCGCTGATGGACAGCTATCCCGACAAGATGACGGTGGGGGAGATCGGCGACGAGCCGCCGCTGCCGCGCCAGCAGGAGTATACCGAGCCGCCGGATCGCCTGCACACGGCCTACAGCTTCTTCCTGCTGGCCGGCGATCCCGGCACGCCCGGCCTCTTCCGCGCGGCGCTGGAGTCCTGGTCCAATGCGCGCGGTTGGCCGTCCTGGTCGCTCGGCAACCACGACACCACCCGCTATCCGACCCGCATGGGCCACGACGACCCGCGGATGGCGCGCTCGCTGCTGGCGGCGCTGATCGCCATGCGGGGCACGATCTTCCTCTACCAGGGCGACGAGCTGGGCCTGCCGGATGCGCACGTGCCGTTCGACCGGCTCAAGGACCCGTTCGCGATCGCAGCCTACGCCGGCGGGGCGGGCCGCGACGGCGCGCGCACGCCGATGCCCTGGACCAGCACCGCGCCGATGGGTGGCTTCACCGCGGCAGGCGACGCGTGGCTGCCGATGGACCCGGCCCACCTGCCGCTCTCGATCGAGAGCCAGGAGGCCGACCCGGAATCGATGCTGCACCTGTCGCGGCGACTGCTCGCCTGCCGCAGACAGTCGGCGGCGCTGCAAACCGGCGCGGCGCTTCCGCTGACCGCCCCCGAGAACGTGCTGGCTTTCGAGCGCGTGGAGGGCCGCGAGCGGGTCTACTGCTATTTCGAGCTGGGCGGCGCGTCGGCGAGCGTGAGGAGCACCGAGCTGGCGCACGGGTGCGTCAAGCCGTTGCTCATCGAGGACGGCGCGTCGCTGCGCGATGGCTGCGTCGAGCTGGCGCCGTACGCCTCGGCGATCGTCCGCGTCAGCGCCTGAGGGGTCGACGCTCGGCGAGCGTCAGTAGGTTCCGCCGCTGGCGGCCGAAATGAACTTCACCACGCCCGCCAGGCCCCACGCCAGACCTGCAAACAGCAGGATGATGAACACGATGTTGGAGACGGAACGGGGGCCCAGTTTTTCGGCCATGAACTTACCTCTTGCCGGCGCTCGCCCGGACTCGGGACAGCGAGCGGGCGCATCTCCATAGCGAGTCGCTGCGCCTCTTGCGACTCCTGCGTCGGCGCCGTCATAGAACGCCCGGGGCGGCTTCCGGAGGGTGAGTGATGATGAAGCGTGCGGCAGCGGTCCTGGCGGGGGTGGCGACGCTCGGTCTGGCCGTTTCAGCGGCCAAGTCCGTCGCGGCCAGCGACCTCGAGTATTTCACGGGCCAGACGCTCTACGAGCAGTGCTCGGCCCGCGCTGGCGAGCCAAACTACGCGGCCTACTCGCAGCGTTGCGCCGGCTACGTGCTCGGCGTCAGCGACGCCCAGCAGGCGCGCCAGGGCGCCGGCGGACCGGGCCGCGTCTGCCTGCCGGCGACCGCCACCGCGACCCAGGTGGTCGCGACGGTGAGCGCCTATCTGACCGCGCATCCGGAGAAGCGGCCGCTGGCGGCGCAGGACCTGGTGATCGAGGCGCTGGCGGCGACCTACCCCTGCCGGTGAGCGCGCGCGCCTCGCCCGCCGCGCTGTTCGCGGCGTTCTTCCAGATCGCGATTTCGGGCTTCGGGGGCACGCTGCCGTTCGCGCGCCGCACGCTGGTGGAGCGGCGCGGCTGGCTCAGCCCCGACGACTTCACCGAGACGCTGTCGCTCTGCCAGAGCCTGCCCGGCCCCAACGTGGTCAACATGTCGATCGTCGTGGGTGGGCGGGCTTGCGGCTGGCAGGGCTCGTTCGCCGCCTTCGCGGGGCTCGTCGGCGCGCCGGTGCTGACCGTCATCGCCCTGGGCGCCCTCTACAGCCGCTTCAGCGGCGTCGACCAGGTTAGGCACGCGCTGATCGGGCTGGGCGCAGCGGCGTCCGGGCTGGTGCTGGCGACCGCCGCGCGCATGGCCGAGCCGCTCTTGAGATCACGTCCCTGGGTCGCCGCGCCGTTCATCGGCGGCGCGTTCCTGGCCGTGGCGATCCTTGGCTTTCCGCTGCCGTGGGTGCTGGTCGCGCTGGCGCCGGTCAGCATCGCCGCGGCGGCCGCCTGGCGGCGCTGGCGACGATGAAGAGCGCCGACACGGTGGCGGCGCTGGCCGCCCAGTTCGCCGGCCTATCGCTGGTCGCCTTCGGCGGGGCGAACGCGGTGATCCCCGAGATCCATCGCCAGTCGGTCGAGGTCCATCGCTGGATGACCGACCAGGACTTCGCGGCGCTGTTCGCCATCGCCCAGGCAGCGCCGGGGCCGAACTTCCTGGTCAGCACGCTGGTCGGCTGGAAGGCGGCGGGACTCATCGGCGCGCTGACCGCGACGGCCGCCATGTGCGCGCCGTCCTGCCTCGTCACCTTCTGGGTGGCCAAGGTCTGGGACCGCTACCGCGAGGCCGAGTGGCGCATCGCCGTCGGCGCCGGACTTGCCCCCGTCACCGTCGGCTTCGTGTTCTCGACGGCCTACGTGCTGGTGCGCGCCGCGGATGCCGACTGGCGCCTGGCGCTGGTGACGGGCGCGAGCGCCGCCGTCGTCTTCTTCACGCGCCTGAACCCGCTCTGGTGCCTCGCCGCGGCCGCCGCGCTCGGAGTCGCCGGCGCGTTCGGCTGACCGCTCGGCTGAACCCTACGAAGCCGTCTCGGCGCGGGCGGCGCCCGGCTCCGGCGGCGAGGCGGGGGCGGGGCCCGCCGGCGCGGGTTGCGCACCGCCACGCGCGCGCCGCGGGCGCAGGCGCAGCGCGAGCAGCGCCACGATCAGCGCGCCGAGCCCCGCCCCGACCACCGAGAGCTCCACCGAGGTGCGGTGCGCCTTGGCTTCGGCGCCCTGCAGCTCGGCCTGCAGTCGGCTGAGCTCGTCCCGCTCGACCGCGATGGCGGCCTCGTCGGTCTTCAGGCGGTCCTGCAGCACCTGCACCGAGGCGGGCACGCACGGCCCCGCGCCGAACGTCGCCTTCACGCCCGCGTCGGTCAGGAATCTCGCCAGCACCGACGACTGGGTGGCGATGAACTGGCCCTGCGGCGTCGTCATCTGGCCGTCGTCGCCCATCTGCGCGCCGGCGCCCCAGGTGTTGACGCCGATCACCCGGCCGCAGGTGTCGATCAGCGGGCCGCCGGAGTTGCCCGGATTGATGGGCGCGGTGTGGAAGATGGTGTCGATGCGCGCGCCGCCCGGCGCGACGGCGGAGAACAGCGCGATCGAGCCGGGCGTCACGTAAGGCTCCTGCGGTCGCAGGATCTCGGTCAGCGGCAGCTTGCGCACCTCGTCGGTGATGCCCGGATAGCCGAGCGCCCGCACCGTAGCCTCCTTGCCCGGTTGGGTCTCGGCGATGGTCATCGCCGGGGTGGCAAGGCCGGGGGCGGCCAGCAGCGCCAGGTCCGCGTCCACCCAGGTCTGCTTGACGAGCGCGCGTTGCGCCTGGCCGCCGACGTCGCGCTCCGGAATAACGAACGTCTCCACCGCGACGGCTTGCGACGCGCCGGCCACCATGTGGCGATTGGTGACCACCAGGCCCGGCGCCACGACGAAGCCGCTGCCGGTCTCCAGGCCCAAGGGCTGGCCCAGCGCGTCGAGCGAGACCGTCACCACCCGGACGACGCCGCGCTCGGCCTGGTGCAGTGGATCGGGCGAGTCCGGCTGGGCCCACGCGAGGCTTGCGATCCCCAGCGCCAACGCGATGGCCAGCATCAGGCGGCGCCCGAGCGCGCGGGCGCTGCTTCGGGCCGCCGTGGACACGTCTCGGATGCAGAAGATCACTGAAGGTCCCGCCAACTTGGGCGCATCGTAGCACCATCCGGCCCGTCGGAGAATTAACGTCCCGCCCTTTGATGGCCGCAGCGGCGTGCTGGCGTCGTGTCGACGATTGGCTCAGTGTAGGCAAAAATCGAGCAGGAGACGGCGCCATGACCGAGATCGCGGAGCGCCCGGCCTATCTCGACAAGGCGGCGCCGCTGGAGGCGCGCGCCCGCGATCTCGCCCAGAGGCTGACGCTGGAGGAGAAGGTCGGGCTGATGGCAGGCTCGGCCCCGTTCACGCTCGAGGGCGTCGAACGTCTCGGCGTGCCGCGGATCAGGGTGTCGGATGGACCGACCGGGGTGCGCTCTAACGAGGGCGAGCCGGCGACCGTCTTTCCGGTGGGGGCGGCGATGGCCGCCACCTGGAATCCCGACCTGGTCCGCGCGGTCGGCGCGGCGATCGGTCGCGAGGCGCTGGCGCTCGACAACCGCGTGATCCTCGCCCCCACGGTCAACATCGTGCGCACCCCACTGTGGGGCCGCAACTTCGAGACCTATTCGGAGGACCCATTCCTGGCCGGCCGGCTCGGCGCGGCCTTCGTCGAGGGGCTGCAGGGCGAGGGCGTCGGCGCGTCGCTGAAGCATTATGCGGCGAACAATCAGGAAGAGAACCGCATGACGGTCAGCGTCGAGGCCGACGAGCGGACCCTGCGCGAGATCTACCTGGCCGCCTTCGAGCACGTCGTGAAGACCGCCAATCCGTGGACGGTGATGGCCTCCTACAACAAGGTCGCCGGCGCCTACGCCACCGAGAGCCGCCGCCTCTTGGTCGACATCCTGAAGGACGAGTGGGGCTACGACGGCGTCGTGGTCTCCGACTGGGGCGCAGTGCACGCCACCGCCGCGGCGGCCAACGGCGGAACGGACCTGGAGATGCCGGGTCCCGCGCAGTGGTTCGGCGACAGGCTTCTCGCCGCCGTGCGCGTCGGCGAGGTCCCGCAAGCCCGGATCGACGATGCAGCGCTGCGCATGTGCCGGCTGATCCTGCGCACCGGCGCGCTCGACGGCGGCGAGCGGCCGCACGGCGAGATCCGCACCGCGCGCCATCGCCAGATCGCCGAGCAGGCGGCCGGCGAGGCGGTGGTGCTGCTGAGGAACGAGGACGACCTCCTGCCGCTCCAGGCCGCCGCGCTGAAGCGGCTGGCGGTGGTCGGGCCGAACGCCGATGCGCGGCGGATCCAGGGCGGCGGCTCCTCGCAGGTGCGCACCGATCGCCGCGTCTCGATCCTTTCAGCCATCAGCGAGCGGCTGGGCGGCCGCGTCGAGGTGCTGCATGCCGAGGGCGGCGACAACGAGCCGGCCCCGCCGGCGGCGCGGGGGGCGATGTTCAGCCCGGACGAGGGGCGCGGCCAGGCCGGGCTGCTGTGCGAATACTTCGCCCACGCCGCCATGGAGGGCGCGCCGCTGCTGGCGCGGCCGGAGCGGCAGCTCGGCAAGCTCGTCAGCCACGACATGGGCGGCGGCCAGCCCGTCAGCTACGCGGCGTTGCGCTGGTCGGGCTGGTTCTGGCCGGTCCGAGACGGGCGCCACGAGCTCTCGATCCGCGGGCCGGGCGAGATGCGGGTGTGGCTCGACGGCGAGCCTCTGATCGACGCGGCGACGCCTGGCGAGCCCGACCGCCTCGACCTGGGCGGCGGCGACGCGCCGCGCAAGACCGCGGCCACGCAGCTGGCCGCCGGCCGCGGCTACGCCATCAAGGTCGAGTACGTGCGCGCGGCGCCGTCCCGCGCCGAGCAGGCGGCGGGCGGCGGCGCGCCGGCGCAGCTCCCCTGGGAGTACGTTGGCCTCGGCGTGCGCCAGCCGCGCGGCTCGATCGCCGAGGCGGCCGAGCTGGCGGCCAGTTGCGACGCCGCAGTCGTGGTGGTCGGCTCGGCCTCGGTCAGCGAGGGCGAGGGCTACGACCGCACCTCGCTCGACCTGCCGGGCGACCAGAACGCCCTGGTGGAGGCGGTGGTCGCCGCCAACCCGCGCACGATCGTTGTGCTGGTGAGCGGCGCGCCCTATGCGCTGCCCTGGATCGAGCATGTGCCAGCGGTGCTGGCGGCGTGGCTCGGCGGCGAGGCCGGACCTGACGCGGTGGCGCGCATCCTGCTGGGCGAGGCCGAGCCCTCGGGCCGCCTGCCGGTGACCTTCCCGGCCAGCCTCGAGGACACGCCCGCCCACCGGTTCTACCCGGGCGACGAAACCGTGACCTACGGCGAGGGCCTCAGGATCGGCTATCGGCACTTCGACGCCTCGAACGAGCCGCCGCTGTTTCCCTTCGGCTTCGGCCTGACCTACACGCGCTTCCGCTACGCCGACCTCGACGCGCCCGAGACGGCGCGGGTCGACGAATCGGTCCCGGTGACGTTCACGCTGAAGAATGTCGGCGAGCGCCCCGGAAAGGAAACCGCCCAGCTCTACGTGCGGCCGCGCGGGCCGTCGGCAGACCGGCCGGTGAAGGAGCTGAAAGGCTTTGCCAAGGTGGCGCTGGCGCCGTCAGAATCGCGCCAGGTCCGAATCGACCTCGACGCGCGGGCGTTCGCGTTCTACGACCCGGACCAGCGCGCGTGGGTGGCCGAGCCCGGCGCCTACGATTTGCTGATCGGGGGGTCAGCCTCGGACATCGAGCTCCAGACCACCGTTCGGCTGGAAGACTGACATCGGGGAGCCAGCGGATGAACAAAAGCCGACGGTTGTCAGGCGGGCATGAAATCTGATCGAAAGAATTCGCTCTATAAGCGCGACACCGGAGACCAGCGGGTGGTGCGTGCTTGCACTGGCGCAACCGCGCGCTCCGCCTTAATTATGCCGGCGCTCGGCTGGACTGGGCCGCTTCGGCGTGACCTTGCGCGGGGGGCGACGCTAGAGGGATGAGCAGTTTGGGGACCGTCCGCATGGATCCAGGCGCGCGGGGCGACATGGAAACGGTGGGGACGTTCAAGAGCCAAGGCGAGCCGCGGCGCGCCGACGTCGCCGTGGCCGACCGCCCGCAAGGCGCCGACCTGCGCTCGCTGCTGGAGCGCGACGGCGTGCTGATTCTCGAAACAGACCCGTTCCGGTTGTCGTCGGCCGACTTCAACCTGATCGACAACCAGGCCAGCGACGGCCGCTCCAAGAACTGGAGCTACAATCCGCACACGGGCGATCTCGACGGCGTGGTCGGCGGCGGCGAGGCCGGCCTTCGGGCGATCATGTCGCGCTACGTGCAGTGGTCGCAGGACCTGATCGCCGACTTCTTCCCGGCCTATCTCGCCAACATCGAGCTTGGCCGCACCAGCCTGCGCACCCGCTCGGTCCAGGAGGAGCCGCCGCTCAGCCGCCGCAAGGACGACCGCAGCCTGCACCTGGACGCCTTCACGTCGCAGCCGGTGGCCGGCCGGCGCATTCTGCGCGTGTTCAGCAACATCGATCCTACCGGCGCCGGGCGCGAATGGGCGATCGCCGACGGCGGCTTCCAGGACTTCGCCGAGCGCTTCCGCCACCGCACGCGGCGCCTGCTGCCGGGCGAGGCGCGCATCCTCGAGCGGCTGTCGCTGACCAAGTGCCGCCGCACCGACTACGACCAGATCATGCTTGGCATGCACGACGCGGCCAAGCGCGACCGGAACTACCAGGCCACCGCGCCGCGCCGGTTCGTCTCTTTCCCCGGCGGCTCGACCTGGCTCGCCTTCACCGACCAGACCCCGCATGCGGCGGTCAGCGGCCAATGCGCGCTCGAGCAGACGTTCTACGTGCCGGTCGAGTCGCTCGCCAATCCGGCCGCCTCGCCGCTGCGCATCCTAGAGCAGCTCTGGGGCGCCCCGCTGGTCTGAGCGCGGACGCCGGCGTCCCTGCCGGCGAACATCGGTCTTAGCGGCCTTTTCACGGGTTGCCGCTAGCAGCGGGGGCGACATGCTTGGCCCCGCCGCCTCCCAACTGGTGTCCTTTCCCTGGCTGCCGACCGGCGCCGCCGTGCTCGGCGCAGCCGCGGCCGGGGCGGCCTGGGGCCGCTGGGCGGCCAGGCGAGGCGCTGCCCGCGCGCTCTCGGCGGTCGAGGAGGCCTTGCGCGGGCTGGAGCGCGGCGAGCCGGCGCGCCTGCCGGCGCTGCAATCCGGCGAGCTGGCGGGCCTCGCCAAGAGCTTCAATGCGATGGCCGACGCGGTCGACGAGCGCGAGCGGGTGCTGACCCAGCTCGCCATGAGCGATCCGGAGACCGGCCTTCCGAATCGCCGCGCGCTGGAGGCGGAACTGGGCGCGTTGGCCGCTTCCGGCGGGCACGGCGCGGCCGCGCTCGCGGTGTCCATCGACGGATTCGCCGGCTGGCGCGACGCGATCGGACACGAGCCGGCGGTCGCCCTGTTGAACGACATCGCCCAGCGTCTGGCGGCCAAGGCGCCGGCCGCGATGGTCGGCCGGCTATCGCCGGACACGCTGGCGCTGGTCTTCGGCGCCGGCGGCGCACCGGCGGCCGAGAAGGCCGCGGTCGGGCTTGCAGCCGAGCTCGAGCGGTCTCCCCCGAGCGGAGGCCCGGTGGCCGACGTGTCGGTGGCGATCGGCGTCGCGTCGGCCGGACCCTCCGCCGCCGAACGCTCGCCGCTGGTCCGAGCGACCATCGCCGTCGAGCAGGCCCGCGCCAGCCGCCGCAAGGTCGCCGTTTTCGACGAGCGCCGCTACGGCGATCCGGCCGCGAACCTGTCGCTGATCGGCGAGATGCGCCAGGCCATCGCGGCCGGACAGATCGAGGTCCACCACCAGCCCAAGTACGATCTTCGCCAGGGCCGCACGGTGGCCGTCGAGGCGCTGGTGCGCTGGACGCATCCGAAGCGCGGGCTGCTGAGCCCTGGCGTCTTCGTGCGCCTGGCCGAGGCGTGCGGCGACATCCGGGCGCTGACCGATCACGTGCTCGACAGGGCGCTCGCCGACCAGGCGGCGCTGCACCGCGCCGGCCACCGTCTGAATATTTCGGTCAACGTCACCGCCCGGCTGCTCGGCGATGCAGGCTTCATCGAACACGTGATCGCCGCGGCGGGGGCGGCGCCGGGCCGCGTCTGCCTCGAGGTGACCGAAGCCGAGCTCGCGGGCGAGGCGGATCTGACGCTGAAGCAGATCGAGCGGCTCGCCGAGGCGGGCGTCGGCCTGGCGATCGACAATTACGGCGCAGGCCCCATGTCGCTGCCGCGTCTGCGCGACATCAGGGCAGCCGAGGTCAAGATCGACCCGTCGCTGATCCTCGACCTCGCCGACGCGCGCCGCAACGCGCTCTTGGTGCGCGCCGCGGTCGAGCTCGCCCACGGGCTCGGCATGAAGGTGACTGCCAAGGGCGTCGAGACCACCGAGGCCTATGCGCTGCTGTCCGGCATGGGTTGCGACTTCGCCCAGGGCTTCCTGATCGAGCGGCCGATGCCGCTCGCCGACCTGCTGGCGTTCCTCGCCGAGCATCGCGCCACCGCCCGCTTCGGCTGAGCCGGCGCCGCGGCCGGGCTGGCCAGGCGCGCGGCGATGGCCTAAGCGCGGGCCTCGCCCCGATCCGCGAGGAGTTCTTGGCCAGACGCGCGCTCATCACCGGTGTGACCGGGCAGGACGGGGCCTACCTCTCGCAGCTGCTGCTCGGCCATGGCTACGAGGTGTTCGGCGTGCCCGGTCGGGCGTTCGAGCCGGGCGTGTCCGACGCTGGCTTGCGCTGGCTCGGCGTGGCGGACGCGGTCTCGATCATCGAGACCGACCTCCTGGACCCGGCGGCGCTGATCGGCCTCATCGAGCAGGTCCGCCCGGACGAGGTGTACAACCTCGCCGCCCAGTCCTCGGTGGCGATGTCGTGGCGCCAGCCGCGGGCGATGGGGCAGGTGACCAGCACCGGCGCGGCGAACCTGCTGGAGGCGCTGAAGCTCGCGCAGCCCGAGGCGCGTTTCTACCAGGCCTCGTCGTCGGAGATCTTCGGCCGCAGCGAGACCGAGTCGCAGAGCGAGGCGACGCCTGCCCATCCGCGCTCGCCCTACGCCGCGGCCAAGCTGTTCGGGCACTGGATGACCGTCTGCTACCGCGAAAGCTTCGGCGTGCACGCCTCGGCCGGCATCCTCTTCAACCACGAGAGCCCGCTGCGGCCGCCCGCCTTCGTCACCCGCAAGGTCACCGACGGGGCGGCGCGGATCAAGCTCGGGCTGGCGAGCGAGCTTCGGCTCGGCAACATCGACGCGCGCCGCGACTGGGGCCACGCCCGCGACCACGTTCGCGCCATGTGGCTGATGCTGCAGCAGCCGGCGCCGGACGACTACGTGATCGCCACCGGCCGCTCCACGACGGTGCGCGCCATGTGCGAAATCGCGTTCGACTACCTGCGCCTGCAGCTGCAGGACTACCTGGTCGTCGACCCGGCGCTCTGGCGTCCGGCCGAGGTCGCCGTGCTGCACGGCGATCCCTCCAAGGCCGAGCGCGTGCTGGGCTGGCGCGCCGAGACCGGCCTCGAGTCGCTGATCCGCGAGATGGTCGACGCCGACCTCGCCCGCCTCTCCGGCTAGACATCCTGTTTCGCAGGCGACAAGCCAGCTGCGGGCGACTAGAACCGCGCCCCTACGCCCCGCGGCCAGGAGCTCCCATGTCGGACGACGCCGAGAACACCCTCATCATGACGCTGGAATCCGGGCCGGTGACGATCCGCCTGCGGCCCGACCTCGCACCCGGTCACGTGGCGCGCATCAAGGAGCTGGCGCGCGAGGGCTTCTACGACGGGGTGCTGTTCCATCGGGTGATCCCCGGCTTCATGGCGCAGGGCGGCGATCCCACCGGCACCGGCGCGGGCGGTTCCGAAAAGCCGGACCTCAGGTCCGAGTTCTCCAGCGAAAAGCATGTCCGCGGCGTCTGCTCGATGGCCCGCACGAGCTATCCGCACTCGGCCAACAGCCAGTTCTTCATCTGCTTCGAGGACGCCGAGTTCCTCGATGGCAACTATACGGTCTGGGGCGTGGTTACCGAGGGCATGGAGCACGTCGACGCGCTGCCGAAGGGCGAGCCGCCGGCCCAGCCTGGCAAGATCGTCTCGATGCGGGTGGCGGCCGACGTCGGCGCCTGAGAGCGACGGTCAAGCACGTTCAGCCGGCAGTCAGGTTCGACCTGTGCAAGCTTCGGCGAGGCGACGATGTTGCGATGTCGGAGACTACGATGAAGAAGATGCTTGCGGCGGTCATGTCCGCCTCTCTCGTGGCTGCAGGCGGCGCTGCGGCCAAAGCCGATCCGGTGCTCGTGGGCGACCCCTACCTGCAGCCTGCGCAGGTTGGCGTCTACTTCTGGGGCGGCCACCGGTACTGCTGGTACTACAACGGCTGGCGCGGACCGGGCTGGTACTGGTGCGGCTATCCTTGGCGTCGAGGCTGGGGATGGGGCGGCGCCTGGGGCTGGAACGGCTGGGTCGGGCCCGGTGCGGGCTGGTGGAGCTGGGGCCGCGCGCGCGGCTTCCATGACTGGCGCGGCGGCGGCTGGCGGGGTGGCCATGGCTGGCATGGCGGAGGCGGCTGGCGCGGCGGCAACGGCTGGCACGGTCACGGCGGCGGCCATTGGGACGGCGGCCACGGCGGTGGTCACTGGGGCGGCGGTCACGGCGGCGGCCACTGGGGTGGCGGCCACGGCGGCGGCCACCACCACTAGCGGCCTGGCTTGCCTGACGCCCGGAGCCTCGCTCCCGGCTGACACGGGCTATCGCGGGCGCATGGGCTTGTCCTAAGAGGACCCTCCCATGCGCCTCGCCGACTTCGACTTCGAGCTTCCGGACGATCGCATCGCACTGCGGCCAGCCTCGCCGCGCGACGCCGCGCGCCTGCTGGTGGTCGGCCCGAGCGGCGCGCTCAGCGACCGCACCGTCCGCGACCTGCCGCAGCTGCTGGCGCCCGGCGACGCTCTCGTCTTCAACGACACGCGGGTGATCGCCGCGCGGCTGCGGGGCGTGCGCACGCGCGGCGGCTCGGCGGTGGCGGTCGAGACGACGCTGCACCGGCGCGTCTCGCCCTCGCGCTGGACCGCGTTCGCAAGGCCCGGTCGCCGCCTTGCGGTGGGCGATGCGATCGCGTTCGGGGAGGCCAACGACCGCGCCTGCGCGCTCACTGAGCTCAACGCCGAGGTCGTGGCCAAGGGCGAGGGCGGCGAGCTGACGCTGGCCTTCGAGCTGGCCGGGCCCGACCTCGACCTTGCCGTCGCCGCGCACGGCGCGATGCCGCTGCCGCCCTACATCGCCGGCCAAAGGGCCGAGGACGAACAGGACTTCACCGACTACCAGACCGTCTATGCCCGCGAGGACGGCTCGGTCGCCGCGCCCACCGCCGGCCTGCACTTCACGGCGGAGCTGCTGCAAGCGCTGAAGGCGCGCGGCGTCACCCTGTGCTTCGTGACCCTGCATGTCGGCGCCGGCACCTTCCTGCCGGTGAAGACCGAGCAGATCAGCGAGCACCGCATGCACGCCGAGGCGGGCGAAGTCGGCGCCGCGACGGCCGAGGCGCTGAACGCCGCCCGCGCGGCCGGCGGCCGGCTCATCGCGGTCGGCACCACGGCGCTTCGGCTGCTCGAGAGCGCCGCCGACGAAAACGGGACGATCCGCCCGTTCCACGGCGAGACCTCGATCTTCATCACTCCCGGCTACCGCTTCCGCACGGCCGACGCGCTGGTCACCAACTTCCACCTGCCGCGCTCGACGCTGTTCATGCTGGTCAGCGCCTTCTCGGGCCTTGCGACCATGCGCGCCGCCTACGCACACGCGATTGCGGCCGGTTACCGGTTCTATTCCTACGGCGACGCCTCGCTGCTGTGGCGCACGGCGTGAGCGGGCTTGCGTTCCGCATCGATGCGCGCGAGGGCGCGGCGCGGGCCGGCGCCATCTCGACGCCGCGCGGCGACATCCGCACGCCCGCCTTCATGCCGCTCGGCACCTCGGCCACCGTCAAGGCGCTGACCGTCGATCAGGTGCGCGCCACGGGCGCCGATATCACCCTCGGCAACCCCTACCACCTGATGCTGCGCCCGGGTGCGGAGCGGATCGCCCGCCTCGGCGGCCTGCACGCCTTCATGCGCTGGGAGCGGCCGATCCTCACCGACAGCGGCGGGTTCCAGGTGATGAGCCTCTCGCAGATCTCCAAGGTCACCGAGGACGCGGTCACGTTCCAGAGCCACATCGACGGCGCCCGCCATGTGCTGACGCCTGAGCGCTCGATCGAGATCCAGGCCGACCTCCTGGGCTCCGACATCGTCATGCAGCTCGACGAGTGCGTCGCCTGGCCGGCCGAGGCGGCGAGGGCGGCCGAGGCGATGCGGCTGTCAGCCCGCTGGGCGGCGCGCTGCAAGGCGGCGTTCGGCCGGCGCGAGCGGCAGGCGCTGTTCGGCATCCAGCAGGGCTCGACCTTCGAGGCGCTGCGCCGCGAGTCGGCCGAGCGGCTGACGGAGCTCGGTTTCGACGGCTACGCACTGGGCGGGCTCGCGGTCGGCGAGGGGCACGCCGCGATGTGCGAGGTGCTGGATTTCGCGCCCGCCATGCTGCCGGCGGACCGGCCACGCTACCTGATGGGTGTCGGCAAGCCGCTCGACATCGTCGAAGCGGTCTGGCGCGGCGTCGACTTGTTCGACTGCGTGCTGCCCACCCGGTCCGGCCGCCACGGCCAGGCGTGGACCTGGCAAGGCGCGGTCAACCTCAAGAACGCCCGTTTCGCCGACGACCCCGATCCGCTCGATCCCGCCAGCGACTGCCCCGCCAGCCGCGACTACTCGAAGGCCTACCTGCACCACCTGGTGAAGTCCGGCGAGATCCTCGGCCAGGTGCTGCTCTCCTGGCACAACGTCGCCTTCTTCCAGGCGCTGATGGCCCGCCTCAGGGCCGCGATCTCCGAAGGCCGGCTGGCGGCGCTGCGTCGCGAGCTGAAGGACGCTGCGTCGCAAGCCGCGGCGGATTGAGCTTCAGCGAAGCGACTGCATCGGCGGCCACAGCCACTCGAAGCAGGTCTTCTGGAGCTCCGCGAGGCTCCAGGCCTGCGGTCCTCGGCGCGGTCGTCCAGTATGATGTCAATATAGCCCCAGATGTCCTGGAAGAAGCGGTAGAACAGGTAGAACCGCCGCAGCAGTGGGTCGACGCGCCAGCCAGGCGCCGCGCGGCGATAGACGTCCGTGAAGGCCGCCTCGGCCTCGGGGTTGCAGGTGAAGAACCACGCGTCGCGCTCGGCGGGCGCCAGCAGCGGCTCGTCCCAGTCGATCGGATGCAGAACGCCATCCGCACCGATGATGATGTTGTTGCCGCCGCCGGCGTCGCCGTGGGTGAGCACCGGCCGCCAGCGGGCGCCACGACAGGCCGCCGCCATCGCGCGCAGGTCGTCCCAGTCCGCATCGATCTGATCGGCGTGCGGCCTCAGCAAGCGTGCAAGCGCGGCCTGGGGCTCGCTGCCGGCCGGCTCCGTCAGCGCGCGCCAATAGCCGGCTTCGAATCCAGCCGCCCATTCCATGGCGAACGTCTCCAGCGGCAGTGAGACGCCGAGCTGCGTCGTCGCGCGATGGATGCTGGCGACGAGCTCGACCAGCGGCTCGTAGGCGTGGTTGAAGCAGCCGGGCCCCATTCTCTGGTCGAGCACTTCGCCACGGCGACCCTCGATGAAGTCGAACACCGCCAGCGGCAGGCCATCCAACTCGGTCCAGAGCGCGCCAGCCAGCGTTCGCAGCGGGGCGGCGGCCGGCACGCCCAGCGCCGGCAGGCGCTCGGCGACCGCGAGCCCCCGCTTGAACGCCGCGGCGGACGCCCAAGCCGGCAGCCATTTGACGAACACGCGCGTCCCGCCGCCCACGTCGGCCACGAAGGTCTGCGCCACGAACCCGCGCGGTCCCGCAGCGCAAGCAGCCGGATCCAGGCCGTAGTCGCGCCGCAGCAGGGTCTCGATGCGTTCCACCCGCGCGAGCATAGCCGAGCTCGGGTTCCTGCGGACGCGGCGCAGCGAAAGGATTAGCCTCGAGGCGTCCAACTCCGATTGGAGGCGAGCCATGACCGCTGAGACCGAAACCGTGTCGTCCGGGCCCGCGGCCGCTGCGTTCTCGGGCTGGCTCGACGCCTTCAACGCCGACCCGGCCACGCTGGCGGCCTTCATATCGGCGCGAACCAGCCTCGCGGACAGCGACGCCAGGATTGCGATCCAGCGCCGCCATGCGCCTGCATCGCTCGTGCGCGTGGAGGGCGCGACCAGCGACAGCGTCACCGCCGTGATCGAGGACCGCTGGGCGCAGCGCTGGCGCCTGCAGCTGACCGTCGGCCTGAAGCCGCCGTTCCCGATCACCGCGCTGACGCCGACGCCGGTGTGGCCGCCGGAGACGGCGCCGGCCCAGCCGATGCCCTGGCCGCGGCTGCGCGCGGCGCTCGAGACGACGCTGGCGGACTATGTCGCCAAAGGCTAGCTCTCCGGCGCGGCGATGATCTCGCGCGGCGGCCAGACGCTCTTCGAAGCCGCCTACGGCGACGCCGACCGCGAGGCCAAGGTCCCGAACACGCTCGAGACGCGGTTCCGCATGGGCTCGATGAACAAGATGCTCACCGGCGTGGCGGTCGTGCAGCTCGTCGGGCGCGGCGTGCTGAGGCTGGACGATCCGGTCGGGCGCCACCTGCCCGACTATCCGAGCCGCTCCTTCGCCGAGAAGGTCACCCTGCGCCACCTGCTGAACCACACCGGCGGCGCTGGCGACTTCTTCGGGCCCGAGTTCGCCGCGCATCGGCTGACGCTGAGCGAGCCGGCCGACTACATCTCCTTCTTCGGCGCCCGCGATCCGGAGTTCGAGCCCGGCAGCCAGCACAAATACGCCAACTACGGCTTCATCCTGCTTGGCCGGATCATCGAGGCGGCGACCGGCCACCGCTACGACGATTATGTGGCGGCCAACATCCTCGGCCCAGCCGGCATGACGCGGACCGGCGCGCTCCCCGAGAGCACGGACGTGCCCGGCCGTGCGGTTGGTTACATGGAGGGACGGGACGGGCCGATCCGCAACGATGCGACGCTGCCGCTGCGCGGCACGCCGGCCGGCGGCGGCTACTCGACGGTCGGCGACCTCATGCGGTTCGCCGAGGCGCTGACGTCCGCAAAGCTGCTCGATGCGGCGCGCTATGCGCTGATCGAAACCGAAGCCGTCGAGGTGCTGCCCGGCGTCAGCTACGGCATGGGGTTCCAGCGCGTCGCGCGCGACGGCGCCTGTTGGTTCGGGCACGGGGGCGGCGCGCCGGGCCAGAACGGCATGCTGATGATCTTTCCGGACCAGGGCTGGGTGGTGGCGACGCTCGCCAACGCGGATCCCCCGCAGGCCGGCTGGCTGGCGGACTTCATCGCCCAGCGCCTGCCCGCCGCATGAGCCGCCAACCGCTGCGTGTCAGGGCAGCCCGAACCAGTGCCGCTTCGTCTCCTGATCGACGGCCACGGAGACGGGATGGGCGAGATGGCGCGGGGTCGCCGGGGCGGGGCAGCCGATGCTCTCACCAAGTCCCTTCAGGTAGGCGCGCCGCATCGAGCCGGCCTTGATTGCGCCGAGCACCCGATGGTCGTGACGCGCCGCGCCCGTCACCACGCGGATGGCGCCGTCGAAGGGGATGTAACCCTGTTCGGCCCCTCGCATCGCATCGAGGCTGGCGTCGCGCGCGTCGCCCGCGCCCTTCTTCACCATGTCCGGACGCTCGGTGTTGATCGGCGAGTCGAGATCAGGGCCGAGCACGGCGTCGAGCTGGCGGATCCTCACCGTGAGCGCCTCGCAGGTGACGGGCGTGACGCGGGCGTAGGGGTCGGCCATCGCCTCCAGCAGCACGCGGGGGATCTTGCTCTCGACCAGCCCGAAGTCGCGGAACGGCTGTACGAGGACGCCTTTGACGATGCCCTGCCGCCCCTCCTGCTCTGGCGTCATCAGCGGCTTGGCGGCGGGCGACGCCGCTGGGGCGCCGCTGTCGGCGGCCGGTGGGTCGGAAGATGTCGTCTGCGCGCCGACCGTGAACGGTAGGGCGAAAGCTGCTGTCGCGAGGGCCAGTACCGCGGCTCGGCGCATGGAAGGAATGCTAACCGAGGCTCGCGCGACGCGCCAGTGCGGAGAACCACGTATCGGCGGGCGCGTGGCAGGCGTTCAGCGCGCAGGCCGGGTGGGGGTCGAACCCACGACCACTCGATTAAAAGTCGAGTGCTCTACCACTGAGCTACCGGCCCTCGCTCTGGCGAGCGGCGGAACTTAAGGGCGCCCCCCGGTCGCGGCAAGCCGCGCGCCGCGGCTTCCCGGTCGCCGGATCGTCGTCAGTCCCGCGAGGGCAGCACCACCACCGCGTGGCCAGGGCAGGTGGCTTCGCCGTTCTGGTTCATGACGTTGGTGGTCAGCTTCACCCGGTGCTCGCCGTCGACGGTCTCCTTCTCGACCACCTTGCCGACGACCGTCAGGGTGTCGTTCTTCTGGTTGATGGCGCGGTACTGGCAGCCGATCTCGCGGATCTCCGCCTCGTCGCCGATCCAGTCGCGCAGCGCATTGACCAGATAGGCGTAGCGCAGGTTGCCCATGCCGAACGCGCCCTCCTTGTTGCCGGCTTTGCGGCCCGCCTCGTCGTCCATGTGGAAGGGCACGAACTCGTCGTTGACCGCGGCGTAGCGGTTCCAGTGCATGAAGTCGGTGGTGCGCGACCAGGCCGGCATCTCGTCGCCGACGCTGACGTCCTCGAAATGAACTCTGACGGTCATCGTGGCGCTCCTAGTAGCGGATGGACGTGCCGATGCGGCGGCGGACGAACTCGCCTTTCTGGTTCGTCCACTCGGTCTCGGTGAAGGTGTAGAGCATCAGGCCGAAGCGGCCCTCGCGCTCGTTGAAGTCCTGCAGGCGGCTGCGCGCGGTGATGACGTCGCCCGGGCGCATCGGGACCCCGTAGGTGTCGGTCTGGCCGCCGTTCATGCCGGTGAGCCTGAGGCCGCCCGCCGGCTGCGGCTGCGCCTCGGGGCGCATGCGCCGCACCGGCCAGGCGAACGGGTTGAAGTCGGCCGGCGCGATGACGCCGCCCCAGCGGGTCGTCCGGGCGTAGTCGTCGTCCCAGTAGATCTGCGGCGGAGTCTCGGGCCAGTAGGCGGCGATCGCCCACTTGCGGATGTCGGAGGCGGCGATCGGCGGCGAGACCCGCGGCTCGCCCCATCTACCCTTGGCTTCCTGCATCGCCGGACTGATCAGCGTGTCGACGCCTGTCGCCATCGTCTCCTCCTTCCTCTCTTGTCTGTCACCGCCACTGTTGCAGCCCGGACCGGCGAAGTCATCTCTGCTCGGCAATGCGGGCGAGGGTGGGGCGCACGACGAGGCCGACGAGGTCGAGCCCGGCGTGCAGCGCGATCGGCAGGGCGAGGCTGCCAGTCCAGAGGTAGATCGCGGTAAGGGCGAGGCCGAGGAAGCTGGCGGCCGCGACGCCCGCCCAGCCCTGGTAGACGTGCATCAGGCCGAAGACCACGGCCGCGGCGACGAAGGCCGCGGCGGCGCTGCCGGTCACCAGCGCGAAGAGCAGCGGCAGGGTGAGGCGGAAGAACAGCTCCTCGCCGACGCCGGCGTTGAGCGAGAGCAGCGCCGTCCAGACCGTCTCGGCGCCGTTGCGCGGCATCAGCGGCGCGATGTCGCCGATCGTCCGCAGCTTCGGCGTCGCGCGTCGCCGCGCGGCGCTCGTCGCCATCACCACGCCGGCGACGACGACCATCACCAGGATGCTGACCAGCCCGCCCAGCAGCAATAGGACGAGCTGCGGCGGCAGGCGCGCCTGCGCCCAGCGCATTGCGCCGAGGAACGGCTTCGGCGGATGGACGATGCAACCGAGGCAGCCGAGCATCGCGAGGATCGCCAGCGATCCGCCGATAAAGACCGCGAATGCGCCCACGAGCCAGCGGCGGTAGCGCGCCTGCCGGTCCTTCGTGTCGGTGAGCCGCTTGAACGCCGCGTATTGGCGCACGTCGCGCCAGGTGAAATAGGCGAGGCCGGCGAGGGCGATGACCAGCAGGGCGGCGGGAACGAGCGGCATCGCGGCGGCGATAGCATGGCGGCCATTTCGCGGCGATTGGCTGCACTGTGGCTGCTTGGCGCCCGCTTGCCGCAGGCGCGCGCCGCTGCTAAATCACCGGCCCTAGCGGCGATGAGCCGAACGCGCCGGCGGGCAGATCGCTCTCCGGCGCGTTGTTCATTGTCCCCGGGATTGTCCCTGGGAATTCAGGAGTGTAGCTCAGCTGGTAGAGCATCGGTCTCCAAAACCGAGGGCCGTGGGTTCGAGTCCCTCCACTCCTGCCACTATATCTACCGCCGGGAGGCCGCGGCTTCGCGCGCCCGGCGAAGGAAGGTAAGCAAGCGTTCATGGCCAAGGATCAAGCCGCCACGCCGACCACATTGCGTCCGCGCGGGCAGGGCGGCCAAAATCGCCCGGCGGCCGGGCGCGCGGCGCCGCCGGCCGACGCTGCGCCCAAGGCGCGGTTCGACCCCGTCAAGTTCTTCCGCGAGGTGCGCGTCGAGGGGCGCAAGGTCACCTGGACCAGCTGGAGGGAGACCTGGGTCACCTCCGTGATGGTGGGGATCATGGTGGTGCTGACGTCGCTGTTCTTCTTCCTCGTCGACGCTGGCTTCTCGTTCGTGACGAGCCAGCTCTTCAAGCTCGGACAGATCGGATCATGAGCGAGACGACCACCTCCACCCGCCACAAGTGGTACATCGTCCACGCCTACTCGAACTTCGAGAAGAAGGTGGCCGAGTCGATCCGCGAGCAGGCCCATGCGCAGGGTCTCGACGACGCCTTCGTCGAGATACTGGTGCCGACCGAGGACGTGGTGGAGATCCGCCGCGGCCGCAAGATCAACGCCGAGCGCAAGTTCTTCCCGGGCTACGTGCTCGTGAAGATGGACATGACCGACGAGACCTATCACCTCGTCAAGAACACCCCGAAAGTGACCGGCTTCCTCGGCAGCGGCTCGAAGCCGATGCCGGTTTCCGAGCGCGAGGTCGCCCGCATCATCGGCGCCATCGAAGAGGGTGTCGAGCGGCCGAAGCCGACCATCACCTTCGAGATCGGCGAGACCGTGCGCGTCACCGACGGCCCGTTCGCCAGCTTCAACGGCTCGGTCGAGCAGGTCGACGAGGAGCGGGCGCGCCTTCGCGTCACGGTCTCGATCTTCGGCCGCGCGACCCCGGTCGAGCTGGAATACGGCCAGGTCGAAAAAGTTTCCTGACCCGTCGCTCGCCGGCGCGCCGCGCCGGGTGAGGCGAGATCGCAACTGGACTTTAACCTGCGGCGCGTCCATATGCGCCGCAGCCCGCGTCAGCGGGCGACATCCGGCGGACCCGGCCGCGTGCGGACCTAAGGAAGTCCCTCGCCGACCGCCTGGCGATCTCCCCTAAGACGCCCGAACACGCGGGGCGTTTGTCATCCCCGGCGCCCGTGCGCGGACCGCTCCAAAGCGGCTGCGGCGGCGTCGCCGCTCATGTGAAAGCAACTTCGTTTGACCCAATTTTCCGACCTCGGCCTCGCCGGGAGCCTGCTCTCGGCGCTGCGAACCGAGGGCTATGTCGAGCCGACGCCGATCCAGGCGCAGGCCATTCCCGCCGTGCTGGCCGGCCGCGACCTGATGGGCGTCGCCCAGACCGGCACCGGCAAGACCGCAGCGTTCGCGCTGCCCATCCTCGACCGGTTGGCCCGCGAGCGCCGCCGCATCGGCGCCCGCGGTTGCCGCGTGCTGGTGCTGGCGCCTACGCGCGAGCTCGCCCAGCAGATCGGCGAGGCCTTCCGCACCTACGGCGCGCGCTCGGGCGTCAGCGTCGCGGTGTTCGTCGGCGGCGTGAAGTACGGCGCCCAGATCCGCAGCGTCGGCGCCGGCGTCGACGTGCTGGTGGCCACTCCCGGGCGGCTGCTCGACCATCTCGGCCAGCGCACCGTGCGCCTCGACGAGGTCGAGGTGTTCGTGCTCGACGAGGCCGACCAGATGCTCGACCTCGGCTTCCTGGAGCCGATCCGCAAGGTCGTGCGCGCGCTGCCGAAGGCGCGCCAGAACCTGTTCTTCTCGGCGACCATGCCCAAGCAGATCGCGGCGCTGGCCGGCGAGATCCTCAATGATCCAGCGGAGGCGCGCGTCGCGCCGCAAGCCACCACCGCCGAGCGCGTCGCCCAGCGCGTGATCCACGTCGACGCCGACAAGAAGCGCGACGTCCTCATCGACCTGCTGAGCGAGCGCGAGGTGAGCCGCGCGATCGTCTTCACCCGCACCAAGCGCGGCGCCGACAAGCTGACCAAGTTCGTCGCCGCGGCCGGCGTCGAGGCGGCCGCGATCCATGGCGACAAGAGTCAGGGGCAGCGCGAGCGGGCGCTCGCCGCCTTCAAGGCCGGCCGGGTGACCGCGCTGATCGCCACCGACATCGCCGCGCGCGGCATCGACGTCGACGCCATCAGCCACGTCTTCAACTACGAGCTGCCCAACGTGCCGGAGGCCTACGTGCACCGCATCGGCCGCACGGCCCGCGCCGGCGCCGAGGGTGTCGCCGTGACGCTCTGCGATCCGGCCGAGGTCGCCCTGCTGCGCGACATCGAGAAGCTGACCCGGCTTTCCATTCCCGCCGAGAGCCGCAGGGCGGGCGGCGCGATGCCCGCCGAACGGGCGCCCGGCGGCCCCGGCGCGGGCTCTGGAAAGTCCCGCCGTCGTCGCCGCGGCCCGAAGGCTCCTGCGACATCGCCGCAGGCGGCGGCCCAGGCTCGTCCCGGCGGGCAGGCTCGAGGTCGCCGCCCGGGCAAGGCGGCCGGCTGGCGCCCGTCAGTCTAGCCGGCCTCGCCCACGCGCTCCCTTTCGCTCATCCCGGCCGCTCATCCCGGCGCAGATCAGGCGCTCGCCCGGATGAGCGGATGTGGGATCGGCTAATCGGCCCGCCGCCACAGCCACCTGAGCGTATCGGCGAAGACCGCGCCGCCGTGGCGCAGGCTGTGGCCGCCTTCGCCGAAGACGAACTTGTGGTCGTAACCGGCGTAGGCCAGCGAGGCGGCGACCGCCTGGTTGGCCTGCGGCCAGCTGCCGAGCACGATGTCGGCGTCGGCCGCGCCGCTCTGCAGCCAGACCCGGATCGGCTTCCGCTCGGTCGAGCGGATCAGGAAGGGGTAGTGGTGGCCGCCGCGGATCGGCACGAACGAGCCGCAATGGCTGATCACCCGGCCGAACGCATCGGGCCGCCACCAGGCCGCGTTGAAGGCGCAGATGCCGCCCGACGAGATGCCGCAGATCGTCCGCCAGGCCGGATCGGCAGTCAGCTTGCAGCCGATCTCGGCCTCCACGAACGGCAGCAGATCGGCGAGCAGGAAGCGTACGTAGGCGTCGGTGACCGCGTCGTACTCGCGGCTGCGCTGGACCGTGTCGGCGACGCCCTCGAGGCGGCCGGGCATGACGAACACGCCGATCGTCGGCGGCATCTCGCCGGCGGCCAGCAGCGTGTCGAACACCGCCGTGGCGCGCACCGGGCCTTCGCGGTTCAGGTAGCCGGCGCCGTCCTGGAAGACCATCAGCGCTGGCGCCGGCCCAGCCGGATCGAAGCCGGCGGGCGTGTGGATCCAGATGTCGCGCTTGGCGCCAGGATAGACGGTGGAGCGGTCCCAGTCGCGGTGAGAGCGGACGGCGCCGCGTGGCGTTCCCTCGGCGGGGAAGGCCTCCGGATTGGGGTGGTATTGCCGGTCGCCGGGGGTCGCGAGCGCCTGCTGGATCTCGCGGTTCGAGCGGCCGTTGACCACGCGCGGCGTCGTCTCATCGTTCATCGACAGGTGTAACCCGAGCGCCTCGTAGGTCTTCCAGTCCAAGCCCTGTCCTCCTTGTCGCGTTGCTCTTGCGGGCGCGGGCTGCTACAGGCCCGCCCCTCGCTTACCCGAGACCAATCCGTGGGAGGGGCGCCACCCCGCACCACGGCCCTAGCGCTTAAGGCTTAGAGGACATCATGGCCAAGAAGATCCTGGGCTATATCAAGCTGCAGGTCCCCGCCGGCGCCGCCACGCCGTCGCCGCCCATCGGGCCGGCGCTCGGCCAGCGCGGCGTCAACATCATGGGGTTCTGCAAGGAGTTCAACGCCCGCACCGAGAACATGCAGAAGGGCACGCCCCTGCCGACGGTGATCACCGTCTACCAGGACAAGAGCTTCACCTTCGTCACCAAGACCCCGCCGGC